>VFSW01003856.1_pt1 | contig 22457 bp, 18 predicted proteins | sample 5358111 | NCBI WGS metagenome assembly VFSW01 (sample SAMN11554181, study PRJNA540505) | mine drainage metagenome | isolation source: sediment from site ElyBrook_90M | place: USA: Ely Copper Mine, Vershire, VT | collected 2017 | reverse complement strand
TGGGGGGCGCCGGGGGTCCCCGGCGTGGGGCGGCCGCCCCCCGCGCCCATTTCTCAGATCCTGGGATTTCACGGACTGACCCGCGTCGAGGTCGAGGCGGCGAGCGCGGGCGACATCGTCGCGTTTGCCGGCATTGCCGAACCGAAGGTATCGGACACCCTGTGCGATCCAGCGAATGTCGAGGTGCTGCCGAATCTCACCGTCGATGAGCCGACCATCAGCATGACCTTCGAGGTCAACACCTCGCCGTTCCTGGGGCGCGAGGGCAAATTCGTTACCAGCCGCCAAATCCGCGAGCGGCTGGAGCGCGAGTCGATCCACAACGTCGCGCTGCGCGTGGAGCCCACCGCCGATCCGGACAAATTCGTGGTGTTCGGCCGCGGCGAGCTGCACCTCGGGGTGCTTCTCGAAAACATGCGCCGCGAGGGCTTCGAGCTCTCGGTCTCCCGGCCGCGGGTGGTCATCAAGCAGATCGACGGGGCCGCGCACGAGCCCTACGAACAGGTGACGGTCGATGCCGACAGCGATGCCCAGGGCGACATCATGTCGGCGCTCGGCAGCCGCGGCGCGGAGCTCAAGGACATGCAGGCCGACGGCCGCGGCCGGGTGCGCCTCGACTACATGATCCCCTCGCGCGGGTTGATCGGATTTCAGACCGAATTCCGCACCATGACCCGCGGCACGGGGCTCCTGCACCATGTATTCGATCATTACGGGCCGGTGGTGCCACGCGACCTGGGCCAGCGGCCGCAGGGCGTGCTCATCGCCAACGGCCAGGGCGTGGCGCTCGCCTATTCGCTGTTCAGTCTGCAGGAACGCGGCAGGCTCTGCATCGGCCCGGGCGAGGAAGTCTACGAGGGCATGATCATCGGCCTGAACAACCGCGACAACGACCTGGTGGTGAATCCCTTGAAGGGCAAGAAGCTCACCAACATGCGCGCCGCCGGCAAGGATGAGAACGTGGTCCTCACCCCGCCGATCCGCTTTTCCCTGGAACAGGCCATGGAGTTCATCGACGACGACGAGCTGATCGAGGTGACCCCCGCCTCGGTGCGCCTGCGCAAGCGCAATCTGCGTGAAATCGACCGCAAGCGTTCCGGCCGCGCGGCCCTCGACCAGGGCGCCTGATTACTTAACCGATTATTGGCGAATCGAGACGCCCGTCACGCCTCCGTTGCGGGATCTCCCTAACATTCACTCCAAGAATTGCCAAGAATTGCGCAGGTGTGCAGGCATTCGGACGCCTGGCCGGGTGCGCCGGCGAATGAGTGCGGGAGACCCTAAGACTTGTCACGCGATGCCGCGGCTGCGATTTTAAGCGAACCTTCCCCCGCGCCGGAGAGTTTGAACCGGCAGCTCGAGCGCCAATTGGCCGAGGCGGGAGGGCGGGGGATCTCGACTTGAACGCGCTCCTGCAACAGGTGAGCGCGCAGTACGACCGCGTCGATGCGGAGCGGCGCGGCATCGTGCGTTCCATGCAGCTCATGTCCGACGAGGCCCAGGCTCTCACGCGCGAGATCCGCGAGCAGAGTGCGACCCACCTGCAGGCCATTCTCGACAACATCAAGGACGCCATCGTCACGGTGGACGACGCCGGCCACATCGAGACCTTCAATCCCACCGGCGAGCGCATCTTCGGCTATGCGCAGCCGGAAATTCTCGGACGCAAGCTCGACTATCTGTTGCCCGAAACGGGCGCCTCCGGACCGCTCGACTTTCTGGAACGCTGCGCGGCGAAGATCGACGACACCCATGTCGACCTGGCCGCGCATCAAACCTGGGGCGTGACCAAGGACGGCACCCGCGTGGCGCTGGAAATCGCCGTGAGCAAGGCGAGATTGAACCGGCGCGACGGCTACATCGTGTGCGTCCGCGACATCACCGAGCGCCACATCGCCGAGCAGGCGATGCGCGAGAGCGAGGCGCGCTATCGAACCCTGGTGGAAAACGCTCCGGAGGCGATCGTCGTGTTCGACGTCGATCGCGGCCGTTTCGTCGATGTGAACGACAACGCCTGCCGCTTCTTCAAGACCGATCGCGCGACGCTGCTCGCGAGCGGCCCCGACAAGATCACGCCGCTGCGCCAGTCGGACGGCAGCCCCTCGTTCGGCGTGGAGCGCGGCTATATCGACGGCGCCCTGGCGGGCGGCGCGCCGGTGTTCGAGTGGGTGCATTGCGATTCGCTCGGCCACAACATGTCCTGCGAAGTGCGCTTCGTGCGCCTGCCGAGCTCCAATCGCCGCCTGATACGGGCGAGCATCACCGACATCACCGAGCGCAAGCGCGCCGAGGCGATCGCCGCGGGCGAACGGCGCGTATTCGAGAAGATCGCGGCGAATGCGCCGCTGATCCGCGTGCTCGAGTCCATCAGCGAAACCATCGAGCGGGTGGTGGCGGGGGGGCGCTGCGCCATCAGCCTGTTCGACCGCGAGCGGCAGCTGCTCACCTTCGGCGTGGCGCCGAGCCTGCCGCGTGAATTCGTCGCCGCCATGGATCGAACGCCGATCGGGATCCGCTTCGGTTCGTGCTCCGCCGCCGTGTATCTGTCGCGCCAGGTGACGGTCGCGGACATCGAGACCGACGCGCTCTGGGAATTTCGCCGCGAGGCGGCCGAGCTCGCCGGGCTGCGCGCCGGCTGGTCCGCGCCGATTCTCGCCTCCGACGGCCAGGTGCTCGGCACCTTCGCGGTCTATCAACGCCAGGCGGGCGTGCCCTCCTCCCGCGATCACGAACTCATGTCGCGCATGACGCAAATCGCCGGCATCGCCGTCGAGCGGCGCTGCGCGGAGGATGCGCTGCGCGACAGCGAGGCGAAGTTCCGCGGCTTGTTCGAGGGCGTGATGGAAGGGGTATACCGGACCACGCGCGACGGGCGGCTGCTGGTGGCGAACCCGGCCTTCGTGCAGATGCTCGGTTATTCCTCGGCCGAGGAGATCTACGGGGTCCCGGCCGCCGCGCTCTACTGGTATCCGAGCGATCGCGAGAGCTACGTGCGGCGCATGGAGTGCGACGGCGAGGTGCGCAACGACGAGTACGTCCTGCGGCGCAAGGACGGCAGCATGGTGGTGGTGGTCGACAACGGACGGGTGGTGCGCGACGGCGACGGCCGCATCACGGGCTACGAAGGGACCATCGCGGACATCACCGAGCGCAAGAAGGCGGAGACGCAGGTGTTCCAGGCCAAGGAGCGCGCCCAGGTGACGCTGCAGTCGATCGGCGATGCGGTCATCACCACCGATTCCGAAGGGCGCATCGACTACATGAATCCGGTCGCAGAAAGCCTGACCGGATGGGAGAACCGCGAGGCGCAGGGGCGGCTGATCGGCGAGGTGCTGAGCGTCGTCGACGAGAGCACCCGGGAGGCGGGCGAGAGTCCCATCGTGCGCTGTCTGCGCGAGGGTCAGGTGCTCGGGCTCACGCAGCACACGGTGCTCATCGCGCGCCGCGGCCAGGAGATCGCCATTCAGGACTCGGCGGCGCCGATTCGCGACCGCGCCGGCAACCTGATCGGCGGGGTCATGGTGTTTCACGATGTGAGCAAGGAACGCCGCCTGCATCGGGCGCTGCATTACCAGGCGAGCCACGATGCGCTGACCGGGCTCATCAACCGGCGCGAGTTCGAGAACCGGCTGACCGCGGCGGTGGAGAGTGCGCGCCAGGATTCGAGTGCGCGCCAGGCGCTTCTGTACCTGGATCTCGATCAGTTCAAGCTGATCAACGACACCTGCGGCCATCCGGCGGGCGATCAGCTCTTGAAGCAGATCACCGGGCTCCTGCAGTCCCGGGTGCGCAACGGCGACACGCTCGCGCGTTTGGGGGGCGATGAGTTCGGCATCCTGCTCGCGAGTTGTTCGCTCGATCAGGCGCTGCGCGTGGCGGAGCAGCTGCGTCAGGCGATCCGCGACTATCGCTTCGTCTGGCAGGACGGCGTGCTGGCGGTCGGGGTGAGCATCGGCATCGTGGAGATCACCCCGGAGACCCCCACCGTCGCGAGCGTGATGAGCGCGGCGGACGTGGCCTGTTACTCGGCGAAGGACCTCGGACGCAATCGCGTGCAGCTCTACAAGCCCGACAACATGCCCGAGCGGCACCGGGAAATGCACTGGGTGTCGAAGCTGACGCGCGCCGGCGATGAGGGCCGGTTCGAGCTCTTCTACCAGCCGATCGTGCCGATCGGCGCGAACCCGACGGGGCGCGAGCACTTCGAGCTGATGCTGCGCTTGCGGGACGAATCCGGTGCGCTGGTGGCGCCGGCCGAGTTCATTCCCGCGGCCGAGCGCTACAACGTCATGCCGGCGATCGACCGCTGGGTGGTGCGCCAGGCGCTCGATCGGCTGGTGCACCGGAGCGCCTCGGGCGTCAAGCCGTACACGATCGCGGTGAATCTCTCGGGGACCTCGCTCAACGACGAGCGCTTCCTGGAATATCTCATCGGCGAGCTCTCGGCGCTCGATCTCGCACCCGGCGCCGTGTGCTTCGAGATCACCGAGACGGCGGCGATCGCCAATCTGGGCAACGTCGTGTATTTCATGCGCGAGCTGAAGGCGCGCGGATGCTATTTCGCGCTGGACGATTTCGGCAGCGGCCTGTCCTCGTTCATGTACCTGAAGAACCTGCCGGTGGATTACCTGAAGATCGACGGGCAGTTCATCGAGAACGTGACCCGGGATCCGGTGGACCGCAGCATGGTCGAGGCGATCAGCCAGGTCGGCAAGGCCATGGGAATCCAGACCATCGCCGAGCGCGTGGAGTCGGCGGAGGTTCTCGCCGAACTCGGGCGCCTGGGGATAGGCTTCGCGCAGGGCTTTCATATCGCCAAGCCGCGCTCGACGGCCGAATTCCCCTACGCCCGCTGAGGCGCGCCGGCGGCGCGGCGGCCGCCGCTCGGGTGCGGGCCGGCCTACGGCTTGCAGCAGAGGCGTTCCATAGGCAGGATGCGGCAGCATGCTGGAACCTGCGCAGCCGCCGTCCGCGCACGCCTCGCCCGTTGCCGAGCGCCGCGGCGCCGCGCGCCGCGATCTTGGGGTGGTGCTGGTCGTTTCCCTGGCCTCGGCGATTCTCTCCGTCAAGCTCAATCTGAGCGAGGTCATGCTCGGCTGGACGCGGCCGCATGAGCGCTGGCAGCTCGACGAGCTGCCCGGCGTGCTGCTGAGCGCCGCCCTCTGCCTGATCTGGTTCTCGACCCGGCGCTACGCCGAGGCGCGCCGCGAGCTTACCCTGCGCCGCGCCGCCGATGCGCGGCTCGCCGCGGCGCTGGCTGAGAATCGGCGCCTGGCGCAGCAATATCTCGACATCCAGGAATATGAGCGCCGGGCGCTCGCCCGCGATCTGCATGACGAATTGGGCCAAACGCTCAATGCCATCAAGCTCGACGCCCTGGCGCTGCGCGACACGATCCCGGCGGCGCAGGCGGCCGAGCAGCGCACCGCGGCCGCCATGATCGGCAACATCGACCGCGTGTATGCCGTGGTGGGCGACCTGATCCGGCAGTTGCGGCCGGTGGGCCTGGACGAACTCGGCCTTGCGGCGGCGCTCGAGCACTGCGTGAACGACTGGCGTCAGCGGCTCGCCTCGACCCGCATCGCGCTCGCCATCGAGTGCGATCTGGCCGGGCTCGCTCCGGAGCTGGGGCTGACCTTGTTTCGGCTGATTCAGGAAGCGCTGACCAATGTCGCGCGCCATGCGCAGGCGGCCGGCGTGCAGGTGCGCATCGCCGCCCGGCTCCTCCCCACAGGCCGCGAGGGAATCGAAGCGGTCATCGCCGACGATGGACGCGGCGCCGATCTTGGGGCTCCGCGCACTGGGTTGGGATTGATCGGCATGCGCGAGCGCGTGGCCGCATGCGGCGGCAGTCTCGCCGTCGCGAGCCGCCCCGGAGGCGGCTTCACGATCACGGCGGCGCTGCCGCTCACCGCGCCCGGCACGCCGGCCCAGGCATCCTAGCGCTCGCCGTCGTCGATCGACCCGAGCCTGCCGGGGCCGCTGCGCCGGCCGTCAGTCGCAGGGCGGCGGGTTGCCGTTCTCGCACACCATGCGCGTGGCATCGCCCGGTGGGACCGCGTTGGTTCGCTCAGCCCCGGTCGGACCCACGCCGAGACATCCGGCCAGCAGCCCCGCAGCCAGTACTACGCTCAATAGCACCTTCATGGTTGACTCCTGTTCGTCGCGTCGATTCCATATCGCAAGCGCGATTTTGGAGCGCCGCACGGCGCCTTGACAGGGGGCGGATGGCGTGTGGGGGTGTAGGTCGGCGTCCTACACGGGGAGCTTCATCCAGTAGTTGCAGCGTCGGACCACTGGATTTACGGCCACCCTGGAGCCGCGTACAGTTGGTGCATGCCGCGAAATTTCATCGGGCACCAGCCGCTGAAGGGGCGGGGCGCCGCCTCCAATCCCGCCGGCAGATTCGATGCGCTGGCGGTGGAGAAAACCGACGATGGCTGGTACCAGGAGGAGGCTCCGGAGCGCATCGCGGAGACCGTGCTGCCCGACCGCGCCCGCGGCATCATCTCGCGCAACGAGTCGCCGGATGTGGGATTCGAGCAGTCCATCAACCCCTACCGCGGCTGCAGCCACGGCTGCGTCTACTGCTTCGCGCGGCCGAGCCATGCCTACCTCGGCCTGTCTCCGGGGCTGGATTTCGAGACCAAGCTGTTCTACAAGGCGGACGCGGTGCGGATACTCGAGGCGGAGCTCGCCAAGCCCCGGTACGTGTGCAAGCCCATTGCGCTCGGCATCAACACCGACGGTTACCAGCCGCTGGAAAAAAGGCTCGAGGTGACCCGCGGCATACTCGCCGTGCTCGCGCGCTGCCGCCACCCGGTGACCATCGTCACGAAGAGCGCGCTCGTGCTCCGCGACCTGGACCTGCTGGAGGATCTGGCGCGCGACCGCCTGGTGTCGGTCATGGTCAGCATGACCTCGCTCACCGACGAGGTGAAGCGCACGCTCGAGCCGCGCACCGCCTCGCCGCTCGCGCGGCTGCGGGTCATCGAACGGCTCTGCCAGTCAGGAGTGCACGCAGGCGTGCTGGTCGCGCCGGTGATTCCGGCGATCACCGACCACGAAATGGAGGACATCCTCGCGGCCGCGGCGCATGCGGGCGCGCAGTCCGCCGGATACGTGCTGCTGCGGCTCCCGCACGAGCTGAAGGGGATCTTCCGCGAGTGGCTCGCGGACCACTATCCGGAGCGCGCGGCGCACGTCATGTCGCTGATCAATCAGGCGCGCGGGGGCAAGGACTACGATGCCGAGTTCGGTGTGCGCATGCGCGGCACCGGCCCCTATGCGGCGCTGTTGCGCGCGCGTTTCGAGCTGGCCGTGCGAAAACTCGGCCTCGAGGCCGCCGAGGGCCGCTACCGGCTCGATTGCTCGAAGTTCCGCCCCCCGGCTCCCGCCGGCGGTCAGATGTCGCTGGGTCTTTAACCCCCCCCGCGGCCTTACCGAGGGACGAAAAACTCGCTGTAAGCCTGGATGCGGCCGTCGTGCAGCTCCATCAGATCGACCAGTTCGGTGAGCACGGTCACGCCGGTCACCTTGGAGAAGATGTTCGCCCGCCAGTGCGCCGAGAGCCGCGGACCGTCGACCAGCAGGGAGATCAGATGATAATCGGTCAGGCGGAATACCTTGGTCATCATCGCCAGCCAGGGACGAAAATCCGCCAGGTTCTCGGCGCGAATGGCGATCGGCTTGTCGGCGCTGGCGCCGGCGATCTCGAAGCGGCCGTGATCCGCGAACAGCGCGCACATTCCTGCGAGATCTGCGGCGATGCGGGCGCTGTGCAAGTCGCGCACCATGCGCTCTGCTGCGGCTCGTTCCGTCACTCCAATGCTCCCGGGTCGATCAGGGCGGCTCGAATCTCGGCACCGATCTTCTCGAACGCGGTGCGAGCATAGGGGATGACCGCACCCAGCCCATAAAACAGATGGATCATACCCGCGTGGCAAGTATAGGCCAGCGCCGATCCGGTGTGGGTCAGTCGCCTGAAATAATCTTGCCCCTCGTCGCGCAGCGGATCGAACTCGGCGGTGTGCACGAGGGTCGGCGGGACGCCGGCAAGATCCGCGGCCAGGAGCGGGGAGATCCGCGGATCGTCGGGATTTGCGCCGCGTGGCGCGCAGTGCGCGAGGTCGTGATCGAGCGTGTCCTGATCGATCAGATAACCCGCGGCGAACTCGGCGCGCGAGCCCGTGCGGCGCCCGTAGTCCAGGATCGGACAGAGCAGCAGCTGCAGCGCCGGACGCGGCGCGCCCGACCGCGCCAGGGCGTGGCAGGCGGCCGCGGACAGCGTGCCGCCCGCGGAGTCGCCGCAGACGCCGAGCCGTGAAGGGTCGACGCCGAAATCCGCGGCGTGCGCGCGGATGTACGTGATGGCTGCGATCGCATCCTCGAGAGCGGCGGGAAACGCATGCTCCGGCGCCAGCCGGTAGTCCACCGCGATGATGCGGCATGCGCCCCAATGACACAGGGCGCGGGCGATCGAGGCGTGGGTATCGATCGAGCCCGCGACCAGGCCGCCGCCATGGAAATAGATGAGGGCCGGCGCGAGCGGCGCCCGCCCCGCGGCCGAGGCGGGCGCTTGCGCGGGACTGAAAACACGCACCGCGAGCGCACCCGCGGGCCCCGGGAGCGTACGGTCCTCGATCGCGCCGATGGGCGCGTCCGGGCCGCCGAGCTTCATGATCTCGGCGAGCTGCCCGCGGCGCTGCGCGACGCTGACATTGCGCGCGTTCGGCGGGTTTCCCGCCGCCAGCACATCGAGGAATCGCTTGACGCGCGGATCGAGCGGCAAGGGCGTCGCGGCCGCGGGCGTTACAGCGCCAGCGCCTGCCGGGTCACCGCAGGCCACCGCGCGAGATCGAGTCCGTGTTGGGCGAACAGGGCGACCACCAGCCGGTCGATGCCGAACGCCACGCAGCTGGTGTGCGCCGGCTCGCCGCGCTGATCGTGCATGTTCCACACCTGACCGAAATGATCGCGGTGATAGTTGAAGCTCATGCAGGCGGTCGGGACCGCGCCGTCGTAGTAGGGGATCAGCAGCTCGAACTTGAGCGCCTGCTGGCGTTGACTGACCGCCATCACCTGGCCGACCCGGCCGAAGAACGGATCGCTCGCGACATCGAGCGTGTGCGGCAGCGCGAGGTCGGCCGCGATCGCCGGGGCGCGCGCCAGCCAGCGCTCGCGGTACTCGACGATCTCCTGCGGCGATCCGATGCGCACGAACTCGCGCATGCGAAACGATTGCAGCCGGTCCAGGCTCCTCGAGGGCTCGTGGCGGAACACGTCCGCCTCGATGTCGAATTGCCAGCCGCCCGGCGGCACCGCGCCGCGCGCCGCGGCGATGGGATATACGGGGTAGCACGCGGCCGGCGACAGCACCAGATCCGAGGCGGACAGCGCCTCGGTCCAGTCGCCGCCGGTTTCGTGGCGGTCGGCCGCGGAACGGATCGAGGCCTCGCTCCCGTGCAGGGCGCACACGCAGCCGAGCAGGTTGGGGAAGCTCTTGAGATAGCCCGACTTCTCCAGCTGCCTGCGGCTCATCACCGGGGGGAAGCGCATGACCTCGGCGTCGGGCTCGCGCAGGCGCGTGATGTAATTCTCGAGCCGCTCTGTGAGGTTGACGTACAGCGCGGTGCGCGCGTACACGCCCTCGACGGCCATCGGCCGGAACAGCGCCGCGGCAAGGTGTGCGAGAGGATCGACGGCAGTTGCGGCCGCGGCGGCGGCGATAGGAGCATTCACGACAGTTCGGTCCTCTGTTGACTCAGCCACTGATCGACACGGGCAGCGACGTCATCACCGAGGTCATCGCGAGATTCGCGAGGATGCGGTCATTGTTGATCATCAGCGGCGCCGACAACACGTCGCGCAGGTGCCGGCCGATGCTGAACTCGCTGTCGTTGCGGAAGCCGGACAAGCCGCAGGCGCGCAACGCCGCGAGCACGGTCTCGACCGCGAGCTCCGAGGCCTGCACCTTGGTGAGCGTGATCATGGATTGGAATTCGAGCGCGCCGATGGCCTTCTCATCGGACAGGATCGCCTGGTAGCTGCGCATTGCCGAGTTCAGCACGCTGCGCAGCGTGCGCAGCGACGAGGCGGCCTTGGTGAAATGGGCGGCGCCCGGCGGCATCTGGCCGCCCGAGCCGCGCAGCGCGTTGCGCACGAAGGCCTGCGCCTTGATCGTGGCGGCCGCGGCGATGCCCGCCCACACGGAGCCCCACAAGATATGCGCATGCGGGACCATGGTCTGCGGATGGATCTTCTCGTAAGGCTCCGCCAACACCTGCTCGGCCGGGGCCCGCACGCGCAGCGCAAAGCCTTCGCTGTGCGTGCCGCGCATGCCGAGCGTGTCCCAGGACTGCAGCCGGTCCAGGGTGTAATCCTTCTTCAGCAGCACCAGCAGCACCTGATCCGAGCCGGCTGCATCCGCGGAGCGGCGCGCCGTGGTGACGATGCCGTCCGCCTCCGCGGCATAGGAGATGACGGTCGCCTTGCGCTCGAGCGTGATGTCCTCGCCCACGTGCTCGATCGCCGCGTCGCTCGAGCGCACGTTGCCGCCCGCCTGGCCTTCGGTGGTCGAGGAGGCCATCAACAGCTGGTCGCCCGCGATCTGGCGCAAAATGCGCTCCAAGGCGGCTTGACCCTTGGAATGGCGGATGATGCATGCCATCTTGATTTGATGCATTGCGAAGATCAGCGCGGTGGAGGAGCAGGACTGACCCAGAATGAAGCACACATCGGCGAGTTCGGCGAGCGTCGCGCCCTCGCCGCCCAAGGCGGGCGGCACCATGATGCCGAGGAGGCGCTGGCGGCGGATCTCGGCGAACGCCTCGGCCGGGAAGCGCGCGCCGGCGTCGACCGCCGCCGCGTGCTGTGCCGCCGCCTCGGCGGCCACGCGCGCGCGCGCCGCGTAGGCGACGTTGCCGGTAGTTAAGATCTGCGCGCCGGAGGTCGACAATCGCTGGGCTTCCATAAGTGCTCGCTTCCCCTGGGGTTGGGTTTCCGCAATCGACCCATTATGCGGAGAGTGGGGGTCCGCCCGACAGGCCACTGAGTCGCAAAGTCTCGAGTTGGTGACATAGTCCGCTCTAATCGGCGCGATATGTAAAGCTTCGACGCTCGGTGAGCGACACGGTATGATCCGCGCTCTCACCTGGGAGGATCCTATCGAGTGGACACGCGGCGGGACGAAGTGTGCGACCGGCTGGTCATGCTGGTCAAGCAGGTTTCCGGCTCGGCCGCGGTATTTCCGTCTCCGTTTCCCGCGGCGGTGCAGCTGAGCGAGCTCGGCGTGAGCTCGCTGAAAATGGTCAATTTGATGCTGGCGGTCGAGCTCGAGTTCGACATTGCCATCCCCCAGTCCGACATCACGCCCGAGAACTTTCAATCCGTGAACTCGATCCAGGCGCTGGTGGAGAAGCTGCTCAACATGCGGCGGCATTGAGGGCCGCAACCAGCTCCTCGACATCCGCGTCCGAGGACTCGCCGTTGGTCGCGCAGATCCGCACCACATCGCGTCCCTCGAACGAGGTCGGCGCCACCCAGGCCCGTCCCGAGACCACCACCTGGCGAACCAGCGTGCGCACATCCCGGGCGCCCGGCGGCAGCACATCCAGCACCGCAAGATCCGAGTCGTTCACGACGGTCCAGCCGAGCGCCAGGAGCTTCTCCCGGATGCGCGCGATCACCGCGACCGAGCGCTCGACGTGCTCGCCGAGCCCGGACCATCCGGCCGTGGCGAGCGCCAGAAACAGCCGCAGTCCGAGGAAGCGGCGCGACCACTGTACGCTGTTCAGATAGGGATCGACGCCCGCGACGCTCGAGGGCATGAAACTCGTGGAGGCGTGAAAGGCCTCGGACAACAGCGGGCCGTGCGTGGTGATGAACAGCGCGCAGCCCATGGTCGCCGCCAGCCACTTGTGTGCATCGATGGTGATCGAGTCGGCACGCTCGATGCCCACCAGCAAGCCGCGCAGCCGATCGGAGGCGAGCGCCGAACCGCCCCAGGCGGCATCGACGTGGTACCACAGCCGCTCGCGCTGCGCGATGTCGGCGCAGGCCGGCAGCGGATCGATCATCCCGCCGCCGGTGGTGCCGGCGGTGGCGACCACCATCACCGGCACATCGCCCGCCGCGCGATCGGCGGCGATGGCGCGCACGAGCGCCGCCGGGGCCATCCGGCCGAGTCCGTCGGTGTCGATCAGCCGCAAGGCGCTGCGTCCCACGCCCGCCTGGTGGGCGATCTTGAGCCACGCGATGTGGCATTCGCGCGAGGTGTAGAAGCGCGGTGCGCCGCCGAAGGCGCGTACGCCGTCCGCCGCGAATCCGGGGTGCGCCGCGGTCAGAGCGCACACCATCGCCGTGTAGTTGGCTTCGGATCCGCCGGTGGCGAAGTGTCCGGTCGCCGCTTCGCCGAGCGCTGCGCGGCGCGCCACGGCACGGATCAGATGACTCTCGAGCGCCACCGGCACGGGCGATGAGGCGGAGCTCGCGAGCTGCGGATTGAAGGCCCCGGCGATCCGATCCGCGCACTGCGCGGGGAAGTTCGCGCCCGGATTGAACAGGCCGAAATAGCGCGGGTTCGACATCTGCACGATGCCGTGCTCCAGCCGCTCGATGCTCCAGCGCAGCATCTCCTCGAGCGGCCGCGGATGCTCGAAATCCATCGAATCGAGCTCGGTGCGAAAGCGCGCGACGTCGATGGTGGGCGTGACCGGGCCCGCCTGCACGCGCGCCAGTGCGCGCAGCAACTCCTCCGTCAGCCAGGTATCGACGCGGCTGCGTTCCGCGGCGGACGGGAACAGAGCGGAAACGGCGTGCGGCAGCGGCTCGTGCATGCCGGTTCAGGCGGCGGCGGCGAGCGCCTGGTCGAGATCGGCCAGGATGTCGTCGATATGTTCGATGCCGACGCTCAAACGGATGCTGCCCGGGCCGACGCCCGCGGCAAGCTGTTCCGCGGCCGTCATCTGCCGATGCGTGGTCGAGGCCGGGTGGCAGGCGAGCGATTTCGCGTCCCCCAGGTTGACCAGACGCTTGAACAGCTTGAGCGCGTCGTAGAAGCGGATGCCGGCCGGCAAGCCGCCGCGCACGTCGAAGGTCAGCAGCGAGCAGGCTCGTCCGCCCAGGTACTTCTGCACCAGGCCGTGATAGGGGCTGTCGGCGAAGCCGGCGTAGTTGACGGCCGCCACGCGCGGGTCGCCGCGCAGAAATTCGGCGACCCGGCGCGCGTTCTCCACGTGCCGCTCGATGCGCAGCGCCACCGTCTCGATGCCTTGCAGCAGCAGGAACGCGTTCATCGGCGCGAGCACCGCGCCGAGCGTGCGCTGGTAGACGCTGCGGCAACGGCCGATGAAGGCCGCGGCGCCGTAGTGTTCGGTGTAGACGAGCCCGTGGTAGGACTCGTCCGGCTGGGTGAACATCGGATAGGAGGCGGCGTGCTGCAGCCAGGGAAAGCTGCCGCAGTCGATCACCGCGCCGCCGAGCGTGGTGCCATGCCCGCCCATGAATTTCGTGAGCGAATGGACCACCACGTCCGCCCCGTGGTCCACCGGACGGACCAGCATCGGCGTCGCCACCGTGTTGTCGACGATGAGCGGCACGCCGTGCCGATGCGCGACCTTGGCGAGCTCCTCCAGGTCGCAGACGTTGCCGGCCGGATTGCCGACCGTTTCGCAGAACACGCCGCGGGTGTTCTCGTCGATCAGCGCCTCGATGTCGGCGGCGCGATCCGATTTTGCGAACCGCACCTCAACGCCCTGGCGCGGCATGATGTGCGCGAACAGCGTGTAGGTGGTGCCGTAGAGCTGGGGAACCGATACCAGGTTGCGGCCCATCTCGGTGACGTTGGCGACCGCGTAGTACAGGGCGGTCTGCCCCGAGCTCACGCTGAGCGCGCCCACGCCGCCCTCGAGCTGCGCGAGCCGCTCCTCGAGGACCTGGGTGGTCGGATTGCCGATGCGGGTATAGCGGAATCCCTCCACCTCGAGATTGAACAGCGCGGCGCCGTGCTCGGCGCTGTCGAAGGAGTAGGCGGCGGTCTGGTAGATGGGCACCGCCACCGCCTTGGTGGCCGGATCCGAGTCGAATCCGCCGTGAATCGCGATGGTCTCTTTTTTCATGCTGGGAATTTTCACGCTGGGACCCGCCCGGTGTTGATGGGCGGCAGTGTAGCGCGGACCGTGCGCGGGCGTCGCGAGGCGGCCGGCGCCGGCGGGGCGTATCGGCGCAAGCTGTGCGCTGGGTCACAGGCCGCGCAGCAGCGCAGCTCGGCGACCGGGGCGCGGCTTGCGCGGCATGCTCCGCGGCACTCGCGGGTTCATGGCGGCGGCGCAAGGGTCCCGGCCGGCCGAATGGTAGACTGTACCAATTGACCGGCAAAAAGTGACTCGAGTGCAAGGCTTAGACCGCAGAATTTCCGTCGCGCCGATGATGGACTATACCGACCGCCACTGCCGGTACCTGCACCGTCTGTACGCGCCGCACGCGCTGCTCTACACGGAGATGATCGTCGCGCCCGCCATCGTCCGCGGCGATGCCCGGCGGCTGCTGGCGCACGACCCGGCGGAGCATCCGGTGGCGCTGCAACTGGGCGGCTGCGATCCGGCCGAGCTCGCCGCCGCGGCGCGCATCGGCGCCGCCGCGGGCTATGCGGAGATCAATCTCAACGTGGGCTGCCCCAGCGATCGGGTGAAGAGCGGATCGTTCGGTGCCTGTCTGATGCTGCGCCCCGAGCTGGTCGCCGATTGCGTGCGGCAGATGCGTGACGCCGTGCCGGCCGCTGTGCCGGTGACGGTCAAATGCCGGATCGGCATCGATGCGCGCGACGACTACGAGTTCCTCGCCGGATTCGCCGCGACGCTGGTGCATGCCGGGGTCGATGCGCTCATCGTGCATGCGCGGGTTGCGGTGCTCGGCGGGTTGAGCCCGAAGGAGAACCGGGAGATTCCGCCGCTCAAATACGCCCATGTGCACCGCTTGAAGCGCGATCATCCGGCTCTGCCGATCGTGATCAACGGTGGCCTCGCCGACTTGGCCGCGATCACCGGCCAGCTGGCCGCAGGTCTCGATGGCGTGATGCTCGGGCGCGCTGCGTATCACCGTCCGGCGCTTCTTGCCGAGGCCGCGCGCGCCCTCGGCGATCCGGCGCGGCCGGTGCCGGAGCCGCGGGAGATCATCGAGCGCATGGTGCCCTATGCGCAGGCGCGGGTCCGGGAGGGCGCGCGGCTGCATTCGGTGACGCGCCATCTGCACGGTCTGCTGGCAGGCCGCGAAGGGGCCCGGGCCTGGCGCCGGTTTCTGGCGGATGTCGCCTCGCGGCCGGGAACGGCCCCGGAGACGCTGCTTTCCGCGCTATGCTTGCTGAAGCAGGGACTGGCCGCGTAAAAAGGGCCTAACGGCAAAACGGCCGGAACGTTGGATGCCAGGTTAAGTATAATTCGCCGGCGCAATGGGAAAGGAAATCGAACTTGCCATCGTATTTGCCGACGTCGTCGGCAGTACCAAGCTCTATGAATTGCTTGGCGATTTGCGCGCGCGCGACATGGTGGGGATCTGCATCGAGGTGATGCGGGCGGCCACCGAGCAGAACCACGGCACCGTGATCAAGACCATGGGCGATGAGGTGATGGCGACCTTCCCCACCGCCGACGACGCGCTCAATGCCGCCGCCCAGATGCAGAAGCAGATCGTGCTGCACCCCTCCCTCAAGGTCGATGAGCAGACGGTCGCCATCCGCATCGGGTGCAATTTCGGCCCGGTGGTGCTCGAGAACCGCGACATCTTCGGATCGGCGGTGCATACCGCGAATCGCATGACCAGCCAGGCAAAGGCCGGCCAGATCATCACCACCGCGACCATGGTCGAGCAGTTGTCGAGCGAATGGCGCGCCTCGGTGCGCCAGATCGACATCGCCACCCTCAAGGGCCGCAGCAGCGAGGTCGCGCTCTACGAGGTGCTGTGGCAGACCGAGGACATCACCAGCATGGTGCCGGCCATCGCCATCACCTCGCGCGAACGCGCCAACAAGACGCAGCGCCTGCGGCTGCGTTACCAGGGGCAGGAACTGCTGGTGCAGGACGGCCGGGCGAACATCACCATGGGACGCGCCGAGGAGAACGACCTGGTCGTGAAGGGCAATCTGATCTCGCGATTGCACGCCCGGGTGGAGTTCAACCGCAATAAATTCATGTTGATCGACCAGAGCACGAACGGCACCTTCGTGCTCGGCAAGGACGGCGAAGAGGCCTTCGTGCGCCGCGACTCCATGCAGATCCGCGGCGAAGGCCTGATCGGCCTCGGCAAGGCGCCGGACAGCAATTCCTCGCAGGTGATCCGCTACATCTGCGAGGAATGAGCCCGCACCCGCGCGAGCGCCGCATCGAGCTCGGCGTGGAGCGCGGCCGGCACATGGCTGCCGAACTCCGCAAGAAAAGCGCCCACGGCCTCGAACTCCGTCTGCCAGGCGGGCGCGCGGACCGCGAGCAACTCCTCGAGCGCGGCCGCGGACACATCCAGGCCCGCCGTATCCAGGTCCGAGGGCCGGGGCAGGTCGCCGATGACGCTCTCGCGCGCATCCGCCGCGCCCTTGCAGCGATCGATGATCCAGCGCAGCACGCGCAGATTCTCGCCGAAGCCCGGCCACAGATATTTGCCGGATGCGTCCTGACGAAACCAGTTGACGTGAAAAATCGCCGGCGGCGACTCGAGCTTGGCGCCGACGTCGATCCAATGCGCCCAGTAGTCGCCGAAGTTGTAGCCGGCGAACGGCTTCATCGCCATCGGGTCGCGGCGCACGACGCCGACCGCTCCACTGGCCGCCGCAGTGGTCTCCGAGGCGACGCCCGCGCCCACCAGCACACCGTGCTGCCAGCTGCGTGATTGATAAACGAGCGGCGCCAGCGAGCGGCGTCGGCCGCCGAACACGATGGCCGAGATCGGCACGCCGCCCGGCGCATCGGCGAGCTTCGAATACACCGGGTTCTGCCGGGCATCGACGGTGAAGCGCGAGTTCGGATGGGCGGCCGGTCCGTGGGCCGGATCGTAGCGGCGGCCCTGCCAGTCTAAGGCGGGCCTGCCCTCGGTCATCCCTTCCCACCAGGGCTGGTGGTCCTCGGTGAGCGCCACGTTGGTGAAAATCGTATCGCGCCGAATGGTCTCGAAGGCATTGCGGTTGGTCTGCGGATTGGTGCCGGGGACGACTCCGAAATATCCGGACTCGGGATTGATGGCGTACAGCCGGCCGTCCTTGCCCGGATGGAGCCACGCGATATCCTCGCCCACCGTCCACACCTTCCAGCCCCGGTAGCCCGCCGGCGGTATCAGCATCGCCAGATTGGTTTTGCCGCAGGCCGAGGGGAAGGCGCAGGCGAGATAATGGGTCTCGCCCAGCGGGTTCTCGATCCCGACGATGAGCATGTGCTCGGCCAGCCAGCCCTCGGTGCGCGCCTGCCAGCTGGCGATGCGCAGGGCATGGCATTTCTTGCCGAGCAGCGCATTGCCGCCGTAGCCCGAGCCGAAACTCTGGATCGACAGCTCCTCGGGAAAATGCACGATGAAGCGCCGCTCGGGGTCGAGCTCGCCGATGGAATGCAGGCCCTTCACGAACCGGCCGTCGCGCGCGATGCGCTCGAGCGCGGCGCGTCCCATGCGCGTCATCAGGCGCATGTTCAACACCACGTAGGCGCTGTCGGTGATTTCCACCCCGCAGCGGGACAGCGGCGAATCGATGGGACCCATGCAGTAGGGCACGACGTACATGGTGCGTCCCTGCATGCACCCCGCAAACAGCGCATCCATCTTGGCGTGCGCCTCGGGCGGCGCCATCCAGTGATTGTTTGGGCCGGCGTCGTCGCGGTTGCGGGTACAGACGAAGGTCAGGTGCTCGACGCGCGCAACATCCGAGGGATTGGAGCGGTGCAGATGGCATCCCGGGAAGGCGCTCTGGTTGAGGGGCATTAGATCGCCGGCCGCGACCAGTTCGCGCTCGAGCGCCCGGCGCTCGGCATCGCCCCCGTCGCACCAGTGGATCCGTGCCGGGCGGGTGAGGCCGGCGACCGTGTCGACCCAGGCCGACACGCCGCGATTCAGGGAAGTCAAAGGCGCGACGTGCTGAGCGGCGGTGGCCATGGGCTATTCCTCTTGAAAGGACTATTTCTAGACCCCGCAGGATGACAGATGGTTCAGTGCACGCCAACCCCGCGCGGGTGCGCGTCGGCCCTGCGCAGGGATGCTGTGTCAAGTCACAGGAATGCCATGTAACATTTTGATTATTAATATTTTATAATATAATGCAACCATGTCGAATCGAGTCGCTGCGGGACGCTATGCCGTGTCGCTCTATCTCCTCGCCGCGGCCGGCATGGCGGCCGCCTCGGGCGGTCCGGGCGCCGCGCATGGCGAGCGATTCTCGGTCCGGGCGATCGCCGAGGTCGAGGTCACCGCCGTGCAGAACGGGCGCGAGACCGTCACGCTGGCGCCCGCCGATCGGCTGGTGCCGGGCGATCAAGTCATCTACACGCTCGAGATCCGCAACCGCGGTGCGATGGCGTTGCCGCCGCCCGTCGTCGACTATCCCATTCCCAAACACCTGCGCTACCTCGACGACAGCGCCGCGGGCCCGGGCGCCGAGGTGAGCTTTTCGGTGGACGGCGGCCATCGCTTCGATCGTCCGGACAATCTCACGGTCATCGGCACGGATGGGCAGGCGCATCCGGCGAGCGCCGCCGACTACACGCATATCCGCTGGCAGCTCAAGAACATCCTCAAGGGCAATTCGGTCGCGTTCGCGCGCTTTCGCGCCGTCGTGAAATAGGTCGGCTCCGGGCACAAATGGAGCGCGACGGCGGCGCGCGCACATCGTACGCTAGCGGCTCCAGAGACTCACCCCGGCGAACACCATCGATACGGATTATCAGGAGATCTTCGGCCCCGACGGCCCGCTCGCGCGCACGCTTCCCGGCTATGCCCATCGGACGGAACAGACGGCGATGGCCGCGGCCGTGGGCGCCGCGCTGCGGCACGCCGAGCCGCTGATCGTCGAGGCCGGCACCGGCACGGGCAAGACGTTCGCCTACCTGGTACCGGCGCTGCTCTGCGGCGGCAGCGTGGTCATCTCCACGGGAACGCGCACGCTGCAGGATCAATTGTTCCATCGCGACGTGCCCTTGCTGGCGCGCGCCCTGGGTATGCCGGTGAAGATGGCGCTGCTCAAGGGGCGCGCCAATTATCTATGCCGACATCGGCTGGAGCTTGCGCCTCAGCAACGCTCGCTCCTGCCGGGCGAGCGCGGCGCGGCGCGCCTGCTCGCCCGCGTCTCGCGCTGGGCGGCCATCACCCGGAGCGGCGATCTGTCCGAGCTCGCCGACCTGCCCGATCAATCTCCGGTCCGGCCGATGATCACCTCGACGCGCGAGAATTGCCTGGGGCAGGAGTGTCCCCAGTTCTCGCGCTGCCACGTGTTCGAGGCGCGGCGGGCGGCTCAAGCGGCCGATATCGTGGTGGTGAACCATCATCTGCTGCTCGCCGATCTGGCGCTCAAAGACGAGGGCTTCGGGGATTTGCTGCCCGGGGCGCAGGCGGTGATTCTGGACGAGGCGCACCAGGTGCCCGAGACCGCGGCGCAATTCTTCGGCCAGACCTGGTCGGTGCGGCAGGCGCAGCTGCTGCTGCGCGACGCCGCGGCCGAGATGCACGCCGCCGGCATACGCGCGCCGGCGGCCGTCTCGGCGCTGGGCGCCGTCGAAACCTTGCTCGAGGAGCTGCGCGGCGCGCTGCGCGGCGCGGGGCGGTACGAGTGGAGCACGCTCACGGACGCATTTGTCGATGCGCTGCCGGCGCTCGGCGCGGCGCTCGGCGCCGTCGCCGCGGAGCTCGAGGGACTCGGGGCAGGGCCGGGAACCGCCAACTGCGCGCGGCGCGCGGCCGGGCTCGCCGGGGCGCTGGCGGCCCTGACCGAGATGCCCGAGGAGGCCGGGATCCGCTGGGTCGACGCCAGTCCGAACGGCATGGCGCTGCAATTTACGCCCTTCGAGGTCGCGGATCGGTTGCGCGGCTACGTGCACGCACGGCCCTGCTCGTGGGTGTTCACCTCCGCGACATTGGCCATCGGGGAGGACTTCGCGCATTTCGCGGGGCGCATCGGCTTGCCCGATGCGCGCACCGTGAAGATCGACAGTCCCTTCGACTACCGTGCCCAGGCGCGCATCTATCTGCCGCGCGGCATGCCGGAACCGCAGCACCCCTCCTACGCGCAGAAGTTCATCGAGGCGTGCGCGCCGCTGCTCGAGGCGAGCGGCGGGCGCGCGTTTCTGCTGTACACCAGCTATCGAGCAATGGCCGACGGGGTCGCCGCGCTCAACGCGCGTTTCCCGCAGCCCGAGTTCCCGATCCTGGTACAGGGCCAGGCGCCGCGCGAGGCGCTGCTGCATCGATTCCGCGAGCTCGGCAACGCGGTGCTGCTGGCCACCGGCAGCTTCTGGGAAGGAGTGGACGTCAAAGGCGATGCGCTGTCGATCGTCGCGATCGACAAACTGCCCTTCGCCTCGCCGGACGATCCGCTGCTCAAGGCGCGTCTTCAGGGCATCCGCCGGCGCGGCGGCAACCCGTTCCTCGAGCATCAATTGCCCCAGGCCGTGCTCGCGCTGAAACAAGGCGTCGGACGCCTGATCCGTGATGCGGAGGACTTCGGCGTCATCGTGATCGGCGATCCGCGGCTGGTCACCAAGCCGTACGGTGCGGTGTTTCTCGATGCCCTGCCGCCAAGTCCGCGCATCAACGACGGCGCGACCGGCGCGGCGTTTCTCGCCGAGCGGCTTGCGCGGCTGCGCGCCCAAGACCCCGGCAGGCGGCCGATCGCGGTGGGCGGCCCGGGGGCCTGATGCGGATCCTCGCCCTGGATACCGCGACCGAGGCCTGTTCGGTGGCGCTGCTCACGGAACACGGACTGACCGGCGAATCGATGGAGATCGGCCGCGGCCACGCGCGCGAGATTCTGGGCATGGTGGATCGGACGCTCGCGACCGCAGGCGTGACGCTCGCCAGCCTGAGCGGCATTGCCGTGGGCGTCGGACCCGGCTCCTTCACCGGCGTGCGGGTGGCCGTTGCGGTCGTACAGGGACTGGCATTCGGTGCGGGGCTGCCGGTCGTGCCGGTCAGCAGCCTCGAGGCGCTGGCGCACGCCGCGCTCGGGCGCGGTGCAGAGCGGGTGCTCGCCTGTCTGGATGCGCGCATGGGCGAGGTGTACTGGGGGTGTTTCGCCGCGCAGCCGGCACCGACCCTGTTGAGTCCGCTCGGCCCCATCGCCGTGGGGCCGGCCGCCGGCGTGCGCCTGGCGCAATCCCCGGGAATTGTCGAATGGGAAGGCTTCCGCGGCATCGGCCGCGGATTCGCGGCCTACCCCGAACTTGCGCGCCTGCCGGGACTCCGTGTCGATTCGGCCGACAGCCGGGCATTGCCCGAGGCGCGCGACCTGGCGCGTCTCGGCGCGGCGCGCCTGCAGGCGGGCGCGGGCATCGATGCGGCGCTGCTGGCGCCCTTGTACGTGCGCGACAAGGTGGCGTTGACCGAGATCGAGCGTGCCCGCGAACGCGGTGCCGGCCAATAGCACCGTTCATGCAACTGTCACAATCCGGCGCTGTAATGTCAGGCCAGTAGAATCAAGGGACTAACACGCAAGATGACGGCCAAGCGCATCCTCGTGGTCGAAGACGAGAAAGCCATTCGCGACCTGATCGCCTTCGGTTTGCGGCGCGCGGGCTACGAGGTCCGGGAAGCCGAGGATTGCCGGGCGGCGCGCGCGCGGCTCACCGATGTTCGGCCCGATCTCATGCTGATCGATTGGATGCTGCCCGACATGAGCGGGCTGGAGCTCACCCGTTCCCTGAAACGCGCCAAGGAGACCGAGGAGATTCCGGTCATCATGCTCACCGCGCGGGCCGAGGAGCAGGACAAGGTCAATGGGCTGGAAGGCGGCGCCGACGATTACATCGTCAAGCCGTTCTCCCCCCGCGAACTCGTGGCGAGAATTCAGGCGGTGTTGCGGCGGGCGGCGCCCGCCGGCGGTGCCGACATCCTGGAGGCGCAGGGTCTGAAGCTCGACGATTCCAGCCATCGGGTGAGCGCCGGCGATCGGGAAATCGCGCTCGGGCCCACCGAGTACCGGCTGCTGCATTTCTTCATGACCCACCCCGAGCGGGTATTCAGCCGCGGCCAGTTGCTCGATCGGGTCTGGGGCGGCAATACTTATGTGGAAGAGCGCACGGTGGACGTGCACATCCGGCGCCTGCGCAAGGCACTCGAACCTTTTATACTGGAGGGATTGGTGCAAACCGTGCGGGGGGCCGGCTATCGGTTCTCGACGCGCGATACCTAGCCCGGCTTAATCATCATGGCGGCGATGTGGACCTTCGCGCTCGCGCGGCTGGCGGGCATTTTGCTGGCGGGACTGTGCCTGGGCCTGCTGA
>VFSW01003855.1_pt1 | contig 22457 bp, 28 predicted proteins | sample 5358111 | NCBI WGS metagenome assembly VFSW01 (sample SAMN11554181, study PRJNA540505) | mine drainage metagenome | isolation source: sediment from site ElyBrook_90M | place: USA: Ely Copper Mine, Vershire, VT | collected 2017 | reverse complement strand
TATTGCTAATTACGAATTAACGGAATTTGAATAATTTAGGAAATTGTACGTAAAACCCCTGTTCAGATATGCGAAACGATCTTCATCGTTTTGATATTGGTAATAACTTTTCTCGCCAGGAGCCGACTGCAACTCCTAAGTTATACGAGAGGTCAAATGCGATAGATGCCATTGTAGCTTCGAAAATTGTTCGGAGATTAAGGTGGTCTTTGGGCTCGTTGCGGATGGTTATTTCAGCCTTTCTCGAAAGGGAATTCTCGGGGGTATTTGCATCTTTTTTGCTCACCCTCTCCATGGTCACCAATTCCTTGACTGACAATACAAAATGCAGTGTCGCTTCCATCCCAAGAGTGATCAATACCCATCTACTTCGCCTCTTCGCCGACGATTTTTGCTTTGCGAGACGTCGGAGTGTCGGTGGCTCTTCTAACATCAGAGGTCCTACTTTTGCAAGTGGATAGCTTCTATTGGTCTTTAGCCCTTCTCTACTGTGCTTCAGTATTGACCCGCCCGCTAGCGCGGCGACTATCAACTTGATTGCGAACTCTGCAAATCCGTATGACCGCCTTAGCAGAGTGAGCGAATTCGCAGCGCTAGCCTCCCTGCCTCGATTAGTGTCATCGAATTCTCCGAGCCTTTGCTTTTTAGCCAACGATCCTTTCACAACGAAAATTAGTCTCGCAGTGACCGTTGAAAGCGGAGCGAAGTTGATCCAACCTCGAGGGAATTGAAAGATTTCACCATCAGTATTCCGATATAGAGGGGCCATCGAACTTCCGTACCGGAATGCCTGTAATGCAAGGGACTTTATACTTCGCCTTGGTGGGTGAGTGGCGATGATCGACGGATCGTAGTAACACCGGCCTCCCGACTTTGCGATCCGTCTTACGAAGTCGACATCCTCGCCATACCGCATGTCTTCATCGAATCCTCCATGCAAGTTGAACAGTGCTTTATCGACGATCATAAGTGTGGACGGTAGGTAGCTAGGTCCACCTCTTCCGACGCTCCCCGCCGCGTTACCGGCGTCAAGTGGAAAGTTGATCATCTGATAGAGGAGCGCACCTTTTGCAGATGCTGCTTCACTTTCGCAGCGGATTCGAGGCGCGACGATACCGGCAATCGATGAGGCTGCGATCGTCAATAGAGAGTCGATTCCAGAGTCAAAGGTGACGCCACAGTCGACAAATACGATTAGATCACCCATTGCTCTTTGGGCGCCAACGTTACGAGCTCTCGCTGGACCTGCGTTTTTCGCAAGACTTATTGGAATGATCGTAGGAGAAGGTTGATCCTTACTTAATGTGCTAATGAGTGACTCTATCGATAGCTCGCCTCTAGATCCGTCGTCCACGATAATCACCTCGATGACCCCCCAGCTATTTTGTATCTCCGCGTAGGCTCGGATAGAAGTCAAGGTTTTGCTAAGGCCATTTGGGTCGTTATAGTGGGGGACCACAAATGAGATAGAGGGGGCATTATCGCTGTACTTTGCGTCGATGTTTTCGAGCGGATCTTTAATTTGCGAAACTTTGGCAACCCCGAGGTCGAGAAGTCGCAGAAAAAACGAAAGTTCGACCTCGCCCACTGGTCTGTAGGCTTCACTTTGAGCAAGCATAATCAATTCGCGTCCCCGTTCGGAGAGGCGTAGACCGCTTCTTCCATCGGGAGCTACTAACAGATCATCGTAGAAGATGGCGTCCTCTATCGAAAAAGCCAACTTCCCTTTAAATTCAGCTTCATACGGTGATGTCATCAACGATTCGATGATAACCCGTTGCGGTGGAGTCACCTTCTTTTGTTGGTGAGCTTCATTAAGGTTACGATCCCTTGACTGACACATCTGATTAGAGTTGCCCCTTGCAAGGGGCATAGTAGCGCTGTGGCCATCAGTGGTATCTCGGTCCTAAAGAGTCTCAATTGATTGGAACCGTGAATCCTCGGATTTGTCGCGACCCCTGAGCTTTAATGATCTTCGGATTCTCAAATCACATCGGGTTTCCATCGATCGATTGATATCGAGATACTTGTTGGAATGATCCATTAACTAGGGAGATTATTATCAATTTTTATAAGTAGAGCCATCTAGCAAGGGGATCTTGCTAGATGGCTCTTATTGTGTCTTTTGCGATTAGCGCGAGGTCGTTTGATCTTTGAGATAACTTCCGCTAAGACGATATTTGCAGAAGCCCTTAGGTAAGGGACTGTTAGTCGAAGAGGATGAGGCCTCGGATGTTCTTACCATCTCGCATGTCTGCATACCCCTCGTTGATCTGGTCGAGGGTGTACGTCTTGGTGATGAGATCATCGAGCTTCAAGATGCCATCTCGGTAGAGATCGAGTAGTCGTGGTATGTCGTAGCGAGGATTAGCAGATCCGAATATCGATCCGCGGAGTTGCTTTTGGAAGAGCGTCATGTCGAGGAGGCTAATCTTGGCATCGATCTGCATCAATGGAGAGATGGCAGTCATAACCAAGCGGCCATTCTTGCCGATGAGACCCATAGCACTAGCGATCATCTCGCCTTCGCCAACTCCGATTGCAATAACGGCAGCGTCGGCCATGTGGCCCTCGGTAATGTCCACCACGATTGCGCGTGCCTCGTCGATGGATGTCGCGGTATGGGTTGCACCAAACCTCTTGGCTGCATCAAGCTTCGATGGATTTGGATCAATTGCGACGATGTATCTTGCACCAGCGATGCGTCCACCTTGGACTGCATTCATTCCGATACCACCGACTCCGATGACGCACAGAACGTCTCCAGCCTTTACTTCTGCGGTGTAGACCGAAGAGCCATAACCAGTGGTAACGCCACAGCCAACTAGAGCGGCCTTATCGAGTGGAATATCGCCTCGAACCTTGACGACTGAGCTTTCATGGGCGACAACATATGGCGAAAATGTTCCAAGGCAGCACATCGTTCCAACGCCTTGGCCTCGCGCTGTGATTCTTTGTCCCCCGGCGAGTTCGCTTCCTGAGAGGATGAGAGCTCCTAATTCGCATAGGTTTTGGTGGCCCGTGGAACATGCGCGACACCTACCGCATGAGGGGATGAAGCTAAGTACTACAGGATCTCCCTCTTTTACCGAGGTAACACCGCTTCCGACTGCTTCGACGTACCCTGCTCCTTCGTGGCCACCCACTATTGGAAGTGGAGCTGGTAGGTCACCAGTCACTAGGTGTTCGTCGGAGTGGCACATCCCTGATGCTGCCAATTTTACCCTTACTTCGCCGGGAAGTGGATCTGCAAGATCTACCTCCTCGACGCTCCAATGAGATCCTGCTTCCCACAGTACTGCTGCTTGAGTCTTCATATTTCCCCCCAAGGACGATTGTTAGTGTCGGCGTTGCCACCGTGTTTGACAGCAATTCACCATTGAAAGCGGATCAAACTAAGCAGGAACGCATTTGGCACAGTTACAGATCACTGCACTAACTTGATGATAGGCAGATAATTCGCATAAGTTTGGTCAAAGCAGAGATTTACGAAATCTTTGCCGGCAATTTGACTCCGTTTTTTCGCTAGGTCTAATTCGACCTAGCGCATTGACGCTAGAGACTTCGGTTGCCTGCCTTGAGGAGAAGAGGGTTGTTTCAAAGCTGATAGCCTCCTTCAGTCCTTAAAGGACCCAGGAATCTTCGTTGGATATTTGGTTTCGAAGATTCGATCGCCTATCACAATCTCAAAGCTGACGTAGGCAATAGTCAGCCAACCTCCCTTGCTCCCATTGTTCGCTCGTGCCCAAATCTCGCTTTGGGACTATGTTTTTTGAGACAAATCAGATCTTTAGCGATTCGCTATATGTCAAAAAAACCGGCTATCCGATTACTGTGGATGTAGGGCAACCGTAGACGATGGTGACTGAAAAACCCCCTTTTAGTTTCTTGCAGTAACCAGTATCTTTCGGCGAAACGTAAACCCCGAACACCTAAAAGGGTGATGTGCGCTTTTTGTCTCGCCTACTTGCTCACGGACTTTATCGCCATGAGGTGATCGTAGGAATCTAACACTGGATCGTTGACGGTGCGATTTGGAAAAAAAAGTTGGCTTGATAGACATATGACACAACTAAACCATGAGTCGAAGGTATCTCAGCTACTCAAGATAGAGCGACCGGCACAGCGATTGTTGGCAAGTTCAGGGCTTGTCCTTGGTGGATTTGCAACCTCTACGATCTTTGTATCTCTCTTCTTCTATGTGGCAAGTGGAAGCGTAATTGAGATGGCACTCTTCGGCCTTGGGCGATACTTTGCTCTAATTCTGGTGTCAATGGTCGTCATAAGAGCCTTCCCCCAGCTCTCCCCCCGTGAGCTTTTTCGATTTGGGATAGTCCTGACGGCGATCTTCTACTTGACGCTGATTTTGCTACGTACAAGTGCCGTCTCGTTGGTTATTCCACTCGGACTCTTCAATGGATCTGCATCGGCGATCTACTGGTTTGGTAATAACACACTCGCCTTTGACGTTTTAGAGCCGACCGAGAGGGGGCATTACTACGGATTGAGCTTCGCAATGTTGAGTATTCTGAATGTCGTAATGCCCCTCATCGGCGGCTTTGTTATCTCCAGAATTGGCGGAGAGTTTGGCTACGTTACCGTCTTTGCAATTGCAACAGTCAGCTTTTGCCTTGCTTGGGTCACCTCTCGAAAGTTGAAGTCCAGTAGTGGTATCGGTGCAGTTTCGATGCGCCACGCTCTAATCATCCCACCAAGGCGAGAGGGATGGAGTCTCGTTTGGAGTGCGATTTTTCTCCACGGCTTCAAACAGGGCGGTGCAGATCTTGGAATGATAGTCCTAGTTGAGGTAGCTACGCATAGCTCGAGCGCCCAAGGTCTCTTCGTATCTGCTGCCTCGCTCGCTGGCGTTATTAGCTCGGTGATTGCTGGTCGCCTCCCTCAGCGATACCGAGGAGCTACGATGTGGGTAGGGTCGATCGCATATGGATCAGCCCTATTTTTACTGGTGCTCGGCTCAAGTTATCCGATTCTACTTGTCTACGGATTGATAACTGGTTTTGCCTATCCTGGTTTGATGGTCCCATTGTCAAGTGTTGTGCTTGACGTTATGGATAGCGACCCCTCGGTCAATTTACTAAGGGGAGAGTACGTCCTCTCTCGTGAGATCTCGACAAACTTTGGTCGTATAGTTGCAATATGTTCATTAATTTTGCTGATGCGGTTTTTGTCAATTATTGATTCGGTCATCGTAGTTCTGGCCATAGCAGCTATCTTCCAAATAGTCGCGGCGTATTTGGGACGAAGGGCCTCAATCAACTACGGTAGGGTTTAGCGGTCGAACAACCATAGCGCCACAACATTCATTGATGCGTTTTGAAGAAAAAGTTCTTCAATGTTCTGCAGGTGTCAATCTTCGCTGGGTTGTCTTCGCGCTTTTTTTTGTAGCGATGCCTTCTTCTTGCTATCCAATCGCCTTTGCGTTGCGCCATGTGTAGGTTTTGTCGGCCGACGCTTTCGCTGAACACGTGTCGCCTTTTCAAGCTTTTCAACCAAAGCGTGATAAGCGATCTGTCTATTTTGGAGCTGGGATCGTTGTGACGATGCGGTGACCTTCAATTCGGTTCCGTAGCGAGCCGTTATCCTATCGAGGTCGGCTTGAGAACCCCGTAGTTGCGAAAGATCACAAGTCAATTCAACTTTGGTATCGCTGGTATTAACGTGCTGGCCACCAGGGCCGGAACTTCTAGAAAATCGCCATGTGAGAGACGTATCCGGTATCTCAACCCTCTGCTTTGAATTTTGAGTCAACTTGTTTCACCTCGGTTCTTTTCCTCATCGGTCGCTCTAAAAGTTACTAGTAGTTTTACTTCGGTCGCTACGGTAACTGATCGCATGACGGCTCGGCCGGCGATGTAGTGTTTAGAGCGAACATTACAACGATTAGGTAGCCCTGATATTTCAAGTTCCGCAGTTTGTGTCGGCCTGTTCTCCTGACGCGCCAACTAGAAAATTCGATATTTCGTGTCTCGATGAGACTCGTCACGTTTCAGATTTTGACCGGGTGAGAAGGCTAGTCATTCGAATGCAAGTGAAAGTATAAGCAACTTAGATAGCATCGTTCTTTAGGTAAGAATCTCCTAGGAGAGACGACTCTCTTGACTCTAATCGATTAGATTGAGTTCGCGGAGGGCTCGCCTGCACCCTGTTACACCATTTACTTGGAAGGCGCTAATGCCGAATTCGATAGCCGCGTCGACGTTGATTTGATTATCGTCCAAGAAGACGATCTCATTCGGCTCTCGCTCAGTTACCTTTGCTAGGTACTCGAAGATTTCAGGGTCTGGTTTTAGCATTCCGACCTGAAAGGAAAGAACTGGAAAATCAAATAGCTCTACAAAGTCCCACTTGGAAATTGTGTTGGTCCAGTGTGGTTCGTTGGTATTGCTCATGCAGCCGATCTGCGCCTTCTTCTTCACCGCTGCAAGTAGATCGAAGGCTCCGTCCATCGGACCATTTACCCAGGTCAAAAATTGCTCTCTGAATTCATCTGGGGAGATAGTGAAGTTCCATTCGTCTGCGATACTTACGACGAATTTATCGAGTGTTGTTCGTCCAGATTCGAAGTCTCGTACGCTTGGAGACGACAGCCATCTATGCCATAGTTCGGCATCATCCTTTAAAGTAGAGATCGCATGTAATGTGTTGATGCCGCCGAAGTTACCTAGCACTCCACCGAGATCAAAGAATACGACCTTATTTAGCTTTTCTGCCTCTGTCACGATGACAGTTTACGGCGGTGCAGTTGTCGATGTGCGATGGTGGGTGATCGAACCAGTTGTGATGTTTTTCAATTAGCGACACTTGCCACAGCATTTGGTCCTATCGCTCGTCTGAAACCGAGGCAATGCAACGGTGGATTCCGGTACTGGTGTTCCGATCCGCACAACCGATTTGGCAATGGAAATTCACGCAGAATCTATGTCCTCGTCTGTCTTTTGAAAGTTCTGTTCGATTTGCGGTGAATCATTCCTGGAGATCAGTCAGTAGTCTCGAAATGCGCAAGGTTTTTATTTCAACTAAACGCCTGCTGAGGGGTTGCGAATGGTGTCCATCAGAGAGGCCAAAGTATCTGACAGACTGGAAGTTGCTGGTGTCCACGTCCGTTCCTGGCAGGCTGCCTATGAAGGGCTACTTCCCGCTGACTTTCTATCAGGGTTGAAGGTAGAGGATCGTGCTGCAAGGTATACCTTTGGCGAAGCATCCATTTATGATCCGGTAACAAAAGTCGCCATCGACGGTGATGCTATCGTCGGCTTTGTTACGTGTGGGACTTATCGCGATCCTTCTCGATCCGATTGCGGCGAAGTCTATGCCCTTTATGTGGATCCAAAGTATTGGCAACGAGGTGTAGGTCGAGAACTGATGGCCAGCGCTAAGGAATATCTTTTGCAGTTGGCTTTTAACAGAGCCTATCTCTGGGTGCTCGAAGGCAACCAACGCGCAATGGCCTTTTACGAAAATGACGGATGGTTTGCCGACGGGATGGTTCGGAGAGACGTCATCGGGGGAGTCTCTGTAGGCGAGATCCGGTACGAATGTGATCTTGGTGCAAAGTTTGAAGCTCAGAATTAAATACTTCTTCAAGCGCCGCGAAATTAGTGCCCGGCTAATGGCCTTCTATCATCTGCCCGCAGGATTACTTGATTGGTAATCAATGGCTTTTCGTCGTCGTGGCGTGCTCGTGGCCTCCGTTTACAATAGGGGTTCAAGCATTGTTAACGAATAGTAATTCATCGATGCGTAAAGCCCTATCACGTTCATCTCGAAGAGATGGTCCCAATAGTTGCTTACCTATCGTGAGGTATTGACCATTGCCTTCTTCTCTATAAGCGACGCGATTAGAAGAACTACTAGAAGGAAGAAGGATGGCCAGTTGAGGGCTGCGCCAGGTGGAGTTCCGACGGTGACGAGATGCTTCATCTGTCCGGCGACCCACCTCATGATGGGATCCATTGCCAGCGCAAACAAGATCAATGGGGTGAGTCCAGGGTAGCGAAAGAATAGGACATACAGCAGCCCAACTAATATCAGCTGGATTGCTCCCCATTGGTGAAACATGGCGACGATATTGTTTCCGCCGGCGACCGAGACGTTGACGCCTGCAATACTATGGGCTCCTCCATCGGGGGTAAATAGGTGGATGCAGCTTCTTGCGACGATTATGACCATGTAGAGGCCGGTCAAAATGCGGACAAGCTTCGGGCCGCGATATGTCGAAGGATCCTTCGGCAATAGTCGCTCAAGATTGACTTTCATTCGGTCCCTTTCTTTTGGTTGTTTGATATTTACAAAGGTGGATATTGCTTTTACTTTTGCAAGTGAAGCGTGGAAAGAAGCTGGATATCGGAGAGGTCACTGCCATTTACGTAGGCAAAGTCAGGTGAATACGCCTCTTTGAATTTAGCTCGCGTAAGTTATCAGAGTCGCATCTAGGAATTCAATCGTCTTACATGCCCTCATTCACCAGCCCATTGATATCGTATAATTCAACGTTGATGAATAAATTAGCAGAAAATTAAAGTTAATTCAACGTTGTTGAAAAAATGTTTTATATTGGAGTAGTGGATACAACTACAAAGGTGGGTAGGCGTCCGGGCAGTCCCGATTCGCGTTTAGAGATTTTGACTGCGGCCAAGGCATCTTTTTATGCCAAAGGCTACGCCGCCTCTACAATTCGCAACATTGCTGAAGGTGCGGGAGTAGACCCCGCTCTCGTGCTGCACTTTTTTGGAAGTAAGGCTCAATTGTTAGTTGAGTCACTAGAAACGCCAGCGGTACTATCGTACTTGTCCAATACGATCTCTTCGACTCCTACTGAGAAGTGGGGAGAGAGAATTGCTACCTTGATCATCCACGGCCAAGGAGCTAGTCTCACTCCACAGCAGCAAAATTTCATCGCCATCATTAGGTTTGCAGGCCAAGAGGCTGCCGCAGGGAGAAAGCTCCAGTCTTTCTTCAGGGAGACAATCGTAGAGGAGTTTCGAAATCTAGGGATTGACTTTCCAGAGACTAGGGCGGCGGCGTTGATGTCATTTTTGGTGGGAAATGCTTACGTTAGGAGGATTATTCTCTTCCAGCCAGACGAAGATATCTCGGTAGAGTCGAAGGTCGCGATGTTCAGCGCTATTCTTCAAGCCATATTGACAACCACCCTCTAATCATTTGCTTTTAGGCGGTTCCCCATTGTCCCCCCTGAGCGCTGTTACGCTAACAGACTTCGCGCACAAGTTCCCTTACGTGAAATCTTGCGAAGTGCATTGATCGACTGCCTTAGAGTCCGACCTTAGTGAGCCTAAAAGTTAGCTTTGGGCATTCGTTTGCAGTTCGAATTTGCGGAGAGTGACTCATGCGCGTCTCGCTAACTCTAGGGTCGCTCAATTCAACGGTTCCATATGGTTCAAGGCAACTTGACTTGTTACACATTGTGTTGTTAGTTTGATTTGGTTCGAAGTGTCAAGGGTAACTCGAGCTACCATGCAGTTTCATAGCTCCGTCTCGTGGTCTCTTTGGTTATTCCGTAGCGCCACAAAGGGAAGCTTGCGGCTAGCTATTCCAATCACGAAATTGCCTCGATGCTAAGAATTCCGTGGTAACAATATGGTAGATTTTGGTATGTTATCGTTTCGTTTAACGCGAAGTTTATCCATATTTGCCCTGTTGGGCCTCGTTTTGGCAAGTTGTGGTTCGAGCAAGACTAACGCTGTGGCAAATCGCCCTGCCAACAAAGTGCTCGTCGGCAAAGTAACAAATTCATATGAATCGAAGATATCAGTTGGAGCCCCTGTAAGTGTTACACGGCCTTCATCGCCGAATTTGAATCTGCGTGGAGCAGAAGTAATCACCAAAGATGGCGCGATATATGCCTCGCAATTCAATGGCACTACAAGCCAGATTTACGTACTACCAGCGCCAAAGGATAACTTCACGGACTTGAGTTCGATAACGGGGGAGGTAATTCAGCTACAGTTTCTCAGTCAAAGTTACGGCTTTGCTCTAGCCCTGAATCAAAATGCAAATTCACCGAATACTACGACACTCTATTCAAGTAGTGATGGTGGAAAGAGTTGGGGCATAGTCTCTACTGGATCGATATCGCAGATTCACTTTTTTAATCCAACTGATGGGGTAGCGCTTACTTCGGTTGCATCAACAACTCAAAATCAACCGCAAAGTTACGCGATAGAGACAACGGCAAATGGGGGAATGAGCTGGAATGTAACACAGGTACTTGGTTTAAGCGATCCTTTCATGGCTTCGTTGAATAGTTCAAGCTTTTCATTTCCTTCGCCGAACGTCGGCTTTTTAGCAATTGCGTCGGAACCAAGCGCGGGATCCGAGGGCAAGACGTTGTTAGCCACACAAGATGGTGGCGCGTCTTGGAAGGTTGTTGCAAATACCAACACAGCAGTTACCAATTCGTCAGCCGTTAGCAATGGTCTACCAACTGCGGGATACTTGGAAGAGATTATCTTCACGTCGCCAACGACGGGATACTTAGTGGTTGAAAGGGGTCCTCGTGGTGCGGTCTATGCAAGCACTAATGGGGGAGTAACTTGGTCGGCAAAACAGATCCTTTCGGCATCGGTGAATCCGTCGTCCTCAATTTCCGCTTATCGACCTGATACCTCAGCTGGGCCTTTGCTTGTTACAAATTATGGCGCCATCTGGAGTGTAAATAATGCTGGTAACTGGGGTCAAATCTTTCCATCATTCTGGCCAAGCCAGCTCAGTTTCGCAGGCAATGAACTAAGTGTCCTAACATTGAACGGTAGGATAGTTGTTCTTCCGACTACGAACGCAATGTCGCCGGTAGCCCGAGCTAAACCGGCTTCGAATTTGATCTATTTCAAGAGTTTTAGCAACGGTGATGTAGCAATATCCTCTAAAGACTATTGGATGAAGTCTCGGTCTTCCCCGTGGAAGCGTACTTCGATTCCAAATTCAGCCCAAGTCCTCTTTGTTGACTTTTCGTCTCTCGATAATGGAATTTTGGTGACGACAGCCAAGCGAAACAGCATCGTTACAACTTCGGATGGTGGACAAAGGTGGCTAGAAATCTCGGTGCCTTTCATGCCGCTTTCGGTCGATATGTTGTCGAACAATAATTGGTGGGTTATAGGTGCCGTTCAAGGGCCACTTCTGAATAATCCGTACAAGAAGGACGTGAGGGTTAGCACTTATTCGCTGTACCACACAACTAATGGCGGTCAAACGTGGGGGGCTTTCAACTCCTCCATCTGGTCAAGCCATTCACCAATTGGAGTGAAATTCCAAAGTGCGCTTGTCGGTTATGTTTGGACGGATCAGCAACTTCTGGTAACCCATGATGGAGGAAAGTCGTTTGAATCGCGAACGCTCCCTGATGGTTTTCAGATATCTTCCGATCACGGACTTGCTGCACTGAGTAGTACCTCGGCGGTGGTTACCGACGGCTTTCTTCCACTCTATAAAACAAGCGATAACGGTGCTAGTTTTAGCGCCTTCTAATAGTTGCGGTAGTCGCTTTGTCGATGCGGGATCTGGACTGTAGTTGGAACGAGTACCTATCTAGCCTCTACTCTGACAAGTGATGAGTTTGAGATAGTGGAAATTGGGCGTAGTCCGACGTCTCGAACGGAGCATTGGCCGCATTCTATGCTTTCCATTGACCCGCTACATCTCTCGGCTTAGTTTTTGGGCCGCATGTTTTCAATTGTTACCGAGCGAAGTTTTTTCGATAGAGGGCTTCCTTGACCATCGAAACATCCGAGGTCAGATCGCCAACAATGGTCTTTGGCCTTGTAATTCTCTGCTTCTCGTTCTTTTACCGCTCTTGGCATCGGTGGCTTTCATTGCTCCGTAGGTATTCTCACCAAGATGCCATGCGGTCTCAGTTATGCATGAGGCTCTGGCAACTTACACAACCGAACTGCCGGCGTTTAACAATCTGGCACCCTCGGCAAGCTTTTGAATGACTTGTTCCGGTACGTGCTTTTACCCTTCATGAAAAATCCTCCCATTTATATTTTGGTCAGTATTCTCACATTAAGTGTGGATCATCCAGGATTCACCATGGCATGTAGTTGAAACACCTTGTACAGATTACTGAGCGCTCATCGAATGGCGGCGATTCAATTTAATTGCTGGCCATGTTTCCACCAGGAGCAACGATTGTGGTTTGCTTTTTGGGTCATAGCGGCTGAAAAATTACTCTAACCGACGGTTTAGAAGTCCGGCACACAGACTTTCATCGGTGGGCAAGTGACTAAACGAAGCAAGACATAACAATGATCCCGAAGTATCCAATCTTGATCCAAAATCCTGGGCGTGAAAAGATGGAGCTACCTAGATTCATTGGCTTTTGGTGCATACCGGGGCATAAAAAGGAAGAAGGGCGTTTCCCCTGTGGAGGTCGCAATACGATCAACGAGCGTAACCTCAAGCTCGGTGATCTGGTCCGGAGCCAGCGACCGTGTATCGACGGCGACTTTATGTCCGGATGAGGTCCTCGACCACCGAAGGACGCCGGAGGCGAATGGCAACAAGGCGGATTGCTCGATGATGCGTCTCAAAACGGCGGATCGGAGCTTAGTTAGCCAGCCGTTACGGGAAGATTTGCGAGACGCCACTCTAGCATCCCGTCGACCAAGCGCTTGGCCGAGCGGCCGTCGCTGGCGAGTGTCCGCACGGCGTCATAGGCGAACACGCAATTAGCCCCTCGGCAGTAAGCAATGACCTCCGTGTCGTTAGCAAGTTCAGCTAGGCGATCCTCAAGTTCGTCCAGCAGAAAAGAGAAGGCGCCTGGAATGTGCCCAGCGATGTGCTCCTCTATTGGATGCACGTCTATCACGGTCGCAGTGCCCGCCCTGATACGTTCTAACAATTCTTGCCGAGTAAGTTATTCGGTGTCCTCTGGATCTAGGTAGACTCTCCGAGCTTGCTGGGCGGCGGCATAATGGTTGCCGGCCACTTTGAGTAGACCGTCGTACAAGGCGGCCACATCGTCGCCCGCAAGGCGATAGTGGAGTTGAGTACCTTCTCGTCGAGTAGCGACGAACCCGGCCAGCTTCAGGGTCTGAAGATGTGCGGATACGGTTTCAACCCCAGTCCGGCGGCTCTCGCTAGTGCTTCTACATTCCGCTCTCCCTGCGCCAGCAGGTCTAGCAGCTCTAAGCGCCTAGCACTAGACAGAGCCTTGCCGGTGATGGCGATTGCCTCGAATAGCGCTTCTTTCATTGCTTCATCCTCCAGCACATTTTCCATTATTCTATGGAATACTATAATAATGATTCAGTTGCTATTGATTATTACCTCTCCCGGCTCTCTCCACCGCCATGTTGAAGGAGGTTACCGTGGGCTTTTCTGAAGACAATCTGATCCCTCTGGTCGACGAAGGCCTGGGGAACAGCAGCTACCTTGTGGATTTGAGTGACGGAAGTGCGCTGGCAGTTGACGCCAGCCGCGTCTTCGATCTCTCTGACGGGCCGCTGCAAAAAGGAGATTAAAGGTAGCGTTTGCTGCAGACACCCACCTCCACGCTGACTTTCTCTCCGGCGCAGTCCAACTGGCACACGAATACGGTGCCACAATCTTGGCCTCTGAAGTTGGTCAACGTCAGTTCCAACATACAAGACTGGTCGACGGAGACAAAGTGGATCTCGGAGGCCTTACGCTCGAGACACTTGCGACCGCGGGGCACACGGACGAGCACATTTCGTTTCTACTCCGTGATGGCCGGGGCGGATTTGGAGTATTCAGAGGTGGGTCCTTGATAGTGAATTCGGCTGCCCGCACCGACCTCCTCGAGTCAACGCGGGCGAGCGACCTCACCCGCGCTCAGTACCGTTCGTTCACGAGGCTGGCGATCTTTCCTGATGAACTTGCACTATGGCCGACCCACGGCGCCGGCTCATTTTGTTCTGCACCTCCAGGCAGTCAACGCATGAGCACGATCGGAGCCGAACGACAAAATACCCTGCTGCTCGCAGTCACCGACATAGAGGGCTTCGTCAAAGCATTCATTGCCAGCCGCGGGAGCTACCCGAGCTATTTTGTCAACCTTGCGGCAGACAATCACCTTGGACCTACAGTGGTGACGGAAACTCCACCGATCCCCGCCATCACCACCGACGAATTGAAATCTATTATGGCACATGGCGCACAAACTATTGACATCCGACCTGCCGCTGACTATTCAGCGGGGCATATTCCGGGCGCCATCAGGATTCCCCTTTCGAGAGCAGTTTGCGATTTGGTTAGGCTGGCTACTTCCCGATCATGTACTGCTAGTGTTCATTGCAAATCCGGACCAAGACCTCGTCGAAGTGGTGTGGCAGACCCACAAGATCGGCTATGGACATTTAGCCGGTTACCTAGCGGGTGGAATGGTTGCTTGGGGCCGCAGGACACAGAGTTCTCGCGACAGACTTCGTTACCGTTGGTCAGGCGAATGGTAGGCCGGTTGTTGATGTCCGCCAGAAAATTGAATACGTCATCGGCCACATCCCTGGTGCGCCACACGTGGAACTTGGCCACGTTGCTGACCTAGCAGAAGATATTGCGCCGACCGCCCTCATCGCCTGCGGCCATGGCGAAAGGGCAATGACTGCCGCCGGCCTACTGGAACGTCTTGGCTACCATGATCCAGCGGTACTCAATGGAGATCCTGACGATTTGTCCAATGCGAGCGGACAGCCACTCGCAGATGGTGAGTAACATTGACAAGGCGCTAAGTCTACGGCGCCACTACTCAAATCCCTAGAAGGCACCCGATTCAACTGGGCCTGCGAGAGAAACTTGGCCGTCAGCTCCAGGGCAATGCGACGGAGATCATCAAAGTGGCGTCCGAGCTACTCATCACTGGTGGTAGAGTTTTGGGATGAGTGAGACAGTTGGCAGTGATCTGCCTCTCGCCGAGAAGGTACGTCAGGCACTCCCGGCGCATGACCTCGACGTCTTCGGTTCGCACCTCAGCCACGACGTGAACTGGGGCAATGTTGGCCAGCCGAGAGGGTGCCGGAACCGCTCGGACGTCCTGGCCACGTTCGACCAGCTCCTCAACAAAGGTGTGGACGGGGCGCATCACCGAGCTTAAGACTGGTACTGCTGGAATCCTTTGCGGGCTCACAGTGGAGTGGACCGAGGGCGATTCACGAGCGGAGGACTCTTTGAGCCTGTTCTGCGTCTACGTGGTTCGGAAAGGGCAGATCTACCAGATCCGGCGCTTTGGCGACCGGGAGTTCGTAGCCGAGGCGGCGAGCATTACCGCCTGAGCAGCGCTTCCAACTGGGCTCTGGAAGGATGCCCACGGAGGCCGATCTCCGTCACGTAGAGCCGACAGTCGATACCTATCTGCCTCGTCCCGTCGTCAAAGGGGTTAGTACCATCGACCAAGCTCGCCGGAGGCCCTTTGACCCCGTACCCCTACGTCCCCAGCGCCTTCTCGATCACCAGCGAGAGAAACGCCGCTATCCAACTAACTCCACACGGCCATTCGCCTGGACGGCCATTCGTCGTCAGCAAGTGCGCTGAGTTGGACGGTAAAGGTGCCATTCGCCTCTAGTCGAGTACGGCCGCTCAGCCGCAGACTGACAGTTGAAGGCTGGAGGCGTCACTGATGATGTACGAATGGGGTAACCAAGGATCAGGAGTCGAAATGTGGATCGTCATGGCAGTCGCCATGGTGATCTTTTTGGCGATCGCCGTGATCGGGGTCGTTGCGCTCGTGCGCTACTTCGGCCATAGCCATGACACGCCGCCTGGACCTGCTTCTACTCCGATGTCGGATACTGAAGTCAACCTCCGAGAGCGTCTCGCCCGAGGAGAGATTGACGAGGGGCAGTTCAAAAAGGCGCTTGCAACGCTCCGAGAGCTATGATGGGGAGCCGCCTTCGCTCCCACTGGCTTTTGGCATTCGTCGTCGTGCTGCTTGCCGCAGCTTCGACCGCCATCATCGGAGGGGTTGTTGCGACGAATCACGGAAGCACGACGGCTGCAACGGCACTGACGTCGTGCCAGCCAACGCATGAGGTACGTCAGATTGTCCAAGTCAGTCTCTTCGACAGCGGTGGCAGCATGATGGGCCAAGCCCCGATGATGCTCCGACTCATCGCTAGCCCGTCGAGTATCTCCGCTGGTAAGGTGGCGTTTCTGGTCACAAACTACGGAGCCCTCAACCACGAATTCCTTGTTCTTCCCATGCCTGCTGATGGGATCGGCACCCGGGCAGTCGGGTCGGACGGCAAGATCAACGAGTCGCAGAGCCTTGGCGAAGCTTCCACATCGTGCGGAGCTGGTCCGGGCAACGGCATTTCGACTGGCTCGAGGAGCTGGGTTACGCTCACGCTCCGTCCAGGAAACTACGAACTCCTGTGCGACGTGCCCTGGCATTACGCAGATGGGATGTACACCTCCTTCACAGTTTCCTGATTCCCCATCCCAGGATCCGGATAGATACCCCCTTAGCGGGAGTTTCCTGGCTAGATAAATCTTGGAAATCTGAGGCGATGCAAAAGTATTTTCAAATAAGGCTGTGAACAGTGCGTTTGTGCTGTTCACAGATTCGTGAAATATCTAAATCTTTGGTAGCACCTATATAAGGGACATTTGGTTGGTAAGAAGTAAGGCAACAAGACCCGTGAGCACCTCACCGAGTCATCGCGTGTCGATGGGAAACCCAATATTGTTTCACAGCGCGATCTCAGTAGTGCCCAAGAGGTCACGGCTTTGCTTAGAGGTGGATCAGTTGGAGACCCCAAGCACTCTCGTCACCTTGACTTTGGAGATGTTGCCGCTACATGGAGTGTGATTGAGAAACTCGGTATTGCTTCCATTGTTGATGAGGTCGTGGGTCCTCGAAGAAGTGATGATGGTGCGTCGATGGGTACCTACATCTCCTTTGCGGTACTGAACCGTGTCGTTGCTCCTACGTCCAAGCTGGGCTTTGTATAATGGGCAGAGCGAACGATCGTTGACCGGCTTGTTGATAAGGCGAAGAGCGGGTCACCGTCGGTTCTGTGATACAGTGGACCAGCTCACACCAGAGCAGATGAAAGATATCGAAGAGCGGGTCACCGGAGTCATCATTGAGATTTTTGGGGTTGACCTCTCCGGTCTCGTGTTTGGTATGACGAACTTTGCTACCTACCTTGATCCCGCTAACACCAAGACACCCATTGCTCAACGTGACCACGCCAAACAGAAGCGATTCGATTTGAAATTTATTGGACTTGGGCTCATTGTGAGCACCGACGGAGGGACCCCACTGCTCCCCAATGCCTATTCCGGCAACCGAGCCGATGTCAGTGAGTTCTCTACCATGGTGAGAGACGTGGTTGAACGCTTTGGGAAGGTGGTTTGCAACTCTGATGATCTCACCATGGTCTCTGACACTGGTCAAGACTCATCGTTAAATCAGTCCCTCACCCAAGAGAATCCACGGCACTTTGTGGGATCGCTTCCTCCAATACACCGCAAAGACCTTCTCGCCATAGCAAAGAGTGACTACGTGACCGTTGACATCGATCGTTTTCCAGGAGTAATGGCAAATGAAACGACGACCACTGGCCCTAGGGGTGAGCACCGCGTGATCCTCACCCACTCGAGAACTTCTTCCATAAACAACGGAAAAGCTTTACTCAGACCCTCGCCAAGGCACAACGACAACTCGCTAGCATCTAAGCCCGCTTAGAACGCTCGAAGTCCAAGAAGTGGAAGGAGAATCTGTTGAGCGAGATCGACGAGGTCCTCTCTCCTCGTTGCGTGAAACGGGTGATCACCGCAGTGGTAAGTGGCGCTACACCATCAGCGTTCCGCTTAGAGTTCTCCATCGATGAAGAGGTCCTCTTGGCCCTTGAAGAGAAAATCTTTGGCAAGCGCATGCTCTTCACCGACCGAGACGACAGGAGCATTCCCTAGGTCATTACTGAGTATCGTTCCCAGCGCTAAGTGGAGTCAGACTTCAGGCAGGTGAAAGACATGAACGTTGTCTCATTCTCCCCGACGTTTCACTGGATGGAGTAAAAGGTCAGGGTGCATACTCTCTATTGCACCCTTGCTCTGACGGTCTCGCGTCTTATGGTTCGACAATCAGTTTTGGCTGGTGTAGATGGCAGCGTAAGGGGACTTCTTCGTGAGCCCTCTGAGATCCAAGAGCCTGTACTGCTTTATCGAGGAGAGCGGGGACGACCGCGAGTGAAGAGGATGCTGACTGAGATTAGCGAAACTCAACGAAGCCTCTATGACATCGTCGATTAAGATCGCTTCGCCCCCACGAGCTGAACTCACGAAAGTTAGGCACTACACGAGTAGACACCATCTACCTATGGTGAGAAGGAATAATAGGTATGCAGCTCTCCCTAGCTAGGAAAGACCAGCTTGCCGTATGATGCCCCCATGGTGTATTGTGGGCCAAGAAGAAGGGATCCCTATGACAATGCCCAGTCACATCGACGAGAAGGCTGTAGTCTTGAAGCGGTTCCGACGGATCGAAGGTCAGGTCCGTGGTCCACAACGGATGGTCGAAGAGGACGCGTACTGCATTAACATCCTCGATGACCACTTGAACCACTGTGTCGTGAACCCTGTCGCAGCTGGTGGTCAGGGGGCTGACGACAAGATCAACGAGGCAACTGCCGTCATCGCTCGGATGGTGCGCTCGTAATGCACATGCTCGCATCGGTCTCGGTGTTCGTGGGCATCGGGAGAAGCATTCGCGAGGGCTTCTTCATGTTCTGGGAGACGCTCTGGGCTCTGGTCCTCGGCTTCACGCTTTCCGGTGTCGTCCAGGCATTCGTCTCGAAGGAGCAGATGCAGGCGAAGCTTGGCAACCACCGACCGGCTGCTGTTGGTCGTGCTGCGGGGTACGGCATAGTGTCGTCGAGCTGCTCGTATGCAGCGTCTGCCATGTCGAAGTCGCTCTTTGCCAAGGGTGCCGACTTCGTCGCCGCCATGGTGTTCATGATCGCATCGACGAATCTTGTCATCGAGCTTGGCATCGTAATGCTTGTGTTGCTCGGCTGGCAGTTCATGGCAGCCGAGTTCGTCGGTGGCCCCATCATGATCATCCTCCTCGCCCTTCTCGGTGGCTTCGTCTTCCAGACTGTGCTCGTGGAAGCAGCCCGCCGCCGACTCCAAGGTGATAGCGCCCAGGGCCACGACCATGCTGCGATGACTGGCGTCTCCGCCGAACGGCAAGAGGAGTTGGAGGAGTTATCGTGGTCCTCAAAGGTCCATTCCCTTGCCGCCTGGTCGGATGCGGCGAGCTATGCCGTCGCTGACGTCACGATGCTCCGACGGGAGCTGGTGATCGGGTACTCTATCGCCGGGTTCCTCGCCGTTCTTGTCCCGACGCACGTGTGGAACGTGCTCTTCATCCACGGACACGGCTTCTGGACGAGCCTTGAGAATGCACTCGTCGGCCCCATCATCGCCATCCTAAGTTGGGTGTGTTCCATCGGGAACGTTCCCCTTGCCGCTGCGCTGTGGTCCGGTGGAATCTCGTTTGGTGGCGTGATCTCCTTCATCTTCGCCGACCTCATTGCCATGCCCCTGATCCTCATCTACCGGAAGTTCTACGGGCCGAAGCTCACCCTTCGGATCGTTGGCTTGTTCTATGTCCTTATGGCAACCGCTGGGCTTGCGACCGAAGGCATCTTCGGGTTGTTCCATGCCGTCCCGACTACCCGGTCGCTGACGGTCACGTCCGCTCACTTCGAGTGGAACTACACGACGTATCTGAACATCCTCTTCATCCTGCTGGCAGTTGGTGTCTACTGGCTTTCCAAAAACAAGAAGCGGTTTGGCGGTGGTAATGGCTACGCCATCGACCCCGTCTGTGGCATGCAGGTTCGTATCTCTGATGCTCCTGCAACCGCAGTCGTCAACGAAGCGACCTACTACTTCTGCTCTGACCGTTGCCGCGACCGATACACAGCGGGAGCGAAGAATGAACCGACGAGCAAGGTTGCGATGCCCATCGCTCTTATAGCGAAACCAACTGCGCCCATCCCGACCAGTACCGCCATCGATCCCGTCTGTGGGATGACCGTAGACACGGCACATGCAGCGGCTACCCGAGACCACTACGGCGTCACGTACTATTTCTGCAATCCCGGCTGTGCCACGTCATTTGATACCAACCCCGACCAGTACATCCCCCATGTGATGTGACGTCATGAGCGAAGCGCCGGAAGGACACGAACCACTCGACCAACCGATGACGCCACGCTAGCGAGAGAACATCCTTCGTGGTCTCGACGCGATTGTCAAGAAAGGCCAGATAACAACGGACGAGGCAGACCGGCTGCGGGAAGCGACGGAACCTGAGGAGTTCGAGGTCGCTGTCCGAGCAGTCCGATCATGGCACGTCTCCAAGCGACTCGAAGGAGCGGTGAAGGATGGCGCCATGACTCAAGCCGATGCTGACGACGTCCTGGCAAAACTCCGGATGGGTGAGCACTCCCGGTCAATTCGGTTCACCTTTGGCATCTCGTCCCCGGCAAGCGCCAATCGACGTCTCCGAACGAGGAGCATGCATATCATTCATCGGTCTATCCACGCTCCTCCCTGCCGCACGACGACATTCCAATCCTGCGGTCTGAGACAATCACTTCTATGACCACTGCCATCACGGATCTTCGGAGTCTGAGCTCCAAAGCAGCCGAAGGCGTGCTTCAAGGAATGTGCCGAAGCTCGTGAGCACTGATGAAGGGGTTGCCCTCATGACGGACTGTCGCCAATGATTGGATTTCTCTTGCTAGCCGGTTTCGCCGTTCTCCTGACTGGAGATTCGGAGCTGTTTACTGAGCGTGCCTCAGCGGCCGGACGCCGCTTCGGCGTGACGGCTCTTGCGATCGGTCTCGTCCTCGCAGGAGCGGAGGCAGAGGAGATAAACTCGGCAATTTTGGCGTAGCCCCTTCACCTTCTCGGCGTCGCCGTCGGGGATGCCATCTGAGCCAACGTGACGATGCCGACCGTGGTCGTGGGTCTGACCGGCTATTGCCCGGCCCTTCGAGATGAGCAATCGGGTTCGCACATACGCGCTCGCTGCTTCGGCCGCCAGCATCGTCGCACCATCATCGTGCTCGGAGGAAACGTCAACCGGGTTGAAGGAGCGCTCCTTGTATGCACGTGCCTCGGCGCCTTGGGGATCGTATGGCGTTGGGAGCGACAATCTCCCGTATTCTGTGAGACCGCCGAGTTACACGAGGATCACAGAAGCGGAGCAGAGATCCGCAGTGCACGTAACACCCGTGCAGAAATCCTCGTGGTGGCGGGAATGACCGTTGGGGGGGGTTGGCTTGCGGTCAATGGCGCTGAACGGTTCGAAAGCCTGAAATTCGGTCAGTCCGTCGTAGGCCTTACTCGCCGCTCTGCTCCCGTTGGCGACCGTGACCACCTCGATTCGGTTTGGTCGCATCGGAGGGGGCTGTGCTTGTGGCTGTCTACGTCGTCTTCCTCATCTTCATCGTTGCGTGACGGTAACAACTCGTCGGCGCACCTATAGCCGTCTATCGCTGTTCGGACGGAGACAAGTCTTGACTGCTTCGGTTCTTGTAAACGAAGGTTATCAAGGTGATGACACCGACAATCCGCGTCGAAGATTTCCAAATTCGGCGCGCATTCTCATATACCCTTTTCAGAATCAAGCGCTGATCTATCAATGCGCATGACACGTCGTGACTGGCCCGACGTAGTGGTGTCCCTGAATCCAGCACTCTGAAACATATCGACCCCTCCCATGTACCTATAGAGGCGGGCGTACTGCTCAACTGGGTGTCTTTCGACGATTCCTGCTCCTTTTGAGAACGCATAATCAACAGCAGGTCGCAGTAGTCCTAGCATCAGACCCGTTTTCCGAACACGACGATCCACGAAGAAGCAGGCGACGGACCAGACTGGCTGGTCATCGATCCGTGGCAACGCTCGGTATCGCTCCAGGGCACCGTACGTCTCCATTGGGGCCACTGAGCACCAGCCGACTGGTTCACCATCGCTATATGCAAGAACGCCAATCGGCGTACCCGAGCACACGAGACGATTCAGCTCTGCGATCCGATCTTCCTTCGTGGAACGTTGATAGGCGGTGCTCGTCATGCGCCACCGCATGCACAAGCAGTACCTGAACTTCCCGTGTTGCGCCGAGAAGGTTACGAGATCGCTCGATCGCTCCGGAGTCAATGAGCGAAACTCGATCTCGCTCATCAGTTTGGCTTCTTTCCCACGGTGAGATCTTAGGCGGCTGGAGAATCCAGGTCCGCCTGGATCTGCGGAAGATACCGGTACACCGTCTCCATGCTGATCCCGTACTCTTTGGCGAGCTGCAACTTCGATTCGCCGGACGTTTCATGCCTTATCATCTCGACTCGCTGATCCTCCGAGAGCGTGGGTCGCCGACCCAATACGGGCGTGAGGCGATTTCATTCCGGCTGATTCTGCCTCGGTTGTTCGAACTTGGG
>VFSW01003854.1_pt1 | contig 22459 bp, 19 predicted proteins | sample 5358111 | NCBI WGS metagenome assembly VFSW01 (sample SAMN11554181, study PRJNA540505) | mine drainage metagenome | isolation source: sediment from site ElyBrook_90M | place: USA: Ely Copper Mine, Vershire, VT | collected 2017 | reverse complement strand
TTATGGATTATGTTCCCTACGATTATAATGTAACCATGGGGTACCCCCTGAAGCGAACGCCGTTTTACACGTTGATTAACGGCATCTTCAATGCACAGGCATCGGGGAGGACAGAGCCGGAAGGGAACCATAGGCATTATTATGCAAAAGATTATTTGCGGGTGCTGAAACATCCTTATGTTAAAGGTATGCATGAGCAAACCGTCCATGCCGTTGTCCAGCAGATGGAAGGATACCTTGTAAACAAGGGTAAAGTATTCCTTACGCTGGAAGATATCGAAAACGACGCGGTGTATGATCGGGTGACGGACGGCTTGCAATATACGGAAGAAAAGCCAATCGATGCGGACATGATAAAATCATATATCCGTGAGCTGCACACGTTGTTTTTCAAACCGTTCGAGCCTGAGAGGCTCACGGTCCGTGATTTTGCCGGCTCCCTCGATAAGGTCATACAGTCCATTCTCAGGGACAGCTCAGCGCTCCGGTATAAATTTTCATTGTCCTTTATTAAAGGATTGATGGATATCATAGAGGTGCTGCGGCATGCGGAGTTTAAAGAAGAACAATTCGAACGGCAAAGGCTCTTTGCCCTGTTCAACAGTTCTGCGGAGATGCAGACCATACCCTTCAACGGTATACCGTTGACAGGATTACAGATACTCGGATTGCTGGAAACAAGGGTGCTCAATTTTGACAGGGTGGTCCTGCTGGATTGCAACGAGGGTGTTGTGCCGTCCGTGTCCCGCTATGAGCCTCTTCTTCCGTTTCAGGTCAAGAAGGCTCTCGGACTGCCGACGTACCGGGAACACGAGTATGTTTTCCGGTATCATTTCAGGAGGCTTATCAAAGGCGCCCGGGAGGTGCACCTTGTTTATAAAAAGGGTGACGACGCAGAAAGAAGCAGGTTCATTGAAGAGATACTCTGGGAGGAGGAGAAGAAAGAAAAGAAACTCCTTGAATTCGGGACTGGGAGCAGCACGGGGTCTTCCGGCAGTATAGGATTCGTGAAACAGCAATTTAAAACGGAGGTTCATGGTCAAAACAGGACAACGATAGAAAAAACCCCGGGCATCATGCAGGTAATCGGGGGTATCATGTCGCAGAAGGGGCTTTCCCCAAGCGCAGTAGATACCTACATAGACTGTCCGGCCAGGTTTTATTATCATTATATCCTTGGCTTAAAAGAAACAGAGGAACTGGGAGAGGAGATTGATGCAAAGGACATCGGGTTGTTTGTTCACAGGGTACTCGAGATATTCTATACCGCTCATCTGCACAAGACGTATGCCCATCATGAATCCCACGATGCTATCCTTGAAAGGCTTATTGAGAAGGAATTTAAAACGAAATTTCACGGAGAAGAGAATGGAGAGTTCTTCCTGCTTCAGGAAATCATAAAAAGGCTGCTCAAGGGGTTTATCAGGCAGGACGGGCTGCATCAGCCGCACATAATAAGTCTTGAAAAAGAACTTTACGCGCCTTTTGATTCCATTGCCGGGACCCCTGTCCGCTTCCACGGTAAGATAGACAGGATTGATAAGAAAGATAACGAGTACTTGATCATCGACTACAAAACAGGCAGCATGGCAAAGATTCCAAAGGTGTCAAAGCTGAAGGATATGCTGAACAATGGCCAGGCTCTTGCTACGAGAGAAGACATGCAGGAGCTTATTGTATCTTTTCAGCTGCCCATGTATCTTTACCTCTGTAATCATAATACGGATGAGCTGAACATCACCGGTGCGGGCTGGGAACACCTCAATGCAAGCCTCTCCATGATAAGGAACAAGGACAGGATAAACAGACCGCTGTTCGATGCAAAATCCGATCACCTCCGGGGAGAGCTCATGGAAAAAATATTTATCCCGTCGTTAAAAACGCTTATCGCGGAAATCCTCGACCCTTCGGTACCCTTCATCCGGGATGATGCGGATGAGAACACCTGCAAATATTGCCCGTTCCTCGCCCTCTGCAGATAATTCCCGCGGCTTTGGGATTTAACTCTTGCCTGAATCGTGACCAGGCGGTGCCTTTTTCTTCCTAGATGCATGGGCGCCGTCGGAGAAGCTCCTGAACATCTCGTATCCGTCGGAACGTATCCTCGTCACGAGCTGTTCTATAGAATCTTTCGGTATAAGATACCGGCCCAGTACGCGGGAGAAGATCTCTATCGAAGTTTCAAATTCCTCGGGGATGACCTCATCCGCTCCAAGCCGGTACAGGGATTCCATCTCCTTGATATACCGCGTCCTTACTATCAGATAAACATTTATACTAATCTTCCTGATAATCTCCGTAATCCTTCGAGCTGCAGCCGGGTCATTAATCGCTACGACCACAACCCTTGCAGCATGTACTCCCGCATGACCGATGACAGCCTCGTGCGTAGCATCGCCGTACAATATCTGCTCTCCCTTTTTTTGTTCCCCAATCACTACATCGGGATTCATCTCTATGATAACATAAGGGATACCCGATTCTTTTGCAGCAAGCGCAACGTTCCTGCCGTTGATACCATACCCTATAATTATGAGGTGGTCCTTTTTGCCGGGAGCGCCGCTGTCCGGGATCCTGTAATGGCCGTCCCGAAGCTTCCTGGATAGCGGTAAACTCAGGACCGATTCCGCAAAAAACGGCGATAGACTTATCATAAACGAGGTTGCCATCATGGTGAGCACAGATGCCGAGAGAAAAAGGTTATAGAGACCATTGGTTAAAATAGCACGGTCAAGGCCGGTTTTTAACAAGAGGAACGAGAACTCGCCGATCTGGCTCAGCGCTATGCCGACCAGGATGGAAGTCCTGATCGGCGCACCCAACAGAGAGGTAATGCCTCCCGCAATAACGGCTTTCATAATCATGAAACCTAAAAAAGCCGCAAGGATAAGGACGGGATGCCGGATGAAGTAGCCGATGTCCATGAGCATTCCGACTGAAATAAAAAAAAAGCTGATAAAAACGTCGCGAAAGGGTATGATATCCCCGAGAGCCTGACGCTTGTATTCGGACCCGGATACGATGAGTCCCGCCAGAAATGCACCCAGAGCGAAAGACAATCCCTGGCTTGCTGTTACCCATGCGATGGCAAGACAAATCAGGATCACGCTCAACAAAAACAGCTCCCTGCTTTTTGTCCTTGCAACAAGGTACAGCATTCTGGGGACTATCCAACGGGCGCTGACGATTACCAGGGATATGATGACGATGCCCTTGAGCAGGACCATGAGGAATGGTTTGCCGATGCCTGCGGAAGCACCCGAGAGCAATGGTGTAACGAGGAGCATGCCGACAACAATGATGTCCTGAAAAATCAATATTCCCAGCGTTATCACACCATGGGGACTGTCCAGTTCCCCTCTTTCTTGCATGGTCTTCAAAACAATGGCCGTGCTGCTCAGGGATACGATAAAACCTATGAATACCGATCTGCCTGCGGGCTGCCCCAGCACGCGGCAGAGAAAAAAGGTCGTGATGACCGTTATTGAAACCTGCAGGGCTCCTCCCAGGAGCACCAGCCTTTTCATCTGAAACATCTTTTTCAGCGAAAACTCAATCCCTATGGTAAAGAGGAGGAACATCACGCCTATTTCTGCCAGTTTTTCGACATCGCTGATAGATTTTACAAGGGCAAATCCGAAGGGACCCGACATAATGCCTGTGATGATAAAGCCGACGATTGCAGGGATTTTCAGGCGGCTGAAGACAACAAATACTACGAGGGATAAAGCAAGAATAATTAAAATGTCATTTAAAACTGCCATTATCTCAGTGTGATCCCTGGTTAAAGGTCTTCAGGGTTCATACGGGAATACTATCATAGATCTTAAATTGTTTGCAACAAGGGCATGGTCCACGGCACTGCCATTGGAATACCATAATCTGGTTTGCGGACATGAATCCTGGTTGACTTTCCATGGCAGTGAATACTATTTTAATAGCAGTATGACACAGTTTCGATTAGTTTCCGATTATCAGCCGAACGGGGATCAACCCGAAGCTATACGGCAGCTTGTGGACGGCCTGAACAAAGACTATAAGCATCAGACCTTGCTGGGGGTCACCGGATCCGGCAAGACCTTCACCATGGCTAATGTTATTCAGCAGGTACAGCTCCCGACCCTTATCATGGCGCCGAACAAAACACTCGCTGCCCAGCTCTACACCGAGATGCGGGAATTGTTCCCGGACAATGCCGTTGAATACTTTGTGAGCTATTATGACTATTACCAGCCCGAGGCGTACAAACCCGAGACCGATACCTACATAGAAAAGGATTCGTCCATTAACGACGAGATAGACAAGCTCCGGCATTCGGCAACGCACTCGCTCCTGGAGAGGGAAGACGTCATCATCGTTTCAAGCGTTTCCTGCATCTACGGCCTGGGTTCGCCCGAGGCCTACAAGGGCATGCTCGCCTATGCGGAGACCGGCAGGAAGCTCAACAGGGACGAGTTCATCCACAAACTCGTCAAGATCCAGTATAACAGGAACAACTACGATTTCTACAGGGGGGTATTCAGGGTCATGGGCGATATCGTCGAGGTGTTCCCGGCCTATGAAAACGATACCGCGATCCATGTGGAATTCTTCGGAGACACGGTTGATGCCATTTACACCTTTGACCCTGTGCGGGGCACAAAACGGGACATGCTCAGGCGCGTTGTTATCTATCCCGCAAGCCATTATGTTACGGAAGAGCATGCACTCGGCCATGCGGTGGAATCGATAAAGCAGGAGCTTGCAGATCGTCTGAAAGAACTCAGGCAGGCGGGGAAACTGCTCGAGGTCGAGCGTCTCCAGAGGAGAACTCTCTACGACCTCGAGATGCTCGAAGAGATGGGATACTGCACCGGCATCGAAAACTATTCAAGGCACCTGAGCGGCAGGGCACCCGGAGAGGCGCCGCCGACCCTGCTTGATTATTTTCCTTCCCGGTTCCTCATGTTCGTGGATGAGAGCCATATCACCATCCCCCAGATAGGCGGGATGTACGAGGGGGACCGCAGCAGGAAGAAGACATTGGTCGAATTCGGGTTCAGGCTGCCCTCGGCACTCGATAACAGGCCGTTAAAGTTTGAGGAGTTTGAGAAGAGGGTGGACAGGGTCATCTATGTCTCGGCAACGCCGGCTGACTATGAGATGGAAAAGTCCCAGGGTAAGGTGGTCGAACAGATCATCAGGCCGACAGGGCTTATAGACCCGGAGATCATTATCAAAGAGGCAACCAATCAGGTGGATACGCTGCTTGCAGAGATAAGAAGCCGTATCGAAAAAGGCGAAAGGGTGCTGGTTACAACCTTGACAAAACGCATGTCAGAGGAGCTTACGGAGTATTATGCAGGACTCGGCATTAAGGTAAAGTACATGCACTCGGACATAGAAACACTGGAGAGAATGGATATTATCCGGGATCTCCGAATGGGCAAGTTTGATGTGTTGATCGGTATCAACCTCCTGAGGGAAGGACTGGACCTGCCCGAGGTGTCGCTCGTTGCAATACTGGACGGAGACAAAGAAGGCTTTCTGCGATCGGCACGTTCGCTTATCCAGACCATAGGCAGGGCATCAAGGAATGTAAACGGCACGGTTATTATCTTTGCGGATGTTATGACAAAATCCATACAGCAGGCGATGAATGAGACAAACAGGCGGCGTACACGACAGCTCCGATATAATGAAGAGCACGGTATTATACCAGAAACTATAAAAAAGAATATTCAGGAGATACGCACATCAATCTATGAGCAGGATTATTACACGGTACCTGTTGCAACGGCAGAGGGCGCGGAAGAATATATCAATCCCGATAAAATACCGGACATGCTCAAGGACCTTGAGAAAGATATGAGAAAAGCAGCGAAGGCACTTGAGTTTGAAAAGGCTGCCGGATTGCGGGACCGAATCAAAAAGCTCAGGGATGCCCTTCTGCTGGCGTAGAATTGCAGCAATCAATCAGGGGATTGGTTCGTTTCCTTCCTTCCCTTATGCAAATTCCCGGTTAACAGGGATTATTGTTCTTTGAGGGTCCTCTCGGTGAATGCGCTGTCTCTTAACCCTGTGTTGATCTTGAGCTCTTTTACGATAATCTCGGTTTTGTGGTTCTCCTGCACGTTGTCCATAGTCATGGACATGGGGAACCATTTGTCATCGATCTTTTTGATCTCTGTATTGACAAGTATCTTGAGAAGCTTGCCTGATTTATCGTAAAATTCTATTTTTAAAGGAACAAACGTGTCGTCCTTTGTCCACAATTTTACCATGCTGTACGAGGCATCACCTGGTTTCGGTTTCAGCAGCAAAGCGTATTCCCCGTCTTTGTAGGATTGCACGGTTGCCGTAAAATCTTTCGCAAGACCGCTTGAACTCAGATCCCGGTAACTAAAGTCCGAACCCATGAAGCTTCCGTGAGACACATGTCCCGCTATCCTTCTTACCTTGCCGAGTGCGGGCATGTACAGCCACATATTATCGCTGCTGCGGGATAAAAACCCTGTTCCCTTTATATCCGCCGGTGCAAGGAACCTGATGAGATGCTCATCGGCACCTTTGGTGTACATCTTTAAGGTCCGTTCGGTCGTCGTTCCGCTGCTGTCTATCAACTTCATCTCTGCCACGCTGATCTTGTCCTTGGTCAATTGCTGGTCATCTATCTTCTTCAGCACTTCATTACCTGTCAGAGGTGCAGCTGCATTGACAAACAAAAACAAAACAGGCACCATTAAAAGTATCCTTAATCTTTTCATATTTACCTCCTGAATTTTACATCTCTATGATTTCTATATCTTCCTTACCTGTTTTCTTTCTTTTGTAAATAATATTTTTCAGGAATAGAGCCGGGATTATACCCGCGAGTACAAGAGATCCTGTAAGGAAAAATGCATCATCAAATGCGTTTACCGTAGCCCACTGATGGAGGTACCCCATGAAGCTGGCCTGAGCCGCTATACCGGCATTATAAACACTTGCGCCCTTGCTTAAGGCAAAACCGGAAATTTGCTGAAACATCGTCTGTGTAACGGGTGAGGATGGAACAAAATGTCCTGCATACGTAGCCATATGAAAGTCTGTTCTTGAATCAAGGACTGTACCGAGCGCAGCTATGCCAAAGGTACCCCCCGTTTGCATGATGACGTTCAGCATGCCGGAGCCGAGGTTGATGTCCTCGGGCTCCAGGGAGTTGATCGCTGCACTGGTAACGGGTGCCATGATAAAACTGATGCCGAATCCGCGCATCATCAATCCGATTTCGATGAACGGTATACTCGATACCAGCGAAAGAGAAGTGAAATAATAGAGAGAATATGCAGTAAGAAGTATGCCGAACATAAGGGGCATCTTCGGTCCCACCTTGTCAACCAGCTTTCCTGCCAGAGGCATACCTAAGGTAACCATGATGGCCTGGGGTATCATAAATATACCGGTCATGGTTGCAGAGTAACCCAGAAGGTTCTGGAAGTATAAAGGCATGAGAAAAACAGTGCCAAACAGTGCAATGGATCTCATGATCCCCAGTATATTGAGGAGAACAAAGTTATAATTTTTGAATATCGAGAGAGCTATGATAGGTTTTTTGACAACGGTCTCGGCAATGATGAACAAAAAGAAAGAGAAATAAGACGTTCCGAATAGATTGAGTATGTAACCCGATGTCCATCCTTTTTCTTCACCCTTGGTGAGGGCCACCAACAGCGTGCCGAGGAACAAACCGAAGGTGATGAACCCAATAAAGTCAAAGCTCTTTAAAACGCTCATATCGCCCTTGGCAGGTTTTAAAATGCTTAAGCCCCAGAAAAATGCGATCACACCTATGGGAATATTGATATAAAACAGTGCATGCCAGCTTACATGATCGAGCAGGTAACCGCCGAGTGTCGGACCTATCGCAGGTGCGACGGTAATACCGGCCCCCCATATACCGAGTGCAAGTCCCCGCTCTTCCCTGGGAAAGACCTCGGAGATCATGGTCATGCCCGTGGGTATAATATCACCGGCACCTATTGCCTGAACCAGCCTGAATACGATAAGTGAATCAAGGCTCCATGACAGACTGCAGAGGAAAGAGCCGGCAACAAAAACCGCAAGCTCCAGCAGGAATGCAACCTTAAGACCGACCAAATTCCTCAGCCATACTGCCAGCGGCATCAGGATGGCGAAAGCGAGCATGTATGCCGTTACAATCCATTCGACTTCTTCGGTGTTTGCTCCGAATGCGACCATGAAGTGGGGCAGGGCAACGTTGATAATCGAATTATCCAGCACCCCCATAAAGCTGCCGATAAGGACGATCGCAAGAACCCACCATTTGTAGGACGAAGTAGCGCCGTTATTATCTGTAGTGCCGTTAGTATCTTCGGGGTTGTTTACAGCCATGAAAACTTTCTTGTGTGGATCTTCACCTCTACAGACATACCCGGTCTGAGAATGTATCCGTCTGTATCGATCGCAATCTTAACGGGAACGCGCTGAACAATCTTAATAAATGTTCCCGAAGGATTTTCGGATGGTATAACAGAATAGGCTCCGATGGTCTCAGCCTGTATATGGAGCACAGTCCCGGTAAAGGAAACGCCCGGGTAGGTGTCTACATAGATATCCACCTTTTGTCCCGGCCTGACCGGTCCAACGTGGGTTTCTTTTATATTCGCTTCTATCCACACATCGTTAAGGTCTACAATACCGAAGATGGGCTCGCCCGGGGACATGTTCTGGCCTATATTGGCATACCGCTGTGCGACCCTTCCGGAAATAGGGCTTTTGAGCATAATACCTTCAAGCCTGTTATACGTTGCATCAAGTATATTTTTTGCGAACGCGAGTGTAATCTGTGCTGATTCGTACTGTGACTTTGTTACTTCATATTTTGTTTTCGCATCGAGGAGGTTTTGTTCGCTTGTCCCGCCTCTTTTGAAGACACGCTCCAGACGCTGCTCATTGTTTTTTGCATCCACCAATTCCGATTGCAGGACATCGACGTTGTTCTTGGCCCTTTGGTACTGAATTGATGCTTCAGCATGGGCTGATTTCAGATCCTTATCGGTAATAATATTGGAGAGTGTTACAACGGCGAGTGTTTCTCCTTTGGTAACCGTATCCCCTTCATCTGCGTTCAATTGTGTAATGTAGGTAGGCAGAGGGGAGCTCAGTATTATCAGGTGCGCAGCAACCTGTGCATCTTCAGTATAAGCAAAATTATTCCAGTATCTCCACCACACGAGACCGAAGATGATTCCGGCGATTATCAGTAAGCCGGGAACATACACCCTTGGTTGGGCCAACATTTTCTTTTTGCTTTTCGCTTTATGTACTTTTTCTGTTTCTTCCATATTTTTTTCCTTTCCTGTCTCTATTCGGTATGACCTTCTCTCAACCCGATTCAGCGGTTCCCGCCATCCGGTAAGTTGAAATGAAGTATCTTTTTATTTATTGTTTAATAAGACGCTGTCCCCATGATCCTTTCTAACTCTGCAATGGCGAGAAGATAATTGTACTTTGCCTTTATATAATTCATCTGCGCCTCTTTCAGGCCGAGATTGGCATTCAGCACATCAAGATTTGTCGCCAGACCTATCCTATACTGTTCCTGGGCTATGCTTTCGGCTTTCTCTGCGGTACTTAACGCTTCCTGTGCGGCCTTGATTTCATTTTTAGACACGGTTGCATTTGAATATGCAGCCTCTGTCGATATTTTTATGTTGTCCAGGGTCTCCGATTTCAGGAATTCCAGCTTATAATAGTTTGAATTAGCCTCTTTGATCTTTCCTACGTCGGCACCGCCGTTGAACAGCGGTATTGATAAGACGAGTTCTGCCTGATAGATGTCCTGCCATGCACCGGTAAATTCGTTTGAAAGCCAGTTGTAGTTGCCTGCAAGGGCTAGTGTCGGCGAGAACCTGCCGATCGATAACTTCTTATAATCGCCCAGTGCGGAGAGCTGTTTGTTTATTATCTTGAGCTGATAATTGTTCTGCTTTGCCTTGTCCTGATAGTCCTTCAGGTTTTCGGAAAACTCCGGTATAACAACGTTCGAATTGGCGCATATGTCGCCGGTAAAATCAACACCGAGGATATTCCTCAAGGCAAGCCCTGCTATTTTTACGTTGTTCTGTGTGGCTATAAACTGGGGTTGAAGGTTGGAAAGGCTGACGCTTGCATTCAGCATATCGAGCTCCGATGACTCACCCGCATCATACCTGTCTTTTGTTACCCTGTAGTGCTCGGTGGCAAGGTCTATTGAATGCTGAAGGACATCGACGGATTCCGATGCAAGCAAAAGATTGTAATAAGCCTTCTTGACCTGATATACGATCTCCTGCTTTTCGGACTTTTCTTGTTCGGATGCAGACTCATAGAGTTTTTTGGCGGCAGCATAATTGTGGTAGAGCATGCCCCCTGCAAATAAAGTCCACGTGCCGCTGAATCCTGCGTTATACTCGAATGTGGTGTCAATGCGTGCACTTAACGCACTGGGCGGAAAGTTCGGACCAAAGGAACCGGCGGGTATTGGTATCAAGGGTACCTGGTGGGTGAATGTATAGACCCCTGTAGCTGAGATGTCCGGCATAAATCCGCCCCTTGCCTGAACAACCCGTGCCCATGCCGCGTCTTTTTCCTGCTGTGACTGTTTTATCGTCTTATTGTTGTTTATGGCGAGTCTGAGTGCTTCATCAAGATTTAGTGTCTCACATGCCCGAGTTGTATAGGGCAGGCCCAATGCGAACAGCAATAAAACGGATAATATGGTTTTTATTTTCATGTATCTCCTCATTTCACATTTAATATGCCGGATGATAAAATACTTGTTATGTTTTCCGCAACGATAGACGGTGTAATTGTTTCTTTTTTCATGGCCCCCATATGGATTATGTGCTGTATTGCGCCGAAGATCATGGAACTCAGGATGCCGATGTCTACGCCGTTTTTTATTTCGCCGGTCTGTTTCCCTTTTTCCATCAGCCTTATTATTTCATCGTATTTTTCCAGGAAGTCGTTCGTTAGACGCTTTTTTAACTTCCTTGCAAACGTCTTCTTAACATTTATCCATTCGGAGAACACTATCGCAAAAAAATCATTATTCGTGCCGAAATACTCGACCCATGCTATTATCATAGCGGATACGGTTTCGAGGAGGCCGACCTTGTCGTGAAGCTTTTCTTCGTAAAAATTGTGGAATTCGTTCAGTTTATAAAGGATTGCGTTATAATAGAGGTCGTCCTTGCTTTTGAAGTACTGGTAAAGCGTGCCCACACCCATTTCGACCGCATTGGCGATATCATGCATGGTTGCCTCATAAAAGCCTTTTTCCGAGAAAACCCTGATAGAGGCCTCTATGATCTCCTGATTTTTCCTTAATTTTTCCCTTTCTTTCCTTGTCAGCTTCAAATATATAAATCCTCGTTCAATTTATGAATCATGCTTCTTTTGCAAGAATAGTAATTCACCTTTACCCTGTCAAGTAAAATTGTCCGGTGCGGGAGCAGCCGTACCTCTGTGCCGCAAGGGACGGCCGGGATGTCCGGCGCAGGTCACCATACTATCTATAGAGCTTTCCGGGCTCAGACTTATGTTGACTATTAGTTTAAGATTGTTATACTACAAAAAGTAATGGAAAGACGGAAATTTCATAGAAAGAGAATTAAGGTCATGATAGACTATCTCAGGGACAGCGATATCGAGGTAGGATATACAAAAGACATTAGCAGCGGGGGTATGTTTATCGAAACGAGCAGCATACCAAAGGCGGGCAGTATCGTTTTTGTGGATTTCTTTCTACCCGGGGTCAGAAAGAAGTTCAAGCTGAAAGGCAAGGTGGCCTGGATAAACGGGAACGAAGATACTGCGGGGGAGTCGAAGCCGGGCATAGGCATAGAATTCATAAATCTTGACGAAGACAATAAGAACTATTTGAACACAGGAATTAAAAATTATACGGGGGAACTATGAGAACAAGTAAAAAGGCAACGGAAAAATTAAGACAGACGGATGTTGATAAACTTACCCTGGGGCAAAGAATACGATTGATACGGGGCGATAAGACACAAACGGATTTTGGCGGTTTGCTGGGCAAATCGCAGGATGCGGTCAGTGTTTATGAGACGGATCAAGTTACACCTTCACTGAACATACTTGCAAAGATAGCCGACATGGGAAATGTGACCGTAGACTGGTTATTTTACGGCCCTGCTCATAGAGCACACAAGGACAGCGATCAAAGCTTTGTGTTTAACGGACGCATCATAAAACAGAGGACTCCGGAATGGCTTATTCTCGAAAAAATTGTAAATATAAACGATGAGAAGACAAAAGAAAAGATCGTAGAACTCGTGAACAGCTACATCAATATCGAGAAGAAGGGCAAAGCTCAGTAATGGCAGCTTATGACGCCACGCAGATAAAAGTATTAGAGGGGCTTGAAGCTGTAAGAAAAAGACCCGCCATGTACATCGGCAATACCTCGGAAGGGGGATTGCACCATCTTGTCTATGAGGTTGTCGACAACAGCATAGATGAGGCTCTTGCCGGATTCTGCACTAAAATTACCGTGATCATCCATGTAGACGGCAGTGTAACCGTTGACGATAACGGCAGGGGTATACCGACAGACCTTCACAAGGAGGAGGGGCGTTCGGCAGCAGAGGTGGTTATGACGAAACTGCACGCGGGCGGCAAGTTCGACAACAAGGTCTATAAAGTTTCGGGCGGGCTCCACGGTGTAGGTGTGTCCGTTGTTAATGCGCTCTCGGAAGACCTCGAACTCGAGATCAGGAGGGACGGCAAAAAATTCTATCAGAGATACAAGAATGGAGATCCTGTAGAGCAGATAAAGACCGTAGGTAAATCAGACTCTACGGGAACAAAGATCAGATTTAAGCCGGACGCCAAGATATTCGAAACCACGACGTTCAGCTTTGATACGCTTTCGGCGCGGTTACGCGAGCTTGCATTTTTAAACCCGGGCGTAAAGATCTCGATTACGGACGAGAGGACCGGAAAATCCAATGTGTTCGAATATGCCGGCGGATTAATAGAGTTTGTACAGCACCTGAATAAGAACAAAACGCTGGTTCACACAAAACCGTTTTTCTTCTCATTTAAAAAAGACCAGATCGAATTTGAGTGTGCGCTGCAGTACAACGACGGATACAACGAAATCATACACTCCTACGCAAACAATATCAGTACGCATGAAGGTGGAAGCCATCTCTCGGGTTTCAAATCCGCGCTGACAAGGGCAATCAATAAGTATGCCGTTGAAAGCGGGCTTACCAAACAAGCGGACATTGAGATAAGCGGTGAAGATATACGGGAGGGACTTACCGCCGTCATAAGCATAAAACTTCCGGATCCGCAGTTTGAGGGTCAAACAAAAGAAAAACTGGGCAACACCGAAATAAAAGGGGTCGTGGAATCGCAGGCCAACGACAAGCTCTTTTCCATCTTTGAAGAAAACCCGCAGATAGCAAAAAATATAATAAAGAAGGTAATAGACGCTGCGCGGGCGAGAGAGGCTGCACGTAAAGCGAGAGAACTTGTGAGGAGGAAGAACGCGCTTTCAGGCGGTTCACTTCCGGGCAAGCTCGCGGACTGCCAGGAAAAGGACCCTGCATTGAGCGAACTGTTTATCGTAGAGGGAGATTCAGCAGGCGGCTCTGCAAAGCAGGGGAGGGACAGAAAAAACCAGGCCATTCTTCCGTTAAAGGGTAAAATTTTAAATGTAGAAAAGGCAAGGTTCGAACAGATGCTTGCGTCGGAAGAAATCAGGGTGCTCATCTCGGCATTGGGCACGGGAATCGGGAATGAAGACAAAGACCTGTCCAAACTGAGATACCATAAGATCATCATCATGACGGATGCCGATATCGACGGATCCCACATAAGAACATTGCTGCTCACCTTTTTCTTCAGGCACTTTCCGGAGCTTATTGAGCGGAATTATGTGTATATAGCACAACCGCCGTTATACATGATAAAAAAAGGGAACTCCCAGAGGTTTCTCAAGGATGATACGGAACTAAAAAGGGTTTTGCTTGAAGAGGGTGTCGGTAAACTCCGCATCCTGTTAAAAGACGGTAAACAGCCTGATACCGCTACGCTCATTAAAAGCCTTCTCAATGCCGTTAAATATTACGACATGCTCGAAAAGATAAGCAGGGAGAGGAACACGGAAATATTGGACTTCTTTATTTCGCAGGGCATGGAAGATTTATTCCTGAAGGATAAAAAGTCCAAAAATATGTACGAAAGGTTCATAACAGATTTTAAAAAAGCAACGGGTAAGCTCCTGACAATAACGGAAGAGCTGAACGGTGATGAAAATATTAAGCTGGCCATGGTTATATCAGACAAAGGTGTCATAAGAAAGATGCACTTTGACAATAACTTCATACAATCACCGGAATTCCTGACCTTGAAAACCCTTTATAAAACGATCGTGGAAAAGATACCGCCGCCCTATACGGTAGACGAAGATGCTAAGAAAATATCTGTCAGCACGATTAAAGGGCTGATAGAGTACTGCATGGATCATGCACAAAAGGGATTAGCCATCCAGAGGTACAAGGGACTTGGAGAGATGAACCCCGAGCAGCTCTGGGAAACAACCATGAACCCGGAAAAAAGGGTTATGGTTCAGGTAAGGATAGAGGACGCTGTAGCTGCGGACGAGATCTTTACCATACTGATGGGAGATAATGTGCAGGCGAGGAGGACCTTTATCGAGGATAATGCGCTGTACGTTGTAAACCTCGACATTTAATTATGAAGGTAAAAGAGGCCTTAAAAAAGTACAAAGCCGAAATATACCTGGCCATTCTTTCACTGTATGCGGTAGTTTTGGTACTCGGGGCCATCAGTGAGGTGTTCGACCTCGGATGGTTCAGATGGCTCGGTCCCTGGTAGTCATTTTATTCCCCGGTCATATTCCACGTACGCATACACATTGTGGTTATGGATGGATTCGAGGTTTTCCGCCTCTACGGAAAAACTGACAATCTTTTTGTTCCTCTTCAGTTTTTTGGCCACCTCCCGGACAACATCCTCCACAAACATCGGATTATTGTATGCATGTTCGGTTATATATTTTTCGTCCGGTCTTTTGAGCAGCGAGAACAACTCGGCCGAAGAAGAAGCCTCCACAATATCGACGACCTCTTCTATCCATACGAGTCCTTTAAATCTGAGGTGGACCGTGACAAAGCTCCGTTGATTATGTGCGCCGTATCTGCTTATCTCCTTTGAACAGGGGCACAGTGTTAACACGGGGACACTCACTACAAGGATAAAGTCCGCTCCTGCACCGTTCTTTATGCCTATGAATTTGCAGTTGTATTCCATCAAACTCCGCGAGTGCGTTACCGGGGACTTTTTCTCTATGAAGTAGGGAAATTCTATCTCAAGGTGCGCGGAGTTGGCGTTGAAGCGTTTCTGCATATTTTCGAGGATCTTCGGGAAGTCTTTTATATTGATGTTTCCCCTGTGTTCGTTCAGGATCTCAATAAACCTGCTCATGTGCGTGCCTTTAAACTGTTTTGGCAGGTCGACATACATGTTAATGCTTGCAATCGTGTGCTGAATATCGTTTTTTCTGTCCAGCACGGTAATCGGGTACCTGATGTTTTTGATGCCGACCTTATCAATCCCGATCCCCCTATTGTCAAATGTATTCTGAATGTCCTTCATCGAACCTTTAAACTCCTTATCTTTCCTGCTTATTTGTCCGCCCTGTAGATCGCCCAGTTGTCATCGGATTCCCAGACCGTTACCGAGCTTAAAAAAACCGTGCCCGGCATCTGGGCCGAAAGTGCCTTATAGAAGTACTCCGCTATGTTTTCGGCAGAAGGTTCGATCTTCGTAAAAGGCTCTGTCTCATTGAGGTAACTATGGTCAAGAGCATTGATGATTGTATCAATTTTTTGTTTCAGCACTACAAAATCTATGAGCATCCCGTTGACAAGGGTGTTTCCCTGAACAGCCACTTCCACCTTATAATTATGTCCATGCAGGTTTTCGCACTTGCCGTTATAATTTCTTAACCTGTGTGCAGCTGAAAACCTGCGGATAACGCCTATCTCATACATAGTTGACCTTTCATCATGCCTTCCCGAATACAAGTATTCTTCTAAATGAGCCGTCCGGTAAACTGGTAATAAATTCGTCTGTTTGTTTCAACCCCGGATTAATGTCCTGATCCTCCACTATTTTTGATTTCATAGCAATAAGTTTACCATGGCCTTTTAAATACGGCAGGGACAATTCGGCGAGCTCTTGCAGGGAAAAAGAAGCCCGCGATATTACCACATCAAAACTTTTGCCCATAACCCCCTGAAAGTTTTTTTCCTCTGCCCTTTGATGCAATGCCGTCGCACCTTTCATCTTCAAAAGACCTATCATGTTGTTTATAAAATTTATCTTTTTTAGCCGTGCGTCAAGCATAACGATCTTAACAGAGGGTTGGACGATTTTGATCGGCAGGCCCGGAAAACCCGCTCCGCTGCCGATATCAAGCACAAAATCATTGCTGCCTATGAATTTTAAAGGGGTTAAAGAATCTATAAAATGCTTTATGATGATATCGGATTCTTTTTCAATGGCAGTCAGGTTTATGAACTGGTTCCATCGCAGCAGTTCATCCATGTACAATTGAAATGCCTGGAGAGTAGTATCACCGTTGTTCCCTATACTGTTTTGTTTGAAGAATGTCTCTAAAAGCGATCTGTTCTCTGGTAGCATGGTTCTTTTTTATTCTTCAATACGGATTAGTCCTGTTTCTTTAGCCTGCCGGGGTACATGTCTCTATAAATTAGTGTCTTGGAAGGCAAAAGCTTTATATATCCCTTCCTCTGCCATGCCGACAGGATCCGGGATACTGTTTCGCGGGTGCTGCCGATTGAATTGGCTATATCCTGCCTTTTCATGTTCCCGGTAACGACCGTATAGTATTCTTCTTTCCTGCCTTCTGTTTTGATAAGCTTATTCATATATTTAATCAGCCGTTCATAAACGTTCAAAAGTGCCAGGTCCTCTATCATTGCATCCGCTTCCCTTACCCGTACGCTCATATCCTTTAATATTTTTATTGCAATGCCGGGGTATGATTTTAAGACGCTTAAAAAGTCGTTGCGCTTCAATATAATAAAATCAGTGTTCTCGATGGTCATGGCATGCGCAGAACGGGGCATACCGTCGAGTAATGACATTTCACCAAAGAATTGACCTGTTCTGAGTACGGCAAGGGTTATTTCCCTCCCTGCACTCGAATAGCGGTAGATCCTTACGCCGCCTTTTAAAATTAGATACATGGCATCCCCGGGATCATCCTGACGGAAGAGTTCCGTAGCTTTATTGATAGGCTGCTCCCGCAGATACGGCAATAGCTTATCAACCTCGTCATCCGTGAGCTCGGAAAAAATACCGATCTTTTTTATTTCGTGTCCAATCATACCCAATTTAAACAACATACCGCTGTCAAAGTCAACACCGTTACAAACCATGCGATCCCGCAGCAATATTGAAATTCAGCCAACAAGAGTTAATTTATCATAATTATGACGATGACTTCAGAACCCCAGACACCAATAAAGGTATTTCCGGATTTTTCGGATATAGAAATTCAAATGAAGCCGTATTTTGACGAACTGCTCAGGCTGAACCCACCGCAGGGCTCTGAATATAACTTTACCAATATATTTATATGGCGGCATCTGTACAGGTTCAGGGTGTGCCGTGTAGAGGATACTCTCTGCATAAAGGGAACGGACAGGAGCGGCATTGAATCCTTTATCATTATAGCAAAGGATGCGGATGCTTACATGCACACGGTAAAATATCTTGCCGCTGCCTATCAAAGAGAGGGTAAAACACTCAATATGTTCAGGGTGGAGGAGCGGTTTCTTGAATTACTGAAACAGGTATTCCCCACAATGACGTATGAGAATGATCGCGACAATGCGGATTATGTGTATCTTGCTGCGGACCTTACAGGTCTCAAGGGACGTAAATACGACGGCAAGCGCAACCACATAAAAAAATTCAAAGGAAAATACGTCTATGAGTATGCAGATATAACCGACAGGCTGATAGGTGATTGTATAAAACTGACGGAAACATGGTACACCATGAAAAATGATCCATCCCTTGAGCCGGACGTGATTGCTACCAAAGAGGCACTGACGCACTTTGCGGAACTTGGATTGAAGGGCAGTGCAATTACAATAGACGGGGTTGTGAAGGCATTTTCCATCACCGAGCCGCTCAATACGGATACGGCTGTCATACATATAGAAAAATACGATTCAGCGTATGAAGGCATACCGCAGGTAATCAACCAGCAGTTATGCGAACATGTGTGCGGTGCTTTCAAGTACATTAACCGTGAGCAGGATCTCGGAAACCAGGGGTTGCGCCGATCAAAAATGTCGTACAATCCGATCTTTATTCTGAACAAATACAGCGTTCATATATCATAAGACCGGCTGCTCAAGTATTTGACAATAAGCCCCCAAACTGGCAATGAATACTCATGGTAAATCTGCTTGAAGCGAACAATCTCATGGTCTCCTATAACACGGCGGAAGGAGCGCATACGGTGCTCGACGGTGTTTCCTTTTTTATCGGACAGGGAGAGAGTGTGGGCCTTGTCGGGGAAAGCGGCAGCGGCAAAACGACGCTGGGCTTATCGATCCTGAAACTCCTGCCATCGAATGCGGCTTATACTGCAGGCAGTATTCTTTATAAGGGGAAAGACCTGCTTACCATGGATGAAAAATCCCTGAGCCGGATACGGGGTAAAGATATATCCATAGTGTTCCAGGACCCTCTTGCATCCCTTGATCCGCTTTTTACCGTCGGATATCAGATATCAGAGGCGGTAAAGGCGCACCGTCCCGGCATGGAAAAAGCAGAGCTTGAAAAGGCTGTTGTGTCGATCATGGGGGATGTGGGCCTGCCCGAACCTGTTCGGATAAGGGAACTTTATCCGCATGAGCTGAGCGGCGGCATGAGACAGAGGGTGATGATTGCGATTGCCCTGGTAAACAATCCGTTTCTTCTGATTGCCGATGAGCCTACGACAGCCCTGGACGTAACCATACAGGCACAGATCATAGACCTTTTGAAACACGCAAAAGAGCAGTACAACCTGACCATACTGCTGATAACCCATGACCTTGGCGTTGCCTTTGAGCTTGTGGACAGGCTTATCATCATGTACGGCGGTGTTATCGTCGAGCAGGGCAGCAAGCAGGAGATCTTTTCAAGGCCGTTTCACCCCTACACAAAGGCGTTACTTATGGCGATACCCGAGTTAATGGACATAGCGTTGAATGCCCCGTCAAGACTTTCTGCCATACCCGGCAGTGTACGGGCAAACTATGACAATTATGTAGGGTGCAGGTTTTATGACCGGTGTTCTTACAGGACAAAAGAATGTCTCGATAAGGAACCAGAACTTCAGGAGTACAGCCCCCGTCATCCGGCACGGTGCATCCACCCGCTTCTTTAAATCACAAATCCTCCTGTGGCGGAAAACAGCGGATTAAACCGTTTGAACCGTTTAAACCGTTTAAATCGTTAAGAAGGTGGATCTCAGAGGTGAGCTTTGTCAGAGGAAAATCCGTCTCAGGAGGAGAATGAACAAACTTTCTTATTGCATTTTTCGGGTTAACCTGTTCATGACTTCCTGGGCGTGGTAGGAGCTCCTGACGAAAGGTCCCGCATAAATAAACGGTATGCCGATCTCTTTCCCGAACCGTTCATACTCCCGGTAAATGTCTTCAGACAGGTATGCCTGTACCGACATGTTCTTTAATGTCGGCATGAGGTACTGGCCGATGGTAACGATGTCGCATCCCACGGTCTTTAGATCCTTCAGTACCGTTTTTACCTCTTCGATTGTTTCTCCAAGACCGACCATCAATCCGGACTTCGTCAGCATGTTTTTATGCTGTTTTACGAAATTCAACACATCGAGGGAGCGTTTATATTCAGCCTGTGGCCTCACTTTTTTATACAGGGACGGTACGGTCTCTACATTGTGGTTGAATATATCAAAATCAGCTTCCAGCACATGGAAGACTGCATCCTTATCGCCTTGAAAATCAGGGGTAAGCAGTTCCACGGTTGTCTCAGGACTTATCTCTTTTACAGCCCCTGCAACCTTATAAAAGTGATCGGCTCCGCCATCCGGCAGATCATCCCGTGTAACGGATGTTATAACAGCATGCGTTATCCCAAGCTCTTTGATGCTCCGGGCGATCCTGTACGGTTCTCCGGGATCAAGCTCATGAGGGTGCCCCTTATCCACGGAGCAGAACCTGCACGCCCTTGTACAGGTATTACCCATGATTAAAAATGTCGCACGGTTCATCCCGAAACACTCGCTTATATTGGGGCAGCGGGCCGACTCGCACACAGTGTGGAGCCCGTTCTGCCTGAGCATGACTTTTGTTTCATGGACATCACCGCTCAGAACGAGGTTTTTTTTCAGGTACTGAGGGAGCCTTTTAGTCTGCATGATATCTATGGGTTAAATCCCTTTGACCAAAAATGCAATAAGAAACCACACTGAAATCATCTTATGAGGTTGACTGTACAGGCAGAAGTGTGTAGTTTTGGATTATGGAAATGAACAGAAAACCATTGAAACTCGTACTCTATGCCGCAATCATTCTATTCTGGGCCGGCAGTATTACCTATCTTTTTGCATCCCACCACAGTGAAACATCAATGCCCGTTCTTGCAGGTGTTCAATCGAATGCAGCGCCGGTATCCGAATGGATGGGGCTTTACATGGGAGATAAAAAGATCGGTTACGACCATGAAGAAATAACACCCGTTGCAGGCGGATTTATATTTAAGACAAGGATGTTTATGAGGATAATGCTCATGGGTCAGGAAAAGGAGATAACCACAGTATCCGATACGAAGACAGACAGCGATTATTATTTAAAGAGCATGGATTTTTCTTTGAAGACATCGGGTATGGAGATTGCCGCAACAGGCACGGTTAACAAAGATGTATTGTCTCTGAACCTGAAAGGGCCCGGCGGTACGACAAAGCAGGAAATCCATTTAAAAGAGACGCCCATAAGTTCCGACGGCATTGTTATGAGTATCGTGAGGGACGGCTTCGGCAGATCGGAATATACCTTTCATACATTCGACCCCACGCTGCAGCAGGAGCTCCCCGTGCAGGTAAGGATAGCAGGCAGGGAGACAAGAAACATCATGGGCAGCCCTGTTGATACGTTCAAACTCGAATTAGAGATAAAAGATATGAAGGAGACCATGTGGGTCACCCCGCAGGGCGAGACCGTCGAAGAATTAAGCCCTCTCGGATTCAGGTCGGTGCTTGAACCGAGGACCATAGCACTGACAAAGGGTTGGGGAGGAGAGCCTGTTGATCTTATATCCGCAACTGCAATCAGGGCTGCAGGGGTAACGGTTACGTATCCTGCACGTGTTACGAGGATGGAGGCCTATGTCACCGGCATATCCAATACGGAATCGATACCGTCTTCCGATTTTCAAAGGCAGGAGGGCAACCTCATCTCGGTTTTTGTTCCACAAAACATAGGAACATATACATTACCCTACCGGCATCCGTCCACGATGAAAGGATTGTCCGTAGATGAGGAGCTGGGCAGTAATGCCTTGATCAACACGGATAATGCCGAGATTATCAGCAAGGCGAAAGAAATAATCCATGGGGAAACGGACGCCAGGAAGGCGGCGGAGCTCCTGAATGATTGGGTTTATACTCATGTGAAGGGCACCTTCACGGTTGCACTGCCGCGTTCCATAGATCTCCTGAAAAATCCGCAGGGTGATTGTAAGGCGCACACCATACTGTTTACTGCTCTTGCTCGGGCTGTCGGTTTGCCTGCAAAAATGGCAATGGGTGTTGTGCTGATGCCGGACGGTTATTTTTATTATCATGCATGGCCGCTTGTTTATCTCAACGGCTGGGTACCGGTTGACCCGACACTGGGTGAATTCCCGGCGGATGCGACCCATATCATGCTGGCGAGCGGCAGTATGAACAACTGGATGGACATGCTCGGCGTCGTCGGAAGGCTTCAGATAAACATCATGAAGGTAAATTAACCCGGGAATGCATTTGAAAAACAGGATAATTCGTGGAATGAGTGAAAAAATACTGGAGGAAGGAAGAGTTTTCTCCTTTGCTCGTGAAACAATAGCTCTTTCGCTAAACGGGTCTTTGTCCCCAATAAATATGTTGTCTTTGTCGCGGAACGAGAAGCAGTCCACGCAGAGTACTATGAAAGAATACCACGCGGTTCGCAGGTGTTTCACCCCGTTAGAAAATGCAAAAACTTGTTTTCTGTCAGAATATGGTTTTTGCAATGGTATTTTACCCAACTTGTAATTATGGACTTTCTAACGGGGTTCACTTCACTTCGGATCAAACTCTTCCTTCCCTATTATGATCTTCGGTCTCTTG
>VFSW01003853.1_pt1 | contig 22460 bp, 22 predicted proteins | sample 5358111 | NCBI WGS metagenome assembly VFSW01 (sample SAMN11554181, study PRJNA540505) | mine drainage metagenome | isolation source: sediment from site ElyBrook_90M | place: USA: Ely Copper Mine, Vershire, VT | collected 2017 | reverse complement strand
GCATGCCTCAAGCTACACTAAGGCGATACCATTATCAATGTTACAGGCCACTAGTCTGTTTTCTTCGCAGTTTTATCGAGATCGCCTTTTTCCGGCTTCAGCCATAACCACGCAGGACTTGCGCGCGCGGGAGTCGCGGCGTTAAACCTCAGCGGCGGGTCGGACTGGCCCGAAACCTCGTTTCGGAGAAGAATCGGGCAATGAGTAGTAGTGCCACTGCAGAAAAAACCGGCCCCAACGCAACTGTCGATGTCGCGGGGCTTCGCAATTTCATTCGCGATAACAATCTCGGCGATCCCAACGATTTGCGATCGGAAAATATTTCGTTCGGCCATTCCAACGAAGTGCATCTGATCCATTTTCAGGGAAAATCGTGGGCGCTGCGGCGTCCGCCGCGCGGACCGCTGCTGCCCACCGCGCATGATGTGATGCGCGAGTATCGCGTCCTCAAAGCTTTGCAGGACACCGAGGTGCCGGTTCCTCGCGTCTATGCCGCTTGTGACGACCCGAAGTACATCGGTGCGCCATTTTACCTGATGGAGTATATGCGCGGTGAAGTTATTCGCGCCGACGGAAATAGTTTCGCCAAAACGCCTGAGCGCCGGCGCGCGGTGAGCGAGGGCATGATCGATTTGCTCGTCGCGCTGCAAAAGGTCGACTGGCGCGCGGCCGGCCTCGAAGGCTTCGGGCGCCCCGACGGATATCTTCCGCGCCAGCTCAAGCGCTGGGTCGATCAACTCGAGCGAACCCTTCCGCATACGCGCCCCCTGCCGGTCATGAACCAGGTGCGCGACTGGCTCCAGGCGCGGATTCCCGAATCGCCGCCCGCGACTATCGTGCATGGCGATTACAAACTCGACAACGTGATGTGGAATGCTTCCGATCCTCCTAAACCCATCGCGGTTTTTGATTGGGAGATGTCAACTATCGGCGATCCGCTCGCCGACCTCGGCTGGCTGCTCAGCTACTGGCCCGATCCCGGTGATGATCGCGCGAATCCCGGCATGGCTACGATGCTTCCCGAGCCGGGTTTCCTAACCCGTCGCGAGATGCTCGATCGCTACGAGGCAGAGACCGGACGCAAGATGACGAACTTCCCCTTTTACCAGGCGTTCGCGATTTTCAAACTCGCGATCATCATGGAAGGAAGCTATAGCCGATACGTTCTGGGTCAGGCCGACGATCCGCTGTTTGACCAGATGAGAGAACGTGTTCCCGCGCTTGCCGATAGCGCATGGAAAGTTTGCCAGGCGGCGAAATAGACGAGGCTCCCAAATGAGCGAATACAAATTTATTCAGGTCGAAACTCCCGAGACCGGCATCCGTCGCATCGCGCTCAACCGTCCCGACAAGCGCAATGCTCTTTCGAACGGACTGCGCGCTGAACTCTTCGACGCACTTCGCAAAGCTGACGTCGATCCCGACATCGGTGCGATCATCATCCGTGGCAACGGCAAATGCTTCAGCGCCGGGTACGACCTTTCGCAAGCGCCGGGCGAACCGCTTCCGCGCCACATCTCGCCGGGCGAGGGCATCTGGCCGCGGCACCTTGTCGATGGATGGTTCGAGATGTGGGACATGGCCACGCCGGTCATCGCGCAGGTGCACGGATATTGCCTCGCCGGAGGCACCGAACTCGCGACCGCATGCGACCTTGTCTATGTCGCCGAGGATGCGCAGATCGGATATCCGCCGGTACGATCGATGTCGACGCCGGACACCGCTTATCATCCATGGCTGATGGGCATGCGGCGCGCGATGGAGTTGATGCTCACGGGCGATTCGATCTCTGGAATCGAGGCGGTGCAATACGGCTTCGCGAATCGCGCGTTTCCTGCCGATAAGCTGGAAGAAGAAGTCCTGAACTGGGCGCGCCGGGTTGCCAGGATTCCGCGCGATCTTCAGGCGCTCAACAAGCGTGTGGTGCATCGCGCGATGGAAATCATGGGAGCGCGCGCGGCGATTCGCTCTGCCACCGAGATTCAGGCGCTCTGTTTCCATCAGCCGTCGTCGCGCGAGTACATGAAGAAGATGCGCGAGGGCGTCACCAAGGCGCTCAACGAGCGCGACTCCAAATTCGGCGACTATCGCACCGCGCGAGAAAAAAAGTAGGTATCGCTATGAGAAAAAGCACTTCGACGCAGGCGGCGAGGAAAGTCGCAAAGTCCGGAACTTCGGAGGTTTCGGGAATCAAGCGCGGAGCTCTTCGTCTTCTCGAATCCTGGATGAGTGACAAGTCCGGTTATGACCAAAAAGTGTGGCCAATGATCAAGCGCGGGATTGAAGCGAACCGTCTTTCCGCGCGCAGTCGCTTCCGTGACTGATCCAATTGCGCTGGATTCCAGACCGCTGGGGATGTTGTGCCATCCGCGCGCGAATCCAAGGTTCTCGGACTGGTTCAGTCGGCTGCTGAAATCCGGCACGATGGTTCTGGTGCCCGAAATCTCCGATTACGAACTGCGCCGCGAATTGATCCGAGCGCGACTTCCTCGCAGCATCGAACGCCTTGACGCTTTGAAGCGAGAGCTTCGATACTTGCCGATAACCACCCGGACGATGCTAAGAGCGGCGCAACTCTGGGCGGACGCCAGGAACCGCGGTCTACCGACAGCAGATCCTAAAGAACTCGACGGCGATGTTATTCTCGCCGCGCAAGCCGAGCGCGCCAAGGCGATTGTCGCAACCGATAACGTTGGGCACCTCGCCCGGTTCGTGAGCGCGCGGAAGTGGGAAGATCTCAGCTGACCCTCCCACATGGTGTGCCGCGAGCGCTTTCAACAGCGCCTCCCGTTCCTTGCGAACATCGCCGAGCGAGGCTATCGTCCGATACTTTTTCACTTCCTCACTCGTCAGCGGTAAGAAATCCTGCGGCAGCAGCGGTGCGTTGAAAGTTGTCAGCACGTAATTCAGGACCTGCGCAATCTGTTCATCCTTGAAGTTCTGCCACGGCTGCATCATGCCGTTGAACATCTGGCCGTGCACCGAAATTGGTCCATTCATCCCGAACGATACGACGTGAACCAGGTAGGCACGACCTCCAGGGATTGCCACGTAACTGCCGATCGAGTCAGCCAGCGGCGGGTACATTCCGGGGATGCCCCTGCCGTTGGATTGATGGCAAATCACGCAGTTGGCATTGAAAATCTCGGCGCCATCGGCGCGCGCAATTCCACCCGTCGCCAGCAGCGCCATCAGGACGGCCAGCAGCCTCAAGCGTCGGGTACCTCGTTGGCCGATCTCATGCTGGATCCGATCCGGTGTATTTATGCAGATATTCCTGGATCGAGGCGACGCCCATTTCCTTCGCCTGGATGAGGCTTTCGAGATGCTCGCGCGTATTGATGAGGCCCTTGGCGCGTATCACGCCGGTCTCGTCGATCAAAACGGCATATGGAAGTTTTCCGACCCGGTACGTCATGCCGAGTTCCTGCGACAGCAAGTAGGGAAAATCGCCAAGCCCCTGCGCATTGACGAAGCGCTCGTGCTCGGCGGCTTCGCCGTCGCTTGCGAGCACGATATCGAGCCAGTTCGATTCGGTGCGCGAGCTCGATTTAAGAATCGGCAACATCTTCTTGCAGACCGGGCAACTCGGCGAGAGAAAGAAAATCAACGCGCTCTTGCCACTCGCGCCGCCAACTTTGACGCGCCTCTTCTTGATATCGAAAAGGTCAAAGAGTGGCGCGTTCTCACCTTCTTTGGGACCTTTGTCCAGCGTTAGCGCGCCCATCGGTGCGATGCGCTCGTGGATGACGCCGATCTGGCGAAGTAGCGCGAGTTGCAATCCCGCCATCACCAGCAGCAAGACCCACAGCGCGATCTGCGAGATCAGCAGCGCTTCGCTCATGTCACATCGTCTCCAGCGCGCGAATCTTCGGCGCATTGCCGATCGCGAAATTCGCGCTCGCGTAGAGGATAACGAGAGTCAGCGCCCCAAGCGCGATGGTTACGGCATCGAGTGATTCAGTCGGGCGCCCGCTCGTCGGAAGAATCACGAAGGTCGCCAAAATCATGAGAAACAAATTCCGCAGCAACAGCCATCCGCTGAGTTCCTGGCGCAGCGCCGGCCCGAAGCATCCGCAATCGATGTTGGTGCGGCCGCGCGCTAAGTTGACACTAATTGCGAGGCTGAAAATAAGCAGCAGCGCCAGCACCATCGATGCTGCCAGCGCGCGCGTCGAGGTCGGCAAAAGTCCCACTGCCGCAGTGCATTCGAGCATCGGGAGCAAATATGCCAGCGGCTTCTCCAGCCACGTTGGCACTATTTGATAGTTCGCAAGTGAGCCCTCAAATGCCTCGATATCGCGCAACTTTATGACGCCCGAGGCGCCGAATATCAACGTGAGGGACAGCGCGCACAGCCCGCGGATTGCCGGATCGATGCCGCTCATTTCACGTCCGGCAACTTGTCTTTCCAGGGTCGCGCCTCTTCGAACGCAGCCGCCAACGCGATGATACCGGCCTCATCGTTGGGACGCCCGACGATTTGGAGTCCGAGCGGCAGCCCCGCCTTGTTGAACCCCATTGGGATCGAGACCGCCGGCTGGCCGGTCGCGTTGAACGGAAATGCGAATGCGGTCCAGGTGTAGATGTCGTGAACAGCCTTCCCATTCTTGTCGGTCTTCCATGGATTTTGCGCCGGTAGCGTGCCGAGCTTCACCGCCGGCCGGGTCAAGGTCGGCGTGAGCAGCGCGTCGAACGGCGCGAGGCGCTGCACGATGTCGCGCGAGAGGTTATGCATCATCGTGGTCGCGTTGATGTACTGCGCGGCGGTGGTTGCGCGTCCCGCTTTCCACGTTGCCTGGATCACCGGATCGATGAGCTCAGGGTCAGCGACGTCAGTAGATCCGATTCCCGCGACCGCCACGATGCTGGTCGGCACCATCAGCACCGACAAATCGAGCTTGATTGGTTCGAGGCTATGACCCATCGCACGCAGCGTCTGACAGGCCGATTCGAATGCCGCGAGAGTCTCGGCATCGACATCGGCGAAAACCGTCTCGCCTAGAGTCGCGAGGCGCAACTTTTTCGGCTGCGTATTGATCGCATCGACGAACGGCTTCTCAGGCGGAGGCGCCCAGTACGCGTCGCCGATGACGGGGCCGGCCATCACATCGAGCATCCACGCCGCATCGCGAACCGTGCGCGCGATCGGTCCCGAGGTGGAGCATCCGCCCCATCCTTCGGAGCGAACTGGCGCATTGGTGATGCGTCCGCGCGCGGGTTTGATGCCGAAGACGCCGCAGCATGCCGACGGGATCCGAATCGAGCCGCCGCCATCGCTGCCTTGATGTAGCGGACCCATGCCGGCCGCGCTCGCGGCGGCAGAGCCTCCGCTTGAGCCTCCCGCAGTATGCTCGAGGTTCCACGGATTGCGCGCGATGGGGCAGCATCCACCTTCAGTGGTCGGTCGGGCGCCGAACTCCGGCGTCGAGGTCTTACCGAGCAGGATCCCGCCGGCCCGATCCATCCGCGCGACATACTCGGCATCGGCCGGCGGAACGAAATTCTCGAAGTTCTTCGACCCCATCGTGGTGCGGATGCCTTTGGTCCACGACAAATCCTTGATGGAGTAGGGCACCCCGAACAGTGGCAGCACGTCGGCCTCCGAGCGCGAGAGCTTTTCGAGGCGGTCAGCGTCGGCAAGCGCGCGCTCCTGCGTGATGGTCATGAACGCGCCCAGCGCAGGGTTCAGCTTTTCGATTCGCGCGAGGAAAAACTCCGCGACCTCGCGCGGGCGAACCTCGCGCTTGCGCAACAGCTCGCGCAATTCCCATCCTTCGATATAAGGGTCCAGCATCCGTTACCTCTGTCGATGAACCTGTCGAGCTATGGATTAGTACGACATGGCGTGCCGAGGGAAGCGCATCGCGATGCTAGACTCAAACCTCCTGCTTCAGGAGGCGAAGGTGGAAACCGATTTGATGGTGGAGCTGGCGCGGTTTGTCGAGCGCATCGCCGCGATTGCGCGCACCGGGCTCGCATTCAAACCCGACGGCTACGATTCGGAACGCTACGAAGAATTGCTGAAGGAAGCGGCGCGGATGCACGCCGCGCTCGCGGAGTCAGATGCGGATGCCGCCGAGGCGGTGCGACTGCGATGGCGCGAATCTGTTATCAGCGGCTTCGACGGCTACGTCACCACCGCGGTAGGTGTCGGGGCGATGGTGTTCAACGATCGGCACGAACTCCTGATGATGAAGCGGCCGAGTGGACGCTGGTGGTATCCCACGGGATTCTGCGACGTGGGAATTTCGCCGGCGGAAAATGTCGCGAAGGAAGTGCGCGAGGAAATCGGCCTCATCGTGCGGCCCACGCGCCTCATCGGCATCGTCGATAGCCTCAAGGTTCCGGCGCCGAGCCGGCACATCTATTCGCTATTGTTCGAGTGCGAGATCGAGGGGGGTGAGATCGCGCCGAATCCGCTGGAAGCGCTCGAGGCGGGCTTTTATCCGCTCGAAGCGTTGCCGGAGCCGCTGCACGGGAAGGACAGAAAATGGATTCGGCTCGCGCGCGAATTTCACTTCGAAAAAAGAATCGAAGCGTTTTTCGATCCGCTGTGAATCCCGTGCAGCGATTTCGGGTTTAGAGAATGTGCGAAACCACGAACCAAATTACGAGGATCGAGGCCGGGACACCCAACAACCAGGCAACCATGTAGCGCATTATTTTCGGCTCCTTTTCGGTAGAAGTGGAAGAGGCGCAAGTTTGGAACCGCGCGTCAGAGATTAGACGCCACGTGCTTAACGAAAATTCGCCGCGAAAATTCGCGATATTTCCGGCCAGCTCATTTGCGCGCGTTTCAGCGCCGGGTGATTTTATCCACCTCCGCTAGTTCCTCCGCCGATAGCTTCCAGTCGCCGCCCTTGACGTTAGCCGTCACCTGCTCGGGTTTGGTCGCACCCGAGATGACGCTGGAAACCGCCGGCATCGAGGCGAGCCATCCGATCGCAAGCTCCAGCACCGAATGCCCATGGGCGCGCGCGAATTCCTGCAGCTTATCGAGCACCGCGAAGTTCGAGTCGGTGAGCGCCTGCTTCGCCATCGCGCCCATCGCGCCGAGGCGCGTGTCTTTCGATGGCTCCTCGCCGCGCTTGTATTTGCCGGTGAGAAATCCGCTCGCGAGCGGGAAGTACGGCAGGATGCCGACGCCGAATTGCTTGCACGCGGGCGTCAGATCCTTTTCGATGCGGCGATCGAGCAGGTTGTACTGATTCTGCGCCGAGATGTATGGCGCCCAGCCGTTAGTCTTGGAGATCCATGCCGCATCGGCAACCTGGTATCCCGCGAAGTTGCTCGATCCGAGGTAGCGAACCTTGCCCGAACGCACCAGGTCATTGAGCGCGCAGAGCGTTTCCTCCTGCGGCGTTTCGGGATCGGGAAAATGCAGTTGGTAGAGATCCATGTAGTCCGTGTTCAGCCGTTTCAGGCTCGCCTCGGCCGCCGCCATGATGTAGCGGCGTGACGCGCCCTTCATGAATGGCCCTTCGCCCATCGCCATGCCGAACTTGCTCGCGACGATGACCTCGTGACGGCGCGGGCCGAGCGCCTTGCCGAGCATCGTTTCGGAGCCGCCGCGATTTCCGTAGATGTCGGCGGTATCGAACAGGTTGATGCCCTCATCGAGCGCCTTGTTGACGACGACGCGGGTCTGCTCGGTGTCGATGCGCATGCCGAAGTTGTTGCATCCGAGGCCGACCACCGAGACCTTCAAACCGGAATTGCCGAGATTTCTGTATTCCACCGCGTTCTCCTTTTCGCACCGAAGCAGTCACTACACTCGTTGTATTTTGGTTTGCGAAAGTCATCTACCTCTGACAATTCGAGATTGCGCAGCTACGGTTGCCGGGCATTCTCGTGAGCGTGCTTCCAAGCGTGCAACTGGATGCCGAGTTTTTCGGAGGAAAAATCTCCGTTTTTATCGGCGATCAGCCACTCCTTAAGCGGCGCACCTTCCATCGGATAGTAAACTACGATTCCCTGGCCGAACAGCGCCGGAAGGTAACTAAATTCCGATTTACTGATGATCAGCGCATCAGCGGTGCTCATCCCCTTCAACGCCTCGATGGGGTCGGTGTTTATGAACTTATGCAGGTTGGGAATCACGTCGAAGTCCTCGATGCGATTCATCTTCGGATTGATAACCACGGGATGCGAGAGGCGCCCGTTCATTCCATAGCTTTGAGTTGTGACGACGAAGGTTTTGGAAGCAACTTCGGTATAAAGTTCGCAGACGAAAGGCATGCCGAATCGCTTAAGCGCATCGACGATGCGCATTGCGGCGGTGATATAGGATGAATTCGGCAGCATCCGCTGCGAATCGACGGCAAATTCCTCACCCCTTCGCACATGAATGGCGAGTCGAAAGACATGCGATGGCGTCGGCTTAAACGGCGAGACAGTTTTAAGGCAGCGCAACATCTCGGTATCAGTATTGAGGATGGCGACCGGCAACAAGATTCGTAACAGGTAAAATTTGTTTTCTGTTTCCGCTTGATTCTTGAGCCGGAGAATATCTGCCGCTTTTGGAACATCCAAAAACAGCGGGATAGAATTTGCGGGTACTTGAATATCGGACGGGATCGTAAAGATGCGATTGTATCGGTCCTGCATGTGGGAGGAGCCGCCGTTTTTTTCCAGGGCGGCCAATCCCTGGTATCCGATCTCTTTCAGGGGAGTATGCACGTACGGCACGTGGAAATATCTCGAGAGCGCATAGATACCGTATATGCGTATGAGCTGGGAGCCTGCGCCGTCGGTCATTTTGTCGTTCGCGTAGGTCAGCGCGATTCCCGAATTGACTGCTTGTGAACGCGCACCGTTCCATCCCGACGTACACAGAATGAATGCCGTCACGAGGGTGAGACAAGCGAGCTTCTTCATCCGATCCGATGCTCCCCGTTAGCAGCCAGCGCGCGATGTGCCCAGGCCAGACCGCCTACGACGACCAGCGCGCGCAGCGCGGCGCCCGCGACGAAAAAAGCCCGGAAACCCGAGCTGTGAATCTGGAAGGCCGGGGTGGCCAGAAAAACTTCAGCAGCGCACCCCCGGCGAATGTTCCGAGCGCGCCGAAAATCCCTTCGAATGCCGTATAGACGCAGAAGTAAAGCGAATTCCTTTGCTCCGGGGTGACAACCCAAAGTAAACTCAAGATCGCCACCTTCATTCCTCCGTTGGCGATACCGTTGGCGAAGTGCTCAGGAGGAGCGACCCAGGAAATGTTCGCCCGCGACGGAAGAACATACAGCAGCGGCGTGGCGGCCAGCAGCAGTCCCGCCCACAGCAGCACTTCGAGCGCATTGCCGGTTTGATCGATCCGCGTGCCCCAAAATTTCGCCGTCAGCAGCGAGCCCGCATTGCCGAGCATGATCCAGAGCGCAATCCGGCTCATCGGCACGCCCACTTCGCGGGTGAAGAAATAGGGAAAGAATGGCCCCATGATCTGCAGCATGCCGTTGAGCAATGGCCACAGCACCAGCACCACGTGGAAGCGAGGATCGCGCAGCGGCTTCAGCAGATCCCTTGCTTCGAAGCGCACCGGCGATGAGCGCAGTGAGGGTGGCACGAAGGCCAACAGGCCGAGCGAGATCCATCCCGCCAGCTCTCCTAGTCCCCCAAGCAGAGCGTAACCGCCATAGGAGCCTTCCCGACGCCAACTCAGCACCAACGATCCGAGCAGATTGGCGGAGAGAATGCCGATTACCCAGAAACGTTGCCGAACGCCGAAGAAAACGCCGCGGCGGTCGGCCGGTACGACTCCATGCATCCAGGCCAGCCATGCCACCTCACCTGAAGTCGAGCAGATGCTCCCAAAGCATGCCAGCGCGGCCGTGCACGCCATCCAGTGAACCTTGGAGATGCCGGGCACCAATGCGAGCAAGATCACGAGGAGCCACACGCTGCGTCCCACCCCCATCGCAATCCACGCATAGCGCTTGGCGGATGCGGCCCGGCTGAGCCACCATGCGCTCAAGACTTGTCCGATCGAGCCGATCCAGGGCAAGCCGGTGAGAATCGTCACGATTCCAACCGATACGCCGAGTTCGCCCGCGAGCCCGCTCAGGTACGAACGCCCGAACCAGGTCTCCTGGATCATGGCGAAGACGACTTCGGCGTAAAGGAGGGGGAGCCATGAGGGAGCGGGATGGACGACACCGTCGGGCGGGGAGAGATCTTCTCGGGCGGGACTTCCCATACGCTTAGATCACAGGAACGGCTGCTAGCGCATTGAAACTCTCGCGATATGGCATCGAACTACACGGGCACTCCGGGCTCGACATAGATCACCCAATCAGGCTGTGCAGAGCCTGCTTCAGCAATCGAAACGCTTTAGGCTAACTTTCAGCCAAGAAAGTGGCGTAGACATAGCAGCTTCGGTAATGGGAATCAAAAATTGATACTATTTTGATTCACCGAGGCGAAGCCGCGCGTACATCTCCGCGGAAGTATCGAAATCCATGCTGGCGTGTTGTGCGCCCACTTCGATGTTGCGGAACGAGACCTGGAGATCGCTCGGCGCATAGACCGCATGGGCACCCGATCCCGCGTACATCCGGGCCACCGCGCGGCGGCACAACTCCACGCCGTAAGCGGCATTCCATCGCGCCTGCACCCGCAGCTCGTTGCTGCAAGTTTCGCCGCTTGCCGCCAGCCGATCGAATGCGTCCAGCGAGCTATGCAGCAGCAAATCAGCGCAATGAACTTCGCCGGCCGCCTCCGCGACGCGAACCTGCGTAGGTCCGTGATCGGCTTTGCGCGCGCCGGTCAGGATCACCTTGCGCTCGCGCGTGCGCTCGATGAATCGTCGCAGCGCCGTTTTCGCCTGACCCACCAGCGCGCTCATTCCCGAGGTCGCGAGCATCGCCTCGGCGGAAAGCCGATAAAGATTGGTCGCATGCTTCGACGCATACGGGCTCGCGCCGATGAACAGTGCGCGCGTCTCAACCGCGCGATGCGCCGGCACGAAGATATCGTGCGCGACGACATCCTTGCTGCCGGTTCCCTGCAAGCCCATCACGTGCCAGGTGTCGTCGATCTCGATTTCCGCGCGAGGCACCACCAGATGGACGCCGGGGCCGCGCGTTTTCGGATCGGCGCATCCGAGCATCACCCACTCAGAGTGATCGACGCCGCTGCAGAATTGCCAGCGCCCGTTGACGCGATAGCCACTCTCGACCGCCTCCGCGGTCCCTTGCCATGAGAGCGTGCCTGCGACGAGCCCATCGCGACTGTCGCCAAAAACATCCTCCTGCCCCTGCTCGGGGAGGCATCCGACCACCCAATGATGCGCGCCCATCACCATCAGCACCCATCCACTCGACGGACACGCTTGCGAAGTCGCGCTGACGGCTTCGGCGGCGGTGCGCATCGGGAGTTCGAATCCACCGACTCGCTGGGGCTGAAGGATTTTGAACAGGCCGGCATCGACCATCAGGCGCATGCTCTCGGGAACCAGTTTGCGGGCCGCGTCGCAGGCGCGCGCGTTTTCAGTCAGCGCGGGAGAAATCGCCGCGACGCGCCCCATCACCTCATCATGATCGATTGTCATCAAGATGAAGATTCACCACATCGGCGTGGAGATTCAAGCGATGGTGAACGGATTAGACGGAGGTCGAGCGGCTGGCGACGCGAGTGGCCGCGCCGAACATCGCGATCGCAAACGCGATCGAAACCAGCAGCGCCCATCGAAACTCGGACAATGAACAGAAGCTGACCGGCTCGGCGAGGTAGAGGCCGCGGCGCAGCGCCGTCATCCCATAACTCAGGGGATTCAGACGCATCGTCCAATATAGCCAGCCAGGCGCGCCAGTCGCGGGGAAGAACGCGCCCGAGAGCAGCCAAATCGGAATCAGGATCAGATTCATGATCGCATGAAAGCCCTGCGTCGATTCGATGCGCCATGCGATGAGGAGTCCGATGCTGGTGAGCGCGAACGCGATAATCGCCATCATGCCGGCACTCACTACGATTGCAGCGAGGTTGAGATGGATCCCCGCCAGCGGGGCGAGGACCAGGAAGATGATCCCTTGCAGGAGGGCAAGCGTCGTCGCTCCCAGCGCCTGCCCAAGCACCACGGTCGAGCGCGCAATCGGCGCGACCAGCACGCCTTGCAGGAAACCTTCCTTGCGATCCTCGACGGTTGAGATGGTTGCAAAGATCGCGGTGAACAGCAGCACCAGGATGATCATCCCGGGATAAAAATACTGCATGTAGTTAATGTCGCCCGGCATCCCGCTGGGACGGAACGAGGCCTTCAATCCGGCGCCGAGCAGCGCCCAGAAAACCAGCGGCTGTAGGAACGCGCCGATGAGCCGGCTGCGTTGCCGCGCGAAGCGGGTGATCTCGCGCCACCAGAGCGTTCCCGCTTGAAGGAAGATCTCGCTCATTTCGGCGCCTCGCCGCTGATCTCGAACTTGTGGCCGGTCAGATGCACGAAGACGTCTTCCAGGGTGGGCTTCCCAAACGACACCGATTCGATGTCGGCGCCGAAAGTATCGATCAGCTCGCGAATCAGTTCGTGACCGCGCGGCCGCTCGATGCGCAGGGTTCCATCGACGAGCGTGGTTTTGAGTTTGAGCTGTTGCAGAAGCTTACGCTGCAGCAACTCGGGCACCGGCGCATGAATCACGACGACGTCGCCGCCCACTCGCGATTTGAGCTCGCCCGGCGCGGCGCACGCGACCAGTTCCCCCTGATGCAGCATCGCAATGCGATCGCATCGCTCGGCCTCTTCCATATGATGCGTGGTGAGAACGATCGTCACGTTGTCGCGGCGGCTGAGCTGTTCCAGATGCCCGAAGAACTCGCGCCGCGCCATCGGATCGAGTCCGGTGCTCGGCTCATCGAGGAGCAGCAGTTCCGGCTGATGCAGCATCGCCTTCGCGAGCTCGACACGCCGCCGCATACCGCCCGACAGCGTCTCGACCAAATCGGCGGAGCGGCCGGTGAGCCCGAGCGAATCGAGCATCGTCGCCGCGCGATCTTTGAGCTTGCGACCGCTGATTCCGTAGAGCCTGCCGTGATGCTGCAGGTTCTCCAGCACGGTGAGCTTGCCGTCCACGCTCGGATGCTGAAACACCACGCCCATCTTGCGCCGAATCTCGATGGTGTCTCCGGCGAGGTCGCGGCCGAGCACGCGCGCGCGCCCGGACTGAATCGGAATCAGCGTCGAAAGAAGTCTGAATAGCGTGGTCTTGCCGCCGCCGTTGGGTCCGAGGAAGCCGAACATCTCGCCGCGCGCGATCGCGAAGCTTACGTCGCCGAGCGCTTTGCGGTCGCCATACGAAAAGCAAAGGCTATCGGCCTCCAGCGCCGGGGCCTGAGAGGCTTCGGTGCGAGGGTTTGCCTGCGGGACTGGTGAAGCGGCCGACATCTTTTGGATCTTTGTGACTCTTTCGCGAAAGTCTGAATGTAGGACACATCATTATTCCCCGCGCGGTGCGCAGGGGCAATGTGGCCGGAATCGATTCAGTCGTGCTTGAGCGCGAGGCGTACTGGATGATCGGGTGGCAGGGTACAGAGCCCGTCGCTTGCGATCTTGAGCGCGCAGTTAAAGCGCGCGCGATAATTCTCCAGCGCGCCAGCCGCGGTCAGCTCAACGATCTCCTCGGTGCTGAACAGCTCGCGGATATTTTCGAATAGCGCATCCGAGACATCGGCGGGTGTGCGCGTCATCGCTTCGGCAAAACGCAGCACCGCTTTTTCGCGGCGATCGAAATTCGAACTGGTCTCGAAGCTCGCGAGGTCCTCCAACTGCGCATCGGTGATGCCCGCGTCTCTGCCACCGGCAGAGTTGATATCCACTCAGAACGGACACCCAATCATCTGCGCGACGCGAACCGAAAGCATGAACTTGAGGCGCCCCTCGACAACCTGTGATGCGCCGACGGCGTTGTTGAGTCTCGCGCTCGCGAGAAGAATCTCCGGCCGATGCGCCATTGCCAGCGCCGGCGTAAGCACATGCCCGAACAACTCGACATTTTTTTCGAATGCGGCTTTTAGAACTTCCGGCGGATGCTCGGGATCGACTCCTTTGATTCTCATGGCGGTGTCGTCTCCTCTGCTCAGATCTTCTGCGCGAGGTCCCATGCAATCCGCGCGCTGATGCCCGCGCGTTTGCCGCGCTCTGCGGCGTCGGCCGCGCTGGCGGTCCCGATCTTGGCGCGCATCGCGATCCCCTGCGCGATCGCCGCGCCGCGAAACAGCGAGAAAACGATGAAGAACATGAAGTCCGGGATGTTGGCCCGCCCGGTGCGCCGGCAATAGGCGGCGAGGTAGTCCTCCTCGCTCGGGATGCCGAGTTCCTTCAAATCGAAGTCGGCGAAATTCCCACCCTCGTCGGTGCCGGGCGGATAATGATACGCGAGGCAGTTCCATGCGAGGTCCGCGAGCGGATGCCCAAGCGTCGAGAGCTCCCAATCAAGCACTCCGATGATGCGCGGCTCGGTCGGATGCACGATCAGATTGCCGAGACGAAAATCACCGTGCGCGATCGCGGTCTCGTCGTCCGCCGGAATGTGCTTCGGCAGCCATTCGATGAGCCGATCCATCTCGGGAATCGGATCGATGATCGAGGCCTCGTACTGCTTGGTCCAGCGCGAAACCTGGCGCTGGATGTACGCCTGCGGGCGTCCGTAATCGCCAAGGCCCACCGCGTTGTAATCGACCTTGTGCAGCCGCGTCATCATCTCGTTCATCGAATCATAAATGCCCGCGCGCTGCTCACGGCTAAGACCCGGCAGCAGCGTGTCGATGAAGATGCGGCCCTCGACATAGTCCATCACGAAGAATGAGGTGCCGATGATGCTCTGGTCGACGCATAGCAGATGCGTGCGCGGCACCGGCACATCGGTTCCGGCGAGCGCCGTGATGATGCGATATTCGCGCTCCACCTGATGCGCGGATTGCAAGAGCGTGCCGCTGGGCTTCTTGCGCATGACGTAGCGATTACCGCCCGCGCGCAGCATAAAGGTGGGATTCGACTGGCCGCCCGCGAACTGCACGACCTCGAGCGGGCCGCGAAAGCCCGGCATCTTTTCGGTCAGATATTTCTCGAGAGCCGCTTCATCGAAACGATGATTGGCGCGAACTTCAGTGACTTCCTGTCCTATCGGCACGTCGCACCCCGCTGGCGATTGATGATTTTCACAACCTCCTTAAGTAGCGCTCCGGCGGGACTGCGGGCAAGGCGACCTCGCGAGTTGCACTTGTGGCGCGAGTTGCGCAGTTTGATGCGAATGATTTTCCGCGGACAGGCGATTCGTAACCTCAGCGGTCGAAGCGAGACCGCAGCGTGACACTCTGGAAGAGCGCGGTGATCTTCGTCGCCGCATTTATCGGAGGCGCGGTCAATTCGGTCTCGGGCGGTGGCACGCTGATCACATTTCCGGCGCTGATCTGGACCGGCATGAATCCGGTGATCGCCAATGCCACCAACACGGTTTCGCTCTGGCCGGGCTCGCTCGCCAGCCTGATTGGCTTTCGGCGCGAATTCAGCACTGCGAGTAAGCGATCGTTGATGCTCGCCGCGCCGTCGCTGGCGGGCGGCGTCGCCGGAGCCTACCTTTTGATCAATACGCCTACCCGATGGTTTGCGGCGGCGGTTCCGTATCTCATTCTGGGCGCGACAATCCTGTTCGCCGCGCAGGAACTCATCACGCGCGCGGCGCTGCGAACTTCGGTTGATGAGATCATCGATGCGGCGGCGGGACATCCGGTTGAAAGCGACGGATGGGGCACCGCGTTTATCTTTCAGTTCTTCGTCTCAATCTATGGCGGATACTTCGGCGCCGGCATCGGCATCCTGATGCTTGCGGAGTTCGGGCTGCTCGGCTTCACCGACATCCATCACATGATCGCGCTGCGCAATTATTTGGCGCTATGCATAAACGGAATCGCGGCGATCTATTTCGTCCTCCGCGGCGCGGTGAGCTGGCCCGAGGCGATCCTGATGACGGCCGCGCAAGTTTGCGGCGCCTATGGCGGCGCGCTCATCGCGCGGCGGCTCTCGCGCAAAACCGTGCGATGGATCGTGGTCGGCATCGGCCTTAGCATGGCCGCATCGTTGTTCATCGCGCACAAGTAGCGGGCCTCGAAATCCGCGCCAGTTCGGGCTACTTCTCATAACATCCGACCCCGGGAGGATAGGCGATGGAACTGGCACCGAAGCGCGCGGGATTCGCGCCCGAGCGAATCAACCGAATCACCGATCATCTGAATCGCAACTATATTGACAGCGCCAAGATCACCGGATGCCAAACGCTGGTCGCGCGCCATGGCCACGTCGCGTACTTCAAATCGTTCGGCATGATGGATCGCGAGCGGCGCAAACCCACGACCGACGACACCATCTATCGCCTCTACTCGATGACCAAGCCGATTACCTCGGTCGCGCTCATGTCGCTCTACGAGCAGGGCCACTTCCAGTTAAACGATCCGGTGTCGAGATTCATTCCCGCATGGCGCGACCACAGGGTGTGGGTCTCGGGTGTCGGCGCCGAAATGCAAACCGTCGCGCCGGAAAAGCCCATGACGATGCGTCATGTGCTGAGTCATTCGGGCGGCTTGTCCTACGGCATGACTAACCACCCGGTAGATCGCGTCTATCGCGAGGTCGGCGTGAATCGCGCGGCGGCGGGTGAGACGCTGGCGTCGTTCGTCGAGAAGCTCGCTAAGGTGCCGCTGCGCTTCGTTCCCGGCGAGCGTTGGATGTACTCCTACTCGACCGACGTTTGCGGATACCTCGTCGAGGCGATTTCCGGCAAGCGCTTCGACCAATACTTGCAGGAGAACATTTTCGATCCCCTCGATATGAAGGACACTTCGTTCTCGGTCGCCGAGCGCAAGCTCGATCGCTTCGCCGCTAACTACGAGCGTCAGTCCGACAAGACGCTGAAGCTCATCGATGATCCCGAGCGCAGCCCCTATCTCAAGCAGCCGACCTTCTTTTCGGGCGGCGGAGGCCTTACCGGCACGACGGCGGATTATCTCCGCTTCTGCGAAATGCTGCGGCGCGGCGGCGAGCTGGACGGCACGCGTATCCTCGGGTCGCGCACGCTGGAGCTGATGCATCGCAACCACCTCGCGGGCGGGAAGGATCTCGCCTCGATGGCGGTCGGCGCATTTTCGGAAACCGCGTACGAAGGCGTGGGCTTCGGCCTCGGCTTCGCGATGACTCTCGGTGAAGTTGAAGCGGGCACCCTCGGGGCTGGTGACTATTACTGGGGTGGTGCGGCCTCGACGATTTTCTGGGTCGACCCGAAAGAGGACCTGGTCGCCATCTTCATGACGCAACTGATGCCGTCAGCGACCTTCAACTTCCGCGGTCAACTGAAGAACATCATCTATTCGGCGATCGTCGAATAGAGCGTTCTGTAGAATCCATTCCAGATCTTTGTAGGGGTCGTTCGCGAAGGTGAGTATCCCGCAGTTGACGGGAACGTTAAATTGCGCTAAATTATGGATATGAACGGAAAACGCAACGCCCATCAGCCGAAGTTCACTCCGCAAATGACGTTGAATGGATTTGACCGTCTCTTTCCGAATGAAGAGGCGTGCCGCGAATATCTGTTTTCTCACCGCTGGCCAGATGGCGTGAAATGCCCGCGATGTCGTGAGAGCAAGGCGGTTTACAAGATCGGCCAGCCTTGGAAGTGGGAATGCTGCAATCCTGTCTGCATCAGCGGACACGCCTACCGCTTCTCGCTCATCGCAGGAACGATCTACGAGAACACGAAATACCCGCTCCTGACTTGGTTCAAAGTTCTGTACCTGATGCTCACTTCCAAGAAAGGAATTTCCGCGCTTCAAATCCACCGCATGATCGGAAGTGGCTCCTACAAGACCGCTTTCTATATGTGCCATCGCTTGCGCGCATCGTTGTCCGATCCAGAGTTCCGGCAACTGATGGGAGTGGTCGAGATTGACGAAACCTTTATTGGCGGCAAGGAAAAGAACAAGCACCTCGGAAAGCGCAATCGCCATAACACTGGCGGTGTGGGAAAGACCATTGTCATAGGCGCGATTGCTCGCAAGGGCAACGTGGTAGCTCAGATAATCGATCGCGCGGATCGTGAAACCATGATGGGATTTGTCCGCGAAGCCGTCTCGCGTCGCGTCAAGCTGGTCGTCACCGATGAGCACCACGGCTATGACACATTGACTGATGCCGGAATCGCGCACGATTTCATTCGCCACGGCGACAACGAGTATGTGCGCGGGATCGTTCACACGAACACGATTGAAGGATTCTGGTCGCTCCTCAAGCGCGGAATCGTTGGCACGTACCACAACGTGAGCAAGAAATATCTGCCGCTCTACCTCAATGAGTTCACTTTCCGATTCAACAATCGGCATAATCCCGACATTTTCGGGACTGCGGTGGCTGGCAGTTAAGCGTAAGACGATCACGAACAAACCTCGGAAGAGGCGAGGGAAGCGACATGCTCAATAAGTTCCAAGAAGTCGAAGCTCTCTTCTCGCGGGCAGAGGAACACCTGAAATGGCTCAGGGAGAACGTCATCCATCCCGACCCGGATCGCTTCGCCAGCAAGGATGGGTTTTATTTTTTGCCCGAATCGGGCGATCTCTTTACCGCGAAGATCCGTATCATTATGGGCGAGTTCACAAGTTGCTTGCGCAATGCGCTGAATTATCTCGCCTGTGCCCTCGCCGAGCAGGATTCGGGAAGCACAAGCAACTCGGTCCAGTTTCCGCTTGAAAGTTCGCCAGATGGCTTTGCGAGTGACCGCGTGGTTCGCGGCTTCCTCAAGGGAATTTCCGAGGAACATCGGGCATTTTTCGAGCGGTTTCAGCCGTACAAGGCTGGGAAGCCATTCGAGTTGCTCCGCGAACTCACCAACGCCTACCGACACCGAGAACTCATTAGGGTGGAAAAGGTATTCCAGCGGTCTAAAGGGGTTGTGCCGCCACCGGAGACAGAACGCATTCCCGCTGGCCATGAAGTGCGCGTGGAGTTCTTCGCCATCGCGGTATCGCTTCCAGACGGGAGCCCTATTGTAGAGGCGCTTGAGGAAATCGAGCGACGTGTTCGCGACGCGGTTGTTGAGTTCAGAAAGCCGCTCGCTCACTACGTCAGCTTGAACAGTTGAGGGAACTACCGGCCTGTCATTATGTGTCATATCGCTTCATTGAGTTCCCGTCAACTGCGGGATACTCACCTTCGCGAACGACCCGCAGCGAAGGTTGAATCGCGGAGCGTCTCCGCAATCGCGATTTCGTTGCGGGCGCTTCGCGAAGCGCCCCTACATGGAAACGGACCGGACCGCGAACCCTTCGCTCTAACGGCGCAGTGAGTCGCTACCAAAAGAGGACTGCTCTCCTTTCTCAAGATAGACCGCTTACACCCGGATCCGTTGCTTCACTGCACGTCTGTAGGCGCTCTCAGTCGAGGCCGCCGGCGGGGCGCTGACCGGAGTCCTCGCGGGCGCCGGTGCGCGCGAGGTCCCATCCTTCCTGGAACGCGGTGGTGCGCTGCATGCCGGAGCCGTGGCTATCGTGCGCGCCGACATAGTCGTCGCCGACCGCCTGGTAGTAGCGCTCGGTGTCGGCGGCATCGAAGCGCTTCACGTTCAGGCGCCATAACGTGTAGCCGGCGAAGCGGTCGGCTTCCAACTCCTTCTGCTCGAGCGGGACGTTGGCGCGCCGCGGGCCCAGGTCGCCATGGATGATGTGGCCGAGCTCGTGCGCATAAATCGCATACAGAATCGGGCGCAACTGGTCGTCATCGGTGATGCCCATCCAGCGGCTGGTGAGCATGTCCTGAAATTCCGTGTTGTAGAAGATGCATCCTCCCGTCGACGCATGCGGACTCGTCGGGGTGACCGATTCGTAAACCTTCGCGTGCGTGCCCCACATCTGGTTGAGCTGCGCGACGATGGATTTGTAGGGCTCGTGCGCCGGGCGCGCTGGCTCGCCGCATGCGACGAAGACTCCGGGTGGCGCATCCTTGGGCGTTTGTGGGGTGGCGAGGTCCTTTTCGGCGGACGCGGCCGCGGCGGCGGCCCGATCCTGCGGCGTCTGGCGGGTAGTCATCGTGCGATCGACGACCACCCAATCATCGTCGGCGTCGTTTTGCGCCACCGCGACGGATGCGGCGACGACGGCCATCGCCATCGCCGCGCATCCTACAAAGAGTCGCAAATATCCCGTTCTTGTCATGGCCTCCCCCCTTGGAAACCATCGCCCTGATTATCCTACAATTTGTCGGTAATCGCACCTCGCGAGGCCGACGATACCAGCTGCGCATATTTCGCCATCACGCCCGACTTGTAATGCGGCGTGGGCGGCTTCCAGTCCTTCAAACGCTCTTTAATCTGCGCGTCGGTCAGGTTCACGTCGATGCGGCGATTCGGGATGTCGAAGGTGATGATGTCGCCCTCGCGCAGCGCCGCAATCGGCCCGCCGACGTAGGCCTCCGGCGCGACGTGACCCGCCATCAGGCCGCGCGTGCCGCCCGAGAAGCGACCGTCAGTGAGCAGCGCGACTTCCTCGCCGATGCCCTGGCCCATGATCGCCGCGGTGACGCCGAGCATCTCGGGCATGCCGGGCGCACCCTTGGGACCCTCGTAGCGGATGACGACCACGTCGCCGGGAACAATCTTGCGCGCGTTGAGCGCCGCGAAACATTCGGGCTCGCTGTTGAACACGCGTGCCGGCCCGCGATGATTCATGCGCTCATGTCCGGCGACTTTGATGACGCATCCTTCGGGCGCGAGGTTGCCCTTGAGGATGACGAGCCCGCCGGTCTTCTTGATCGGATTCGAGAGCGGATGCACGACTTCCTGACCCTTGGTCTCGGTCGCGAGATCCGCCTCTTCACCTATAGTCCTGCCGCTGACTGTTATCTGTCCGGTGTGCAGCAGGCCCGCCTCCTTGAGGCGTTTTGCTACCAGAGGAATGCCGCCGGCCTTGTGCATATCGGTCGCGACGAAGTTGCCGCCCGGTTTGAGATCGCCGAGCAGCGGAGTCTTATTGCTGATGCGATCGAAATCGTCGATGGAAAGCTCGATGCCGGCCTCGTGCGCGATCGCGAGCAGATGGAGCACCGCATTGGTCGAGCCGCCGGTCAGACATACCGATGCGATGGCGTTCTCGATGGCCTCGCGGGTCACGATTTGCTTGGGCCTGATATCCTTCTTAAGCAGATCCATCACCAGCTGGCCGGACTTGAATGCGACTTCCGGCTTGCGAGGATCGGTGGCCGGCACGCTGTTGAAACCCGAGGGCGAAATGCCGAGCAGCTCACTCGCGGTCGCCATCGTGTTGGCGGTGAACTGGCCACCGCACGCGCCGACGCCGGGACACGCGACATCTTCGAGCGCCTTCAATTCCTTGTCGGTGATCTTGCCCGCGGCGTGCGCGCCGACTGCCTCGAAGACGTCGACGATGGTGACATCATGGTCGCCGTAGCGGCCCGGCTGAATCGATCCGCCATACAGCATCAGCGAGGGGAGGTTGAGGCGGAGCAGCGCCATAACGGTGCCGGGGATGGTCTTGTCGCATCCGGAGAGCGCGACCACCGCATCGAAGAGATGCCCGCGCGAGGTCAGCTCTATCGAGTCGGCGACGACTTCGCGGCTGATGAGCGAGGCGCGCATCCCCTCGGTGCCCATCGAGATGCCGTCGCAGACCGCGATGGTGTTGAACTCGATCGGAGTGCCGCCCGCATCGCGGATGCCTTGCTTGACGTGCTCGGCGAGTTGGCGCAGATGCGCGGTACACGGCATGATCTCGATCCAGGTGTGCGCGACGCCGACCAACGGCTTGGCGAGGTCTTCGTCGGTGAAACCGACCGCCTTGAACATCGCGCGCGCGGGCGCCCGCGAAGGTCCATCGACCAGCACACTGGAATTGGGGCGCAGTTTATTATCAGCCATTTCGGAAGCTCTCCATCTATTATCTGATGCCCCCACGAACGAGGGTAGCTAAGACTAACCGGAGAGGGTGGGAGGTCGCCAGCGGCGCAGGTCGGTCCGAAATACCGACATTATGTCGATAGCGTCGCGAGTGGGTTTGTTTTTGCGCTTTCGTTTAAGCCTGCCGCGATGCTTTATCGGCCTCCAACCCGTTTCTTTCCGATAAACGAAACGATAGCGATCCAGCATTCACAAGGGTTTTTTGGCTTCGTTTGGTAATTTTCCATGAGATCGGGGATTGTCACTGGCGCGGTAGGCGGTCTTCCTGCGCCGGATGCAGTGGGTTTGTTTTTGCACTTCATATCGGTTCACGATTCGGGTCCAACTCCTTACCAAATCGCAGCGCTCAAAATAGAAACATGAGCAACGGCAAGCACTATTTGGCTTCGTTTGGTAAATTCATGTCCGCAAATCTGGATTTTTCACTGATTCGTTAACTCTGCGCCCAAACTGACCCTTCGTAATCGTCAGCGGAACAGCCAGTTTAGCATTTATGCAGAACCCAAAGGAGGTAAGGGTAGTGCTGGT
>VFSW01003852.1_pt1 | contig 22464 bp, 12 predicted proteins | sample 5358111 | NCBI WGS metagenome assembly VFSW01 (sample SAMN11554181, study PRJNA540505) | mine drainage metagenome | isolation source: sediment from site ElyBrook_90M | place: USA: Ely Copper Mine, Vershire, VT | collected 2017 | reverse complement strand
AGCCCAGGCCGCAGCGCACGCAACTGTAACTTGCCGCCCGGAACCGCGCCCGTGCTATGACCGCCAAAACACGCCGTGGCCTCCTCCATCGACACCGGCCGCCACATGGCTTACCCGAAGTTCTTGAGCTGATTGGACCATTTTGCAATCTTGTCGAATTTTCGGGGGAGACAGGCGTCAAGGCAGTCCGCACAACGCAGCACCGGCGGGACTGCGGAGGCCACCGTCAGATCTGATGCAGTAACCAGTGCACGGCTCTCTTCTGCAATTCGAAATGAGCAGGAACCCACATGGCGTGATTCGTGTGTCCGACGGCGGTAAAGACGACCCTCCCTTTGCCGTACTCGTACGCCCAACCCGCCACCGATCTCTTCCCGTGGTTCTCGTACTCCAGCCCGTCCACGTTCTCCGATTCCAAAAGCACATACTTCGGGTCTTTGTCGTAAGTGACGTAGTGCTGCTCGTCATTGACCATGAACTCTCGGATGCCCCGGGTTATGGGGTGGTCGGCGCTCACCACGCGCACCAGAAAAGGCCGTAGCGGCGGGTGACCGATGTATGCGCCGCCCATGACTTCCCGGTAGTTCTTGGAGGACAGAGAGACGTGGCTGTTATTGTGAAACGAGTAAAATCCGCCGCCGGCTGTGACAAAATCCTTGACTGCGGCTCCCTGCTCCTCGGTGATCCAGGGCGCTGACTTAGTCTCGAGCAACTTGTTCTCCAGTCCCTGTTCATAAGCGTAAGCATCCGGCCCGAGATAGCCGTTGGGCCAGATCATACCGTCACGGAAACACAGGAACAGGTCATAGCTCCGTAGCAGGTCCCGCGAGAGTTGGTCGTAGGCAATCGTGTAGTCCACTCCCACTCCGACTTCCTTGAAAACCGGGTCCAGGCTGACCCGAATATAATCTGGGTTGTGATACCGGTCGCCAATCAATGCCAGCGCCCGGGGGCGGTTCGACCTTGGCGTCTGGCCGGGCGCGAGGCCGAGCAAGCCGGCCCCAGCGGCTCCGGTCGCGCCGAGTAAACGCCTGCGCGAGACTCCCTGGTTCATAAAGTGCACTCCTTTCGGCCACCAGCCATTATATGAAGGCCCGCCGCGGCGCGATGCGGCCGAACGGGGCCTGGGCGTGGGCGGCGGCCGTAGTGGTTGGCGGGTGGATAGCGGGCAGCCGCGTAGAACGGCTCGGTCCCGTTCTGCAACCGTTTCCGCGCGGTCACCATTCAAAATGCCCTACGGAGGAGACGTGCATCGGACTGCATGTATTGCCTTCAACGACCGACGCCCTATGACCGCATCGTCGAAACCGTTTTGGTGGGTCTGTGCAACCATAAAGACCCGCCGTGGGTTCACCCCGCCCCGCGGGCCGGCGCTTGCCGCGAGTTCCCTGTTAGCAACGTCTCGGCGCTATCGATCCGGTTCTGGCAAATTATGCTCGCGAGAATGACCGTCGCTTACCTGCGGAATTGCCTTTCCACCTCCCCTGTGATTCTGTTCAGGATCCCATCCCGGTGGTTTTGGAGAAAGGTAAGCCACCCCTTGCCCGGGCTGCCGCGGCGCAGAATTCGATGAAGGTACCGAGCCACGCTCCGTTCCAAGACGACGAACCCGAGTTTTAACAGCTCGCCGCGGATCTTGGGCGCCCCCATTCCGGGTTCTCATGCGCCAATCGTCGGATCAGCGCACGAATCTCTGCGGCGATCTTCAGCCGCCCGCCGCGTGGCCGGGATCGCCAGTGCCAGTACAGGCGGAAACCGGCGCCGTGCCAGCCAATGACGGTCTCGGGCCGCAGGAGGACGAGGACGTCGCTCCAGCAGGACCTGAAGCGGTGGAGCGCCGTCCAGAAGAGTCGGTCCAGAGAGTTCAGGTCTGGTCCGGCCGCTTGCATTTGAGCACGGCCACGTGCTGGCGTAAGGCGAGGACTTCGAGGGCGGTGTCCGCTCGGCTCTGGAAGAAGACGCGGAAGACCGAGAGCAGGGACAGGAGGAATTGCGGCACGAATTCCTACTCTTAACACCTTGTAACGTGGACCCGCCAAGGCGACCGCAAGCGAGGCCAAGGCGTTGATTCCACGGAATGACGAGATTCTGACTACACAGAGGCCGAAGGAGTCCTTACTCGGTGAGCGACTCCAGGTTCAGCGGCACGCGGTGTATGAAGAGACGGGCGACGGCGCGCAGGACGGCGGCATCTCCGCTCTGTCCCTCGGCGTCGCAAGGAATGGCGGTGTGCGGCCGGCTGCGAAGGATCTTCTCGATCCATGTGGAACAGTTGCGCCGTCCTCCCAACTCCAGGAACACGCGTGCGCCGCCCGAGTAGACGCGGTGGATCAAGCGCGGGAAGTCTAGGGTCCGGGTGTATCCGGCGGCGATCGCACTGGCCAGCGCTGCGCGATCAGCGGGGACGGGTTCGTAGTTCGCGGACGAGTACAGCGCTGGTGAGGAGACGGCGGCCGTTTCGAGATCGTGGATGCGGACGAGTTCGTTCTGTTCGGAAAGGGCGGGCGGGCAGTGCATGGTCACGGCGATGGGCATCGGAACAACCGCGGAGCCGAGGCGCTCGATCACGCGGCCACAAGCGTCTTCGTCTCCTGCGATTACCGCCTGGTCGGGCGAGTTGATCATGCAAAGGTAAGCGCGAGACTCTCCGCGGAGCGCAGCGTATGCCTCGGCGGGCGTCGCCCGGACGCAGTAGGATCGCCAGCGGAGCGGGACGCCCTCGGCCACACCCCATGATTCGCGGACGGCCTGCATGGGACCTTGAAGCCGGGACCGGAACGTGGGCGAGGTGTCCAACCGGCTCGTGAGCATCGTCTGGACCGGCCAGACGCCGAGTGCCGCCAGCATGATCGCCTCCCCAAAGCTGTAGCCGAGAGCGCTGTGCGGCTGCACGCCAAAGACGTCGCGCATCAGCATCGTAAGAATGGAGGAAACGCTGATGGCGCACTCACCGAGGGCGACCACATCGCGGAAGAAGGACGCGCGGTCCGAGGGTTCACGCGGATAGATGTCATCGACATGCAGGTAGCGTCCGGCTTGCCCGGCGGCCAAGCGGTCGAAGCGATCCATGAGCGGCGGAGCGACGGCGAAGAGGTCCGCCCCGACGCCTTCGTAAGGGCTCGCCACGCCCGGGTATACGAACGCGACGCCTCCGGAACCCAGCGGATTCACAGTGAAGCAACTGCCCGCCGGAGTCTTCCATTCCTCGCCAGAGACCGCGGTCCGCGCAACGCCGTTCCGGATCAGTTCGATTTCGCGCAGCAGGTCCGCGGGCGTTCTAGCGATCAGAGCCAAGCCCAGCCGATGCGCCGTCGTTTCCCGGCAGCGCATCTGAGTGAGGCGCGCGATCGCTGCGAGCGAATCTCCGTTTTGCGCTTCGGCGGCCATCGCGGTCAACTGCCGCTCCAGTTCGTCCGGCGTGTCGGCCGAAAGCAGGACGAGCTTCAGCGACCGCGCCGAAAACGTCGTGACCGGCAAGGCGCGGGGCTCGCCTGCATCAGCGATGGTGAACCCATTCTCTTCGGTGTCGCCGATCGCGCAGCGACGCGTGCCGGATTCGAGCCATGGCCTTCTCGACGAGCGCCGAGGCCCGGCCGGCAGAAAACGGTAGAACACGCTCAACGCCGCGGTTTGCAGCACCTCGCAGATGTCGGCGGCCGCTTCGAAGGGTTCCGCGCCGGGAGTCTGGTCCCAACCGGCGAAGATGCGGGCATAGCAGGTTTCACCGTCGGCTAGCGCGGTGTTGCGTTCTTTCAGGACGACCGCTCCCGCAGGGCCCGCGAGGAAAACCGTGATGGCGCTTCCATCCTCGATCGAGTGAATGCCTTCGCGAACCGAGGCGGCGCCGGCCGCACGGATCACCACCGAGCGGTCCGGTTCGAAATGACGGAGCTGCTTTCGTGCCGCCTCAGAAAGATCGTCGAGCGGGGATGGTTCGCGCGAACCTTCGATGAGGCGCCGAAGGGCGGCGTCCCGGTCCACGATGCCTACCACAACTGCTTCGCGCTTCGTCATTCGGCGCCGGAGACGACGTTCAAGCCGAAATCGGAGAAGTGGTAGATGCGAACCGAGTCCACGAACAGCCAGCCCTCCGCGCGGATGGTGAGGGTGTTGCGGGTCCGATCGAGCTTTTTCAGACGGACTTCCATGCCGATCCGCTGGTTCACCGGCAGCACCTGGCTGCGGTACTTCCAGGCCAGCGGAGAATCGAGGACGAAAGCGGGCTTCGAAATTCCTTGCGCGAGGCCGTAGTGAATGACATAGAACTGCAGGGCCTGCACCAGCGCTTCCAGCCCGAGGGAGCCAGGCTGTACCGGGTCCTGGTAAAAGTGGGCCTTGAAGAACCACTCGGAGGGGCGAAGGTCTTTTTCCGCGCGGACGCAACCGGTTTGTGAGGCGGGGTCCTCTAACCAGACGACGCGGTCGAGCATGAGCAGGTTGCCCGAAGGCAAACGCAGCGGGCAGGCAAAGTAACGGTCCGGGCGGGTCGTCAAGTCAATTGAAGCGTCGGTCGATAGCGTGGGGCCTGAGGCGGCCGGCGGTGGGAGTCCGGCCTGGCGCGCGAGGTCCTCGCGGCGGAAGAAACCGAACGTGGTCGGCATATGGAGCACCTTTTTGCCATTCCACTGGCAGCGGACTTCGAACGAGGTGAGCGTAATGCCAGCCGAACGCGCGACGTTGGTCAGAGTAGCCTCGGTACGAACGAGGCCACGGGCCCTCGGCACAGCGGTGTGGAGAGTGGCCGAGCCGTCGAGGTTGCGGAAGTACAAGTCCTCGACGGCGCGCAGAGGAATTCCGGTGTAGCAGGCAAGCCAGCCGCAGGGTTGCAGCGCGATCTCCATCAGCACGGCAAGAGGCATGCCGCCGGAGCCGGCACACTCAAAAAACCACGCGTCGGGATCCACGTCGTACTCGGCCACGACGCGGGCGCCGCTGCGCTCGACGCCGAAATCGCCGTCGATGTGCGTGATCCGCGTCACAAAATGATACGGCGGGCCGGGCAAACGAGGCAGGCGGCGGGACACAAACCGTTCGAAGGGAGGGCCGAAGGCATCCACCGGCGATCCCGACGCGCAGGCAAGCAGGGCAGAGTAATCGAGCGCGACTCCGTTGACGCCGGCGACGGGGGTCTGCCGCGCCAGCGATGCCGCGGGAGCGGGATGGTCGTCCAGAGGGTGACCAGGGGTGAGCCGCAAACCCATCCTCCGGCAATGAAACGCCTTCAATCCGTCCACCGTGCAGAGTAAGTCGGCGAAAAGCACGGGCTCGGGCCCGTTCGCGATCTCAACGACGAAGAGCTCATAGACCAGCAGTTTGGAATCGGGAGTAACTTGGCCGCGGCAGCGTAACGGATAGGTCAATTCAGGCACCGGCTCGAAGCGCCAGCCGTCATGGTCGATCGTCAGACCGGAAGCCATCATATAGAACGCCATGGCTTGCAGGCAGCCATCAAGCATCAGAGTGCCGGGCATGCACGGGTCGTCTTTGAAATGTCCGCCGAAGAACCACAGATCCGGACGGATCGGCAACTCTGCCCGAAGGTAGCCGGGCTTCGCAGTGCCCTCGAAAGTTTTGAAGTGGGTCACGGCATCGAGCAGCAGCATGCCTGGCGCCGCGAATCCCGGCGAGCGTTGATGCGCGGCAGCCATTTCGAAACCTTTGCCGAAGCATTCGTAGGCATGGCCGGCGGCGGCGGCGTGGAGTTGATCCGCCGAATGCCGCCGTGCGAACTGTGCGTAATCCGCGGGCGGTACGGGCGTCCCGATGACACCTGCCGAATTGGCCAGTTCTTCATCCGTGAAGAACCCGGCTTGGCCGTTCCGCACCGAGAGACGGAGCTGGTCTCCAACGCGGCAGTCGTAGTGAAAGAAGAAGAGACGTACCTCATTCTGACGCGCGTGCCGATCAATGCGAATGTCGTAGCGCAGGGTTTCGCCCGCTTGCGGAAGACCGCCGTGGTAGGTGAGATCGCAGCCGAGCAGCCGGTAGATGCGGTCGCCGCGCACTTCGAGGTCGATTCCAAGCCATGAGATCAAGAGCAGGTCGGCCTGGCCGGCTTCAATCATCATCCCCGCCGCCATCCGGCCGCGGTGCATGTACCAGGCGTCCGGGCGAACATCGGTCTCAGTTACGATGGCGCCGGTTTCCATGCTCAGCGGGCGACCTTCGATTTGCGTGACACGATCGACCAGAAGCATTGGCGGCATGGGAAGACGGACCACTCGCCGAAAGCCGTCGAGGGCGCGGAACTCCGGCCCGAGAACTTCGGAAATGGAACCGGATGCGAGCGCTTCGAGATCGCGGCGCGTGAAGCGGTGGCTGATCACCGGCATCGCCGGGAGGCGGCGCACGAGCTGGAGATAGGCGCGCTGTGACGTTTCGAGAAAGGCCTGGTGCGATCCGGCGCCGCCGTGCTCGAGAAATCCGTTGTAGGAGGCAGCCAGCGTGCGCGCGTGATGCTCGAAGGTGCTGGTCGTTTGACAGGCCGCCAGTCGCGGCCGTGTGCGCGTCTGAGGCGGTCTCACCGGTTCGGCATGCGCGGGCAGTGTGAAGACCCTGCGCGATGTGGGGACGGGCTGACCCGCGAGCCGCTCGAAAATCTCCGCGCTTGCTCCAGGCACCCCGGCGACGATCAATTGCGCGGTGGCATTGGCAGCTTGCCGCAGGGAATCGACACCGGCCAGGTCAATCGCAATCGCAGCGTGTTCACGATTACCCAGGATCTTTCGGATGCGGGCTGCGCATCCACCTTGCGGGCCCTGTTCTAGGAAAATACGCACACCGTCCTGCCAGGCCTGTTCGATCACGGCCGGAAAGTCGAGAGGCGCAAGCGCCTGATCGGTGAGCGCGCGTGCTACGGCGGAGCGCTCCGGCCGATAGCGGGCCCGGGTAGCGTGGGTGTAGAACCGCACGGGCGAATCGAAACTCTCGCGATCGTGAAGCACACGCCATTTTTCCGCATAGGGAGCGAACGCGTCGCAATGCACGACCAGATCGTAGTTCAGCCGCTGGGCCCTTTTAAGAACATCACGCACAACGGAGCCGCTCGGCGTCGGGAGGGGTTCAAGCTCCGCTGAGGTTTGAGGGACCGCCGGTCGCGGCCCTGTGCGCTGCGTACGCACTCTGCCGAAGGCGCGGGCGCACGCACTGGCCTCTCCGGCGATCGAGTATTCGTCCGGGGCATACGTGCCGGTTAGGCGGAGGCCCGGCGATTCCGAAAGCAGATCGTCCAGCTCGAGGCGCGATGCCGCGATCTGCCAAGCTTCCCATCTCAAGCCGCCGGTGATTTCGAAAGCGCCTCCCAATACGCGGTCCAGCACACCAGCTCCGTTGAACTCTTCAAAGAAGACATCGAGGTCGCGCCAGACGCCAAACGCAGCCAGGCTGTTTGTCTCGCCGGAACTGACTCCGATGGCCGCATCGGGCTGGAGTCCCAGCGTGCGAAGAGTAAAGCGCGAATGCGCCTGCGAAAGAAGCGAGCTTGCCCACAGTTTTTGCGTCGCGCTGGGCTCGCCGGTGGCGTGCGGATCGAAGATCCAGGCCGCGGCGGAGGTTAGCTTGGGGCACGATTCGGAAAGCGAGTCGAGCAGCTCGGGAAACGCGAGCAGAAAGCTTCGGCCCATCTCGCGGTAGGCCGAGGCCGCGCCGGGAAACACCAGCGCGAGTTCACCCTCGACCGGGCGTTCGCGAAAATACACGCTTTCGATGGAGACCGCGCCGGCGCCGGTTTCGAGCGCCTGCCGCGCCCGCTCGCGATTCTCGGCGAATTCCCGTTCACCAGCCGCAACGATGGCCAGTTTGGCGGGTCCGGCCTGGGAGTGGCGGCCGGAACGGAGCGTTTCGAGCAGAGCGCGGCGGTCCTCACCGGAATAGAGAAAAATGCGCGGCGCCGGGCCGGGCACGAGCGCCCTCGTACGGCGGTTCGGCAGGGCGGAGACGGTCACCTCGCCCGAAGCGCCACCAAGCGCGGAAACCCGCACACCGGCGCGGCGACCCGCGAGCGCGATCCAAGGCCGCGCGGGGACGAGCGCACCGCGCGCACACGCGAGCACGGCCACGGCGCGGTCCAGAAGCCCCGAAGCGGCGTGGGCATGGCCGAATATTCGGCTGGCCGCAGCGCCATCGAGACTTGAGCCCGCCTGCGCCTCGGCGATCACGGCAAGTGCCTCAACGCCCGCGTCCTGGCGGCGCTTCAGTATGAAGAAGACGGCCGCATCGCCGGGGACCTGCCGTTCGGAGGGAAGCGCCGCACGTCCCGCCGCCTCATGGATGGGCTCGAACGAAAGATCCACGGCGCCCACCACGGCGGCGTCGAGTTCCCCGGCCGCAAGCGCGCGTGCGGCGAGCCGCAGCGCGGTGATGCCTGAGAGTTCTTCCGCCATGACGGCGAAGCTGGGGCCGCGGAGATCGTACTTACTGCTGATCCGGTTGGCCACGATGTTGGCGAGCCGTCCGATGACGGCCGGAGCCGTCAGGGCCGGGCAGATCCCGTCGGCTTCGACAGGTGCGATCTCCTGGCCGGCCAGAGTGCGCCAACGAAATCCGTATCGAGCCACTTCCGCATCGCATCCCATGCCGACGAACACGCCGGTTCTCGAAGCCGCGCTGACGCCCACGCGGTCCAGTGCTTCCGAAGCCGCCTGCAACGCGAGCACCTGCTGCGGCAGCGCGGAGGCCAGATCCAACGGGGGAAAGCCCAGACGGTCGAAGGCGAGCGAGATCGTTTCCATGCGGTGCTCGCGGGGTTCGCCGCGAAACACCGCGCGGGTGAACTCGCCCGTACCGATGGCATCGCCGGCTGAAACGCCCACACTGACCACAGCCACTTTCGCGCGCGGCGAGGAAGCCTGCGGCGCACGATGCCCAGGTCCGCCGTACTCTTCCAAAATGAGATGCGCGTTGTTGCCGCCGAAGCCGAAACCGCTGAGAGCGGCGCGCAGCGTGACGGGTGCGTCCCACGGTTCGTTCTGAAGCAGCAGCCGGAACGGCGAAGCGCTCAGCGCACCGATCGAGTCAGCGGCGCGCGGAACATGCAGACTCGCCGGGCGCAGTCGGTGTTCGATCGCTCCGATCAGTTTCAGCAGCCCGGCGATTCCGGCGGCGGTGATCGGATGGCCGAGGTTGGATTTTACGCTAGCGATCGGCACATGGTGCAAGCCCCGAAAGAGTCGACCCGTGCTGCGGATCTCGCAGGCGTCTCCCACAGGCGTGCCGGTGGCGTGGCATTCGATCAACGAAATCGTCGAGGGATCGAGACCTGCGATCGAATACGCCTGCCGCATGGCCTGCTCCTGCCCCTCTTCGGATGGGGTGAGCAGCCCCGCGGTACGGCCGTCGTTCGAGACGCCGATTCCGCGAATCACTGCCAGGATGCGGTTCCCGGCGGCCTCCGCGTCGGCCAGCCGCTTCAAAGTCACGAAGCCCGCTCCTTCGGCGGGGAGAAGTCCGTCGGCGCCGGCATGGAACGGGCGGCTCATGCCGCTGCGGCTGATCGCCTTCAGGGTACTGAACCCGATGTGCAGAAACAGATCGTCGGCTCGATTGACTCCGCCGGCGAGCATCAGGTCCGCGCGGCCGTCGTGCAGGGCATCGCAGGCCAGCTTGATCGCATAGAGCGATGAGGCACATGCGGCATCGAGCGAAAACGCGCCGAGGTCCAGGCGCAGCGCCTGGGCGAGGAGATGAGGGGGCAAGCCCGAGAGAAAACGGTTTGCCGGCGCGATCGCCGGATTCCCCGCGCCACTCCAAATCTGCTCGGCATACTGCGCCATATTTTCCGAAGGCAGCCCGAGCAGTCCCACCACCGCCCCGGTGCGCTTCGGAACGCCGTCCGGTCCGTCGATGCCGGCTTCGCGGAGCGCTTCCCGCGCCGTATGCAGCATCCAGCGCACCGTGTCGTCGTGCGATTGGATGGCGCCAGGGGGAATCGCAAATCCGGACGGGTCGAAAACGCTGTTAAAGCCGGTGACGTAGCCGCCCCGGTCCGTCCAGGCGCGTTCGGGGCCGTCGCCGATCACACGTTCCCTCGCGATGCGCCAGCGGCCATCCGGGCACGCGGAGATCGCATCGCGGTTGCCGGCTACCAGGTCCCAAAGCGCCGAGGGGTTAAGCGCCTCCGGAAAAACACAGCCCCGCCCGACGATGGCGATTGGCTCGAACTTCATTCGCCCGGAGCCGCGTACATCTCGACTTCGCTCATCGTGGCTACGATGGCGCCGGATGGCGAGCTGAACTCTACGTCGCAGACGATTTTGCTGTTCCCGACGATCTTTCCGGAAACGCGGCAGCGGATGGGTCTGTCATCCTTCCCCATCGCCTCCGCGCGGATCCGGCCGATGCGCGCCGGCAGAGTCAGCTTGCCGAGCGAGTGGAAACCCCAGAGCCGGGCCAGTTGCAGACCGCCATCGAGCATGGCCGCGTCGGAGCGGCGGAAGCCGTCGCACCATTGCCGTTCCATCGTTCCGGTGAGGGTGCCCAGAATCCCAACCCCCGCCACACCGGCGACCTCCTGAATCACTTGGAAAGCCGGACCGTGGAACAGCAGCTTGCCGTAGATCTCGTCGGTGCTCCAGGGCGCATCCTGCAGCGGTCCCGGATCGGCGGACGCGCTCGTAGCGCCAGTGGAATCGGATTCCGGCAGCAGCGTCGCTTCAAAGTGGCGAGCGCCGTCGTGCCCCGTCAGCTCGAAGACGCCATCGGCGCGCGACCGGATGAAGAGAAGATTGCCGTCACCATAGAAACCGTCGAGTCGCACTCCGCGCAGCACTTTCAGATTGCTGCACACCCAGCGAGACGCGACACGGTCCTGGGCCACCGCACAACGCAGGAATAACTCGAGCGCTTCGACCACGGGGAGAACGGGGACGTCCTGGATGCGGTGATCAGCGAGGAAAGGGTGGGAAACATGGTCGACGCGGACACGCAGTTCGCGCGCGGGCGCGGGAGGCACGCTCCCGAGCACCACTTCGATTTCTCCGGCCGGGCCGTCCGTCAGTTCCTCGACGAACGCCGCCGCGCCCTGTTCCAGGCCGAGCAACGCAACGCCCTGCGCGGCGAATCGCCGGCCGAGGGCGGGCGTCACCATGCCGCCTTCCCAAGGACCCCAGTCAATCACCTTGACCTTAGTTCGTTCCCCAAGCCGGACCGCTTCGGCGCGTGCCACCCGATTCATCACTGCGTTCGCCATCGCGTAGGCAGCCTGCCCGGCGTTGCCGTAGCGGGCGGCCACCGACGAAAAAACGCACAGCACCGACAGGGGATCTTCATTGGTCGCCTCGAGCAGGGACCGCAGCCCGTCCACCTTGGTCGAAAAGACCGCGTCGAACTGCTCTCGCGTGAGATTTTCGATGCTCCGGTCGGCCAGCACGCCCGCGCCATGAATGACGCCGGTGACGGGGCCCCACCGGCCGCGCGCGTCGGCAAGCGCAGCCGAGAGTGCGTCGCGATCGCGCACGTCGAGCCTGGCGTAGCGGGCGGTCGCGCCGGCCTCGCCCAGGGTGCGCAGGGTGTCGAGCACTTCGGCGGCTTCCGCATCGGTGCGCCCCAACAGCAGAAATCTGCTCCTGGTCCGGCGTGCGAGAGCGATCACGCATTGCGCCGTGATGCCGCGCGCGCCACCGGAAACCACGATCACCCCTTCCGGCCCGATCTCGCAATGACCGCCAACCGCGGGCGCCGCAACAGCAACGGGCGTTGTGCGCCGGCCACCGGCCCAAAGCGTCACCTCGTGCGGCGTGCGTCCAGCCGTTTCGATGTCGATGGCTTTCACACGCGCGTGCGGCCATTCCAGAGCGGCGGTCTTCGCGAGCCCGGAAAGGCCGCCGGTCCACGGACTGGCCGAGTCGCGCACCAGGACCAACACGCCGCCCGCGGACGCAAACCGCCGCGCCACCGCCTGTGCCGTGCGCAACGCCCCCAAATTAACCGCCGGATCGCGATCGAGACCGGCGAGGAAGATCACCCCTCCGGCATCGGTCGGGATTGAATCCACGACCCGCGTCTCATAGCCCCTCTCGCGCAGGAACTCGGCGACAAGCCCAGCGACCGCGCCTCCACCCGTGATCGCTACGGGTCCATCGGTGAGATCAAGCGTGCGATGGCCGGCCGGCGGCGCAATGGCATCCACCACCGCGCGGCGCGAGACAGGCGTGATGAAGCGAGCCGGTTCAGCCGCGGGGCAGCAGAGAAACGCGATCACTTCGGCGATGGTACGCAACTCGCCCAACGCCGCGGTATCGAACTCCGGCAGACCTGGAACCGTCTCCTGCAACGCCGAGAAGATCTCCACCCGTTTGATGGAATCGATGCCGAGGTCCGCTTCGAGCGACATCCGGCGCTCCAGCATATCGACTGGATAGCCTGTCTTGTCCGCGATCTGCGCCATCACCACCGCTTCCAAATCCGCCAAGGGCGGCGCGGACGGCGGGTTAGCCGGCGCGGTTGGTGCGTTCCCGGCCGCGCCTTGCGCGTTCAGGTGTTCGACGATATCGGCCAGCGTTCGCAGCTCACCGATGCGCGCCTGATCCAGTTCCGGAAGCGCGGGCAGACGCTGCTGCAGCGTGGAAAAAATCTCCACGCGTTTAATGGAATCGATTCCCAGATCCGCTTCGAGCGACATGCGCGGCTCGAGCATTTCCGTGGGATAGCCGGTCGCATCGGCCACGATGCTCCACACCAACTCTCGAACATCCAAATTGCCCCCTACGGGCTTCTCCGGCGCTGGCGGCGGTGCGGCTTGCGCGGGGGCCCGCGGAGGAGCCGGCGGCGGAACCGCCGGACGAACCATGCTCGTCAAGGGCGGTGGAGCAGACGCGGCACTCAGCGCCGGGGGCTTGGGCTGGCGGGGAAGAACCGGCAATTCGCTCGAGGGACCCAGCGTGCCCAGGTAGGCGCTCTCCATGGCCCGCAGAAAGCTCTCGTGCCCTTTGGCGAGATTTGCCTGCCAGTTCCGATGCGCCTCGTTGATCGATTCCTGAAAGATCTTGTAGGACTGCACCAGCTCGGGCGTTCCGGCAGCCGCAGGCTTCGCCTGGGGCTGAGGCAGAACCGGCGCGGGCAGCGACGCAGCGCCGCCCGGCGGCGGATACGGCCGGCCGTAGTTGCCGCCGTTTATGGGAATCACGAACCGGTCCGAGCTTCGGGAACGGGCCGCTTCCACCTGGTGGCGCTTCCGCAGTTCGCTCCACTTCAGCGGAAATCCGAGCGCCGCCATCTGAGCCAACCCATGCCACAGCGACACAACGCCGTGAGTTCGCGATCGGTCCAGCGCGATCGCCTGGTGAGGCCGTTCGAAGAGGATGCCGCCAACCAGTGACGTGAGCACCGAGCCCGGACCCACTTCAATAAATGTGCGGACACCGTCCAAGTACATCCGCTCCACCATGCCCTGGAAACGTACCGGCTCCGCGATCTGCCGCGCCAGTCGCTCGCGCAACTCCGCGGGCTCCTGTGGATGCGGCGAGCCGTCGAAGTTCGAATAGAACGGCACGGAGCAGCGATCGATCGGGCAAGCTTCGAGAAAATCCCGAAACGGCCGCACGGCCTCGCCGACGAGCGGGGAATGGAACGCGGTCGATACCGGCAGGGGAGTTGCTTCCAGCCTGGCGGCCGCACACCGCCGTGCCGCTTCTTCGATACCGCCTCGCTTCCCGGACAGAACCGTCTGGGACGGGCCATTTTGGTTGGCCACCACCAGGTCGAGCCGCCATTGTTCGAGATGCTGCTGCAACGACGCGGCGTCCAGGCGTACCGAAAGCATTCCACCGGGTTCGGCCGATGCCACCGCCATCAGTTCGCCGCGGCGCCGCGCGATGCCGAGCATCGTTTCAAAGTCGATCGCTCCGGCGGCGAACAGCGCGGTGACCTCACCAAAGCTGTGCCCGCCCACGCAATCCGCCACCACGCCCAGGCTCTTCAGAATCGCCAGCAGAGCCGCGCTCGCGGCGCCGATCGCCGGTTGAGCCCATTCCGTCGCCGTGAGCCGGCGCGCTTGCGCCTCCCGCTCGCCGTCGGAAAATACCGGACGTGGAAACACCAGCTCCGCCAGCCACGGCGCTTCGTCCCACACGGCGAGGGATTGTTCGAAAGCCACGGCAAGATCGCTGGTCATTCCGGCATACTGGCTTCCCTGCCCCGGGAAAAGGAACGCGACACGCCCTCGCTCCTCATGGCAGCCATGGTAAAGGCCGGGAGCCGCCGCGCCGGTTTCCGCGAAGCTGCGAAGCTTGCGGCTCAGGTCTTCGTTCGATTCGCAGACGATGGCCAGGCACTCGGCCGATCCAGCATCGAAGGCGAGTTGGCTCGCCAGCGCGGTTTGCGCGAGCGGCTGCTTTTCCGCTTCCTCTGCCAGATCGCGGCAACGCTTCACCAGCGCGGCCGGCGTGTCACTGCAGACCAGAACCAACTCGGCCGGGGCGTTCCATTGCAAGCCGGGACGGCGACCCGGGCCGTACTCCTCGAGCGCAACATGAAAATTCGTCCCGCCGAACCCGAAGGCACTCACCGACGCGCGGCGCGGGTGATCCGCGGCCCGAATCCACGGCCTTGCACACGTATTGATGTAGAAGGGACTCCGGTCGAGGTCCAGACTGGGATTCGGCCGTTCGACCTTGATGGTGGGCGGAAGCACTTTGTGGTGTAACGCCATCACGACCTTGAATAACGCGGCCGCGCCGGCCGCCGCCTTGGTGTGGCCCACCTGCGATTTCACCGATCCCAGCGCGCACCACTGCGTGCGGCCCTCACCCGGCGCCTTGAAAACCGACGTCAAACTGTTGATCTCCGCCGCATCGCCCGCCGCCGTGCCGGTGCCGTGCGCCTCCACCAGTTCGACCGTCTCCGGACCATAGCCCGCCGACTCATAGGCGCGGCGCATGGCTTTGGCCTGGCCTTCCGGCAGCGGCGCGTAGATGCTCTTCGAGCGGCCATCGGAAGACGAACCAATACCGCGAATCACGGCGTAGATGCGATTGGCGTCGCGCTCGGCGTCTTCGAGACGCCTCAGCGCAACCATCGCGAGCCCCTCGCCCAAAATCGTTCCATCGGCGCGGTCAGAAAAGGGCCGGCAGTCGCCGGTGGGCGACAACGCGGGCGTTTTCGAAAAACACACGAACATGGAAACGTCGTTGAACGTGTCGGCGCCCCCGGTGATCACCAGGTCGGAGCGCCCCAACTGAAGCTCGGAGGCGGCCATGGTCAGCGCCGAAAGCGAACTCGCGCACGCCGCATCGGTGACGCAATTGGTTCCACCGAGATTGAACCGGTTGGCGATGCGCCCGGCCACCACGTTGCCGAGCAAGCCCGGGAACGTATTCTCCTGCCAGGGAACGTAGGAAGATGCGATGCGCTCCCGCACCTCCCGCACCTTGTCTTCGGGAATGCCGCTTTCGCGCAGCGCCTTGATCCACACCGGCGCCTGCAGGCGGCTCGCCACCTCGAGGAAAAGCTGCTGTCCGGAGGTGACGCCTAAAATCACGCTGGCCCGGTCGCGATCGATCTCGGCGAACTGCCCTTCGAGCGCATCGTCGAGCACCTGCTTGGCGACAATCAGCGCCAGCAGTTGGCAGGTGTCGGTGGCTGGCAGCGCGGCGGGCGGAATGCCGAATTCCACCGGGTCGAACTCCACGTCGTCGAGAAATGCGCCGCGCTTGCAATAGGTCTTGTCGGGCGCGCGCGGATCGGGGTCGTAGTGGTCCTCGATCAGCCAGCGCCGCGGCGGGACATCGGTGATCAGATCCCGCCCAGCGAGGATGTCGCGCCAGAATCCGTGCGCGCCGGCCGATCCGGGAAACAGCGCGCTCACGCCAACCACGGCCAGCGGCGTAAATCGCTCAGACATGCGCAACCTCGGCAGCTTCGGCGAGCTTGCGCGGCGCGTAGTGGAACAACTCCGGCGGCACCGTCGCGCCGAAGGAACGCAGTTGGTGCGCGCGCGTCACCGAGGCGGCGCCGTGCATCAGGTTGAGTGCGATCTGCCCCACCGTCCGGTTGGCCGGGTCTTCCAAGAACGAGCCGGCCACCCACTGGTTGAACGCACCCATCGCGGGCCCACACCAGATCTGGTAATCGACGCGCCGGTCCATGTTGCCCTCCAAGGGCCAGCGGCTCGACTGTCCGAGATACCACCGGAACACCAGCGCCATGCGATGCCGGGGTTCGCGTTCGGCGCGCTGCACCTCGGCCGGCTTCCGCTTCAGAAAGTACTCCCGCGTCTGATGCCAGACGGCTTCCACGTCCTGCCGGAAGACATCGCGTTCCAGCCCCTGGATCAAATCGGCCGGAATCTGTTCTAGCGAATCGTACTGTTTGTAGAACTCGTACATTTTGGCGGCGCGGACAGGAAACAGGGAGCCGCGTTTCAATACTTGCACCCTCACTCCCATCTCGAACATATCGCCGGCCGGAGCCATCATTACATCGGCCACTCCCGCCTGCGCCAGCATACTCTTGGCCGCCTCGCTTTGCCCGCTTTCGCGCGTGCATTGGTTGATCGACCCGGTAAGGACATACGCGGCCCCAAGCGCAAATGCCGCGGCCGCCGCCGTAGGCGTTCCGATTCCCCCTGCGGCGCCCACCCGAATCGGACGGCGATATTGAAACTGTTCCATCGCGTCGTTGCGCAAGCGAAGAATCGTCGGAAGCAGCACGGTCAGCGGACGATTGTCCGTATGGCCGCCGGAGTCGGCTTCCACCGTGATGTCCTCGGCCACCGGAACATGCCGCGCCAGCGTTGCTTCTTCGCGGCTCAGCTTGCCTTTCCCAACCAGCATTTCCAGCATCGCCTCCGGAGCCGGCGCCAGGAACTGCCGCGCCACTTCCGGCCGCGAGATCTTCGCAAACACGTGGTTTGGACGGACGATGGAGCCTTCGGGCCGGGGACGGATTCCGCTCAAAGCGTACCGCACCACGCTTGGCCGAACGGCCAGGAAGGCGGACGCCGAAACGCGCCGGACACCATGCCGCAAGTATGAGTCCGCCGTCCTCTCTTCCAACTCCGGATCCTGTGGCGAGTGGATGAGGTTCTATCCCCACAACGAATCGCCGCATCGATGCTTGAGGTCCACGATCGCCGCCTCTATTCGCTCCAGCGTCAGCCCGGCGGCGCCGAAAAACCCGAGCATGTGTTCAGCCACGATCGCCGCAACCATCTCGACGCTCGCGATTCCGTTTGCCATTTCCCCGCAGACGTAAGGGAACCGAGATCCGTGAACTTCAACCATCGAGCGGTCGCCCAGTTGTGAGGGATGAACCCCCGGGAGGATACCCGCCAGCCCGGCGGTCCCGCCGCATGCCTCGAAAGACACATGGACACCCCCGTCCCCCGGACCGCGGCACAAATAAACCTGCTCACCGGGACGCTCAACAGCGAGTGCAACTACTCCTTCAGATTCTAAGCGCAAGATTGTCCCGGGCAGACAGAAACGAGAATATCACATCTGTCCGGACCGGCTAGGAACCCAGGAGTCGAAGCGGACCAAACGTGAGCGTGCCCAGGATGAAATGGCTGATCGAGACTCCCAGAAGGGTTCGTTGGCGAGCGAAAATCGCTCCGAACAGCAGACCGCTTAACATGGCCATGATGCCGGTCCAGAAACTGAAATGGAGGTGGACGACGCCGAATTGCACGGAAGTGAGCACGATGGCAAGCAAAGTCCGCCGCGCGCCGGTAAGGAATTTCTCGATGGAATTCTGTAAGAGCCCGCGGCCGATCAACTCCTGGGTTGGCGCAACAAACAGATAGGCGGCCACCGAGGTCCAGCCGCCCCAGTAACTCCAGGCCAGCAGTGGGGCGTTGTGAAAATCCGGCGAGTACCGGATCAGCAGCGCCTTCACGCCGACCAGTGCCACGAACGCCAATCCGGCGAAGCCGCGCGACTCGGCAATCGCGCGCCGCCAGTTGCGCAACGTCCAGCCATAATCTTGCGGACGGAGTTTGTGCTTCATCAGGAACACGGCCGCCAACCCGATTTGCAGCAGAAGGAACCCGAAGCTGATGCTTTCTACAAAAACTCGGCGCATGTTGATGTCTACCTTCGCCACGTCCTGCATGAAAGCGAGCGCGATCGCGTACAACGACAGAACGATGACGATGAAAGACGCCATGGTGCCGAACTCCGCCCGGATGCGCGACGCTTCCTCGATCGCGGAGTTCTTGCGACGGATCTCTTCCAGAGCGCGCTCCAGCCGAAATTCGCGGGCCTCCACCTTCACGGCCATCATGCCGAACGCCTCCGCCCCGGCCTCAATCGCGGGGGCACTGCCCCCGGGCTGGGTTAACCAAAAATGCCTATTCGCGGACGCTTTTCCCCCTTCGGCGCCCGCGGGCCCCGCGGAGGCAAGTTCCGCCAGCGGAAGTTCCTTCGGGGGAGCCATACCGCCGTATTATCCCCTAAGGCGGACCATGGATGGATCGGCAGCCCGTGGCAAGGATCTAGAATGGTGGGTTGCAAAGGGGCAGGCGTGCCAGAGCAGCTACTCTCTCTCCGGGTCGGCAGGAAGTTATCCGAGGTCTCCCGTGTTAACGATGATATCGCCCTGCTCTGGCAGGCTCACCGCTTGCCCGACGACGGCAAACTAGACGTGCTGCTCTCAATTGAAGAGGTGTTAACGAACATCATTCGCCACGGCAGCGAAGGCACGGGGAATGCAATCGTCGTCCGCGCGAACCGCGATGCCGATGAAATTGAAATCGAGTTAGAGGACGACGGTCCGGCGTTCGACCCGCTCTCCTACCCGCCTCCGCGGCTCGATCTTCCGCTGCAGGAACGCCAGCGCGGCGGGCTCGGAATCCACCTCGTGCAGTGTCTGATGGATCGCGTGAAATACGAACGCCGCGAAGGCCGCAACCGCTTTACGATGGCCAAAAAACTTTCCGCTTAACTTCAGGCCGCGGTCGGTCCGGCGCCGGCGGCGAGGTCGAGCCTCAGCCGCTCCGCCACGTGATACATAAAATAGACACATCGGAAATACAGGCTGATCAAGTCCACCCGGAAACTCCGGGCGGCCGATGTGGCTTCCCGCGGTAACTCCCCATAATGCGCGCGGATGCTCGCTTGGGCTTCCGAGCGATCCGTCGTCAGCTTCACCAGAATTTCCGAATCCCGCATCGATCGCGCACGAAGCGCGCCGGCCGCCGTGCGAAGGAGAAAGTCGAGACTCTGGAAGATGGCATCGCCCAGTCCATCCGCATCCTCGGGCGCGCCCGCCAGTGCGTCGGCAGCCTGGCACACCGACTCCTCCAGGTTGCGAATATCCTCTGCCGCCGCCGCCCACCGCTGCGATCGCGCCGCCGACGCCTCCGCCTGCCGGCGCGCCACCATACCGGCCAGACGCGGAACCAGCGAATTCAGGAGGTTCGCGAATTTCTCGCGGATTCCGCCCAATTCCGAATTGCCGAAGTGCGCCGGATATTCGGCCAGCAGATCCATCAACCCGGTAACTTCTCCCACCATGCGGTCTAGCACGAGGTTCGATTCTTCAATCCTCCCGTCCTCCAGAGTAAGGATGCGATCCGCGACGTCCAGTATCCGGCTGTCGTGCGTCACCAGCAGAACCGAGCAATGCATCTCTTGGGCGAGGTGTTTGAGCAGTTCCACCACCTCACGGCCGGAGTGCCGGTCCAACGCCGCCGTGGGCTCATCGGCCATGATGATCTGCGGCGAGCGCACCAGCGCACGCGCAATCGCCACCCGCTGCTTCTGCCCGCCCGACAGTTGGCGTGGACGCTTTCCGGCATGTTCGGCCATTCCGACCCGGGTCAACAGCTCCATCGCCTGCCGGCGCGAGCCTTCGGGAGTCGCGGCGCGATCCACCACCAGCGCCATCTGCACGTTTTCGCGAATCGTCAACGACTCCACCAGGTTGTGCGCTTGAAACACGAAACCCACGCGCCGCCGTACATGCATCAGCGCCCGGCCGCTGGCGCCGCGCAGCTCGACGCCGCCCAGACGAATGCTGCCCGTCTGCGCCGAACGAAGCGCTCCCGCGAGGCTGAGCAGCGTCGTTTTCCCTCCTCCCGAAGGGCCCATGATAATCGCGATCTCGGCCGGATAGAAATCCACGTTGATCTCGTGCAGCACCTGTTTCTTCAGCACACCGTCGCCGTAGAAATGGCTCAAATCGCTGATCGAGATGAGGGGCTCGCTCATATCTCAGAAAACGTCGGCCGGATCGGCGGCGCGCAGCTTCCGTGTGGCGAGCATGCCGGCCGCCAGGCACATCGCGGCAACTCCACTCAGAACGGTGAGTAAGTCGCGCGGCGAAAGAGATGTCGGGATATGGGCAATCGCGCGGGCCTCATAATTCAAGGCCGCCGTCAGCAGCGCCGCGGGAAGAAAGCTCAGCGCCACTAGAATCACCGCCTCCTCCAGCACCAGCCCGATGAAGAAACCGTCGCCGAGCCCGATCGCTTTCAAAGTGGCGTATTGGTGCAGATGATCGTTCACGTCGGTGTAGAGAATTTGGTAAACCACAATTGCGCCGACAAACATGCCTACCAGCATGCCGGCCACGGTGACGAATCCGATTGGCGTGCGGTTGGCCCAGTACTGCTGTTCGTTCTTGATGAAGTCCTCGCGGCGGAGAAGCTCCACGTCGGGCGGCAAGAGGTCGCGAAGGCGCTGGGCAACTGCATCGGCGTCCGCGCCCGGCTTGAGTTCGATCATCCCGACGTTGGCCATGTAGCGCGGCTTGTCGGGCCGGAGCCGGAAATAGGCGTCGTCGCTCATCACCGCATCGGCCGAGGCCGATAGCGTATGGCCCAACGTGTAAAGTCCGGTCACTCGCACGCGCTTTCTTTCCACCTGCGCCTCCACCGTGCCATGCTCGTGAAACAGCCGCGGCACCGGGCCGTAGTCGTCCTGCGACAGGGTGTCGAAAAGAAGGCTTTCGGGATCGCGTATGGCTCCGTCCTGGCTCCGGATTTCGGGGAGGGCGAACGGATCCTCGCCGGGCTCGATTCCCATTGCCAGAATCATCCTCATCCGGCCGGTCTGGGGATTGGCCCAGGTAAGGAAGCCAAGGTACAGCGCAGCGGTGGAAGCGACCTCGGGCAGGCTCCTGGCCTGATACAAACGCCGGCGCGAAAACTCGAGACTGGAGCCGAAGTACTCGTAATTGGGACTCACCATCACCAGTTCGCCGCGAAGGCTCCGGTGCGGCAGCACCACCATCGCCATGATGCCATTGTAGAGTCCCAGTTGGAACAGCATCAGCATGATCCCGAAGGTGATGCCGATCACGGCGGCGAGAAGGCGCTTCTTCTCGTCCGCCAACTGCCGCCATGCCAGCGGAATTCCAAGCGGCGCCACCAGGCGGCAGGCCGACTGCATCGGCCGGATCATGGCTCGATGCGTACCGATACCTGGCTGTTGCTCAAGTGCTGAACCTTGGCGCCGTCATCCAGACGTATGCGCACCTCCAGCACTCGCTTATCGGCGGCGGTGAACGCATCCGTCGGGTACAGCTGGTTTTGCGATACCTGCCGCAGAATCTCCATCACCTTCCCGGAAATGGTCCCGGCAAAGCCTTCGCCCGTGACGGTGGCGGCGGCGCCGACGCGAACGCGAGGGATATCGCTGATATAAACCTCGGCCTGAACGAACATGCGGCCAAGATCGCCCAAGTCGAGGAGTCCCTCGCTCGAAACGGCTTCGCCCGGATAGGCGTGAATTTCCAGCACCGTTCCCGCCTCCGGCGCCAGAATGCGGTTCTGGTTCAGGGCCGCCCTCGCGTAGTCCACTTTCGCCTGGGCGGCCGCAAGTTGTTTTTCGGCCACCAGCACGTCTTCCGAACGCACCTGCTTAACGCTTTGCAGAAGGTCTTTCTCGCGGCTCAGGCCCTGCCGGGCGGTATCGAAGGTGAGCCGTGCGGCGTCCAAATCCTGTCCGGGCACCAGGCCATCTTGAACAAGGGCCTGTTTCCTGTCGAAGTCCTTTTGGGCATTGAGCAGCACGGCCTCCTGGCGGCGCACGGCGGCCTCTTGAGCCGCAATCGCGGCAGGCTTCTCCCCCGCCTTCGCCTGGACCACGGCGCTCTCGGCCACGGCCACGTCGCTTACGGCTTCGGTCAGCGCCGCCGCGGCCACGTCGTAGTCGCGCAGAATCGCCAACTCCTGCCTCGCGCGCACCCGCGAACCCCGCCTAACGCGCAACACCTTCACGATCGACTGCGGCGGCGCCGATACCTTCACGATGCGGTCCCCCGGCGTGACCCGGCCCAGACAACTGACACCGGCCGGTCGCGCGGGATTCCCCTCCGAAACCACGGCCGATTCGCCGCGCTGCACTCCGCACCCCGCAACCAGTAGGCCGAGGCATCCGCTTGTACAAAGAAGCGCCAAGCTCCTCCTCTGCATGTCACCTCCGGCCCGATGGGCAAATATGGAACATGATACAGCAAAGCGCTTCGGCGGCTGTTGGAGCCAAATAGAAAGTTCCTACTCCCGGCCAAGTAGAAAGTTCCTCTTTT
>VFSW01003851.1_pt1 | contig 22464 bp, 22 predicted proteins | sample 5358111 | NCBI WGS metagenome assembly VFSW01 (sample SAMN11554181, study PRJNA540505) | mine drainage metagenome | isolation source: sediment from site ElyBrook_90M | place: USA: Ely Copper Mine, Vershire, VT | collected 2017 | reverse complement strand
ACGGTGCCTTCATTGGCAGCGCGCTCGGCCTTCTTCTGGGCCTGGGCGGCGCCGCGCTCGATCAGCAGCGTTTTGGCGCGCTCAATATCGCCCTCGGCTTCGACCAAGGCTTTGCGGCAGTCCATCATCGGCGCCTGTGTCGCTTCGCGCAGGGCCTTAATCTCATCGGCTTTTGGTTGGTAGCTCATCGCAGTGCTCACGGTTCTCTCCAGGTGGTCGGTTTGCATGCTTGCAGAAAGAGAGGCCGTTTGGTGCCTCTCTTCGCGTGGGGTGAGATCTCTGCCGTTCTTTAGACGGCTGCGGGTTCGAGTTCCTCGGCGACGGCCGCGTCATCGGCATCGTAGGCGGCTTCGTCGTAGGCCGATTCGGCTTCCGTGCGGCCTTCGATGATCGCATCGGCAACCTTCGAGACCATGAGCTTGACGGCGCGAATGGCATCGTCGTTGCCGGGAATCGGGTAATCGATTTCATCCGGATCGCAATTGGTATCGATCACGGCGATGATCGGAATGTTGAGCTTCTTGGCTTCCAAGACCGCGATGCGTTCTTTCTTCGGATCGACGATGAAGATCGCGTCGGGGAGGCGGTGCATATCTTTGATACCGCCGAGGAAGCGCTCGAGCTTATTGAGCTCGTCGGTCAGGCCGGCGACTTCTTTTTTGGGAAGGCGTTCGAAATCGCCCTGCGTGCGCATATTTTCGAGATCGCGCAGGCGTTGGATGCGCTTTTGAATCGTCTGGAAATTCGTGAGCGTGCCGCCCAGCCAGCGTTCGTTGATATAGAACGAACCGCAGCGGTCGGCTTCATCGCGAATAACTTCTTGCGCTTGCTTCTTGGTGCCGACGAAAAGAATGACGCGACGTTCGCGCGACATTTGTTTGACGACATCGTAGGTGTAACGCAGGCGCTGCAGCGTGAGTGCAAGATCGATGATGTAGATGCCGTTACGCTCTTGGAAAATAAACGGCTTCATCTTGGGGTTCCAGCGACGGGTCTGGTGACCGAAGTGGACTCCGGCTTCGAGCAACTCGCGCACGGAAGAAACAGTCGACATGAGGGGATCCTTTCTGACTCCCGGACCCAGTGCCATCATGGCTGCGGGACCGCCCGGTGGAATCATCGACGCCCGGCCTCATGCCAGGCGAGATAGTGACAACCCACGGATTATAGCCCGACCCGCGTGGAGAAGCAAGCACCTGGGTTGGGACCGTGTCTCGAAGGGCTGAAGGGCAGACTGGCCGGGGGGCCGAGGTTGCACGCTTCGCGTGCTCCGTTTTGATGGTGCATCGAGACGCGATGCTTCGCATCGCTCCTCAGCATGACAGGGGCTGTCACCCTGACTCCGCCCTCGTCACCCTGAGGAACGAGCGCAGCGAGTGTCTCGAAGGGCCCGTTGTCGGTGCTTCGAGACGCGATGCTTCGCATCGCTCCTCAGCATGACAGGGGCTGTCACCCTGACTCCGCCCTCGTCACCCTGAGGAACGAGCGCAGCGAGTGTCTCGAAGGGCGAGCATGGCAAACTGGCCGGGGCCGAGGTTGCACGCTTCGCGTGCTCCGTTTTGATGGTGCTTCGAGACGCGTGCTGCGCACGCTCCTCAGCATGACAGGGGGCGTAACTCGCGCCGTCACCCTGAGGAGCGCACGTAGTGCGCGTCTCGAAGGGCCAGCATGACAGGGGCTGTCACCCTGAGCCCTCCGACTCGCTTCGCTCGCTGGAGGATGACATCGTCTCGAAGGGCTGGCGTCGCTAGCTAGCCTTCCTCTGGCGATTCCAAGTAGGCTATGTCGGCGAGGTCTTGCGGGCGTCCCGCGGCCTGCTTATTGGCGATGAGCAGTTCGCGACTAATATAGGATACCGGGACATCAGCATAGACCGACGGGACGCGCGCCGCCCATGCAGCATCGAATGAAACGCCGTCAATTTCCGTGATGATATCGATCTGATTCGACTCTCGGCCCATGACAAAAAAAAGTCCCGGTTCAGCGATATCTTCAGGACGTATCCCTGAAAGCGGCGCACCGAAAGCAACTAAAGCATCCCAGACTCTCTTTGCGTTTTCGAGATCGGCACCGACAAATATATCGACGTCCTTGGTGGCTCGGGGCCGCCCGTGGAAAGCAAATGCATAGGCCCCAATGAGAAGAAACTTAGCGTTTGCGGCGTTCAAGGCGCGCAAGAGATCGATCAAGTCGATATTCTGCTGCATCGTTTCTCCCTGGCATCGCAAGCACTAAACCCCAAATAGCCTCGACTCGTGCCTCCGGCGACAATTCACGTGCAGCGTTACGCTCATAGGCCGCTAGCTGCTCCGGAGAGCGAGCAAGAAAACTCGTCCAGGTGGCCCGACGGCGCTCGGCCCTTTGCTCGAAAGTCTCCACATGGTAAAGGTTCGCCGGGTGAGAACGGCATCCCGCGAGAATACGGCGGAGCGATGAAGATTTTGGTGACGGGCGGACTGGGATTTATCGGATCGACGTTCGTACGCTTACTGCTGACCGAACGGCCGGATTGGACGATCACCAATCTCGATGCGATGACGTATGCGGGGAATCCGGCGAATCTTGCGGATATCGCCGGTGATTCGCGCTACCGTTTCGTCCTTGGCGATATTGCGGATGCGGCGGCCGTGCGCGGGAGTATTCATAGCGGCATCGATGCGATCGTCAACTTCGCTGCGGAAACTCATGTGGATCGATCGATCCTCGATCCCGAGGCATTTTTACGAACCGATATTCTTGGCGTGCACACGCTCCTCGAAGCCGTACGCGAGCAGGGGATCGCGCGCTTCGTACAAGTTTCTACCGATGAAGTCTATGGCGATGTTGCCAGCGGAGAATCCGTGGAAACGGATGCCCTGCGCCCCCGCAGCCCGTATAGCGCGAGCAAAGCCGGTGGGGATCTCCAAGTGCTCGCCTACGCCACGACCTTCGGTGTTCCCGCGCTGATTACACGCGGTTCAAATACCTACGGGCCGCGGCAATATCCCGAAAAGCTCATCCCGCTTTTTGTGACGAACCTCATCGACAACCAACCCGTCCCCGTCTATGGCGACGGCTTGCAAATTCGTGATTGGCTCCATGCCGAAGATCACGCGCGCGGAATTCTGCACGTGCTCGAACACGGTCAGATTGGTGAGATTTACAACCTCGGCGGTGGAAATCCGCGAACAAATTTGGAAATTACGCAAACCCTCATCGATGCGTGCGGGCGCTCGATGGAAACGCATGTCACGCATGTCAAAGATCGCCCGGGACACGATCGCCGTTATGCGATATCCCGTCGCAAAGCCGAAGAACTCGGCTGGGAACCACGCATTGCGTTTGCCGACGGCCTCGCTGCAACGGTGAAATGGTATCAGCAAAACGAAACCTGGTGGCGGCCTCTCAAATCCGGGGAATTCCGCGACTATTACCAACGGCAATACGCAAACCGATAACGAGAGGAACGCATGAAGGGAATCATATTAGCCGGTGGATTAGGGAGCCGCTTGCGTCCGCTCACGAAGGTGACGAATAAGCATCTGCTTCCGATTTACGATAAGCCGATGATCTACTATCCCATTGAAACGCTGGTCAAAGCCGGTATCGAAGATATTATGATCGTCACCGTGGGCACGTCGGCTGGCGATTTCTTGCGTTTACTCGGGAACGGCTCGGAGTTTGGCCTAAAAGATATCTACTATACCTACCAAGAAGGCGAAGGCGGAATCGCCGATGCGTTGCGTTTATGCGAGCATTTTGCCGAAGGAAGCCGCGTCGCTGTTATTCTCGGTGACAACATTATTCAAGACGATATCTCCCCGTACGTGCGTAAGTTCGAGCAACAGGACTCCGGCGCACGCATCCTGCTAAAACATGTCGAGGATCCGCAACGCTTTGGTGTGCCCGAACTCGATGGCGACCGCATCGTCCGCATCGAGGAAAAGCCGAGCGCACCAAAATCCGATTATGCCGTTACCGGTATTTATATGTACGATCGGCGCGTCTTTGATTTTATTCGTCGACTCAAACCATCCGGGCGCGGCGAGCTAGAAATTACCGATGTCAATAATCACTATATTAGCGAAGGCGACATGCATTACGATATCCTCGAAGGCTGGTGGACGGACGCCGGAACGTTTGAATCCCTCCACCACGCAAATACCCTCATTGCAGCGTCGCAGATGAAATGATAGCTAGGCACGTCCCTTATCTCGATCTTGCAGCGCAGTATCGATCGCTGAAACCCGAACTCGATCTCGCAGTTTCCAGAGTCTTTAAAAAAAGCTCGTTTATCCTCGGCCCAGAAGTCGACTTTTTCGAGTCGGAGTTTGCGGCATACTGCCACGCTCAGTATTGCGTCGGCGTTAGTAATGGGACGACTGCACTTTCGTTAGCTCTTCTGGCACATGGTATTGGTCCTGGCGACGAAGTAATAACGCAAACGAACACGTTTATCGCAACCGTGGCCGCAATACGACACGTCGGAGCCACTCCAGTTCTCGTCGACATTAAACCTCCCACCTACACCATCGATGTCGATGCAATCGATGCGGCAATAACAGTCCGCACGAAAGCTATACTCCCCGTCCACATGTTCGGACAGCCCTTCGACATTAATGCAGTTTATGCATTAGCCCACGCTCATGGAATAACGGTTATCGAGGACGGATCACAAGCCCACGGCGCACTCTACAACCAAAAGCCCATCGGCTCGTTCGGCACAACAACGTTTAGTTTTTACCCGGGTAAAAATCTGGGAGCGGCTGGGGAGGCCGGTGCGGTAGCTACTAATAACCACGCAATTGCGACCAAGCTTCGAAGCCTGCGTAACCACGGAAGCATTACAAAATACGTCCACGACGAATTAGGGTACAATGCACGAATGGAAGGAATTCAAGCAGCCGTTTTACGCGTTAAATTACCTTATCTCGACACCTGGACTAGCCGTCGACGCGTAATAGCAGAACGCTACAATCGAAGACTTGGAACGATCGAACGTCCCGAGTGCCCGCCGGCGGTGGAACCGAGCAGGCATATCTATCCAATTCTCATTGAAAACCGAAAAGCGATCGCTTCGTTACTTTTGAAAGACGGGATAGAAACGAATATTCACTATCCAATCCCCTGCCATTTACAGACGGGTTTCTTAGATTTAGGATATAGTGTTGGAGCTTTTCCTCACTCGGAACGTCTCGCCTCATGCGAACTTTCATTGCCGATCTACCCTGAGATGTCTGACGACGATACCGATTACGTTTGCGACGTCTTGGAACGACATTCATGAACCCTCGTTTGATTAAAAAGCAAGCGACACGATTCCCCGAAGCATGGGTGTTCGAACCGGTGCTCTATACGGATGACCGCGGGCGTCTCTCCGAGACCTATTCAAATGAAAATTATTCACAATTCGGAATTGTCGACTCGTTTGTCCAAGATCTCGTTACGTGGTCCGTTCGCAACGTCATACGCGGACCTCACTGGGACGACCGGATGGCAAAATTTATTCAAGTGCTCAAAGGAGAAATATTCGACGTCATCATTGATATGAGGCCGCATTCGCCAACCTACAAGAAGTGGCAAGGTTTCGCATTAACGGCGGAAAATCGTCATCAACTTTACGTACCCAAGGGATTCGCACACGGCTTCTTAACGCGGGCAGACGAGAATATTGTCCACTATAAAATGAGTGCCCAACACGATCCGGCCCACGAACATCGGATCCACTGGCGCGACTCGTCTGTGGGAATCGAGTGGCCCACAACCAGGAATGTTCTCGTCTCGGAAAAAGACGACGCACCGAGCCCGGCCTAATGAAATTCCGTCCCGGCCGCCGTACGGATCTTAATTTTACGCATCCATAGCATACGTTCCCAGAAGTCTTCGTGCGATGAATACCACGCGATCGTTCGCTCCAGACCATCCCGCAGCGTCACTGTTGGAACCCAACCTAAAAGATTGCGAATTTTCCGAGCGTCCCCCAAATGCTTATCAACTTGACCCGGCCGCTGCCCGATGCTTGACAGCAAAGATTTCGGTTTATTCATCAGTTCCAGGACGAGATCGGCGATTTCACTGATGCTCGTATCTATGCCAGTGGCCACATTGAAGACTTCTCCAACGACGGCACCTAACGGCGCGTGCATAATCAGATCAAGCGCTCTGGCCGTATCGTCAACGTGAACCCAGTCGCGCGATGCCAAGCCGTCACCGTGCACGGTGAGAGGCTCATCGCGTAGTGCGGAAGTGATAAATCGCGGGATGACCTTCTCCAGATGTTGACGAGGCCCGTAATTATTAAATGGACGCACGATCACCGCAGGGAGCCCATAGGTCTTCCAGTAGGAGTACACGATGCGATCCGCGCCCGCCTTGGCACTTGCGTACGGACTGCACGGTTCAAGAGGATGATCCTCATCCATCGTATCGAGCCCCGGGCGAATACTTCCGTAAACCTCTGACGTCGAAATATGGATAAAGCGCTCAAGGTGTGGTGCATCGTGTGCAGCCCCAACCATGTTTGCCGTACCTATCACATCCGTTTGCAAAAAATCTGCGGCGTCGTATATCGAACGCGTAACATGTGTTTCGGCCGCAAAATGGACAACGATCGTGGCGTCACGCATCGCCGCCATCACTTGAGCTCCGTTGCAGACAGAACCGTAGATAAACTCAAATCGATCGGAGTCCCGAATCTTACGGGGAATATTATCTAAGCTGCCGGCATATGTTAAGGCGTCGTAAACGACAATCCGATAATCGGGATATTTATCGAACAAATATCGAACGAAATTACTCCCGATAAACCCGGCTGCGCCTGTTAAGAGAACCGTTTGCTTGAACACACTAGCCTCCTTGCGATTGCTCCACTACCGTCTTGTTCGCTCGTCAGCGTTTTCGCCCCCCAAGACGCGTACGATGCGAGCCGGATTTCCGGCGACGACGGAGTGGTCGGGGACGTCACGAGTAACCACCGACCCGGCCCCAATGACGGCGCCAACGCCAATTCGCACCCCAGGTAAAATCGTCGCGTTACTCCCGATCGAAACTCCGCGCCCAACATACGTAGGCACGACTGTCCAATCGTTCGGTCCGGTTAAGCGCCCGTTAATGGACGCACGGGGAAAGCGGTCATTCGTAAACATCACGCCATGCCCGACAAAAACCTCGTCCTCGATCGTGACTCCAGAGCAAATAAACGAGTGCGACGAAATCTTGCATCGGGCACCCACGACGGCGCCCGATTGAATTTCAACAAACGGACCAATGCGCGATTCCGCGCCTATCGCACATCCATAAAGATTTACAAGCTCAGGATGGAGAATTTGCGCTCCGGGTTCCAAAACAACGTCGACGATCGGCATTACCCGGACCCGTTTCTCTCATCCGTGGCGCCGCTCCTTATTTCTTTCCACCAAACCACCCTCCCCGTCGGCGAGAGGCCTGTCTCCGCGATGGCCGAAGACGGTTTTTATGTCTGCAGCCAACCTCGCAAATTCTAGGGTTCTGATCACAGGCGGAGCGGGACTCATCGGGTCCCATATTGCTGACACCCTCATTAAAAATCACGTCAGTGAAATCCGAATATTCGACGATTTTTCGCGCGGCACCCTCGACAATCTTCAGTCCGCTCTTTCATCAGGCCGAGTATCCGTAATTGAAGGCGACATTCGAGATCGGACCTCCGTAGCTCGCGCGACTGAAGGTATCGATTTCGTCTTTCATCAGGCAGCAATTCGCATTACACGTTGCGCCGAAGAACCCCGCCTGGCACTCGAAGTTCTAGCCGATGGAACGTTCAATGTTATTGAAGCATCCGCCAAAGCAGGCGTAAAGCGCATTATTGCAGCATCGAGCGCGTCGGTATATGGTTTAGCGGACGATTTCCCCACAACGGAACGGCACCATCCTTACAATAACGATACCATTTACGGCGCAGCAAAAACGTTCAATGAAGGGCTACTGCGAAGCTTTTTCTCGATGCAGCAACTGCCTTATGTAGGTCTCCGATATTTTAATGTCTATGGACCACGTATGGATATTTTCGGTGCCTACACGGAAGTCCTCATACGATGGATGGAAAACATCGAGAGTGGCAGGCTACCGATTATTTTTGGCGATGGAAGCCAGACTATGGATTTCGTTTACGTTGAAGATATCGCAAGAGCGAACATCTTGGCAGCTACTACCGACTACGAAAACACAATTTATAATGTTGCTAGTGGCGTCGAAACGAGTTTGCGAGAACTCTTAGATCGACTCTGCCATGTCATGCAATCGACGATATCGCCAGAATTTCGCGAGGCTCGGAAAGTCAGCCCTGTGTCGCGGCGCCTCGCCGATACAACCAGCGCGCGCGACAAACTTGGCTTTACAACGCAATTTACTCTTGATGACGGCCTTCGACGCCTTGTTGAATGGTGGAGAGCTCAGGCATGACAACAACCGACGATATCGCCTTTAGTCGCCCCTATATGGGCGAAGCGGAGGCTACCGCTGCGGCGCAGACAGTCATGAGCGGATGGATCGTCGGAGGTCCACGCTTAGCCGAGTTCGAGGCCCGCTTTGCGAACCTGTGTGGAGCTAAACATGCCGTCGGAGTTTCTAATTGGACTACGGGCGCATTTCTCGTCTTACATGCATGGGGCATTGGCCCCGGAGACGAAGTTCTCGTCCCTTCACTTACGTTTATAGCAACCGTAAACGTCATACGACACGTAGGCGCCACTCCAGTTTTTGTTGATATTACACCCGACACCTTTACTATTGACGTTGATGATGCCCGATCAAAAATCACGTCACGAACTCGCGCCATTATGCCCGTTGATCAAATAGGATTACCCTGTGATATCGATGCAATTAATGACATTGCCGCCAAGCATGATTTACTCGTTCTTGACGATGCAGCGTGCGCATTCGCATCGCGAAATAGGTCGCGCCCCATTGGTTCCTTAGCAATGTCAACCGTGTTCAGCTTACATGCTCGCAAAATTATCACAACGGCCGAAGGCGGGATGATCACCACGGACGACGCCGACTTAGCCGCACGGTTACGCATACTTCGACATCAAGGCATGTCGTTATCTGATTTTGCACGTCACGGAATGCCACCGACCGTGTTTGAGAGCTACCCTGAAGTCGGATATAATTTCCGAATAACCGATATCGCCGCAGCCATTGGCTTAGCCCAACTTGATCGCCTCGACGAAATCCTCATGCGCCGTGCAAAAGCGGCCAATGCGTTTACTGCCGCCCTCGAAACGCATCCATTCCTCATTCCACCGAACGTTCCATCGCATCTCGTTCACAATTGGCAGAGCTATCAAGTTACCGTGGCAAAGGACTCGCCTCTCACACGTAATGAAATCATGGATAGATTACACCTGTCAGGAATTCCGACACGTCGTGGCGTGATGGCAAGTCATCGCGAACGGCCATACGCCGAGATCAAGGCGAATCTCCCTGTTACGGAAAGCATTGCGGATGCTACGTTCCAACTGCCTATGCATCCAGGTCTCACGGACACACACATTTACCGCATTATTTCCGCAATGCAGAGCCTCACATAACGATGCGACTTCCCGATTTCATCATAGGTGGAGCTCCCAGATCGGCGACAACATGGCTCTACCAAGTCGCCGATTCCCATCCCCAAATCGCGATGGCAAGGCCCGTAACGCCTGAACCGAAATTTTTCCTCATTGACGAACTCTACGGAAAAGGGCTGGACTACTACTCCCGAACCTGGTTTGAGCCGCTTCCCGAAGGTGCTCTAATCGGCGAAAAGTCGACGAATTACCTGGAAAGCTCGAGTGCAGTAGAACGAATTTCACGCGACTTACCGCTCGTAAAAATGATATTTCTCCTCCGCAATCCGATAGACCGAGCATACTCAAATTACTTGTGGAGCGTCCAAAATGGACTAGAATCGGAATCATTCGATCGGGCGCTCGACCGAGAAGACGAGAGAACGTTGGCGCTTGACCCGAAGCTACGGTATGCACGGCCCTACTCATACGTTTCACGCGGTCGCTATTCCGTACTTTTAAGGCCTTGGATTGAATCTCTCGGGCGAGAACGCATTTTCACGATGACAACAGAAGAACTCGCCGCTCGGCCCGCACTGGCGATGTGCAAGGTTACAGATTTTCTCAACGTCGAGAGATTTCAAAGTGGGCTGCCACAAATCGGGAAAGTCAACGCTGCCAATCGACCACCACAAGCAATTCTTTCATCGAAATTGAGAGCCCGGCTTGCCGAGATATTCAAAGAGGAAAAACACCAACTACAAAAGCTGATGGAAGTTGACCTTTCGCTATGGTAATGCTATTTTGTAGCACGCAAATCCGTAGTCGCCGCTGTATCCACATTGGCTAAAAAGCCACTTCCATTCTTCCACGCCGAGTATTGTTTTCATCACCAACTGCCAATCAAGTAATCCTACAAATTCGTTATCGTCGTGGTAGGATTGAATGAGAACATATGCATCTCCGGCTGAAACGCGTTGAATTTCCGACAGCACGGTACATGCATTTTGCAGCGTAAAATTCTCTATCGTGCAGAACGATATGACCAAGTCGAAACTTGAGTCCTCGTAGGGTATATTCGTCGCGCTCGTGCAGGTTAAAAATTTGCGCACCGTTTCGGGGGCTTGTTTGATCGCATACGGGGAGATATCAACCCCCGCAACCGTAATTCCAGGAACTTCCGAGAGTAAATCGTTAAGCAAAAATGCCTTACCGCATCCAATCTCAAGAACTCGGCTCGATGCCACCAACCCATACTGTTTAACGAGATCACGGGCCACGGCCAGCCATCGCCCATCATACCGATAACCTCCATCTCCGAATATTCGATCGCCGTCCCAATAGTCCTGATCATATTTATTGGCTACCGTCATCGCTTCGAGACGCTCCGCTCCCGAACCGCGATGTTGCTTTCCCCGTTCGGCCACGGCGTGTTGGGCAACCCCAAACAACAGTTCACGTCTCATTTCGCCATAATTCGCTAAGCTGCGACATTGTACTCGTTGGGGTCCTCAATGAGGCTACATCATCTAAAATCTCAATAAACAGGTCTCGAATACCACGTTTTTTAAAGCGCATTTTACGTAGTTTTTCAGGATCGTGATATTGTGGTTTAATCACCTCATAATCCCCCAGATTACTTACGTTTGAATACAAGAGAACGGGATGAAAATCAAGAACCTTTAAGCCTGGAGCCGATAGCGCTAGTCGTTTCAAGTCGAATTCTGTCGCTCCGGTTACGATATCGAAATAGTCCGCATAATACGTTGGAATTTCAAGGATATCGAATTGCTTCCAGAAAGGCATTAAACCGGTTACTAATTCGCTACGCTGGCTTGCGTCATACGTAATGCCGGCGGCGCGATAGAGTGGAAGCAATCTCGAATCAAAAAATAGGCTATGTGCGCGGACCCCCACGGCCTCCGGAGCGAACGCAAGCGTCCGCTCGATGATTTTTTGATACTGATCCGATTCCGAACGGTATACATCCGTATTAAGTGATTTAAAAACATCCCCGTCGGATCGGAAATTCGGATGTATGCCCCTTTCATGTCCGGGCACCAGAACTCCATCGTGCGTTACAAAGAACGTTCCTCGGAGCCCATGATCATCAAGGAGGTCGACGATGTCCTGAACGATTTCTTCATGTGCCCATTCAACGTCAAATGTTAATGCGATTGTATGATCGTCGTAGGACTCGGGAATCGAATTCGGCCATCGCACGGTGTTCTTCACTCCATTTTCACATCTTTAGCAGAAAGAATTTCACGAACAAGCTCATCGACTCGATGCATCGAAATCGCCGGGTCATGCATTTTTCGCGCTCGTTCTTTCACTGAGTGGGCAATTTCTTGGCGTAAGCTTTTATCTTGTAGAAGGCGTCCAACAAGATTTGCATATTCAGCCGGATCATCATTTTGGGCTATCCAATCCAAAGATCCCGTAAAGGCGTCGGCTCCCAGCGGCTTCACCGTTTCGTCGGGAGGTTTGAGCTTGAGAAGCATTTCGTCAATTGGACCTGCCCATGCGACTACCGGTATCCCAGCCCACATGGCTTCAATGACGGTTTGGCCGCCCGAATTGTCGCAATAAACGTCGAGCACCTTATAGAGTGCTGGGAGATCGTTCTGCATCGGGCCCAAAAAGTGCACGCGATCTAAGACCCCTGCAGCACCAAACACATCCTTTAGGCGATCGATGTCTCCAGGAATTCCCGGACCAACAATGAGCAGTTCGGCATTTTTTTGTTCGGAAAGCACGGCGATAAGTGCAGTAGTAAAAACTTTAGGTAAGCATTTTTCGACGCGACCGAACGTTCCTATAATTTGCGCGTTGGCTTGTACGGGCAATTTACCCCTATCAAATGGAGACGCCGCGTCTATTTCGTCGCGAATGGTTATAAAATTTCCCGTGAATCGCGATTTCCCAGGCCAATTTGTATAGATTTCTTGCCTTGCCGAACCGCGAGCGAGCACGGCGTCAAATTCCCCTACATGCGGCTCGCACGCGATGTTCGCATAGATTTGTGCCTTCGCCATGCGCAAACATCCTAAAATCCGGCTCAAAATGTCAGCAGGCGTTATAACCCACAAGATGACATCGAATTTTTGTGCGACGAGCCAATCTGCAGCCGTTCTGAAGCGATCAAGAAAATTACCAGCCCCAAGAAGTACCGCTGGTATGCCGAGCGCCTTATGGCGGGCCAAATTTTCCGAGCCAGAGCTCTTCCCATATTCAGTCGAGATAACAGTAACGTCGTAGCCAAGAGCGCGCATTCCCGTCGCATATCCAAGGGACACCATCGACGGTGCATTATTATCGATCAACGCGGATACCAACACCGCCATTCTTAACGGTTTGGACGAGGCGCCAAATTTCGGAGCGCGAAAATCCGCCTTCCTGGCAAGTGACTCCAACGCGTGATCGATGCCGGCATCCTGTAAATATGCCATCGCGCCAACAGATAATTCCGTGCGCCGCTCCCCGACCATGGCGGCTCGATCGACGCACGCCTGAAAATAGGTCAATGCTCGTTCAAAATCATTAGCATCGGCCGCCTGTAGACCGAGTTGCTTGCACACCTCAATAAATGGGCGTTCTTCTCCGCTTAATCTTCCTATGTTTTGAATAAAATCGACCGTCTCCTGACGTCGGTACTCCTCTGCCTTCGCAAGTTCACCCGCAGCACGAACAGATAGCCTCATTTGAGAGCGCCAGAGAGCGCCCAGTGCAACAAGCTTATCGTCAGAACCCGGCTCATGTAATCCAAAGGAAACGTCAGATTCGGTTATCGTGCCGCCGGCGCGTATCTTCTCTTGAAGTTCGTCTCTACACACTCAATGCACTCGTTTCAACCATGAACCGGGCCATTGCGTCACATTGACGTTTGCGCCATCGGATTCATCAAAGGTTCGTGACGGTTCTGCAAGCACAAACTCGGGATGCCCCGCCAAAAACGTTTGCGCCGCGTGAAACGGATTATTCGTTCCCCAATCGGCTTGGGATCGCGGTGAGCCGACGAGATCTTTCATAATGCCATCGGTGGCGACGATATACGAACCGACACTTACGAGCGGAGCATAGGCCTCAAGCTCGGCAAGAACGTGATCGTAGCTATGGTTGGAATCGAGGAAGACGATGACACGATCGTTTGGACGCAGGCGATTTCGCACATCCGCAACGACCGAATCGGCAATCGCATTTCCTTCGATCAGCTCGATACGCGAAAACAAGGGGTGCTCTTCAATTGCTTTGCGATTGTGCGGTCGAATTTCGATATCGACGCCGATGACGCGCCCACTTCCTATGGCCTCGAAAATGCTTGCATAGAACACGAGAGATCCACCATGGGCGACGCCCGTTTCGATGACGACATCGGGGCGCTGCGCATAGAGTACTTCTTGCACGCGAAACATATCGTCGGGAAGCTGGATGATCGGGCGACCGAACCAGGTAAACGTGTAGAGATATTTTGTTTCCCATGCGCTACGCATCCAAAGGCTTGAGAGCACCTCGAACGCGCGCGAATCTTCGAGCGTAAACGTTTCCACCCGCTCGCCATCGCGAATCGTCATGCGTCGGTTTTTCGGATCGATTTCGATCATGGCACGTCCTTACTGCGTCGATTCAAACATGTTCGTCATTGCCGCGACGCTCTCGATGAGTTCGCGCTGCGGTTCCCATCCAAGACTTCGTAGGCGTTCGACGTGTGCGATCACGTCGGGTGCTGGCATACGTGGCACTTCTTCTACAATCCGAATCGTCCCTCGATGCGCCATTGCCGCCGCAACGATGGCCGCGAGATCGCGCAGCACGACGCCGCGACCAACAGCCACATTGAGCGCACCATCGTACCCAAGATCCAATACGCGACCAATGGCCGCAATAACGTCGTCGATATGGATCAGATCGAGTCGCCGCGCCGGATCGCGAAGAATGATGTGATTTGCCGTTCGGGCCGAGGCAATCATACCGGAAAGAAACTTCTCCGCCGGTTCTCCAGGGCCGTAGGGAAAAAATAGGCGTAGCCAGGTAAGCGGTATCTGAGCCGCTTCGCAGAGCGGACGAGCTGCCGCATGAAACCTGGCCTTTGCCTTACCATAGGCACTCGCCGGGAGTATCGGCGTCATATACTCATCGCACTGCCGGCCATCCCCGACATATTCGGCCGACGTGCCCATCGCAACGATGTGGGAGACACCCGCAGCAATCGCCATGCTAACGAGCCCTTCACTCATCGTGGCCCAGACATCGTTTGCCGGGTCTTCCCAGAAGAGCCCGGGGGTCGCCGTCCATGCCAAATGAACGAGGTGTGTCGGGCGAAACGACTGTAGCGTTGCTTCGAGCCACGCCGAATCAAAAAGCGAACCCGTTGACCTCGAAAGCGCAAAGATCTTATCACCAGGTTTAGAGAGCGCACGGAGCAGATGTCGACCGATAAAGCCACCCGCACCCGTTACGAGTGTTCTTCTCACACTCACACAAACTCAGGCCAGGCGCGATCACGATCCGAAATAACCTCGGGAACACTCGGCCAGACGATCGCCAAAGCCGGACTATTCCAACGGAATCCTCTGCCATATTCGGCATGATAGGATGCCGAAATCATATATTCCACCTGCGAATCATCCTCAAGCGTTAAAAACCCGTGGGCACAGCCTTGCGGGATATAGATGAAGCGACCATCGTCGGCGGCTAGTTCGACAGCTATGTGTTTTCCGCGGGTCGGCGACGCATCGCGCAAATCGACGATCACATCGAAAATTCTCCCCTGGAGGCAACGAACGACCTTCGACTCTGCATACGGCTCGGCCTGAAAGTGCAATCCACGCAACGTTCCTCGCCGATAATTCGTCGAAACGGCAAACTGTTTATAAACCGAACATAGCCCTACTGCCGAAAACTCATCGGCGTCGAAAATGCGAAAAAACGTTCCGCGTTCATCGCGGCTTTCCGAGCGGCGCAAGAGAAAGACACCGTTGATCTCGGTTTCCGAACAAATCACGGAAGGATTTCTAGGCGTGGAATCGCCGTGACGAATTGCGTTCCCCACCGACGCATCGATGAAAGCTGTTCCATGATTTCATCGCGAATATTCCACGGAAGAATCAAGACATAATCCGCCGCCGACTCTTCGACATCCCGAGCATGAACGACCGGAATATGCGTTCCCGGCAAATAGTGCCCGATTTTCGCTGGATTAAGATCTGCAACGTAAGGAAGCATATCGGCCTTAATCCCACAGTAGTTCAAAAACGTATTGCCTTTTGCGGCCGCCCCATAGCCCACGACGCGTTTCCCGGCACGACTTGCCTCAATGAGAAATCCGACGAGATCCCGCCGACACGCAAGGACTGCCGGTGCGAATCGTTGGTAGGTCTCGATCCGGTCCAAGGCACAGTTGCGTTCTAAGCCACGCAATGCATGGACGCCTTTACTCGTTTCTCTGCCAGCAGAAATGGGCGCAAGCCATAACCGCAGCGATCCGCCGTGTGTCTCGATTTGTTCGGCGTCGAAGACGCGCAATCCATGAGATTCAAAGACCGGTTCGAGCGCGAGTAACGAAAAATAACTGAAATGCTCGTGATAAATGGTATCGAACTCAATCCGCGTGATGAGTTCCAACAAATGCGGGAATTCAAAACTGGCAACGCCCGTCGGCTTTAAGAGGGCCGCAATGCCACCGACAAAATCGTGCAAATCTGGAACGTGCGCGAGAACGTTGTTAGCGATAACGAGATCAGCCTGACCACGGCGGGCAGCAAACGCTCGCCCACTTCCTACGCCTAGGAAAAACGACTCGGTAAGAATGCCGAGTCCGTTGGCGATTTCGGCCACGTTACGAGCCGGTTCGATACCGCAATACGGGACACCGCGTTGGCCGACATATTGCAAAAGATAGCCATCGTTACTCGCGACTTCAACGACGAATGAGGATGCATCGAGTTTCCAGCGCGTAACCGCGTCGTCCACATACTCCTGCGCATGGGCAAGCCAAGAAGACGAGTAGGACGAGAAGTATGCATAATCGGCAAAAATGCGCTCGGGCGATTCGAATGCATCGAGTTGCACGAGAAAACACTGAGAGCAGACGCGGGCATGCAGCGGATAAAACGTTTCCGGAGAATCGAGCTCATCAGGGCGCAAATACGCATTCGAAAGCGGCGACATGCCAAGATCGATGAAGGTCTCGACAAGCGGGGCAAAACAGCCCCGGCATAGACGCAGTTTCATGGTCTTTCCTCTTCGCGACGCTCTTCGTTACGCCATGTTGCCCAGGGAGCATGGTGACTCGCCCACAGCTCTTCGAGATACCGCTTATCGCGAAGGGTATCGAGCGGGTGCCAAAATCCAGAATGTTCGTATGCCGTCAGTTGCCCCTCACGGGCGAGCTGCTCGAGCGGCTCTTGTTCGAAGACCGTCGCCTCGTTGGCAATGAGATCGATCACAGCCGGCTCCAAGACGAAAAATCCACCGTTAATCCAATTGCCGTCGCCACGCGGTTTTTCCATAAACCGACGAATGAGCGACCCTTCGATATCGACGGCGCCAAAACGGCCCGGCGGTTGAACGACGGTCATCGTCGCAAGTTTGCCTTGTTCCTTATGAAAGCGGATGCTCTTTGCGACATCGATATTGCTGACCCCATCACCATAGGTGCACAAAAAGGTTCCGTCACTCACATAATGACGAATGGCTTTGATCCGCCCACCCGTCATCGCATCCTCGCCCGTTTCAACAAGAGTGACTTTCCAGGGTTCCGTCTGGTTTTTATGCACGGTTACCGCTCCGTCGCGAAGATCGACGGTTACATCGGACCGGTGCAAATAGTAATTGACGAAGAATTCCTTGATCATATAGCCTTTGTATCCGAGGCAGATCACGAATTCGCTGATCCCGTGAGTGGCATAGTGCTTCATAATGTGCCAGAGAATCGGCTTTCCGCCAATTTCGATCATAGGCTTGGGCCGCACATCCGACTCTTCGCTTATGCGCGTTCCTAAGCCACCGGCAAGCAGTACGGCTTTCATGGTTAGGTCACACTCTTTTCATGGTCGATGCCGGAAAAATAGAGATGCGCTCGGACGATATCGTTCACGGATTTTGCATTTTTAAGATTTTGAGCCACGCTCTGGAGTCGATTGGCGTGCTCTTGCCGCAGCGCCGCGCTCTCAGCGATCGGGTAGGCTTGATAGATTTGCGCGAGAATCGCTCCGTACGACGCAAATCCATCGGAGAATCCCGACTGATAGAACCACGTTTTCGATAAATCGCCACGGATGCGAATTTCGCAGGTTTCCTCTCGAACGTAGTGACACGAGAACGAGCGTGCAAGACGCAAGAGAAATTCCCAGTCCTCGCCGATGGCGCTCGGGCTAAACGCCCCTACCGTATCGATGCAGGTTTGCCGGTGCGCAACCGTATTTAACGGAACGCCGTTGCCGATCACGTTGACCCAAGGGCTTTCCTTGTCATAAAAGCAACCCGAAACGCGACTCACAACGTTTCTTGCAGCGCTAGCATGTGCCGCGTAATTTTCAATGCAGAGCACGGCATCCGTGCGCACGACGCGAAGAGCCGGATCCCGTTGGAATTCACGAGCAATAACCGCGAGATGCGAAGATAAAAATCTATTGTCCTCATCGAGATAGGCGATGACATCGCCTTTGACCATACTCAATGCCGAATTTCTCGTCTGCCCCGGCCCACCGCGCAACGACCGACGGCCATACGTAATTTTCGAGCGATATGGGAGCGTGTTGAGCCAATGCTCGATATCCGGGGAAGCATCGCAGACGAGCACCGCTTCCCAGTTCTCGTATTCTTGTTGCGCTAACGATTCGAGGGCCGGCGCGAGAAAGCCGAGTTCGGAAAGCGATGGCATGATGACGCTTATGCGGAGGCCGCCCGTCGGATTGACGACGATATCCGGAATCGTATCGATACGACGCTCGATATCGGCAACACGCTCCCTCTTCTTCGGCAAAATATTTGCCGATTCCGAAGGATACATCGCGAGCAATCCCGCCGATTTTTGCTGATAGAGTCGTTTAATCCGGCCGCGATAGCCGGCAAGTTTTTCTGCCGTTTCCGGGATGATATGTTTTTCAAGCAAAAGCGAGTATTCGTCGAGTTGCTGCCCGCTGGCAATAAAGTGTTTCGGGCCAGATCGGTTTTCGCCATGAGAGCGAATAGCGACAATCGTATTTTTGGAAAACGCAAAAGAAAGGCCGGCTGCGGCTAGGCGGATATATAACTCGTAATCCGCAGCCACATGAAGCCGCTCATCCAACGTTCCGTATTTTGCGAAGACGGATTTCGGGAACAAGGTCGTCGGAAACCACATGAAACTGTCGTGCGCAATGAGTTGCGCACATTCGTTTCGTCCCTCGAACGCCTCTAGGCCGAAAAAGCCGGGATGATCGAGAACCTGCGTCGGCCGGCCATCGCCATCCATGGCGACCGCTGCGGCATAGGTGAGGTCGATTTCGGGGTGCCGCGCACGAAATTCCACGAGGTGCGAGATCATGCCCGCAAGCATGCAATCGTCGGCGGAGAGAAACACGATGTACTCGCCCGTGGCCAACTCGATGCCTTTATTCTGATTGCATGTCAGGCCGATGTTGGTTTCATTTTGAATAAAGCGCACTCTCGGATCGCCGGCGTATCCGGCAATAATTTCCGGTGAGCGATCCGTCGAACAATTCTCTAAGATGAGCAGTTCGATCTCGGGATAGTCTTGCGCCAGCACACTTTCGATTGCTTGCCCGATATACTGCTGATAATTAAATGACGTAAGGACGACCGAGACGGTGGGCTGCCCTTTAGCCACTATAGGCACCGGTCGCTCGGGCAAATTGTCGCGCTCCGTAGGCTGCGAGCAACACTTCAATCGATTTCCCGGAGAGAAAATCCGCATTGCGCTCGGCTGCTTTTTGCCTCGCTCGATCTCCGATCGTCGCGGCATACTCACGATCGCTAACGAGACGAATCATCAACGTCGCCGCATGGTGAACATCGGGTTCGGCCCAATATGCCGTACGATCGAAACGTAATTGAGAATAATCGCGAATCAGCGCCGACACCGGCGTAAGGACATACTGCACGGGCAGAGAGTTCGTCTCATCCATGTAATCCATGTTCCCCGACCAGCCCGTTGCAACGACGGGTTTCCCGAGGGTCATCGCTTCGAATGGTCCGAATCCGAAGCCCTCTGCACGGTGGAGCGAAAGGAAGGCATCGCACGCTCCGATGATCGCAATATTATCATCGTAGGAGACGTACTCCTCGATCACGGCGACGTTTTTCACCCGTTCCAAAATCGTCCGCAACTCATGGGCTCGCGGATCCGCAAGCGAACCATTGACTTTTATCACAAGCGACACATCGGTGCGAGCACCGAATGCAAGTGAAAATGCTCGTACAGCGGCAATCGGATTTTTGCGCTGAATGCTACTATTTAAATCGAACGCCGTATAGAAACAATACGCATCGAGCGGGATATGAAAACGCTGACGAATCGCGCCGCTCTCTTGCGCCGCAATCGGCTCCATACCAAGTGGGTAATAGCGAACGTTCGTGCTCGTATCGCTCGAAAATACCCCTTCGATAAATCGCGATGGCGCGAGCATCAGATCGTAACCACTGAGTGCCGCTAGCCAATCCAATGGAGGACGCGAAAGCTCCCAAAAAGGAACCGTCGCATTGAAGCGCCCTTGCTCGATCATCGGATACCGCTCTCGAACCATCCGCGCATCCAACGGATTGAGGTGACAAATGTTGATGGGGTGCTGCAGTTCGTGCGGCTGTGCATTGAGATGGGCCCAGCGCATATCGAGATATGACCGATTATCGGGCAATTCAACATCGACCGTTGCGACCGGAATTCCGGCATCGATGAGGCTGCGCACCGTGGCCCTCGCGGCGGTGCCCAAGCCAAGACCGGCACTCAAATATCCAATAACGTTTATCAAAAAGCCCTCAATCTCGTACGCTGGATGACTTTTTGCCTCTCAAGCGGAAAAACCCCGCCGCGACCTTTATGAAGCACTATCACCAATTTTTCGGCCTCGAACGTGATCCATTCTTGGATACGGCTGACCCATTCTTCTATTGCGAGCTCGGCGCACTCCGCCGAGCGCGTGAGCGTCTCTTTGAGTCTATCGATGCGTCCCGCGGCCTGACAATCGTAATCGGAGAGCCGGGAACCGGGAAAACGTCGCTATGCAGTGCTCTCGAAGGCGAACTCTTGCAAGACGATGCAACGCTCCTTGGGAAGATTCTCGATCCGACGTTCACCGGCGAAGTCGAGTTCCTCATTGCCATCGGTCGCGTTTTCGGACTGGCCTTGCCGCCGCGATCTCCGGCAGCCCTGAAAAATGCGCTGAAAAACTTCTTCTTTGAAACGGCGGTTCTCGAACAGCGCAAACTCGTCTTGATCATCGATGAAGCGCAAACGCTCTCAGATGAAAATCTTGAAGCGCTTCGATTGCTCCTGAACTACCATGTGCCTCAGCGAATAATGCTCAAAATCCTGCTCTTCGGTCAGCCCGAAGTTGAACAGAAAATTTTGGCAATTGGCAACCTGTCGGATCGCGTTGACGGTTGGATCCGCCTTGAAAGCCTCGACGTTTCGATGGCCGGAGCGATTCTTGATTATCGCCTCGCTCGCGCGGGGTTAAGTAACGGGCAACTGCTCTTTACATCCGATGCACGCAGTATGCTTATTGCCGCTGCGAACGGCATTCCGCGCCGCCTGACCATGCTGGCTCACCTCGCGCTCGTCGAAGCGGCAGAACGCGGGTCGTCGATCGTGAACGAAGATCACGTTCGTGCGGCAATGACCGCGCGCGGCATTTCACTTCCGAAAAACGCGGATTCCGGTCATGCGCCTCCTCCACGTTCGACTACATCGCACCCCGGATTTTTCGCGCGGTTATTTGCCCGCCGCTCATGAAACGCGACCCGAATTTCGAGGCGAGTGCCGACATGCGACTCGTCGAACTTACGCGAACGGCGAGCGGCAAGGCTATACCGGTCAAATCACGTTGGCAATCACGCGGAAACGCCGAAGCCGGCAGCCCAGTCATCGCCGAAGAACTCGCGCCACTCGATGGCACGTTAGTCGTGGCAGCGCTCCACGCGACTCCTTCGGCGGATGTGATTCCAGGGGCCGTCCTTACCGTCACGCTGGCCCTGAACAACGAGGGTGGCGAGGATGCGCGGGATATCCTCATCGGTTCTCCAGTCCCCGGTGCAACTCGAGTGCGCCCGGGGTCGCTCGTGATGGATGGGCGTCCGGCGGCAAGCGAGGTTACCGAGGCATTTTTCGGGGCCGGGTATACCCTCCGCACTCTGCCCGGCGGTTCCAGAACGACCTTTTATTGGCAGGTTGAAGTCCTCGCGGGTACGGATCCCGTCATCATTAGCGGCAATGTGCGGGCGACCGGAAGTGCCGTGATCGTTCCAACCTCGCTCCGGGTTAGTCGGCGGGTTGGCGCAACGGGGGCGTTTAAGGCGTCGGTTGCCACGGCCGTTGTGGCGCCGACAATCGAGGAGCTTCCCATCTACGAACTTGACGAGGAAGAAATTCTCGTCCACGAAGCCGTGAGCGGCCCAGAGCCAGAGCCAGAGCCAGAGCCAGAGCCAGAGCCAGAGCCAGAACCCGAACCAGAGCCAGAACCAGTTCCGGTCGTTCCGGTCGTTCCGCACGTAACGACACGCGAGGCGATTCTGCTAACGACAACGATCGATCGTGCATCGCTTGCGTTCTTCGAGCGCATTTTTAACGGAAGTGGTTCACCAACGCTCCTGGATCACCTCACCTTTGCATCGCAACTTGCTTGCGTGACCCAACAGCCGATCGCTGCCGCTGACGACGGGCAAATCCGTAAACACCAGGAAGCACAAGCCCAACTTCTTGCGCGCATCGCACTCCACGAACGACTCAAAAAGCGCG
>VFSW01003850.1_pt1 | contig 22467 bp, 14 predicted proteins | sample 5358111 | NCBI WGS metagenome assembly VFSW01 (sample SAMN11554181, study PRJNA540505) | mine drainage metagenome | isolation source: sediment from site ElyBrook_90M | place: USA: Ely Copper Mine, Vershire, VT | collected 2017 | reverse complement strand
CTGGCGCTGCTGTTGCAGTTGCTGATTTTGCTGTGCCTGGCGCTGCTGAACCTGGCGCTGCTGTTGCAGTTGCTGATTTTGCTGTGCCTGGCGCTGCTGTTGCAGTTGCTGATTTTGCTGTGCCTGGCGCTGCTGAACCTGGTGCTGCTGCTGTTGCTGATTTTGCTGTGCCTGGCGCTGCTGAACCTGCTGCTGCTGCAGTTGCAGTTGCTGATTATGCTGTGCCTGGTGTTGCTGAGCCTGCGCAACAGCATTATTGTGTATCTGCAAGGCCGCAGGAGCCCTCACGTTGCGATCTGCTGTAAGAGGCCGGGCCGCTGCCATGTTGGCCGGGCGTCCGTGGTTGACAGACGCAAACTGAGCCCGGTTCGATCTGGCTGCTTGTTCGTTTTGCAGCTGTGCCCTCATCGGCGCAGTATGCTGTTGATGCATAGCGGCCAGTTCCGCCGGCCTGGCTTGCACCCGCACTCCGCCCGATCCGCCGTTGAAGCTCACGCGTGCGTCGCGCCTGTTGCGATCGCCAATGGAGCGGTCGTAAAAGTGATGCACCATGTTGACGTTCACGTTATTGACAGAACGGTTGTAGTTGAAGTGACCGCCATTCCAGTAACCGCCCTGGTAGCCGAAGCCGATGTAGCCAAAGCCGTAGTCGACGCCGCCATAGAAGCCGATATATCTGCCCCAATAGCCGCGGTAAAACCCGTAGCGGTGATTCCGGTAGCCCCAGTAACCTGGAGTCCACAAAGCACCCTCGTAGGGAGCCTCTACCCATGCGCCGGGAACCCAGTAATAGCCCATCGGGCCCCAGGCCCAATAGCCGGGCGTCCAGAGGTAGTCGTCGCCGGGAGCTTGAGGCTGTTCGTAGTCGGGAAGCGGCGGGGGCGCATCGGGCGCGTAGGCCACCGGCTGTTCTCCGTATCCCGGATCTTCAGGAGCCTGGTCAGATGCCTGGTAGGAGTTGGCTCCTACATCTTGCTGGGGAGCGCTCTGCTGGGAATCGGAAGCCACAGGAGCCTGAGCGCCTGGGTCCGAATCGGCAGGGGCCAGGTTTGCCGCAGCCGGATCTGAAGCCTGATCTTGAGCGCCTGCCTGATTGGCGCTAGCTGAAACCTGATCTTGATTCTTATGGCATCCGGCGGCGCAAAGCACAACCGCCAGCGCAAGCAGCGGAAATCGTACAAGCCCAAGGGAATAACTCATTTCACCCTCCAATGCGATCGATTGCCATACAAAACAATCTCGTCTAGGGCAGTTGACTACATTTCAGCTACGCAGTGATGTGCAATTTGGCTCAGCGTCTGGGTTTTGTTCCGGTCGGTGCAGACTGCCCATGATTGTCGGCGGGCGGAGTGGTTACCGGTTTGCGCATGGCGTCAGGGTGCACGGTCTGATGGCAAAGCCAGGAATCCTGCCCGTGGGCCAGTCCCGCAACGGAGAGCTGCGTGCCGCACAGGCGCTGCTCCATGGTGTAGGCCGCCGGGCCATTGAGCGTTTGGGTGCGCTCCAGCCCGCTGAAGGGGTCCAGATCGTAACGGTAAACATAATCCTCTGGGGGTTTCAGCTTTCCGTAGTCGAAGTGGTTCCAAGTGCCCACATACTCCACCCCATTGGGATCGGCCAGCCCTCCCGATATCTGCGTCCAGGAGACACCTTCCGGCGGGTTGGCGCTCCAGACGGGCACTCCCTGGCCGCCGCGCATCCAGCGAGCCGACCAGGCATGGCGCGGCACATCATAGTAGAAGGCCGCAAAATACGTGTCCGCCGCACACTCCTTGCAATTGTCGTAGACAAGAGCTGGCTCCTGCGACTTGCCCTCGGCAAAGCGCATCCAGTCCAGCCAGCGCAGGTTCACGCCTTTGAGCAGGGGGGTAACGGCGTGGTTGGTCAGCGAGACGCTCCACACAGCAAAGGTATCTGCGTTGGCCGGCGACTGCGGCGTTGACCGTAGCGCGGTCACCACTAGCGCCGCATCATACTTCACGCCAATCTCTCGAATCGCCGTCCACTTTTCCGCTTCCAGCGCCCGCGTAACCCAGACAATGACAGATTGGTCCTTCGGAGAATGAAAATCCATCCAGCGAAAGGAATCCTCAGGCTGCTGGGCAAAGGACGCTGTTCCCACAACCAGCACTACCGCCATCAATCCAGGAAGGAATCGAAAGAAAACGCAACGCATATGTCTAGATATAGCAGAGCGACACCAGGCGCCTGTCTGTTGCCAGAGCCGGATTTGCTCACCTCTCTCAAGCCGACGCACCATCCCGCTCACAGTCCAAGCTTTTCCCACAGCGCGTCTACGCGCGCCCTGGTTTCGCGGTCCATCTCGATCATGGCTGGCCACGGGCGCTCAAAGCCTTCAGCTTTCCATTTGCGGGTGGCGTCGATGCCCATCTTCGAGCCGTAATTGGGCAGCCGCGATGCGTGGTCCAGCGTGTCCACCGGCCCCAGCATGAACTGAATATCGCGTTCCGGGTCGATATTGTTGGTCACCCGCAGCGTAACCTCACCTACATCCTGCACGTCGCAGTCCTCGTCCACCACCACAATGCATTTGGTAAACATGGCCTGGCCCAGCGACCAGATGGCGTTCATCACCTTGCGCGCCTGGCCGGGATAGCTCTTCTTGATCGATACCAGCATCAGATTATGAAAGACGCCTTCCACCGGCAGGTGAATATCCACAATCTCAGGGATGGTCATCTTCATCGCGGGCAAAAAGATGCGTTCCACGGCCTTGCCCATCCAGGCGTCTTCCATGGGCGGCTTGCCCACAATGGTGGCGGCATAAATGGGGTCTTTGCGATGGGTGATGCAGGTCAAATGGAAGACCGGGTACTCATCGGTCATGGTGTAGAAGCCGGTATGGTCGCCGAAAGGCCCTTCCGAGCGCAACTCGCCCAGCTCCACGTAGCCTTCGAGAATGATCTCTGCGTGCGCCGGCGCCTCCAGATCCACCGTCTCGCACTTCACAATTTCCACAGGCTTACCGCGCAGGAACCCGGCGATCATGAACTCCTCAACCTCCGGCGGGGCGGGCACAATGGCGGCAAATGTGGTTGCCGGGTCCGTGCCAATAGCCACCGCCACCTCCATCCGCGAGCCTTTCAGTTTGCCCAGGGCCACCTGCGGCAGCCCGCCGATGGGACCGTCGGGAATGGCCACCGCGCCGCCCGCCGACTCCGCCATGGCCGCCACGCGCGCGCCCTTCGCGCCGTATACCTCGTGGTCGGTTTCATTGGTAGTGACGGCGTTGCGCAGCGCCTCGCGATAATGCTCGGCGGCTACCTTCTGCCGCTGCCAGTGCATCCCGGTGGTCTGACCGTCGTAGACCTGCATCCGGTACATGCCGATATTGCGCTTGCCGGTGCGCGGGTCGCGAGTGTGTACGCAGGGCAGCGTGATGAACCGTCCGCCGTCATAGGGCCAGCACTTGAGAATCGGAAACTGGTTCAGGTCAAAGTTCTCCCGGACAATGACTTCCTTGCAGGGAGCATCCTTCGAGCTAACAGTCTTGGGAAGGGCGCTGGTCAGCGCGCCCAGTTGCGGCAGCATCTTGAGCTTGTCTAAGAGGCCCTCAGGCGCCTTCATATGCATCAGCCCGGTGATGCGCTCGGCAATCTCGTCCAACCGCTCCACGCCCAGCGCCAGAGCCATGCGCCGCTCGCTGCCGAACTGGTTGATCAGTACCATTTGGCCGGGATGTCCCTTCACGTTCTCAAAGAGCAGTGCCGGGCCGCCCGGCGCATAATGCTGAAGTGTCCCATCCTTGCCGCGTTCTGTGCGGAAAGGGTGGGAAGCTTTCCCCCGCGCACCAATCTTTGACACGCGGTCGGTAATCTCGGTGATTTCCAGCTCCGGCGAAACCTCTTCGCGGATGCGCTTCAGCTCGCCGTGCTTTTCCAGGGTCTTGATCCAGTCGCGCAAATCGTCGTAAGCCAAGGAGTTCTCCTCAGGCGGCGGTGGCCGCATTCAACTCTCTAGCTTATAGGGTTGATTGGACAATCTGCACGGGAGCCTGCGGCGGAATAGCGTCCATCGGGTATCCCAGCCGCTTCCACTCGTCGTAGCCGCCGCGCAGGGGGCGCACCCGCTCAATGCCCAGCTTGTGCAGCTTCATGGCCGTTTTGGCGGCGGTGGCCTCGCTGGGGCAGGTGCAAAAAAGCACAATGTCGCGGTCGCGAGGAATCTCATGGTGGCGTTCAGCAAGCATATCGGGTGAAAAAAGCAGCGCACCGGGCAGCGTAAACGGGTCTGGTATCAGCTCCAGCGGATGGCGCAGATCGACAATGTAGACGGGTTCGCCGGCGTCGAGCTGTCTTTTCAGTTCCTCCGGCTCCAGGCGTGCTTGCACCAGCTTCTTGATAACCATGCGGCGGCGGATGACGCGGCCTACAAAGAAGCTTAAAATGCCCAACACTAGCAAGCCGCCCGAAAAACGGCCTGCCCAGTCCAGCAAGTTCGCGTTGCGCTTAAGCAAGTCGCCGAAGAGCCGGCCCGCGCCCAGCATGACTCCCAACCACAATGCCGAGCCAATGCCGTCGAACAGCAGAAACGGCCCAAACTCCATCCCGTTCTGGCCAGCCACGGGAGGGGCCAGAGTGGAGAGGCCGGGCACAAACTTGGCAATCACCAGCGTGACGGCGCGACGGCGGCCAAAGGAGTTCTGCGTGCGCCGGACGCAGATCGTCGGTTCCAGCGACAACTTGCAGAGGATGCGCATCACATGGTGCCCGTAGCGGCGGCCAATGAGGAACCAGACGCTGTCTGCCACCAGCGCCGCAACCAGTCCAGCCAGCAGGGCAAGCGGAAAACTGATGGCGTGCTCCGCGGAAAGTGCTCCGGCGGCCAGCAGCACCGGCGTTGCAGGCAGCGGAATCCCGAGCTGCTCCACTAGAACCCAGGCGAAGAGCAATAGGTAGCTATACGTCAGCAAAATATGTTCCGGTAATGCCATGGGGAAGGTTCCTGTCTTCGCGCGCGTGAAATAAGGCCGTCCGGTCCCGATTGCCAGCAGTTACCGGGCGGAATTTGAGTGCCTTCATCCTATCCGATGAGTTTCAGCGGGAGTTCGTTGCAAAGGTTGGCAGGGCGTTCGTTTTTTGCCCGGCGGCGTGTTGAGACCGGTTCTAGGGCCTGTCATCAAATTCCTCGTGGGCGGCGCGGAATTAGATGGCAGGCCCTATGCTGCAAACATTTTCTCTACTGTCTTCATCGGGATGAAGAGCCTGCTGGGCTGAGTCGCGAAAGCAATGAAATCGTGTTTGAGATAAAACTCGCGCGCGCCTGCTTTGGCGCCCACCACTACGGCCCAGGAAGCTACCTGCCGGAAACCCTGCCAAGCCCTTTCCAGAGCATGGAGCAGCAGAAACTCTCCCAAGCCCTGGCCATGCTGCGCCTGAGCAACCGCCATGCGCCCAAGCAGAGTAACGGGCAGAGGGAACCGCGGCAAGCTTGCGCTTCTGGTCCTGGCCTGCCTGCCGCGCAAGTAAGGCAACAACTTTCTATTGCGGGTTCGCGCATTTCCTGCTGTCCGAGCAAGCCTTGACCTGACCTGGCACTGTGAACGGAACCAATCGGCATCTTCGCTCAGGGCAATCGCATGAAGGTTTTTGTTGACATAGGGTGTTCCGTCCGCCCGCAAAGCGGAGGCTGAACAGCCGTCTTCCCGGAGAGAAGATACGAGAGTAGCCCAGGATGAAGCGCAGCGCAATCCTGGGAAAGCACCCCAATTGTATTTCTGTGCCCGTAGGGGCACAGTGAAGCTTCTCTACGCCGTTGAATCGCGTTCATGCGATTGCCCGGCAGCTTTGCCCCGCAGCGCCATCCGTTGAACCATGTAAGAATAAAGCGGTAAACATCATGACCAATTTCAGCCTTCCAGAAGCCCAGCCCACCCCTGAATCCACCCCCGAGATCAACAGCGAGACCGCGCCCGAGTCCGCAGTGGTTCCCATCGCCGAGCCCGCAGTCGAGACTGCCGAAGAACCAGAAGAGTCTTTTGCCGATCTGCTCTCGGAGTTTGAGCGCAGCCACTCGCATCGCGCTGGAGAAGGCTCAAAGCAGTTGCAGGGCACGGTCGTCTCCCTCTCTGCCGACCAAGTCTTTCTCGACATTGGCTACAAGGCCGAGGGAGTTCTGCCACGCTCCTCCTTCGCCAACAACGCTGAGAACGTCAAGCCAGGTGACAGTTTCCCGGTCTCCGTTACCGGGCGCAACGAGGAGCATTACTACGTGCTCTCGCTCTTTAAAGTCGCCCTGCCGCGCGACTGGACAGCCCTCGAGGCTGCATTCACTGAAAAGACAGCCGTTGTCGGCACCGTCACTGAAGTCACCAAAGGCGGCCTCTCCGTCGATGTGGGCGTGCGCGCCTTTATGCCCGGCAGCCGTAGCGGCGCGCGCGATGCCGCCGAGATGGAAAAGCTGGTGGGCACGGAGATTACCTGCCGCATCACCAAGCTCGACGTGACCGACGAAAACGTGGTGGTAGATCGCCGCGTGGTCCTTGAAGAGCAGGCCCGTGGCCTCAGCCAAGCCCGTTATGAGGCCATGAAGGAAGGCGACACGCTCGCCGGCACGGTCCGCAGCCTGGTTCCTTACGGCGCATTCATTGACCTGGGCGGCATTGACGGCCTGCTCCACGTCAGCGACATCGCCCATAGCCGGGTCAGCAAGCCGGAAGATGTTTTGACCGTTGGCCAGGAACTCCAGGTCAAGATTCTCAAAATAGATCCGGAAACCAAAAAAATCTCCCTCGGCCTCAAGCAGCTCTTGCCGGAGCCTTGGCTCACAGTTCCCGAGCGCTTCCAGGCCGGGCAGCGCGTCGCCGGAACCGTCACCCGGCTGGCCGACTTCGGCGCATTTGTTGAGATCGAGCCAGGCATCGAAGGCCTCATTCACATCTCTGAGATGTCCTGGGGCAAAAAGGTCCGCCATCCCAGCGACCTGCTAAAGCAGGGCAACCGCGTCGACGCCGTCATTCTCGGCATCAAACCCGAAGAGCGCCGCATCTCGCTCGGCCTCAAGCAGGCGCTCGACGATCCCTGGACCGAAGTGGAACGCAACTTCCCCGTCGGCTCACAGATTGAAGGGCCGGTCACCAAACTGATGAACTTCGGCGCATTTGTCGAGTTGGCGGATGGCATTGAGGGACTTGTCCACGTCAGCGAGATCAGCGCCGACAAGCGCATCAACCACCCACAGGATGTGCTGCGCGCAGGTCAGATCGTCAAAGCTCAGGTTCTGGCCATCGACACGGAAAAACGCCAGATCAAGCTCTCTATGAAGCAGCTTATCCCCACCGACATTGACGAGTACATCGCCGAGCACAAGCCCGGCGACCTGGTCTCAGGACGCGTTGTGGAAGAGTCGCCTAGCATGACCATCGTCGAACTGGGCGACGGCATCCGCGCCGTTTGCCGCGCAACCGCTGCCGCCAAGCCAGCCGCCACTGTGGCAACACCAGCGGAACCCGCCTCCGCGGCCAAGCCGGACCTCTCCGCCCTCTCGTCGATGCTCAAGGCGCGCTGGAAAGGCAACGCTCCCGCCGCTGCCGCAAAGCCGGAACCTTTGAGCCAGGGCCAGATCCGCAGCTTCAAAATTGTCAAGATAGACGCAGAAGCCAAGAAGATTGAAGTGGAGCTGGTTTAGGCTTCCCCCTTCCAAGCGCAACCTTCGGGTTCTCCAACTTTTCGCTTCCTTGCGAAAAGCTGGGGAATTTGCGCCTCAAGGGTGCCTACCGTCACTGAAATATCTGTCGGAATGCGTTAAGCCGTAGCATGAGGCGGTATGGACTGTGCTGTGCCGCTCTCCATCCCCTCCATCCGGCCGCGGCTTCGGCGGAGAATCCTATGATTACAACACGCGACGCCAGTCGAAGAAATTTTCTTAGAGCTGCGCTCAGCGGCGCTGTGCTTCTGCGCGCTGGCGGAACCGGAATGATGGCTGCGGCGGAACAGGGCGCGCCCTTTACCAAGTCCAGAGTTGTGGTCGCACGCGATTCCCTGCTCCGCGGCGCAGGCTCTGGTATCGATTCTGGGCGCATGTTGAGCCTGCTCGACCGCGCCATGCAGACTCTCCTTGATCGCGACCATCCTCTCGACGCGTGGAGAAAGCTGGTCCGTCCCGGCGATCTGGTAAGTCTCAAGGTAAATACTCTGGGCGGGCGCGGAATCTCCACCAACCTGCAACTGGTCGAGGCCGTTTGCGAGCGCCTGCAGCAGGCTGGCATCAAACCTGCCGACATTGTGGTCTGGGACCGCGAGACGGAGGAGATGCAACACGCCGGATTCCACGTCTCGATCGGCGGAAACCGCGTTCAATGTTTCGGCACCGATCGTGTCGATTACGAGCCGGAACTGGCGTCCTTTGGCAGCGTGGGCAGCCGCTTGTCAAAGATCCTCACCCAGCGGACCCATGTTCTCATCAATCTGCCTGTGCTCAAAGACCATGACGGCGCCGGCGTGACCCTCGCACTGAAAAATATGTATGGCGTCATTCACAATCCCAACAAGTACCACCCAGACGGCTGCAATCCATTCGTTGCAGACGTGAATATGCTGCCCGATATCCGCACCCGGATGCGGCTGACTGTTTGTGATGCGACTACCGCGATGTACGAGGGCGGCCCGGGATTCAAGCCCGAACATAGTTGGCGTTTCAACGGCCTGCTGGTTGCTCAAGACCCGGTGGCGCTGGACTATACCGGCTGGCAGATCATCGAACGCAAGCGGGCGGAAAAGGGATTGAAAACCCTGCAGGCCGAGCAGAGAGCGCCCCGCTACATTGCTACTGCGGCCGATCGCGACCACCGGCTGGGCACCTGCGATCCGAGAAGAATTTCGCTGGCCGAGGTTTAGAAGAAGGTTCAGAATGTTCTGTGAGCTTGATATGCAAAATGAGATGACTCTCCGCGCAGGCGGGCAAAGTTCCCATGACCGCCGCTGGTTTCTGAAGTGCGCGTTAGCCTCAGGCGCGGCTCTGGGCACGGGCAGCAAAGCCATCACTGGAATTCCTGCCGGAGCTGCCTCGCAAAACCAGGACGATGCGCGCTTTGTTGTCGAGGCAAAGTTTTATCAGAAGCTCGCTAGCCGCAAGATCAAGTGCAAACTCTGCCCGCGCGAGTGCGTGGTGGGAGATAAAGAGCGTGGCTACTGCGGCGTACGAGAAAATCGCGGCGGAACGTACTACACGCTGGTGCATTCCCGCGTCTGCGCGGCGCACGTCGACCCCATTGAGAAGAAGCCTCTCTTCCACTACCTGCCCGGCACGGTTGCTTTTTCCATTGCTACAGCCGGCTGCAACGTCAACTGCAAGTTCTGCCAGAACTGGGACATCTCCCAGTCGCGCCCGGAGCAGATTCCCGCCACCTACGCGCCTCCGCGGCGAGTTGCTGAACTGGCCCGGCAGTACAACTGCCCCACCATTGCCTACACTTACAGCGAGCCGGTCATCTTCAGCGAGTTTCTCATGGATACAGCCGACGCCGGGCACGCCGCCGGTATCCGCAGCGTGGTGGTATCCAACGGCTACATGCAGCAGGAGTCGCTCAAAGCTGCCTACGGCAAAATGGACGCGGTCAAGATCGACCTGAAAGCCTTCTCGGAGTCCTACTACAAAAATGTTGTTACTGGCCAGTTGAAGCCAGTGCTTGACACGCTCGTCACACTGCGCAAAATGGGCAAGTGGACAGAGATTGTCTACCTCGTGGTGCCTACGCTCAACGACAGCGATGCCGAGTTTCGCGGGCTGGCGCACTGGATCAAGACCAACCTGGGCGAAGATGTTCCGCTGCATTTTACGCAGTATCATCCAGAATACCTGCTGAAGAATCTGCCCATTACCCCAGTGCCCACGCTCGAACGCGCCAAGGCCATTGCCGACGCCGAGGGGCTGCACTACGTCTACATCGGCAATGTGCCCGGCCATCTCGCGCAAAATACATACTGCCCCAAGTGCCATAAGATGCTGGTGGAGCGCGTGGGCTTCACGGCCAGCGAGTTACTCATCCGCAAGGATGGCACATGCCCGTTCTGCCGGCATCCCATACCCGGCATCTGGCACATTTAAGGACGGCAGAGGAGGAGACTCCAGTGAATCTCAAGAGGAGTTTGAAAATGTCGTTGCTGATGACTCAACTGGTAGCGTTGATGGCCGTTTTGCCGGTGCAGCATGTACGCGCGTCCGACCCGCCAAAGATAAGGCAAGCCGGAGTTGCGGGCAGTTTCTATCCTGCCGACCCCAAAGCGCTCTCCGCCATGATCGACGAGATGCTGGCGCAGGCAACTCTGCCGCCCACCGCGGACCCCATTCTCGCCGCGGTCGCGCCGCACGCCGGTTATCAGTACTCCGGCCCCGTAGCTGCTTATACCTACGCGCAGCTCAAGGGGCGCAAGTACGCGCGCGTGGTGGTGATTGCTCCGTCGCACTACGTGGCCTTCGACTTTACCTCCATCTACGACGGCGATGCGTATGAAACGCCTCTAGGCACGGTTCCGGTAGACAAGGAGTTTGCAAAAAAGCTGGCCGCTATGAGCCCCACCATGCAGCTCTCCAGCCAGGGACACGAGGCCACACAGGCCGGCGCGGAACACGCCATAGAGGTCCAGTTGCCGTGGTTGCAGCGCGTGTTGGGACCGTTCACGCTTGTGCCCATCGTCATGGGAGATCAGAGTTACGAGGACAGCCGCGCCTTGGGCGTAGCCTTGGCCAAGCTGATCCAAGCCGAAAACAAGAACGGCAATACGCTCATCCTGGCCAGCTCCGACTTGTCCCATTACCACCCCTACAACGATGCCATAACGATCGATCATAAAACGCTGAACGCGCTTGCAGAGTGGGACTACTACAGCATGTCGCGCAACTTCCAGACGCGGGTTTGGGAGGCCTGCGGCGGCGCGCCCATCGTAGCCGCCATGATCGCCGCCGAACGCATGGGCGCGAACCGGGCTGAGGTGTTGAAGTATGCAAACTCCGGCGACGTGACCGGAGACCATTCGCGCGTAGTGGGCTATAGCGCCGACGTTTTTGTGAAGGCACCGCACGGTGAGGCAGCCGAGCCGCCCTTCTCGCTGAACGAAAAAGAGAAGAGCGAACTGCTCGCCCTGGCGCGCAAGTCGGTCGAGACCATGATTGAAACCAGAGAAGCCTACAACCCGCCCGCCAGTGCAAGCGAGGTACTCAACCAGGAGCGAGGTGCATTTGTCACGCTCAGCGAGGCCGGCCAGTTGCGTGGATGCATCGGCTACACCTCCGCCGCCAAGCCTCTCTATCTCACCGTGCGCGACACGGCCACGCTGGCCGCTTTGCGTGATCCCCGCTTTCAGCCCGTCGCGCTCTCTGAGGTGCCGCTGCTGGAATACGAAATCTCCGTGCTCTCGCCGCTGCGCCGCGTCACGGACATCGATCAAATCAAGGTTGGCCAGCACGGCCTGCTGATGAAGAACGGATCGAAGGAGGGCCTTCTGCTTCCGCAGGTGCCGGTGGAGCAACACTGGGACCGCCAGCAGTTTCTTGAGCAAACTTGCCGCAAAGCCGGAATGTCCACAGACTGCTGGAAAGACCCCGACACAGACATCTTCATCTTTACCGCCGTGGTCTTCAGCGAGCACAAGCCGTAGGAGCTTTCTGGGATGGCGCAGTTTCCGAAATTGGCGACGATTCGGCTGTGGCTGAAATGGATTATTATTTAGTGCTCCAAAGAAACTGCGATTTTGAATTATCGCCGGAGTGCATAGCCATTTACTAATTGCCGGGGGAGTCATGTCGAGAGCTTGTCTTCTACTTGCCATATTTCTGGTTGCTTCAGCAACTAATGGATGGAAATGTTTGTTGGCTGCTCAATCGGCCAAGGCCTCCGCATTTATGGTCCGTGATAAGCTCGTTCTTCCCGGTAAATTGAGCCCAACTGAAGTGTTCACGACGACCACACCGTCTCTTGTGATAAAGGCTGCGGCCGACGCGGAGTATCGCTCACTATACTCGTGGGTGCCGGGCGGCGCCCCGAAGATAATTGTCAGGGGTCGCGACTTGGACGTGACGCGCCTGTCTAACGATGTCTTTGCAGCCTGGTTCTCTGAGAACAATCAGGAATCAATCGTCATTTTGAATGCGCAAGGACTCATCTCGGCACCCCTGATGCTGCCTCCAGGGGGACCGACTGGCTGGCAAGGGTGCGAAGGGGATCTGCGAAATATTGTTTGCATCGGAAACCGGCCCGAAATGAAGGTCGATGATAAAGAGTATGACGAGATGGGGTTTAGTGCTGTCCTTGTCGTCGACCTAGAAAAGCACAGGACATCATGGTTCCCGGTCGAGCACCAGACATATTTCCACTTCAATTCCACTCGCAAGCTGATTTATCTAGGCGACCTGGATACCCCGTCCATGAGCAGCCCAGTCAAGGCCTTTGATCTCACTGGCAACGAGCACTGGAGGGCGCAAGTGTGGGATATGACCTTGTCACCCTCTGGCCGCTTCGCAGACTCCTTACAAGAGGATGGCTCTGAGTCGTGGAAGGTTTACGATGTTGCGAGTAAGCAAGTGCTGCTTGCTTTTAATTGCGACAAACCCGGATGCAAAGTCGGCGATCGTGATGAGGGCCACTACTGGAACCCAGTGTTTGATGGCCAGGTTGTTGCGCTCAGAACGGGCGGGGCCTACGGCGCGGGCGGCACTTGTGATGTTTATCAAGTTGCGGCGGCTCACCTGGTTAAACGTATCTCTTGCGGCGGGTTACCTGTCTACGACTGGAGCCGAGACGGTCGCGAGATCATCACGATCAAATACGAAGGAGGGGAATATCAGCGAGATGCTATAAATGAGTCAACGCGAAATCTCCCTCCTACACAGTGAAATCCAAGGCGCACACTGGGAATATTTCATCTGATCTGTTTCATCCCTGGCGTATCACCGCCCATCCAGAAACTGCACTACGACCGAGCCTTCGCTATCTCCTCATCCTCTTCTCTTCCAGGCGCACTCGCGTGGCCAGCAACGCCAGCGCGAGGTTGATTGCAGCGCCGAGCCATGCCGTTTAGCAGAATAACCGCTCTATACAGAACCGAGATCGCAGCCCAGAGTGAAGCGCAAAGCTGCGCATATCTCGCTCATTCGCTGAGAACTCAGTTGGGCCACGCGCTTGCCCAATCGATCCTGGGAGACGGTGACCGCATTGTGCAGGTTCACCGCGCAGGAGGCCTTCATCCCATCTTCTTCAGTCAAGAGAACCTCAGATGGCACGCCGCGAATCGAGGACGTGATGGGAGCCACGGTCACAGTCGAGAGATATTCGATTGCGTGATCGCGCGTAAGAACCACCACCGGCCTCTTCTTATTGGGCGGGGCAAAGTTATAGAGGCGAACATCCCCGCGAACTATTCTTCCGGCCATGCCGACTCCGCTTCCCATAGCCGGGATTCATCCTGCCGCTGCGGCTGCCGCGCGTAACCCGCGCGGTCGCGTTCCTCTTTGGCATGCAACTCTAATCTACGCAAATGTTCCCGCAGCGCCTCGCGCACCAGCGCGGAGCGATTCTGTTTTATTCGGCGCGCGGCCTGGTCGGTGGCGCGCAGCAGCTTCTGATCGAGAACAATCTGGATGGTTTCCATATGTGGACTCTACTCCACAGTATAGTCCACACTAGATGCTTTCGCACACGCTGACTCCAGCCCAGTCCGCGTGGCCAGCAACGCCGGCGCAAAGTTGATTGCCGCGCTGAGCCATGCCGTCCGCCAGAAGCCGAAGACTGGAATAAGATAAGTGCTCAGCAGCAGCGCGCCCGCGCCTCCGCCCAGCAAGTCCATGGCATAGAGCGTGCCCAATCTCGATCTTCCGCCGCGAAGCTCCAGATAAATCTCCGCCGCAATGGGAAATTGATAGCCGCCTAGCATTCCCGCCAGCGCCGCCAAGGCCGGGAAAATCAACTGCGCCGCCAGACCTGTCGTCGCCACGCCGGAGAATTTAGCCAGCTGGCTCAGCACGAAGATCAGCGCGGGCGCTGAGAGCGCAAGCAGAAACTGCGTCGCCGCCATCGTGCGCATGGGCGCGGCCTTGCTGAGGCGGATGCGGCTGATTCCCAGCCAGCTTCCCAGGGCAATGCCCGCCATACCCAGGCCGATAAGAATCGCAAGCTGGTGGTAGACGTATCCGTAAATGGATTGAAATGCCAGCAGCAGAAAAATCTGCAAGCTCATCAGCGTAAATCCGGTTGCGGCTGTGCAATAGGCTGCCGCGAAACGAGCGCGCTTCTCGCGCGCGGGAACAAACGCCAGAGCCACAGCCGCCAGCAGCAGCGCCAGCAGAGTTCCGGCAAGGATGTGCGCGAAATCGATCTGCGCCGCCGCGTGAAACCATGCCGCATAGCCCTGCTTGAACTGCGCGCTCCACAGCACCACATTGAAGGCGTAGGCCACCGGCGCAAAGTCGCGATTCACCGGCGTCGTGTCGAGCGGCCTGAGCTGCTGCTCGATCTGCTCCATGCGGTCGGGCATCATGCGCAAGGGGATGAAGTATTGCAGGTACTGCGTCTTCAGCTTCCGCTCCCGCAGCCGTGCAAGCAGCGCCTGCGGATTGCCAGTAAGTACATCCGGCTGGGCTGCGGCGATGAAGTGGATCGGGTCGCCGGGAATGGCCACTACATAAGGAAAAACCTCGTGCAGAGTGCGCCGGATGCAGCGCAGGAACTCCGCTAGATCGGGGCTGATGAACTCCTCTGACGAGCGCAGCTCCAGGGCCAGCACTCCGCCCAACGCAAGATGCTCGCGCGCGGAGCGAAAGAACTCGGCGGTATAAAAACGGTTCAGTTGCGCGGTCTGCGGATCGGGAACATTCAAAATGATCGCGTCAAATCGGTCGCTTGTGGTGTTCAGGTAGCGCCGTCCGTCCATGGAGTGCAGATGCACGCGTGGGTTCGAGACGGACGCGGCAGCTTGCACGGGAAAAAACTGCCGCGCCATACCGATCAGCACAGGGTCCAGCTCGACATAGTCGATTCGCTCAATGCTCGGGTCTTTCAGCGCCTCGTCAATGCCGCCATTCAGCCCTCCGCCGATCAGCAGAATATGTTTTGGCGCAGGATGCTCAAGCAGGGCGTAATCCACCGCCTCTTCAGCGGCGCTCGGGTCCGGCACATTGGCTAGAATCACGCCGTTGTCGTAGATGCTGCGAATATCTCCGGTCTCAGTGACCGTCAGGTTGCCGTAGATGGAGTCATGTGACGCCACAACATGAAAGCCCTGCCACAGCCGCGCCTGCGCGGAGGCGTTCAGCCACGGCGCAGCATAGCTCACCAGAAGAAACGCGCTAAACGCCGCCGCAGTGGCCAGCACCCAAAGCTGTCTGCGGCTCATCCGCAACAGTAAAACCGCTGCCATGCACAGGTTGAGGACCACGACAATAGCCGCAATCTGAAAGCTCTCAAGATAGCGCAACAACACCATGCTGGCCACGATTCCGCCCACGCCGGAACCAATGGCCTCCAGCATGTAAGCGGAGCTGGCGGCTAGCCGGGATGAGAAGCCGCGCTCCTGCTCCACCATGCGCGCGCAGACCACGAATAGCGCCCCGGAGACGGCGCAAAAAAAGCTCAGGCAAACCAGCGAGACAAGCAGCATCGGCACCGGCCCCACCAGCTCGCCCGGCACGGTTTGGAAGATGGCCTTCGAGGCGCGCAATGCCCAGATGGTTGGCGACAGGCCAATCGCCAGCACACACTCCAGCGCCGCCACCGCCCTGCGCGCATTTATTTTGCCCAAGGAAAACATGCTACGCAGGCTGCTGCCCACGGCGGTCCAGAAGAGCCAGGCGCCCAGCATGATGCCCAGCGAGATCTCATTGCCGTTGAAGACGACGATCAGCTCTCGCATGAGAACAATCTGGCCCACCACCGCGCTGAAGCCCATCAGCGCCAGGGCCATACTTACAGCAGCGGCAGGGTGCGCTTGGCGCGTGGAGACGAACTGGAAGGGCGCTTCCACCAGAACGGGATTATAGCGGCTCGCCTGCTGCTCACGAGAAAAGCCGCAGCCCTCTATCTGGGCTTCACAAATAGAGATCCTGGCTTGTCGGCGCAGGAGTTGGCGCGACCGGAGGGTCAATTTATCCTATTGATTACCTGGTTTTGCACCGATTTCTGAAGATTTCCAAAGAAGAAGAATTCCGGCCTCCCTTATCCACAAGAACGCAGCCTGCAACCGTTGACCCTGCCCCCCAGCCTCCGTAGAGTTTGTAATCGGGCGGCAATATTTCCTTCCCGCTGGCGGTCGTCGGCGCTTTTAGGCCTCGGCGGCAATCGTACTCAAGTAAAACTCTAGGAATTCGGAGATAAAATGCTGAAACTAAAAAAGATCCACATCCTCGGCTTCAAAAGCTTCTGTGACCGTACGGAGTTGACCGTGCCGGGAACGGGGATAGCCGTGGTTGTGGGCCCGAACGGTTGCGGCAAATCGAACATCCTGGATGGGGTGAGCTGGGTACTGGGCGAGCAGAGCGCCAAAACACTGCGCGGCACGCATATGCAGGATGTGATCTTTGCCGGAACCCGCGAACGCAAGCCCCTGGGCATGGCTGAGGTCACGCTGACCATGGTCGATCCCACCGCCTACGAAGGGCCGATTCCCGTGGAGCCCGAGGTGCAGGTGGAGCACGACGGCCCGCTCGACTGGGACGAGGACGAGGTGCGCCGCCAGCGAGCCAGTGAGGCTGAGGAGATCATCTCCAACGAGCAGCCTGGTCAGGTGATGGATGAAGACGATGCCGAAGGCTCCGCTCCTTCGCAGGCGTCGGCCGGGGGGCCGCAGGAGGTAGTGCTTAAAATCCGCCGCCGCAAGTTTCAGCGCACCCCCCAGAAGGGCGAAATTGTTATCACCCGCCGCCTCTTCCGCACCGGCGAAAGCGAGTACCTGCTGAACGGCAAGCTCTGCCGCCTGCGCGACATTCAAGACATTTTTATGGGCACCGGCCTGGGGCCGGAGAGTTACGCCATCATCGGCCAGGAGCGCATTGGGCAACTGCTCAGCTCCAAGCCGCACGACCGCCGCGCCATTATCGAGGAAGCTGCCGGAATAACGCGCTTCAAAACCAAGAAGCGGCTTGCTGAGCTGCGGCTGGAAAGCGCCAAGCAAAATCTTGCCCGCGTAGACGACATCTTCGAGGAAGTTACGCGGCAGATGAACAGCCTGAAGCGGCAGGCAGCCAAGGCGGAGCGTTTTGCTGCCGTGCGCGACGAGTTGCGCGGACGCCTGCGCGTGGTAATGGCCAGCCGCATGGCGCAAATGGATGCCGGCCAGGCCCGGCTTGACAGTGAGATCGCCGTGCTGACCGCGCAAATTGACGGCGCTGCAGCGGAGATTGAAACCCAGGAAGCAAGCCAGCACTCCCTCACCGAGCGCGGCTATGAGCTGGACCGAGAGGGCCACGAGGCGCAAAACCGTGCCAACGAGGCGGCCGTCGAGCTGGAGCGGGCAGCGGCCAGGGAGCGCGCCAACACCGAGCGAGTGGGCGATCTGGAAGGGCGCATTGCCGCAGCCGGCGCGGAGCTGGAGGCGACCCGGACTCAGTTGGGAGCCATTGCGGAGGAGCGCGCCCAGCAGCACAGCTTTCTTGAGACTGCGGCAGGCGAAGCGAGGGAGTTTCACCAGAAGGTTGAGGCGCGCCAGACCGAGGCGCGCACGGCGGCCGAAGAGGTTTTTTCCGCCGAGCGGCAGCTTGAAGCCAGCCGCCGCAACGCCATGCACTTGCTCACTCTGGCAGGCAACGCCCGCAACCACACCGCCCAGGGTGAAGAGAGCCTGGCGGCCCTGGAGCGCGAGGCAGAGCGGCTTGAAGCGGAATTGCAGCAGGCGCGGAATGAGCATGAGAACCTGAGCGTGCAGAGCGGCCAGGCCCGTCTGCATTTCGAGTCCGCTGCCGATGCGCTCAAACGGCTGGAGGGCGAAATTACCGCCCTGCGCGAGAGCCTGCAAACGCACCGTGCAGAAGAAAATGCTGTGCGCGCGCGCGCCAACCAACTGCGCAGCGAACAGGCCACCGTTGCCGGACGCCACACCTCGCTTGAAGCCCTGATTCGCAACCACGGCTACTCCTCTGAGACCGTGCGGCGTTTGCTCAAGCCCGGAGCGCTGGCTGAGGGCATGGCTCCGGTGGGCACGCTGGCCGACTTCCTCGAAGTTAGCGGAGCCTATGAGGGAGTGGTGGATGAGTTTCTTCGCGACGAGCTCAACTACGTCATGGTAAAAAGCTGGGTTGCCGCCGAGCAGGGCGTCAAGCTGCTCAAGTCCGGTGTGGATGGCCGGGCTACCTTCCTGATTCAATCCGACACCGAGTCGGACGGATCGCAGGCAGAAACCGCGGCCCCGGTCGTCGGTCCCGGCCTCACTCCGCTGAAGGATGCGATTAAGATCCTGAATGGCTTAGGCCGTTCGCTTGAGTCGATTCTTCCCAAGCTCAAATATGGCTACCTGGTCGAGGATCCCGGAGAAGCGCTGCGCCTGGCCGCACAGCACCATCATGCATATTTTCTGACGATGGAGGGCGAGTGCTTTCACAACGGCACAGTGACCGGCGGCAAGCCGGCCAGCGAGGGTCCGCTAGCCCTGAAGCGCGAACTGCGTGAGGCAGAAAGCCGGCTAGCCGCGCTAGAAAGCGGATTAGCCAAAGCCGAGGCTGAAGGCGCGGCGCTAACCCGGAGCATTGAGGAGATGGCCGCGCAACTGGAGTCACTCAGCCAGGAACGCCGCCAGGCTGAGACCGAGTCCGCAAATCAGGGCGCAGCGCTCAAGCAGATGGAAGCCGAAGCGCAGCGCGTCGAGCGGCGGATGCAGGAGTGGGCAACCCAGGCGGCCCGCAACAAGGACGCGCGCGAAGCCAGGATCGCCAACATCGCCCAGAAGCGCGAAGAGAGCCTGCGCCTGGAGGCCGAGCACGCAACCGCCGAGGCGGGCCTGGACGAGTTGCAGGCTCAGCTTGCCCTGCTCCGCCAACAGCGCGAAAGCGTGCAGCAGGAGGCTGCCCAGATCACCGCGGAGTTGGCAGGCCTTGAGGAGCGACGCCGTGGCGCGGAAGCGGCCTTCCAGCGCATTGACCGGCTCCATGCCGACCTCGAGCGCCGAGTGCTGGCCATTGAGCAGCAGCGCACTGCGGCCCAGGCAGAGCGCGAACAGCGCATCCAGGAGAGCGCAGGCCTGGCCGTACGCCAGCAGGAGCTTGCAGCCGTGCGTGCCGAAGCGTTGGCCCTTGCGCAGACCGCAACCAGCCAGGCACAGGCGCTGCGTCAGCAGTTGGCGGCCATGGAGACGCAACTCAAGACCGGACGCGCCGCTCTCGACAAGATGCGCGAAGACCGGGCCACGCGCTCCAGCGAAGTGGCCAAGCTGCGCTCCGATCTGGAGTACCTTGAGGCAAGCTGCCTCACCGAGGTCAACGTCGAGGCCGCCGTTTTGCGCGCGGATACTGAGATTGTGCATTTGGCCGGCGAGCAGTTGGCTGCCGAGGATGAAACCTGCCACACCCTACGCCAGCGCATCGAGCAGATGGGGCCGGTTAACATGATGGCCCTCGATGAGTACAAGGAGACCGCCGAACGCCATGGTTTTCTTGAAACCCAGCGCACTGACCTCATGGAGTCCATCGAGAACACTCAGGAGACTATCAAGGAGATCGACCGAATTTCACGCACCAAGTTCGACGAGGCCTTTGCCAAAATCAATGAGAACTTCGGCCAGGTCTTCACCCGCATCTTCCACGGAGGCCAGGCCTCGCTGCGCCTCACAGACGTCGAAAATCAGGCTGAGAGCGGACTGGAAATCGTGGCCTCGCCGCCGGGCAAAAAGCTGCAAAATGTGCTGCTACTCTCCGGCGGAGAAAAGGCGCTCACCGCGCTGGCTCTGCTCATCGGCATCTTCCAGTTCCAGCCCAGCCCCTTCTGCGTGCTCGATGAGGTAGACGCGGCGCTGGACGAAACCAACGTGGGCCGCCTGGCAGACCTACTCTACTCCCTCAGCAAAGAGACCCAGTTCCTGCTCGTCACCCACTCCAAGCGCATGATGCACTCCGCCGACCTCATCTACGGCGTCACCATGCAGGAGCCCGGCGTCTCCAAGGTCATCAGCGTGCGCCTCGGCGGCCAGGACCAGCAACGCGCCACGGCATAGGCGTAGCATGCCGTTCGCTGCTGTTGCGGCAAAAAGGAAAGACTGCTACCGGCGCGTGGATATATCTTGTGCAAGGCTTTGTATGCAGGTTCTGTTTCTGCCCGCTTGTTTAGCTTGGTAAAGTGCTCTGTCGGCAATATCGATCAGCGCGATGGGGTCGGATCCGAACTCGGCCTTGCCTACTCCGATACCAATTGTCACCGTCAGCAGTTCCCCAAATGGAGATGCGCCGTTTTCAGCAGCCAGAAGGCGAATTGCATTGTGCATCCGCTCAGCAACTTTTATCGCGCCGCTGGCGTCAGCATCAGACAAGAGCAGGATGAATTCATCTCCTCCGTAACGTGCCAGGAGATCGTCGGAACGTCCGGACTGCTGCTCCAGGATACGAGCGACCGAGACGAGGCACTCGTCACCGTAGGTGTGCCCGTGGAGATCGTTGATACCTTTAAAAAAGTCCACATCGATAATCAGCAGGGCAAGTGGCTTTCGCCCGCGTAGGCCACGCCGCCAAGCCTGATCGAAAGCCGCGTCGAAACGACGCCGATTGGGGATGCCTGTTAGCGGATCGAGCATCGATAGTTGCTCAAGTGTGATGTTGGCATTCTGGAGTTCCCGTTCGCGCTTGAGCAGCAACCCCTGCACCGTCACATAGTTCAGTTGCACCACCCCAGCATGAACGCTCTGAATCAACAGCAGCACGAAAACCGCCGAGAGCCCGAGCACGGGATGCTGGACGGTGATTGAAGCCGCCAACGCAAAAATAGACGCCGTGATGAGCAGCGGGCAAAAGCCCTCGAGCAATAACCGGCAACAGCTGGGCTCTTTATGCGGGGCCTTCGCTACCTCGGTTATCGGCAGGTGCAGGGACTCCCAGCCAGCATAGACAAATGGAACGCTCCACAGCAGATCGAAGATGGTTCCCGCGCGTAGGTTCCAGTGGCTGGAAGCGTAGTTCATTGCCAGATGGATAGGAAAGAATAGCCACACGCCCTTGCACAACAGGTAGATGCGTCTTCGCTCTTCCAGGGTGGACCAGGTCGCCAGCCTTAGAACTGCCGAAATGGCAAGCAAGGCGCATTCCGCAAGATAGATGTTCGCCATTGCCGTTGCTGCCGTCCTAGCCGTCAAGGACGTACGGTTGAGCAGAATATAGGTGAGAACCACCGCCAGAACGACCTGCGCGCTATCCAGATAGAAAACGCTTCGAATGGATTCTGTTCTACGCGTGTTCGACAGGGTAAGCAGCATGGGAAATGCCGCTATGATGTTGAAGAAATCGGATGCATCCGCCGTAAAGTTGAGGGCAGATGCGGATTGGCCTATCAGCGCCTCGACTGCTTGCCCAATCGCCCAGAGCAGCATTGACGCACTCAGCAATCGCCACGGAAGCCGCTCACGGAGAGAGACTTTTTGCGCACGCCAAAGACCGCAAAACGCGGCCAGCAACGGGGCAGCAGCAGTGGCAAGCCTCGATATGACGATGGGGTCCGATCTCAGCAGAAAAACCAAGACTGCGTGCAACACCACCATCGCGAAGAGCGCATAACCAAGAATTGACTGTGTGTACTTACTCGCTGTCCGACGTGTCCAAGTTGTTGCGTCGATCATCGGACCAGGGCTCCACTGTCCTTCAAATTTCATTGCCCGCGTCGTAAGCCAGGCGCGTAAATCTGAAATCAGCGGTGGAAGCAGACGCAGAGACGAATTCTTTTTTTCTAATGATTCTCCTCGATTATCTCATCCTGACCAGCAAATATGCCTATCTGCTGTTTTCAGGATCGGTTTCTGCAAACGCCCACACTGCCAGATGCTGTTCTTGAATATTGCCATCATCTGACCCCGCTCACCGGATCCTGTAGCCGCTGACAGCGGTGAAAGCGCCACTCTCTGGCGTTACAGGCGGAAGATCGCCACACAAAAAGGCTCCTTCAACCCTGACCTGTTCTTGTGATCGAAGCGGATTTTTGCGCGAAAATTCGCCCCCGAAGGAACTCGTCGCTTCGGAGGCGCTTGTTGATACAAGTCGAAAGACGGGGCCAGTAGCCGGCACTGGAGGTCGGTAGTGCGCGGCTACTGGTGATCCCTGCTTAAACGAAGCTAGCTGCGGCTTCCCCTTTCCACGGCCACTTCGTGTCGCCCGGCTCTAAGAGAGTTTTCTTACGAACCCTCCGAACCATGTTGACAACCGAAGTGTCTCCCATGCTGGAAACGCATTCCGTGACGGCTGTCACAAGGGCATGTTTTTTCTTCACAATGTGCCGCTGCGTGCATTAGAGCATTTTAGCAATTACCGTAGACCGGTGATGCAGTGATTGAACCATGC
>VFSW01003849.1_pt1 | contig 22470 bp, 18 predicted proteins | sample 5358111 | NCBI WGS metagenome assembly VFSW01 (sample SAMN11554181, study PRJNA540505) | mine drainage metagenome | isolation source: sediment from site ElyBrook_90M | place: USA: Ely Copper Mine, Vershire, VT | collected 2017 | reverse complement strand
CGAGATCGTAAGACAGATGGTGGAGAAAATAGAGGCGGAAGGATACGGATGATCCCTTGCGCAAATTTATTTTGCTGGAGTGCCACATCGAAAATGTGAAAAGCGGTGTTAGGAATCCTGCTCATCGGATCAAATCATCCAATTAATCTTAAAGAATCCAATAAATCACGGTTCATACGAATGCCACTTTCCATTTCTTTCATTGCCATCATTCTCGGCGTCATCGAGGGGCTGACGGAATTTCTTCCGGTCTCCTCGACGGGTCATCTCATCGTTTTCGACCGGCTACTCGGTTTCCAACGACTCCTTCAAAGCCCCGACAAAGCGGAGCTATTCGAAATCGTCATTCAGCTCGGCGCGATCCTCGCGATCGGCGTGCTTTATCGCAAGCGCCTCGTGGATAGCTTGGTTTCCAAATCGCTCGAAACGAAAGCGGGGCGGCTGCGCACCAATCTGTTTATCGCGTTTCTTCCCGCGGCGATTGTTGGGCTCCTCACACATCACTGGATCACCACGTACCTCTTCAATCCCTTCACCATCGGGATCGCGCTTATTATCGGCGGCATCATCATCATTATTATCGAGCGCACCACACGGGAAGATGCGCGAACGATCACCGTCGATTCGATGACGCCGCGCGATGCTCTTGTCATCGGGCTTGCGCAAACGCTCTCGCTCATACCCGGCATTTCGCGCGCGGCAGCGACGATCATGGGCGGAATGCTGCGCGGTGTAAAACGCGCGGCCGCCACCGAGTTTTCCTTCCTGCTTGCATTCCCGGTGATGATTGCCGCCTCTGGCTATGAGATGATGAAATACCGGCACCTTCTTACCCACGATGTGCTGGGAATGATTATGATCGGCTTTATCACCTCCTTTGTTGTTGCGCTTGCCGTAGTTGCCTGGTTCATTCGGTACGTGCAGCGCCATCCGTTTACAGGATTCGGATTATACCGAATATTGTTTGGCGCGATTGTCATCGCGCTGTGGGCCGCGAGGGTGCTGATATAGCCGTGACCTTCAAATCAGGCTATGTTCTTAAAGACAATTTCTTCACTTCGCGACCGTGAGTTGAAGGTCACGGCTGCAAGATCGCGGTTTCCAAGATGCAAACCCATGAATTCCTTTCCATAATGGAATCCCGAATTCAGAACGGAACGGCCCGAAGTGCGAAATCGAGCGACAATCGGCAATTTATAGCGCTGCAGCGCATTGGCAATCCCTTTGTACTAAGAGGAGGCATAAGAGTTACTCTCTCTTTAAAAAGAGTCTTTTCTCACACGGATGATATTCATCCGATCATCTTGACCTCCTACAGTCACATAAAGAACAGGGCGAGAGAACAGAAAGGCGAGTACTACGATTAGTATTCGCCTTTCATATTTTATGACAGGAATCCCGCATTCGCCGGAACGATAGATGGGTGCATTCATGGGAGCCACGCGCTATCGCGCGTCGTATTTCTTTTGCAGTGCTCGGGGTTTGACCGAATGCTCTGTCTCTGAAAGGATAACGCCATCCTTCCCCGTCTTGGTCGATTTTTTATCAAGCAGTATCCGAACCTGTTGATCGAATTTGGCGCCAATTCGACGGTATCGTTTCGCGGGCGGCTTCTGAAATTCGTAGCTGCGGCCATGGGAAGTCTTTACGTACCATACGCCTGTCTTTGTTCGGTGAACAATGCCCACAAGCGTTACCGGCGCAACCGGGAGATCGATCGCGTAGCGCACCGTATCGATGCGCTGGAGAACGCGAACGATCTCGCCAATCATGCAGACCGACGCTCCATCCTTCACGGGTACTGCATTGATCACGATGTGCTGACCCTCGATACGCAAGGGATGCACAATGCCGGTATCACCCACCAGCTCGAACCGCTTCCCGCCATCACCCTGCAAGTACCAGCATCCGCCTTCGAGAGAGGAGTGATGCATCGTGCCGGAAATGGTAATTTCCTGGGCGAATAAGGAGTGCGAAAGCGCCGAAAATGAAGCAAAATAGAGAATCGCGATGATGAGTGACTTCATATAATCCTATTACGGCAACGACTTAAAAAGTAACATCTGGCAGCGTGCGCGGCGGAATTGCATTCCGCAAGCCCAGGGAGTGCCTGAAACTTTCATGGGTTTGCGCGCTTTACAATTAGTGTCGTTTTCATTCTAATCGGAATGCCTTATGTCGTACGAGAGATTTTTGAATGACCTACCGCCCTTGGAAGATTGGGGTGAGCGAATTTATACCCGCCCCGAATTCGATTATCCGGAGGAGCTGAACGCCGCGGCTGAACTCCTCGACCGCCACGTGGCAGACGGCTGCGGCGCGCGGCCAGCGATCTATTATAAGGACCTCGTCATTTCGTATGGCGAACTCCTCGCGAACGTAAATAAAATGGGTAACGCGCTCAAGAAGCTCGGCATCCAACCGGGCGACCGCGTGCTCATGCGATTCCCAAACAACCCGACGGCCGTCGCCGTCTGGCTGGCGACGCTCAAGATCGGCGGCGTGGCCGTGATGATCATGACCATGCTGCGCAGCCGCGAGATTAGTTACCGCGCCAACGATGCAGAGTGCAAGCTGGTGATCGCGGATGCCGCAAGCTTCGAGGAAGTAGATAAGGCTGCGCCAGCCATGAAAACAGTGAAGCACATATTAGTTTCTGATGGGACCTATTCCTCCTATGAGACCTACGAGTCCCATTGGAAATCGGAAAGCGCCGAATTAGAGCCGGCCAAACTTTCGCGCCACGATCTTTCGCTCATCGGCTACACGTCCGGTTCCACTGGCGATGCCAAAGGAACGGTGCATTTCCAGGACGACATTCTCGCTATTGCCGATGGCTACGCGCGCAATATTTTAACGCCGACGGAAAATGATATTTTCACCGGCCATCCTCCTCTTGCATTTACATTTGGATTGGGCGGACTGCTTATTTTTCCATTTCGTTTTGGCGCAAGCGTCGTGCTGCTCGATCAGTTCACGCCGGAAAATATGCTGAAGACGATCTCGCATTACAAAGCGACGATCTCCTTCTGTGCGCCGACCTGCTACAAATTGATGATGCGTCTCGATGAGAATAACGACTACGATCTTTCGCATCTTCGCTTGGGAGTGAGCGCCGGAGAGACGCTGCCGAAGCAAACCTACGAACAGTGGAAGGCAAAATACGGCATCGATCTATTGGACGGGATTGGTTCCACGGAAATGCTCCACATTTTCGTTACCAACCGCCCCGGCGATGTGCGCGCCGGTGCAACCGGGAAACCGGTTCCCGGTTATGAAGCGAAAGTCGTGAGCGAAGATGGCCTACCGCTTCCGCCGAACACGCCGGGCCTGCTTGCCGTGAAAGGCCCCACGGCCTGCCGTTATTGGAAAAAACCCGACCGCCAAAAAGGTTATGTGTTAAATGGGTGGAATATTCCCGGCGATGTGTTTATGATGGATGACGCCGGATATTTTTATTATCAATGCCGCAATGACGATCTCATCATTACCGGCGGCTATAACGTCTCGCCGCCGGAACTTGAAGCGGTCATTAATGAGCATCCTGCGGTGAAGGAATCGGCCGTTGTGCCTGCGCCGGATGAATTGCGTGGCGCCATCGTCAAAGCGTACGTGGTCCTCAAGCCCGGCGAAGTGGGCACGCCGGAATTAGCGAAGGAACTTCAGGATTTCGTCAAGCGGGAACTCGCACCCTATAAATATCCGCGCGCCATCGAATTCATCGACGCGCTACCGCGAACGGATACGGGGAAGGTGCAGCGGTATGTGCTCAGGGACCGGGCGAAGATGGAAACAGCCTGAAACTAAATTACACAGATTAAGTGGGATTACGTGGACGATCCTTCGGCAGGCTCAGGATATGCTTTGCGGATTTGTCATTCCCGCGAAAGCGGGAAATTCAAAGGCCAAGGGAGATTGCGACAGCTTCTCGAATTAGAGCCAATTCGTCTGCGCGAATGCTACCGAGCTTTTTCGCGAATCGGTCTAAATCGAAGGAATGGCATTGGGCGGTATCCACTTCACTTGGTTTACTTAGACCGCTTTTTGCATCCGCAATAACTTCAACATACCACTAAAGATTGAGATGACGGTGCTTGTCATCGGTAACGGGCACGACAATCCTAAGCGGCAGATAGGTAAAGCCCGGTTCCGAAATCACCACGGCAGGCTGGCGCTTGTCCATTTCGGCGCCTCGGTTCGGTTCGAAATCGACCAGCCATATTTCGCCCGGCTTGGGATCGTTAAGGAAGTTCAATCGTGGACACGCTGACTTGCGGGAATGATCGAATTGGGATCTTCGGCATAGAGCCGGCCGCCGAGCTTGAATTGCTCCTGCAAAATTTTATCCCGCTCCCGTTTCGGAAGCTTGCGAATTTCCACAGCCGTAAGCCCGCGCGGGGTGGGCGGTTGCTTCTCTGACCTATAAAGGCGTTCCATGATGGTGAAAAGTGATCCGACCAGAAAAAAGTTCGGAACATCCGAACCGGGGTTGCGTGGGATTAAAGCGGATTACACGGACGATTTTTATTCTTTGACGCCATTGCAAAAGCGAAGATCGTGCAGTGCACGTTCCGATTGTGGAAAAAGCGCCAGCGCTTTTTGAAAGTATGATTTGGCAGCATCCCGTTTATTCATGGCCAGCATTACTTCGCCGCCCAGCGTATACGTAAGCGCATTGTCCGGTTCATACATGATGGATTCTCTCATCGCCTCATCGAAGCTGTTGGGATCTGCCTGGCCCGCCAGCACCTGATAAAGATACTTGTGGATGGGAAGCACCTTACCGGTTGTAAAGCGTGTCGAATCGGTGAAGTTATAAACGCGCATGATCTCACTTTCCGGAGGCGCGTCGACGAAAACCGTATTTTCATTCGGAATCTCACACCAATTGTCGAGGAATGCCGCGTAGGTTACGCCTCGTTTACGCAGTGCGGGAACAGCGCCGGGCTTGTTCAGGTATGGAATCATTCCCGGATTGGCCAGCCCAACAAGATCGACAATCCGTCGGCCCGAATAAAATCCCAGCGCCCCAATATCGTGCGTTGCAATGACGGCGTGTGCCGGAAGATTCTTCGCGCACCATTTTGCGGTCGCGACTTGCAACTGGTGGATGTAAGAATCTTCGTAGGCGAGATTTTGAACGGCGCCGCTCATTCCCGCAAATTCACCGATAGCTGCGGCGAATATCAGTGCCATGGCAAGTATGCTTGCAACAGAAATGGATTTTGCAAACCAGGAAGCACTTCGCGCGCAACCGATCACGGCAAGCAAGAGGACGAATGGCAATATGGGAATGAGATACCGACCGTCCTGATAAAGATAGGGCAGTTTCCAGTGGTAAAGAAAGATCATTCCCAGAGGATAGAGAATGAGTGCTAAATTCCCACGCCGTTTTTCCGAAATCGTCCAGCCGAGTCCAATCGCAGCAAGCATGAATGCAGTTAGTTTTCCTCCGCCTGCAACAAGCTGCCAAAGCTGTGCCCAGAAATGCGTGTTACCATTTTTATAATATGCCAACTTTGCGTAGTACGTATTCGGCAGAACCGTGCCAGACAAAACGAAATTGAATCCAGCATAAAGCAATACCAAGACAATTAAAATCAGAACCGCTTTAATTCCGGGCTTCGAGGAAGCAGCTTTTCGATTATAAAAATAATCGACGCCGATAGCGATAGCAAGAACAATCGTATCGGGCCGTGCCCACATCCCAAGACCCAGGGCGAAGCCTAACGAACTCCACTGCTCTCGGCGGTATGCAAGCATGGCCCACAACAAAAGCGCAATGACAAGGCTCGTCTCCATACCCCAGTTCGAGATGACGAGGAGAGAGGGGGCCGCAACAAATAGCAGGATCCCGGCAACCGGCAACCAGGGAAGGGTTGTGAACAGACGAATGAGAAGATAAAAAAGAAATGCAGACGCGGCGAAAGCCAGAATCGAAGGGATGAGTGCTACCATAAATTCTTCTTTCGTTACAAGAATGATAATCGCTTCGATGAAGGTAAATAGCGGCGAAGTGGAGCCGGAGGTTGCGGCATTCATTGCCCCATACGCGAAGCGGCCGGTCGTGGCGAGCGTTCGCGCGAATGTAAGATGAATCCACGCGTCATCGAGCGGAAAGCCGACGAAGCCATTCGTTGAAACGACCGAGTATAATACAAAAAGCGAAGCGCACGCCGCGAGTATTACGCTCGCATATTTTGATTTTGGCTCGTAACGCCGCCAAAGCATTTCCAACTTTGATGGTACGGAGGATTTGCTTTTTGGCTTCGGAGCCGACGCGCGAGAAGAGCGAATTGTGGTCTTGCTTTTTCGGACCGTGCGTGACATAGTGGAAAAATTACGTTTGTGCGATTTCAGAAGTTGCGGTTTGTTCCTTCGCCTGCATCGGCGGCTGCTTCATAAAACTTGGTCGCGCAATCGCCTGCTTCACGTCGGAAGGGATTGCCACTTCCATCGGCAATTCGGCGTGGACGATATTCGATGGCGCGCTCTTATTGCCCGCAAGATCATAAGCGCGGATATAATATTGATAGGCGATGCCGGCGGCGGCGAGATGGTCGGTCCACATCGAAGTGGTGATCGAGTAGGTATGCTGGAAGGAGCGGCCGCCATCGGCCGAGCGCCAGATTTCGTAGCCCATCACTGCTTCGTTATCCGTCGCGGGCTTCCAGTTGATTCGAATATTTCCAGAACGGACCAGGACGGCGAGCGGATCGGGAACACTCCACTCCGGGGCAACTCTATCCTCCGAATACGGCGCTTGGATTTCGTCCTTTGGCCACAGCCCGCAAACGACCTGATGAAAATTCTCATCGAGCGCCTTGCAGATATTCCAATAAATGCACTTTACGATTTTCTCGCTTTCGCCTATTCGTGCTTTTTTCGGAAGATCGGGATCGGCCAGGAGCGCGCGGGCCATGCCGATTAAATCCGCGCGGTCATCCTGCAACACTTCTTCCGCAAATTCCGGCGATGGAATTTTTCCAGTCGCGACAACGGGCGTTTCCAATCCATGCCGCCGCAGCATTCGCCGCGCGGATTCCGCCATGTGAAGATTGTAGCCATCGGGATATTCCATCGGCGGCATACAGCGGTCGCCGGAATAGCCGGTGTAAGGATAGAGTACTTCGCCTTCTTTATGGACGGCATCCTCAAATTTCCCACCGGCGGAAAGCGAAATATAATCGACTCCCGATTGAGCAAATTTGAGCGCGATGATGGCCGATTCTTCCGTGGTGTATCCGCCCTTGATACACTCTTCGCCCAAGAAGCGAACGCCAATTGGGAAATCTTCCCCAACCATTTCGCGGACTTTCTTTATCACTTGAAGTGGCAGCCGCATTCGGTTGTCGAGCGATTTTCCGCCGTAAAGATCGGGCCGCTTGTTCCGCTTCGAAAGAAAACTCGAAAGCGTGTACGCGTGCGCCATGTGCATTTCGATGCCATCGTAGCCGCACTCGCGCGCACGCAAGGCGGCCTGGCCATATTGCTCGACGATCGTCTGAATATCCGCAATCGACAAATCCTCGATCTTCTGCCGCCATCCGGAGCGCGCAATTTTCAGGAAGTGAATAATTTGCGGGACTGCTTTCGAGTCACTTGTGTCATGGATTTTTTTCGCAAGCTCCGAAAGTCCCGGCTTAAATTCATCGCCGCAAATCCGGAGCAGTGGCCCCGACTTTGCGGAGTGCACCGCCATCGCTTCGAGCACGATGAGGCCGACTTCGCCTTTTGCAAAGCGCACGTAACGATCGGTAATATCCTGATTGACGAACCCATCCTCGCCCGAAAGCCGCGTGACCATCGCCGGCAGCACCAGCCGGTTCAAAAGCGTCATGGAATTGATGCGGTAGGGGGTGAAAAGTTTTTCGAACACGGAGCCTTGAGTATGCGGGTTAAAAGAAATTTTGCTGATTCTCATTCAAAGTTGCTTCTGCGCTTGAAAGTTCATCTGCTTCTTTGAATTTCGTCGACGGATCTCTATTCCCTCTCCGAAAACGCATTCGGATATATTCTGACAGGAAACATCGTCATCGCCACGCTCATCTTAGCCGTGGGGAATGCGATTTATCGGCGGATTTGATCCCAGTTTCCGCGCCGTACGGCTGGATATCGTCAATGCGCTGCCGGTCTCGGAAGTTCTATGGTATTGCCTCTGCTGGCTGTGCTCCCGCTCTGCCCTTGGGTAGCGTTCCAAAGAGAACGATTAAATTCGTGGCGAGAATGATGGTAAAGGCGATCGCTGGAAGCACATAGAACACATCTCCGCGGGCATCGAAAACCTCATAGGCAAGTACCGCCGTCACCAGACCTCGTGGCAGCAACCAGAATGCGTCCCGGATGTCCTCCGGTGTCCAATCGCTCACTGCGGCGCCAAGCACGCGCAACGCCACAATGCGCGCGATGAGAATGGCGGCAAGGATGGCAACGGTTGGCACAATATAGCTCAGACTGACAAACTTCACCGTTATTCCAAGGACGACGAAGAAGAACGAGCGAATAAAAAAAGTGAGGTCACTATGGAAGTTATAGCTGGTAATGTCAGTATTTTCAGCGACAAAATTTCCAATGCCAATGCCGAAGAACAGAACGGAAAGGAGTCCGCTGCCGCCCAGAATCCGGCTAAGGGCATAGTCCGAAAGGATCAGACCAAGCAATAGCACGCTCTCGAACTTTCCCGGAGCGGTCCGTTTCGTCCAGAACTTCCAGACCAGGGTCGCGGCGCCGGCAAGCAGAACGGAGATCAGCAGCTTTCCAAGGATTCCGCTCAGCAGTCCCGGCAGGTCGAGGTCGCCCACGTCCAGCCCGATAATCGTCCCAACCACCAGCACCGCAAGGACATCGCCGAATGCCGATTCGACCAAGAGCGTGCTCCGAAGCCCCGCCCGAGTGCCCATCTGCTGCAAAATGGGCATGACCATCGTACTGCTGCTACTTCCAAAGACTGCTCCGACCAACAGCGCGGACGTGATGTCAAACCCGAGCAGCGTAACACAGCATAGCACCACCAGCGCCGCGGTCAGGACGAAGCCAACGACGGCAAGCAGAAGCCCGTTAAGCGCGTGGCTCCGATCTTCGCGAACATTTAGTTCTAATCCGCCTTCGAACAAAATCAGGATGAGCGCGAACGTTCCGAGGCGTTCGGAAAAAGCACGTAGGCCCTGCGGATCGATGAGGCCCAACACCGGCCCAATCACGATACCGGCAGCCATCAATAGAAGCGAATCCGGAATCCGCGTTTTGCGGTACCCTCGATTTGCTAAAAATCCCCCGACAAGCAGCGCCCCAATTAGGCCAAACAGAACCGTGTTATCAAGCATTCTTGTCTTTCAACAAACAAGAGCAACAAAAGGGATTCCAAAATATGAGTCTCAAGTATTGCGGCGCGACTATCCCACCCCCTGCACATCCACATCGACAACGACCTTCACATGCGGCGAGGCAAATCGTTTCTGGTATTCATCGAGTGCGCCGGTGATGGGGCGGTGCCCAGGCGCGTGGCAACACCCAATTTATGGATCTTTCACGCAGCGGCAGGAGGCATTCATCGGTGGCTGTTCTGGGTCGGATTGATCTTTATCTCCAAAGAAGCGATAAACGGGTATAACGTCGCCGGCGATCTCAATCCCGTTGACAAATCCTGCCCACGGTTGTCCTTCGGGAACGAGTGTACTACTCAGAAACCTCCCACTGATCGATTTTAAACCGTAAACACGAGCAAGTGGCCCCGAGGGTAAGGGTGTATTTTGCCAACCAAAAGCCCCTCCGGGGAGTGCGGAAAAACCTGTGCTATTGGTTGCTTTGCTGATGCCCGTGGTGAACGCCCCCCAGCCCCCGGCTGTCGTGTCGGTCGACGTTGACCTAAGCGCCCTCGAAGCGTCCGAGTTGGAGCCTCCTAAACCGCCGCTTGCCCCAGCTGCAACGATCAATTGATTCCATTCGGAAAGACTTGGAATATGCCAGCCCTTCGGACAAACTCCCTGAACGTGGCTTGGGTTTGAACTATCGGAAGCAGCGCCATCCATCGCAACATTCCACGGATAGAGTTTTCCAAAGAGCGCGCAATTTTTGGGATCGTTATCGTAGCACTCGCTACCGGGGGCGTCGAAGTTCAGATTCTGCGCCATCCACGTCTGCGTGCCGATAGTAACGATCTTATAGACCTGCCCATCCCGCGTATCCAGCATCGAGTCGGGTGGATAGCTGTAATTATCAGGGCCGTAATGGTTGAACGGCATGTCGAGACTGTAATTCCCAACATTTAGCCGCCGGGCAGTGTACTGAAAGCCATCGGCCATCTTATAGGCCTCGCCCGTACTATCGCCATAAACAACCAGCGCCTGCGCGAGGCTATCCTCCATTCGTTTACCAAAGGTGTTATCGAGCAAACCTGACAATCCATTCGGGTAAGCATACGAATAATACGCAAGCGGATGCAGACTCGTAAAAGCGGGATAGATTGGATTAAGAGCAACGCGAGACGGATTTTTAGTGGTGTCGTAGCTGGCCCAACCCGAATAGCAAAAATTTCCCACAATGATCGTATTAGGCATGGGCGGAAGCGCGGCAATATACTTGGAAGTTACAAGAACGTTCTGTGCTGAACCGCCTCCAAGTTTCAAAAAGTCCTCCCAAACGCTTGAGCATTGAATACGGAGGCTACCGTTTTTTATCCCTTCGTACGTTCCCGGTCCTGCTTGTGACCCGTCCATCTGTGCTTTAATCTCCCCTTCGCTCAATGAGTCAGTACCGAAGTTAGGAGCATGTACGATTGCGCCGGTCACAAAGCCGGAGGGAAGGCCATGTGTGTCGATAAAAACGATCCCATAGTTCCCGAATGTGTTGATTTCACTTAAGGTATCACCATAGAGGACAGTGACATTAAAACCCTGGTTCGCTTTCTTAAAAATATTGATAAGGGAATCTATTTCGCCTTCTTCATAAAGCGATGTGATCACGTTACTCCTCATGGCGCCATCGGCATTATTTTCGCACGGCAAATAGATGAGCACATTCTTATTGGTGAGGGCATGCGCGGCAGGAACGCTCGGTCCGAACCTCAGTGGTTTCATTTTGGGACCGCCGCCACGTGTTAGCGCAAGACCATTTGCATCGGCGAGATAGATCTCAAACACGGCATCCAAGCCCGACTTTAACAAGAAATCTATTGTGAGGCTGTCGTAAACCTCGACGCTTTGCACATTGGACTGCGTTTGTAGCCATGCGGCCGTAAGCATGATGATTTGCTGCGGGCTGCTGCCGGGATTCGCCTGCGCGAGGGCGTAGCACTTCGATTGGGTTGTGTTTAAGGTGCTCATCACCTCGCCCACGGAAGGCCCGGAGCTACCCGAAGGCGGTCCCGTCGGCTGCGACGCTTTGCAGCTTGCAAAAAGGATTGCGATTAGGCTGAGTGCGATGAGTTTGAGTGGTTCCATAAGCTGATTTTGATTAAAAATTGACGTTCGTGAAACGAACATACTTACAAAGATACAACAACTTCCGGAAGCACGCAAAAAACGGGAGGGCACACGCGCTGCTATCCCACCCCCTGCACATCCACATCGACAACGACCTTCACATGCGGTGAGGCGAATCGCTTTTGATATTCGTCTAAAGCGCCGGTGATGAGGCGACGGATTTTTTCGCCGTTCGGATCCTGCGTTTTAAAATCTTTGATAAGGAGGTGCCAGCGAAACTCGCTGCGCAGCTTTGCGATCGCTGGCGGCGCGGGACCCATGCGCTCATAAAAGGATGCACGTGGGGGGAAAAGGGTGGCGAATTGCTTCGCGCGTTCCTCGGTGGGCGCTTCATGGAGTCCGCGAAATTCGATAAGGATGAGCCGGCTGAACGGCGGATAGTGTAATGCCTCGCGATCTTTCAATTCGCTTTCGAAGAACGCATCATAATCATGCGCCGCGGCCATCTCGATCGCCGCGTTCGTGGGCTGCAAGGTTTGAATCAGCACTTCGCCCGCAAGTTCTAAGCTGCGTCCCGCGCGGCCGGAGACTTGTGTAAGTAATTGGAACGTCCGCTCGCTCGAACGAAAATCAGGAATATTCAGGCTCGTGTCCGCGCTCACCACGCCCACGAGCGTGACCCGCGGAAAGTCCAGTCCTTTCGCAACCATTTGGGTTCCCAGCAAAATATCGGTTTCGCCGCTTGCGAAGGTGGAGAGGATTTTGTGATATGCGCCTTTGCGCGCGGTCGTGTCCAAATCCATGCGGACGATCTTCGCTTCGGGAAATGCTTTTGAAATATCTTCCTCAACGCGCTGTGTGCCGGTGCCTCCCAAACGCAGCGTTTCCGCGCCGCAGGTTGAGCAGGTCTTGCGCTTGGGTGTGACGAAGCCGCAATAGTGGCAGCGCATCTGATCGCGCTGCCGATGATACGTCATCGTCACCGAGCAATTGGGGCACATCTCGGCGTTGCCACAGGTGAGGCATTCGAGATAGGTCGAATATCCACGCCGGTTTTGAAAAAGGACGATCCCTTCTTTCTTCTCCAAACGCTTTTGCATGGCTTCGCGCAATTCTGGCGTGAGCGCGATCTTCGCCTTCGCAAAATCGCGCCGGTTCTCGGCGGTGCGGAGATCGACTATTTTTACAATCGGCAGAGCCGCACGTTTCGCGCGTTCGGTGAGTCGCAATAATTCGTACTTTCCTTCGCGAGCGTTGTAGTAGGATTCAATACTCGGCGTCGCGCTGCCAAGAACGGCGACCGCATTTAGCATCGCTGCTCGGACGACGGCGGCATCGCGTGCATGGTAGCGCGGCGATTTATCGAATTGCTTGTAAGTCGCCTCGTGCTCTTCATCGACGATAATAAGCTTGAGATTTCGGACCGGCGCGAAGACCGCGCTCCGCGCGCCGATGGCGAGCTTCGTTCGTCCTTCGGCAAGCGCGCGCCATGCCCCGTATCGTTCCCCGAGCGACATGCGCGAATGGAGAACCGCGATTTCCGCATCGCTCGAAAAACTAAGCCGCCGTTTGAATCGGTCGATAAGCTGGGGCGTTAGCGCAATTTCCGGAACGAGAATGAGCACGCCATTCCCTTCCGAGAGCACTTTTCGTGCAAGCGAGATGTAAACCTCCGTCTTTCCGGAGCCGGTGATGCCGTGCAGCAAAAATGTTTTAGGCTTTTCTCGATCGAGAGCGCCACTAATCGTTCCTACCGCGATTTGTTGCTCCAGTGTGAGGATAATTTTCGAAATATCGTCCTCGCCCGCACTAGTGGGGTGTGTGGAACTCTCGCCCGCGTTTTTTTCGCGGCGTGAAATTACGATATATTCTTTCTCGCGCAACGATTTGAAGGTGCTTTGCGATGCGCCGGCTTTTTTGATAAGGAGCGGCGCGGTTAACGGGTTATCCGGCTCCATCTGCGCTTGCTGCACGAGTGCGAGCAGGATATTCGCTTGGCGTGGCGCGTGTTTCTCAAGATCGTTTAGGACTTCCGCCAAGCGCTCGGAACCAATCGCAAGCTCCGGCGCTAATTCGACAAACGTTTCCTTTTTAACCGATGGCTGCCGCGTAAGCGGCCGCTCAATTCTGAGGAGACCGACTTCTTCAAGCGCGTGCAATGTTGCGTAAAGGCTCTTCGCATTGGTAAGCTTTCCCAGTTTGTCGATGGAAATCCCTTCAGCATGTTTGGCAATTTCCCCAAAGATCTCTGCTCGTTGCGGCGTTAGCTCTTTCCTGTTCCTACCGTCCCCGGCAAAATCAGTAAGAAAAACTCGCGCTTTCGTTTCCGGTTTCAACCCCTCCGGCAGCGCGGCGGCGAGCACATCGCCCCAGGAAGTGAGATAATACGTGGCGAGCCACTTCGTCCACCGCAAAAATTCTACGTCGAAGACCGGGGCGGGATCGAGCACATCGGTGATGGGCCGAACTTTCGTTTTTATCGAAGGCGCATCGCGCGTGATTGCGACGAGCACGCCCGTTTTTTCGCGTTTGCCGAGCGGGACCAGCACGCGCGACCCAACGTGCGCGCGTTCGGAAAGTTCTTCGGGAATCGAATAGGTCAGTCCCTCGGTGCCGCCCGAATGGAACTTAAAGGGAAGCGAGAGGGCGACGACACCGAAAAGCGAGTCAGGACTTCGCTCCGGTTGTTTCGCCATGTTGTTTCGTGACGTGTTCGAGGATAAGCTGCCTCATCTTTTCCTCGACTTGCTGGTGCGCGGTGCCGCGCACGATAAGTTCCAACTGCGGGCAAAACGCGGAATAAACCTCCTCGCCCTGTCGGCGAACCAAAATCTCGTACTCTTTTCCTTCGATTAGCATCGTATATATTTTTACAGTGTGGGCATCATCCGAACGCTGCCTGCATTGCAGGCACTTCTCCCGGTTGGGCGATGCGGCTTTCCATGCGTGTGAGTTCTGCGGCGAGGCGAATGCCTTCGAGCACCAAGTCTGCATCGAAATGCGTTACGATATTCGTTCGTCCTTCGAAGTGCCGCGCCAGACCCCCGGTTGCGATAACGATCGATTCTTCATTCGGAAATGCAAACGCGCCCAATCGTTTCACGAATCCCTCGAGCTGCGAAAGACCGCCATATAAAATTCCCGATTGAATACTCTCAACCGTCGTTCGGCCGATGATGCTCGTGGGAAATGCAAGTTCGATGGCGGGCAACTGCGCGGCGCGCTGCGTGAGTGCTTCGGCGCCGAGTTCGAGTCCCGGCGCAATTGCCCCACCCAAGAATACGCCGTCGGAGGTAATGCAATCGTAGGTCGTCGCGGTGCCGAGATCGACGACGATGCACGGCCGCTTCTCTCGCTCTCCCCACAGTTTATACGCAGCGAGCGCGCCGAGTAAACGGTCGGTGCCAAGTTCCTCCGGATGTGGATAGCCCATTTGGATCGGTACGCTACCGCTTGTGATAGCCAGTACCATAGCGCTCGGAAAGATTTCACGGAGCACCACGATTAGCTCATTCGAAGCCCAGGGAACGACGCTCGCGATCGCGATCACATCCGGCGACGCGATGCCCGCAAGCGGGGCGTCCAGCGTTTCGCGCGTGAGGGCGCGGTGTGTGAGCGTGCGTGTCGGAATATCGAAACGCTTCGTCAGACGCCCCTCGGCGGATGATCGCTCATCCTCGAAGAGGCCGAGCGTCGTCGAAGTGTTGCCGATATCGACTGTGAGGAGTGCCATGCTGGAAATGCTAACCAATTTTATCGGCTAACGATTCTGTTATTATTCCAGGTTAAACTGCCAGTATGGCGCGCGATGATGCTGGCATCCGCTTGCCGCAACAACACGGCGCCCGAATCGTCCACGCCTTCGAAGTGCAGCGAGGAAAGTGTTTGTCCCTCCCCGCCGGTAAAATCCAGAGGAAAAAGATCGGACAGCCATGCCAGTTCCCGGTTCACACGGGAAATAATATTTGGGACTGCACTATGATGCAACTCCGCGGCCAGCGCGTCTAAAATCCGGTTGCGAGTATCGTCAACACTCGCAGCAATTGCACATTGGTGAAGCGACGTCGCAATATTTGAAAGTTCGGGCGGGAATTCTTGCTGTCCAACATTCAGCCCAATTCCGAGGATGGCCGATCGCATCGCTGCGCCGTTCCACTGTGCTTCGACGAGCAGCCCACATACTTTTTTTCCATGAATAAGAATATCGTTTGGCCATTTCAATCGAATATCTTGCGCATCCAATTCCGGAGCCATCGTTCGGACCGCGGAAAGCACGGCGAGGGCAACGCGATATTGCAGCAGGTGCATTGGCTCCGGGATCTCGGTAAGGACGATGCTCATGAGCAGCGAATCCCCCGGTGCGTCATTCCAAACTCGCCCGGCACTGCGGCCGCGGCCGGAAGTCTGGTGCCGAGCTTGGATGACATGGCCATGCCGTGCCTCGCCGCGCGCGAGCATTTCGCTTGCCAGCGTGTTGGTCGAAGCGACTTCATCGAATTCAATAATATTCCACACGAGGGGAAAATGCTAAGTGTTAAGCGACGAGAACAAATTTATATCCAATTTCGTGAAGCGCATTTCGTGCTTCTCCTGTTAATGACGTGCGAAACACCAAAGCATTTTAGCACTCTTAGCACTCAGCATTCCCGTGGTAGTTTATAAATTTGGTGGCGCACTGGCTCGCACGAAGCGTGGCCTGGAGGCGCTCGTGCGGATTGTTCGCGAAGCCGCGAAGCGCGAAGCCATGCGCGCGCGCCGGAATAAAAAGTCGGGCGCGGTGAATGGCATTGTGCTTGTCACCAGCGCGATCGGCCACACGACGCGCAACCTTGCGCGCGCCGCCGAACTAGCCGAAGAAGGACGCCTGCGGGAAGCGGAGGATATGCTCGATCGATTAGTCGACCAGCATAAGCAATTAGCGGCTTCGCTGCGGATTGAAGACGAGGCGGATCTCTTCGACCGGTTCGATTCCATTTCCGGCGAGATTGCCGCGTGGTTCGAAGGCGTGGCGATCGTTAGGGAACTGTCCCCGCGCACGCGTGACGCTATTCTCGCAAGCGGCGAGCGGTTAGCATCCACGCTGATTGAAGCTCTGCTTCTCGATCGCGAGATAGACGTTCACCCGGTTCCCGCCGCGAACGTTATCGTTACGGACGAGCATTTCGGCCACGCCGCGCCGATCGTCGATGAGATTGCTGAGCGTGCCGAGAAATATATTCTCCCGCAACTTCGCCGATCGCGCATCGTGCTCATCGAAGGATTTGCCGGCGCGACCCGCGATGGCATCACCACGACGATGGGCAGCGAAAGTTCCGATCTCACCGCGACACTTCTCGCCAGCGTTCTTGGCGCGAAAGAGGTGGTGATTTGGAAAGTGCTGCCGGGACTCTACACCGCCGATCCGGAATTAGTCAAGACGCCAAAGCTCATTCGCTCGCTCAGCTTCGATGAGGCGGAAGAACTGGGCCGGCGCGGCGCGCGCATTTTGTTCCCAACGTTCGCACAGCCGTTGAGAAACGGCGAGACGCTCCTTCGCATCGCCACGCCGTTCGGACACGCCGCGCGGCATACCACGCTGCAGCACGAAGTCATAACGTCTGCTCGTCGAACGCCGCCGCTTGCGCTCGCGATCGAGCAGCGGTTGGTGCCGTTTATCATTGCAAAAAAGAGGATGGCGCTGCCAAAGCATTTGTCGCGGTCTGCCTCGGCATTCGAAACCGTACTCGCGAACGCCGCTTTTTCCTGGTCTTCGGCGGAGGAAATCCATATTCTTATCCGAAAAGAAGAATGGCGAACGGTTGTGCGCGAGCTTGCAAAGCTGGAACTATCGTTCACCGAGGGAAACCCGCTCGCGGCCATCTCGCTCATTATTCGAAGAGTGAAAAACGGCACGGACGCCATGCTGCTCGCCGCGATGGCCCGCAGCCTGCGGAACGTTCCAGTTCGCGCCATTTTGCCATTCGAGCGAAGCCTCATCGCGCTCGTCGATGATCCCGATGGCCTCGCCGCTTTACGAAAATTGCATCACGACCTGTTTGGGTAGCACCGATGTGCTGCACCATCATAATTATATCCTTTGGTCGGTCACGTATAATAGATAGAACTTTTTATTTAGAACCGGGAAGCTTTCCAAGCCTTTTTTGGAAGGCTTGATCGAAAAGAAGGATACCCGGGTGGACCCCTAATGCGTCGGCAATTTGGGATAGACTCGATATGGTAAGATTACGAGATCCCCGCTCTATATCGCCAATATACCCTCTTTGCAGTCCTGAAACTTGAGCCAAGTCCCCCTGAGAGTAACCACGTGACTCTCGCAGCAACTTTACGTTTTTCCCGATTACTTTGAGCAACTCCATTCCATGATAATGAGAGGATTCAGGAATTCATGGCTAATCGGTCACGTATAAATGACCGCTTTTTGAGCACGCCGTGATTTTTTGTCGTATATTTGTACAAGGACTCGGATGTGAATCTCGGAGTCCGCATCTCTTTACCAATTCACGGGTCTTTTTAAAAGGACCTTCACGACACAACAGGAGACTTGAAATATGAAAAACTCGATGCATTCTCAGAAGCGGATCGTGGTTATTTTCTCCGCGTTTCTTATTGCGCTTATTGCGAAAGACCTCCATGCGCAGGGTTGGCCGCCACCGCCATCCTCGTCCGATACAACAACTTATTACTACATGAATGAGTCCGGAGTGGAAACACCGTGGACTCGACCGCCCGACTCTACGATGGTCCCAGGAATGGTGATCTTCGTTCTGCGAAGGGGCGCTCTTGACAGCGCAAAGCTCATGACGACTTATAATAATTGGACCGGCTATCATTCGCATCGAGGGAAGGGCGCAACTCCGCAGAGCGGCAGCGGCTATGTGCAAGGATACCCTTACGCTTTGAGGCATGACCTCCTTACGGAACGTTTTTATCTCGATAGTTCGAACAATGTGATAACGGATACCGCGCTCGTGCATAGATTGATTGACGCGGGAGCGAAATATCTGACAAGGCTGACCACGGCGAGTCCGATCGATACTCTCTCGGTCGCCAGGAATGGGGATACCATCCCGTTCGATATCTCCGGCTGGATGGTTTTGCACACCGATAGCACCACCAATGACCTTTCATTTACTTACGATCTGATGAGTTACTTCCGAAACGATGTTCAATTCGCAACTCCTGAATATCAGGGTGGAACGCTCCTCAGTCGAACGCCTGCGGAAGTTGCCGATACGTGTGAAGTTGCCTTTGTGGATATGATGCATGCGCCGATCGCGTGGGGTGATGAAGTGGGGCACGATAGCATTAAAATAGCAATCATCGATGCTGCTGTCGATTGGCGGCATCCGGACCTTGGCGGGGCAATGGGGCCGGGTCAGCATGTGATCTGGGGATGGGACTTCACCAATAAGGATAGCATTATTCAATGGTTCCCCGATGCTGGCGATACGGTGAATCACGCGAACTCCCACGGAACCCAGACAGCAGGAATTATAGCAGCACTAACAAACCGCAATGCTGGTTCCGCTGCGGGCCTTGCTGGAGGCTGGGGAACGCTGAATGGCGATACCGATTTGGGAACTGGAGTAAGTCTTGTGATCTGTGGAATCGGCAGAAGGCACCCGTTTGACTCGCTCGCTGGTTTCGATCCGGGAATCGACGAATTTCTCTCCGCAGTCTTCGAGACCAGCGCGAAGAGTAGTTCTTCCGCGTTTGGGCTTGGCGTTCACGCGATTAATTTTGCGATGGATGAGTCATGGGCTCGTGACCCAGCTGTCCAGATGGCTCTTGCGTATGCACACGAGAACGGGGTAAACTTCATTGCGGCTAAGAGCCAGCATGCAACAGGTGGTACGCAGCCCGATTATCCAGCCGATTGGGATGAACCGTGGGTAATCGCGGTTGGGGGAAGCTGGGGTCAACCATCCCCTACCGATCCTACCAAAGTTCCACTGTCGGATTATGCCGTGAAGCTCGATCTTTTGGCACCAAGTGGAGACGATGAATTCGGAATCTGTGCCTTGCCGAACCTGAATTGGACCACCATGGCAGGTGACAGCCTTGGTCATGCAACATCATTTAGGTATGGCGGTTTTAGTGGAAACTCCGCGGCCACGCCTAATGTCACCGGTTCGGCTGCGCTTTTGTTTTCGAGGTATTACCGACTCGACCACAAACACCTGAAGGGCTTGGAACCCGAGGACATTCAGGGAGCATTTAAATCTTTTGCTTTTAGGGGCGATGGCGACCGCCGCGCGCTGGGCGTCGCAAATGAGTGCGTATGGATTCCTCAAAGTGGCTATGGATATTTGGACCTGGGTACAACTTTTGCCGCCCTCGATAGTGGCTACGAATTCCGCCACTTCAATCTGACGATAAACCAGGATTCGACGCTGGCAGCGAACCCCCTTATAGTGGGAGAAGCCTTTGATGCTGGATTCGATTCGAATTATGTAGGCGGTTCACCAGCAGGTTGGACACCTCTTCCAGGCAATTGGTTTGATGCGTATGTTCCTTACGAGATTGGCCTGTACGATCTCGGCTCCTATGGGAACTTTAAGAAGTACAAGCAACGCGATTACCTGTTGGTCGACAGCACTGGAAACTATTTATATCAGGGGTACTATCGGGTCGATACTTTTTATTGTCATCTCGATACGATATGGGATACGACTTCCCCTCTCTTCGCCTGGGGAAGAAGTGGCAAGCAAACGGAAAGAAGCGGGTGGAGCTTGAATCAATCGAATGAACAGGTTGGCTGGAGCCGAATCATCGATGGATCGGGCGGCGATTCCCTTAATGAGGGGATCAATCACTCGGGGAGCTTATATTTTCAAGCTATTACGGCACAATACTTCCTGTACCACGTTCACGTTTGGGACAGCTCGAATATTGTCGTTTACGATACGACTTGGTTTGTGGTTCCTCCGGATTCTGCAATGGGCGCAAACTTCACTGTCTTTGGGAAGGTCAAGCCCCAATTCAGGGATACGACCCACGATACTATCCTCTCGGCCGTTCGAGAACAGCCAGGATTGCCTGGCTCTGGCCTTCGTGTTTTTATCGATCCAACAACGAACACGCTTATCGCGATGTATTATACCGATGCTGCTCTCCCCGATGTGAACGTAGAGATTTACGATGCGCTCGGAAGACTTGTAGTAAACTCACACAGCGCCATTGCCAATGCGGGATGGAATAAGGTGAATCTTTTGCTTGGTGATTTACCTTCTGGTATCTACCACTGCCGGGCGAGCGGACCGGGGTATTCTGAAACGAAAGGATTTGCGATTATTCGATGATTTGGACTTTGAAGATGAGAATTTGCCGCTGGATAACCGTGATCGCCTTCCTGGCGATCACGGCGCCGGCGCACAGCCAATGGACGAGGGGCGGCGGGTATAAAGCTTTGGCGGGCCCCATTGCCGTGCTGGGCAACAAGATTTTTGCCGGCAATATGAGCATGGCGATCGAGGGCGATCCGCCAAATGGAATTCCCCCCGATTCAGGTCTTTGGGTTTCCGAGGACACGGGAAAAACCTGGAAACCCGTCGGCTTCTCCGGCATCAATGTTGTCTCTTTCTGCGCAAAGGATTCTCTCTTGCTGGCCGGGACGCTTGTAAACGGAATTTTTCTATCGACTGACACGGGCCAGTCATGGGTGCTTTTAGATAGCACGGTAGGATTCTACGAAGTGCCGGCCATGGCGATCAAGGGAAACATTTTTTTTGCTGGCTCCACAATACCTCCTTTTGTTTTTCGCTCGACCGATAAGGGCCGCTCGTGGAAGAATTGTGAGATTTCTACCTGGCCACTTGGTTCTTTTTTTGTTTCGGATAGCTTCATATTCGCTGGAGCTGGCATTGATCTCTCATCCTCTGTTTCATCGGACGAAGGTTTGACTTGGAATTACTGCAATGGTGATATTTTTGATGCATTTGCATCTGTGGGGAATAGTATCTTCGCCGCATCCAATCGTGCTTCCGAGCACCACCTCTGGCATAATGATGGTAAAGGTTGGAAGTGGGACCAGCGCAAAGGTGAAGGCATTACGGACACCGGGGCCATTACCTGCATGGTTGCTCACGGAAACGATCTTTTCGTTGGGACCAGCACTTACCCTGGCAGTGGTTACATCTATCGCTCCACGGACAGCGGGGATTCCTGGCAAAACGTGAGCGAAGGAATGGACTCGAACGCGCGCATCACATCACTCGCGATCCTCGGCGACTACATTATTGCCGGGGATGAAAACGATGGGATGATTCGCCGCATCCTCTCTGATTTCGATAAGTCCGAAGTGAACAACTCGTCTCCGCCGGCGATGACGCTTTCGCAGAACGCGCCGAATCCCGCGAGCGTATCGACGGCCTTTAGTTACACGCTTCCCTATTCGGAGGAGGTGCGGGTTGGATTATACGACGTGATGGGCCGGGAAGTTCGCGTGTTGGCCTCGGGCCGGGTGGATGCGGGAACGCATTTCGTGACGATTGACGCCGAAACGCTCGCGCCCGGCGTCTATTATTATCGCATCGAAGCCGCTTCCGGCGTAGCGACGCGGCGAATGGTGATGCAGTAGATGCTCATTTCTTAGTCGCGGAGCGACGGAGTACTCGTAGCCCAGCATGGAACGAAGCTGGGTAATGGTTTCCAATAGGTTCCCAAGTTCTGAAAGGAAGGAGTAATCTCCGGCAGAGAACATCGCCCTTTCAAGGCTAAGAAAATCTAAATTTACATCGTCAGCCAGGGTTTCGCTTCGCTTCACCCTGGAGGGTACTTCGTGCCTCCGGCTCTTAAAGGGGCCAGGGCCACCGGCCCTATCTAACCGAAAACGGGTGCCCGTAATATTAAATCTTCGAATAATAACGATTTAGCTGTAACACTTTTATAGTTTAGGAGTTATATTGTGGGTACGGTAACGAGCACCCTTCGACAAGCTAGAGCATGCCCTATTCGGCAATTATGAAGTATGAAAAATGCCAAAATTTTTCGGAGCAGATTTTCTTTCCAGAGGAATGCCCAAAATGAAAATTAAACGTATCCCGCCGAG
>VFSW01003848.1_pt1 | contig 22478 bp, 22 predicted proteins | sample 5358111 | NCBI WGS metagenome assembly VFSW01 (sample SAMN11554181, study PRJNA540505) | mine drainage metagenome | isolation source: sediment from site ElyBrook_90M | place: USA: Ely Copper Mine, Vershire, VT | collected 2017 | reverse complement strand
GTCACTCGCCGCGGCATGGCCTCATCTGGTATCCTACGCGGCCGCTCCTCGGCAAATTTTGAAGGACGAACGACGCCCATGGCCCGCATCACGGTCGAAGACTGTTTGCAGAACGAACCGAATCTTTTCAACCTGGTGCTGCTCGCCGCACGCCGCGCCCGACGCCTTGCCAACGGTGCCGAAGCGACGGTCGCCTGGGAAAACGACAAGCCGACCGTGGTTGCGCTGAGGGAAATCGCCGCCGGCAACGTGACCATGCAGATGCTCGAGGAGCCGGACGAGCCCGCACCGGCGCCGACGAGCGAGCTGGACATGCCGTCGGATTTCCGCGCGCCGCAACTCGGCTTGGGCGATTGAGCGCAGGGAGAATTCCCTCAAGGGTCCGATGGACTATGCGTCCTCGATACTCGGATTGCTGCCCGGAGTAAAACGCTCGACCGGGATCGCCCAGCTTTTGGACAAGCTGGAGGCCTACCTGCCGCCTGCCCAGATCGATCGGGTTCGCGAGGCCTACGAATTCGGCGCCGAACGGCATCAGGGACAGACCCGCGTCTCAGGCGAGCCGTACATCACCCACCCCGTGGCGGTCGCCGGAATACTCGCCGACCTGCGGCTCGATGGCGACACCCTGGTCGCCGCCATTCTGCATGACGTTATGGAGGACACGCCGACCGCGAAGGCGGAAATCGTCGCGGTCTTCGGCCAGGTGGTCGCCGAGCTCGTCGATGGCGTCAGCAAGCTCGACCAGATCCAGTTCAAGAACCGCGAGGAGGCGCAGGCCGAGAGCTTCCGCAAGATGCTGCTCGCGATGGTGCGCGACATCCGCGTAATCCTGGTCAAACTCGCCGATCGCATGCACAACATGCGCACGCTTGGCGTGATGCCGCCGGTGAAGCGCCGCCGGATCGCGCGGGAAACCCTGGATATCTACGCACCTATCGCCGAACGCCTCGGACTCTACGCGGTGAAGCTCGATCTCGAGGACTTAGGCTTCAGGGCCCTCTATCCGCAACGCTACAAGGTGCTGGAAAAAGAAGTCAAGCGGGCGCGCGGCAACCAGAAGGAATTCATCGGCAAGATCTCGCAGGCGCTGAAGGATTCGCTCACGAAGGCGGCCATCGTCGGCGGCGTCGAGGGCCGCGAGAAGCACCTCTACAGCATCTACAAGAAGATGCACAGCAAGGGCATATCGCTCAGCGAAATCGTCGACGTCTATGGATTTCGCATCGTCGTCGACTCGGCCGACACCTGCTACCGCACGCTCGGGCTCGTCCACGGCCTCTACAAGCCCATGCCGGGACGCTTCAAGGACTACATCGCGATTCCGCGCGTCAATGGCTACCAATCGCTGCACACGACGCTGTTCGGGCCGAATGGCGTGCCGATCGAGGTGCAGATTCGCTCCGAGCAGATGCACCGCGTCGCCGAATCGGGGATCGCGGCGCACTGGAAATACAAGTCCGGTGGCGACGTCTTCGGCGGCATCGAGCACGATCGGGCACGAGAGTGGCTCGCCGGCCTCGTACAGATCCAGGAAGGCGGCAGTTCCGAGGAGTTCCTCGAAAGCGTCAAGGTCGACCTGTTCCCGGACAAAGTCTATGTGTTCACCCCGAAGGGCAAGATCCTGAGACTGCCATCCGGCGCAACCGCGGTCGACTTCGCCTACGCGATTCACACGGACGTCGGCAACCGTTGCGTCGCCGCCAAGGTGGACCGCCGCCTGGTGCCATTGCGCACGCCGCTGCGCAACGGCCAGACGGTGGAGATCATCACCGCGAAGGGCGCAACGCCGAACCCCTCGTGGTCGAGCTTCCTCGTCACCGCCAAGGCGCGCGCCGCGATACGCCAATACCTGAAGAATCTGAAGCACGGCGACGCCATCGAACTCGGGCGGCGCCTGCTGAATCTCTCGCTCGAGGAGTTCTCGCTGACGCTGAAGAAGCTCTCCCCGTCCGTGCTGGACGCCGCGGTCAAGGAACTCGGCTTGAAGGACGCCGACGAGCTGTACGAGAAGATAGGCCTCGGCGAGCGGCTTGCTCCGCTGGTCGCGCGTCTGCTGCATCCGGGCGGTGGCGAACATCCATCCGGCAACCTCGGGCCGCTGATGATCGCCGGCACCGAAGGCTTGCTGGTGACGTACGCGCGTTGCTGCTTTCCGATCCCGAACGACCCGATCATGGCCTACCTGAGCACCGGCCGTGGGCTCGTGATCCACCGCCAGAATTGCGGTAACCTGTCCGAGTATCGGAAGCAACCGGACAAGTGGCTGCCGGTCGCCTGGGAACCGGGCCGCAGCCGGCTGTTCAGCTCCGAAATCCAGCTGGAGATCAGCAATCGCGTCGGCGTGCTGGCGGCGGTCGCTTCGAACATCGCGGGCACCGAAACGAATATCGATCACGTGATCCTCGAGGAGCGCGACGCCGCGACCTCGGCGCTTACGTTCGAACTGCAAGTGCGCGACCGCAAGCACCTGGCGCACGTAATCAAGACGATCCGGCGGATGCCGGACGTACAGCGCGTGCACCGCACGCTGGCATGACAGGAGAACCTCGAGGAACCATGAGCAAGCTGATCATCTCGACGAACGATGCGCCTGCCGCGATCGGCACCTATTCGCAGGCCGTGCGGGTCGGCAACACGATCTGGGTCTCCGGGCAGATCCCGCTCGATCCGGCGACGATGACGCTCGTCGCTGGCGGCATCGAGGCGCAAACCCGCCGGGTTTTCGACAACCTGCGGGCGATCGTGAATGCCGCCGGGGCGGGCCTCGACGACGTGGTCAAGCTGAACCTCTACCTGCTCGATCTCACGCACTTCGCGCTGGTCAACAAGATCATGGCCGAGTACTTCGCACAGCCGTATCCGGCGCGTGCCGCCGTCGGTGTCGCCGCCCTGCCGCGCGAGGCGCTGATCGAAGCGGAGTGCATCGTCGCCCTGTGACGAAGCTCACGCCGGTCACCGCGTTGCGCGGCGTCGGCGAGGCGCTCGCCAAGCGTTTGCACGCGCTGGGCGTCGAATCGATCCAGGACCTGTTGTTCCTGCTGCCGCTTCGCTACGAGGACCGCACCCGCACCGTGATGCTCGGCGAGCTGCGCGTCGGCCAGCGGGCCGCGGTGGAAGGCGAGGTGCAGCTGAGCGAAGTGACGTTTCGGGGACGCCGGCAACTCCTATGCCGGATTGCGGATGGATCGGGCGCGCTGACCCTGCGTTTCTTCCATTTCAGCGCCGAGCAGCAGCGCGGGCTCGCACGCGGCATCCGTGTGCGCTGCTTCGGGGAGGCGCGCCGCGGCGCGGCGGGGCTCGAGTTCGTCCACCCGGAATACCGCCGCGTGGACCCGGACGCGAACGCCGCACCGATCGACCATCTGACCCCGGTGTACCCCTCGACCGAAGGCCTGACGCAAGGGCGCCTGCGCCAACTGGTCGGCGCGGCGCTCGACCGCCTCGACAGTCGCGACCTCGATGACTGCCTGCCGCCTGAACTGCTGGCGCCGGAGTCGATGCCGGCGCTGCACGAGGCCCTGCGATTCCTGCATCGACCGCCGCCGCACGCCCCCATCGACGCCCTGCTCGAGCGGCGCCACCCCGCGCAGCGGCGGTTGGCCTTCGAGGAACTGCTCGCTCATCACCTGTCGTTGAAACTGCTGCGCCAGCGCGTCCAGCTCGAGCCGGGCTGGCCGCTAAACACGCCGGGCGGGCTGAAGGAGCGGCTGCTCGCGGGCCTGCCTTTCGCGATGACGGGCGCCCAACGACGGGTGCTCGCGCAGATAGAAGCCGACCTCGCGCGGGCGACCCCGATGTTGCGCATGATCCAGGGGGACGTGGGATGCGGCAAGACACTGGTCTGCGCGCTCGCCGCCTGCGGCGCGCTCGATGCAGGTGCGCAGGTGGCGCTGATGGCGCCGACCGAGCTGCTCGCCGAGCAGCATGCGCAGAATTTCCGGCAGTGGTTCGCGCCGCTCGGCGCCGGCGTCGCACTGCTCGCCGGCCGGCAGGGCAGCAAGCTGCGGCGCGAGACGCTGGCCGGTGTGCAGAGCGGCGCAACCTCGGTCGTGATCGGTACGCATGCGCTCTTCCAGGAGGGTGTGCAGTTCCGGTCCCTGGCGCTCGTCATCGTCGACGAACAGCATCGCTTTGGCGTGCATCAGCGGCTCGCGTTGCGTGAGAAAGGCGCCATCGGCGACCGCCGTCCGCATCAATTGATCGTCACCGCAACGCCGATCCCGCGCACGCTCGCCATGACCGCGTACGCCGATCTGGACGTCTCGGTGATCGACGAACTGCCCCCGGGGAGAACCCCGGTCCGCACCGTCGTGATCGCCGAGTCGCGCCGCGCCGAGGTGGTGCAGGCGATCCGCAGCGCCTGTCTCGAGGGTCGCCAGGCCTACTGGGTCTGCCCGTTGATCGATGAGTCCGCCGATTTGCCGTTTCAGGCCGCGGAAGAAACCGCGGCGGCCCTTGCGCAGGCGCTGCCCGGGATACGCGTCGGCCTCGTGCACGGACGCATGCCGGCAACGGCGAAGGAAGACGGCATGAAGCAGTTCAAGGCAGGTCACATCCAATTGTTGGTCGCGACCACCGTGATCGAGGTCGGCGTCGACGTGCCGAATGCAACCTTGATGGTGATCGAGAACGCCGAGCGGATGGGACTCGCGCAACTGCATCAATTGCGCGGGCGGGTGGGGCGCGGCAGCCACGCCAGCAGTTGCGTGCTGATCTACCGGGCGCCGCTCTCGGCGCTCTCCCGCGAGCGCCTTGCAGTGTTGCGTGCCACCAACGACGGTTTCGAGGTGGCGCGCCGCGATCTGCAGCTACGGGGCCCGGGGGAACTTCTCGGGACCCGCCAGACCGGACTCGCGCAGATGCGCATCGCGGACCTCGCACGCGATGCGGATATGTTGCCGCGGGTGCAAAAGGCCGCGGAGCTGCTGCTCGCGGACTGGCCGGAACGCGTCGCGCCGCTGCTCGCCCGCTGGATCGGCGGCGCCGAGCGTTACGGGCGGGTCGGGTAGAATGAGCCGATGAGGCTTGCAAGCGCAGTACAACCCGGCCTTCGCGCGTGGCACCCGAAGGCGGGTGCCGGTCGCCGCGCTGTCGGCGCGTAACGGGCAAGGCACGTGCGACCGCCACAATCGGGCGATGATTTGGCGCAGCGCTTGCTCGCGCGTTGGCGCTGGCTCGCCTGTCGGGTCCGCTTTCACCCGTGGACGACCCAGGCGCTGCCGCGCATAGGCGCGACGCTGCTCGACTACGGTCGGCTGATGCGGCTGGACCGGCCGATCGGCACCTATCTGCTCCTTTGGCCGACGTTGTGGGCGCTGTGGATCGCGGGCGACGGCAAGCCGCGGGAGTCGATCTTTGCGATCTTCGTGATCGGTGTGCTCGTGATGCGCTCGGCCGGCTGCGTGATCAACGACTACGCCGATCGCGATTTCGATCCTCACGTCGCGCGCACGAAGGACCGGCCGCTCGCCGCCGGCCGCGTATCCAGGCAGGAAGCGCTGGTGCTGTTCGCGATCCTCTGCCTGGTCGCGCTCACCCTCGCACTACGACTCGAGCGAAAGGCGTTGTTGCTGGCGCTCGCCGGCGCGTTTCTCGCCCTCACCTACCCGTTCATCAAACGCTTCCTGTCGGTGCCGCAGTTGTATCTCGGTTTGTCATTCGGCTGGGGAATACCCATGGCGTTCGCCGCCCAGCAAGGCCGTCTGCCGCGAATCGCCTGGCTGCTGTTCCTCGCGAACCTGCTCTGGGTCACCGTCTACGACACGATCTATGCGATGGTCGATCGCGACGATGATCTGAAGATCGGCGTGCGTTCGACCGCGATCCTGTTCGGGGACTCGGATCGACACATCATCGCGGCGTTGCAGGGCATGACGCTGCTCGCGCTCGTGTTCGTCGGCCGGCAAAGCCGATTCGGTCCTTGGTACTGGGCGGGTCTCGTTGCGGCGGGGGCATTTTTCGTAAGACAACTGTGGCTGATCCGCCATCGGGAACCCGGCGCCTGCTTTCGAGCGTTCCTGAACAACCACTACGTCGGCATGAGCGTGTTCATCGGCATCCTGCTGAATTACCAGTTCCGCTGAACGGGTCAGGCGGCACTCGTCAACCGACACATGCCTCGCGGGTTGACTGGCGGTGGCGGCAGCCGAATACTTCAGGGATGGAGCGGCCGGGCCGCGACGAACACACGGCAAGGGACCGAATGACGACGAAAACCGATTGGACGATCGAAGAAGTGCGCTCCTTGTTTGCGCGCCCCTTCATGGACCTGCTGCTCGATGCCCAACAGGTTCACCGGCGCCATCACGCGCCGAACACCGTCCAGATCAGCACCCTGCTCAGCATCAAGACCGGCGCCTGCCCGGAGGATTGCGGTTACTGCCCGCAGAGCGTACGCCACGACACGGGCCTGGCGCCCGAGGAGTTGCTCGAGGTCGATGCGGTCGTGGCGCGCGCGCAGGCGGCGAGGAACGCCGGCGCGACGCGATTCTGCATGGGCGCCGCCTACCGCTCGCCGAAGCCGAAGGATCTGCGCAAAGTGATCGCGATGATCAGCGCCGTCAAGCAAATGGGACTCGAGACCTGTGCAACACTCGGCATGTTGAGCGCCGAGCAGGCACGTGAGCTCAAGGCCGCGGGGCTGGATTACTACAACCACAATATCGACACCTCGCCCGAGTATTATCGCAAGGTCATCACGACCCGCACCTTCGAGGACCGGCTCGACACCCTGAGGGAGGTGCGCGCCGCGGGCATGCACGTCTGCTGTGGAGGCATCGTCGGCATGGGCGAGGCCGCTGAGGATCGTGCGGCGATGCTGCACGCGCTCGCGACCCTGCCGGAGCACCCGCAGAGCGTGCCGATCAACCGCCTGGTGCGGGTGCCGGGTACGCCGCTCGCAGACGCCCCGCCGATCGATCCGTTCGATTATGTGCGCACCATCGCCGTGGCACGGATCCTGATGCCGCGCTCCCACGTCCGCCTGTCGGCCGGCCGGGCCGAGATGAGCGATGAGTTGCAGGCGCTATGCTTTCTCGCGGGCGCAAACTCGATTTTTTACGGCGAGAAACTGCTCACGACCGGCAACCCGGACTGTGCCCATGACGCGCGGCTGTTCGAGCGCCTGAACCTCCTCGCCGAACCCGCAGCCGCCGCAGCCGAGTCTCCCGCCGCGTCGGCCTGAGGCGAGGCACACGATGCCACTGAGCCGCGAGACGGCTGCGTACAGCTGCGAGCGGATGGCGCTGCGACGGGCGTTCGACCTGGCGGCACCGAGCTACGATGGCGCGGCCATACTGCAGGCCGAGGTGCGAGAGGAACTGCTGAGGCGGCTGGACGTCGTCACGCTTTCGCCGCGGCTCGTCGTCGACGCCGGCGCCGGCACCGGCCACGCGAGTCGGGCGCTGCGCCGACGCTACCCACGCGCACGAGTGCTCGCCGTGGACATCGCTCTGGGCATGCTGCGTGCCTCGCGGCGCCAACAATCCTGGTGGCGCCGATTCGATCGGGTCTGCGGCGATCTGGCGCGCCTGCCATTCGCGGACGCGAGCGTCGACTTGCTGTACAGCAATCTGGCGCTGCCTTGGTGCGAACCGGATGCCGCGCTCGCCGAGGCGCGACGGGTGCTGGCGCCCGGAGGCCTTTTCAGCTTCACGAGCTTCGGACCGGACACGCTGCACGAACTGCGCGCGGCCTGGTCGAGCGCGGACGCGCAAGTCCATGTGATGCAATTTTTCGACATGCACGACCTCGGCGACGCGCTGGTGCGTGCCGGCTTCGCGCAGCCGGTGCTCGATGTAGAGCGCTACACCGTGAGTTACGCGGACGTGGGCGGCCTCATGGGCGATCTGCAGGCCTGCGGCGCGAGCAACGTGCTCGCGGGACGCACACGCAGTTTGACCGGCAAAGGGCGGCTGCGCGCGATGCGTTCGGCCTATGAAAAATTCCGCCGCGATGAGCGCCTGCCGGCCACCTGCGAGGTCGTGTTCGGGCACGCCTGGGGGGTGGCGCCGGCATCGAACGCCACTACGCCGCCGCGCAACGCTGATACGAGCATCGCGATCGATGAGTTCAGACGCCAGCTGCGTGCGCGGCGATGAAGCCCTGGGGGATCTTCGTGACCGGCACCGACACCGGCGTCGGCAAGACGCGGGTCGCAGCCGGCCTTTGCCGGGCCTACGCCGCGCGCGGCCTGCGCGTGGCGGCAATGAAGCCGGTCGCGACCGGCAGCGCCCGTACGGCGGCCGGGCTGCGCAACGACGACGCACTCGCATTACACCGGGCCATGAACGTGCGGGCAACGTATTCGGAAGTCAATCCATACGCCTTCGAACCGGCGATCGCACCCCACATCGCGGCGGCCGAGGCGGGCACGACGGTGGATTTCGACACGCTCAAGCGAGCCTACCTGCGCCTCGGCGTGCGCAGCGACGTCACGATCGTCGAAGGCGCGGGCGGCTGGCTCGCGCCGATCGATGCCGAGCGCGGCTTCGCCGACCTCGCCGCGGATTGGGGTCTGGAGGTGGTTTTGGTCGTCGGCCTGCGGCTCGGATGCCTGAACCATGCCCTGTTGAGCGCCGAATCGATCGAGCGGCGCGGGCTAAGATTGCTGGGCTGGGTTGCCAATACGATTGATTCTCAATACGAACGCCTGCAGGAGAACATCTCCACCCTGCGGACGCGGCTCGACGCACCATGCCTCGCCGTGCTGCCCTTCCTGCCAGCCGACGATGACAGGGCGGTCGCGCGCGCCCTGGGGGAGCGCTTGATCCTGCCGCCCTGAGGTCTGCAACCGTAGTAAGATCGTGCCGCCGTGGAAGTGCCCGTCATCCGGAGCCTCATGGAACAACGCATCGAGCTTGCGCCGAATGGTTCCCTCAGTACGGCGGGCGCGTGGGCCTGCATGGCCTCGAGCGTCGCCTTTTCCCTGCCGTTGACGTTGCTGTGTGCGTGGCGCGGTCTCTGGCCGGTGCTCGCCTATTGGATGCTCGAGATGGCCGCCCTCGGTCTGGCGCTGCGCACCTCGATGGGCCACCGATTCCATACGCAAACGCTGCAGGTAACGGACTCCTGGATCAGCCTCGTGACCCGCACACGCCACGGCGACGCCAAAGAAGTGTTTGCGCGACACTGGACGACGGTTAGACTCCGGATACCGCAATCACCGCTGCACCCCAGTCGGCTGACGATCGAGAGCCGCGGGCGTGCGCTGGAAATCGGCAAATTCCTCATGGAGGATGAGCGGCGCCGATTGGCGGCGCGTTTGCGGGCCTTGGTTGGCGGCATGAATGAATCGCCACCGCTGGATAATGACAACACTCTGGGGGATTCGTTGCGATGAATGTGAACAGGTTGACCGCGAATGACCTTCGCCCGGCCCACTCGCGAGCCATGAGCTTCGGCCGGGTGCTCGGCATCCTGGCCGGCTTGCTCGGTGCCGGCACCGCGGGAGCCGGCAGCTGGCCCGCGATGAACATGCCGGTCGGCGTCACGGTGCTCAGCCACAGCATCTACGATCTGCACATGGAAGTCCTGTGGGTCTGCGTGGCAATCGCGGCGATCGTTTTCGGCGTGATGATCGTCGCGATGATCCGATTCAGGCATTCGAAGGGTGCGGTGCCGGACATCAACATGACCCATAGCACCAAGGCGGAGATCATCTGGACCGTCATCCCGGTCTTGATCCTCATCGCCATCGCGATTCCCGCCGCCAAGGGCATCCTGCAGATCGAAGACATGCGCGGCGCAGGCCTGACCATCCGGGTCACCGGCTACCAGTGGAAATGGCAATACACCTACCTTGGCAAGGCCTCCGGGATCAGCTTCTTCTCGACGCTGTCGCAGAGCTCGAACTTCGCGAGCCAACTGCACTCGGGCATCGATCCGCGCACCGTGCCGCACTACCTGTTGTCGGTCGACCACCCGCTCGTGATCCCGAGCGGCGTGAAGGTGCGCCTGCTGCTGACATCGGCCGACGTGATCCATGCGTGGTGGGTGCCGGATTTCGGCGCCAAGCGCTCGGCGATCCCCGGGTTCATCAATGAGTTGTGGATCAAGGTCCTGCCCGGCAAGGAAGGCGTCTATCGCGGTCAGTGTGCCGCGCTCTGCGGTCGCGGCCACGCCTTCATGCCGATCGTCGTCGACGTGAAGACGCCGGCGGACTTCGACAAGTGGGTTGCCCAACAGAAAGCGGCATTGAAGCAGGCCGCGGCCGCGTCCGCAGCGGCGGCAGCCCCGAACAATGCGCCGGTTGCGAAAGCCGGCGCGGCGGGGCGCGCCATCGAGGCCACCGTCCACCGAGCGACGCGACCGCTGATGGCGCGGGTATTGGATTGAACACCGAACTTTACCAAGAGAGCCCACCCAACATGGCCCATGCAATCGATACCGCCCACGACGTGCACGCCGCCCACGACCACACCCTGGCGCACGATGGACCGGCCACCGGCATCAAGCGCTGGCTGTTCGCGACGAATCACAAGGACATCGGCACGATGTACCTGGTATTCAGCCTGATCATGTTCTTCGTCGGCGGCTCGATGGCCATGGTCATCCGCGCCGAGTTGTTCGAACCGGGCATGCAATTCGTCGATCCAGGTTTCTTCAATCAGCTGACGACGATGCACGCGCTGGTGATGATCTTCGGCGCCGTGATGCCGGCGTTCGTCGGCCTCGCGAACTGGATGATCCCCCTGCAGGTTGGCGCGCCCGACATGGCTCTGCCGCGCATGAACAACTTCAGCTTCTGGCTGCTGCCGTTCGCGTTCACGCTCCTGTTGTCGACGTTCTTCGTGCCGGGCGGCGCGCCCGCAGGCGGCTGGACGATGTATCCGCCGCTCACGCTGCAATTCGGCGACAGCTTTCCGATGCTGATCTTCGCGATCCACTTGATGGGCATCTCCTCGATCATGGGCGCAATCAACGTGATCGTCACGATCCTGAACATGCGCGCGCCGGGCATGACGCTGCTGAAGATGCCCTTGTTCGTCTGGACCTGGCTGATCACCGCCTATCTGCTGATCGCGGTCATGCCGGTGCTCGCCGCTGCGGTGACGATGCTGCTCACAGACCACTTCTTTCACACGAGTTTCTTCAATGCGGCCGGCGGCGGTGATCCGATGATGTACGAGCACATCTTCTGGTTCTTCGGTCATCCCGAGGTCTACATCATGATCCTGCCGGCCTTCGGGATCATCAGCGAGATCATTCCGACCTTCTCGCGCAAGCCGCTGTTCGGCCGGAACTCGATGATCTATGCGACGGCCTCGATCGCCTTTCTGTCGTTCATCGTCTGGGGCCACCACATGTTCGTCGACGGCATGCCGATGGCGGCGGAGATGTTCTTCATGCTGTCGACGATGCTGATCGCCGTACCGACCGGTGTGAAGGTGTTCAACTGGACGGCGACGATGTGGCGCGGTTCGCTGTCCTTCGAGCCGCCGATGCTGTTCGCGATCGGCTTCCTGTTCATGTTCTCGATCGGCGGCTTCTCCGGCATCATGCTCGCGATGGTCCCGGCCGATTTCCAGTACAACCAGACCTACTTCGTGGTCGCGCACTTCCATTACGTGCTGGTGCCTGGCGCGGTGTTCGCGATCATGGGCGGGATCTATTATTGGCTGCCGAAATGGACCGGCAACATGTACAACATGACGCTCGCGAAGACGCACTTCTGGCTGTCGACGATCTTCGTGAATGTGCTGTTCTTTCCGCAACACTTCCTGGGACTCGCCGGCATGCCGCGCCGCATCCCGGATTATGCGGTGCAGTTCACCGACTGGAACATGGTTTCCTCGATCGGTGGATTCGGCTTCGGACTGACGCAAATTCTGTTCGCGATCGCGATCATCCAGTGCGTGCGCGGCGGCAAGAAGGCCACCGCCCGCGTTTGGGACGATGCGGCGCCGACCGGTCTGGAATGGACGATACCGTCGCCAGCCCCGTATCACAGTTTCACGACGGCGCCGGAGATCGACTGAAGTGGTGCGTTCCCCCGATCAAGACCGGCGCGTCCGCCATAGCGCGCTCGTGCTGGCGGCGGTCGCGATGCTGGTCTATTTCGGCTACATCGCGATGAAACTGTATCGACACTACCGCTAGAAATGCGGCCTGCGCAGTCTCCATTGGCCGCGGATCGGCACTCGAACCGCAAGCTGGTCGGGACGCTGCTCGCCATCGTGGCGGCAAGCGCCGTGCTCGGCTGGGGGCTGATTCCGCTGTACCGGGTGTTTTCGAAGTATGCGGGCATCGGCAATGCCGAGGCGCGCGCCGGGCCGCAGACGCTGCGCGCACAAGTCGCCGCGAAACGGTTGGTCACCGTGCAATTCGTCGGCTACGCGGACTCGGTCGGCACCTTCGAGTACCGACCGCAGGTGACGGAAATGCAGGTGCAACCGGGCCGGATCTACCAGACGGCCTTCTACGCGCACAACCTCACCGACGGGCCGGAGCAGGTGCGGGCGGTACCGAGTCTGCAGCCCGAAGAGGCCTGGCAATATCTGCGCGAAAGCAACTGTTTCTGTTTCCAGCCGCAGTCCTTCGCCGCCGGCGAGGCTCGGTGGATGCCGGTCCGCTTCCTGGTCGACCGCTCGTTGCCGGCCGACATCGACCGGCTCAGCATGTCCTACACGTTCTACGACGCGCCCGAATCGACCGCGCGCCGATGAGCGACCTCGTTTAAACTAAGGCCGTCAAACCGCCGGGAGAGCGAAACGTATGGCGCAAGTGCATGCTCCGAATGCCGATCAATACTACGTCCCGCACTCGAGCCCGTGGCCGATCTACGGATCGGTGACGCTCTTCACCATCATGGCGGGCGCAGTCGCGACTCTCGACGGCTGGCTGCCGGTGTGGTCGCTTTTGCCGGGTTTCGCGATGCTCGCCGGATTGTTCATCTTCTGGTTCGGCACCGTCATCAAGGAAAACGAGAGCGGCATGTACAACATGACCGTTGACCGCTCCTTCCGCCTGGGGATGATGTGGTTCATCTTCTCCGAAGTGATGTTCTTCGCCGCCTTTTTCGGTGCGCTCTTCTACGCGCGCGCCTTGGTGATGCCCTGGCTGAGCGGTGGGGGCACGAAACTGCTGACCAACATCCTGCTCTGGAGCAACTACCACGGCACTTGGCCCACCAACGGGCCCGCCGCCATCGGCCCGCGCGCGAACGGCTCGTTTCAGGCGGTGCCGGCGCTCGGGCTCCCCGCACTGAACACGGCGATCCTATTGACCTCCGGTATAACGATCACGATAGCGCACCACGCCTTGCTGCGCGGTTATCGCAGGCGCCTCGCCTGGTTCCTTGCCGCCACGTTCCTGCTCGGCTTCACGTTCGTCGCCCTGCAAGCCACCGAGTACCACGAAGCCTACACCCGACTCGGTCTGCAACTCGGCACCGGCATCTACGGTTCGACCTTCTTCATGCTGACCGGCTTTCACGGACTGCATGTCACGATCGGCGCGATCATGCTGTTCGTGATCTGGATACGGGTGTTGAGGGGGCATTTCACGCCGCAACGACATTTCGGCTTCGAAGCCATTGCGTGGTACTGGCATTTCGTCGACGTGGTCTGGCTGGGCCTGTTCATCTTCGTCTACTGGCTCTGAGCGGCAAGGCCCGCAGCCGGCAGCCCGTCAACCGGAGGGCGGGTGGATCCAGCCTAGGTAGTAGGCGAGGATCAACAACAGGAACAGTGACACCGACAAGCCGACGCGCCACGCGAGCGCCTTGACCATCTTGTCGCCATCTTCCGGTTTCCTGCTCGACAGGTGAAAGAGGGCCCTGCCCAAGCTCGCGAGGATCAGGCCGAGCACCACGATCACGAGAATTTTGAATGGCATGGACGCGCCTCTTCGGCGATTATCGGAGCTAAGGATTATATCGTGCCTATCAGGATTGGAGCCCGTGAATTCGCGCCCCGTGCGCTGACGACGATACTCACCATCCTGGTGATGGCGGCGCTGATCGCGCTCGGCCGCTGGCAGGTGCGCCGGGCGGCCGAGACCCAGAAGGTCTGGAACGATTTCGCGGCGGGCGCCGACACGCCGCTGGTGATCGACGCCGCCACCCCGCGGGTCAAGCTGTTCCGACACCTGCAGATGTCCGGCCACTATGACTCCGCGCACCAGATTCTCATCGACGGCATGGAGGGGCCCGACGGCGACAACGGCTATTACGTGCTGACGCCGTTCGAATTCGACGGCGGAGGCTGGATCCTGGTCGATCGCGGCTGGATACCCTCGAATCCGGGCGCCGTGCAGAAGCCGTCGATTCCGGTCTCCGAAGCGCCGCGAACGATTCGCGGACGGGCGGACGAATTGCCACGACCCGGAATTCGCTTGAGCGGCGGCGCACCGCTCAAGCCGCCGTATCCGGTCATCGCCGTCTATCCACGTCTTGCCGACATCGCGAAACTGCTGCACATCGGGGATTGGGCGAACGCGACGCCGCAGGTGCTGCTCGATCCGGATCAAGCCGATGGCTATGCACGTCACTGGACGCCGCCCGGCTTCCCGCCGATGCGTCACACCGCCTACGCGATCCAGTGGTACCTGCTGGCGCTGACGCTGTTGGTGATTTACGTGGCGACCAACCTGCGCCGCGTCGGTGGCGGGGAGAACAAAGCCGATGCCTGAGCGCGCCGCCACGGAAGTTCGACGGCAGCGCCGCGTCCTGCTCGGAATCGCGGCGATATTCCTCGTGCCCCTCAGCCTCGCCGTTTATCTGTACTACGGGCACCCGGGATTGCGTCCCGGCGAGACCGTGAATCATGGCGCACTCGTGCAGCCGCCGCGGCCGCTGCCTGAGCTCGCGCTGCCGCGGTTCGAGGCCGGCGACACGCAGCCGAACTTTTTGCTGCACAAGTGGACCTTCCTGTATGTCGGCTCCGGCGTTTGCGGAGAGCGTTGCCGTGCGGCGCTCTACGAGACGCGTCAGGTACGCACCGCGCTCGACAAGAACATGGACCGCGTGCAGCGAGTCTTCATGGCGACCGGGGCGTGTTGCGATGCGCCCTTCCTACGGCGCGAGCATCCGGACTTGATCACCGTGCGCGCGACCGCCGCCGCCACGCCGCTGCTGCGGATGCTGCCCGGCGTCAGTGGAGCCAAGCCCCGGGGGACCGGCCGTGTCTACGTCATTGATCCGCACGGCAACCTGATGATGACCTACGCACCGAACGCCAAGCCGAAAGGGATGCTCGAAGACATGCAACGCCTGCTGCAACTTTCCAATATCGGATGAACGGCATGACTCCGCAACGACGTTTATTTTGGTTCCGTCGGCTCGCGCTCGCCGGCGCGCTGTTGGCCTCGATCGTGATCGTGCTCGGCGCCTGGGTGCGGCTCACGGACGCCGGCCTCGGTTGCCCCGATTGGCCCGGCTGTTATGGCCATGTCTTCCCGCAGGCCGGCCACGGATTTCACAAGGCTCTGCACGAGATGATCCACCGGTATTTCGCGACGACGCTCGGCCTCGTCATCCTCGCGCTGCTTTCATGGGCGATCGCGAACCGCCGTACCCGCGGCCAACCACTCGGCGCAGCGGTCCTGTTGTTCATCGTGGTCTGCGCCCAGGGCGCACTCGGCGCCTTGACGGTGACGATGTTGCTGAAGCCGCTGATCGTCACCAGCCATCTGCTCGGCGGACTGACGACCTTGTCGATCCTCTGGTGGCTGTCGCTCGAACCGAGCGGGCCGGAGCTTGGGCATCGGGAGCGCTCACTGCGCAAGTTCGCGCTCATCTGCCTCGCCATTTTGGCCCTGCAGATCGCCCTCGGAGGCTGGACGAGCACGAACTATGCCGCGGCGGCCTGCCCAGACCTGCCGACCTGCCAGGAGTCCTGGTGGCCGCGGATGGATTTTCGCGACGCGTTCGTCCTGTGGCGCGGCCTGGATATCGACTACGACGGCGGCATTTTGTCGAATCCGGCCCGCATCGCGATTCAGGTGACCCACCGCCTTGGCGCGGTCGTAACGGGTATTGCTTTGATCAGCTTGGGGATTTTGACGCTGCGTCGGGCGCAGGCGCAGCGCTTGCGGCGCGCGGCGGCTTTCTTGATTTTTGCGGTGACACTGCAGATCGCGATCGGTCTATCGATGGTGCACTTTGGCTTCCCGCTCGTCCTGGCGGCAATGCACAATGCGGGTGCGGCGCTGCTGTTGCTCGCGATGGTGACGCTGCTGAGGCGTTTGTGGCCGGTGCCGAAGGTCACCATGGTACCCTTGGCCGATGGCGAGCACCCCCGATAACCCTGCCACCGCGGCCCTGCTCCTAGGGCAATGGCGCGATTTCCTCGAGCTGACGAAGCCCAAAGTCAGCCTGTTGATCGTGTTCACGGCGGTCGTCGGCATGCTGCTCGCCTCGCCGGGCATGGTGCCGCTGCAGGCCCTGCTGCTCGGAACGCTGGGGATCGGCATGGCCTCGGGCTCAGCCGCCGCGTTCAATCACATCCTCGACCGGCGCATCGACCAGCAAATGTCCCGCACCCGCGGCCGACCGCTGCCGACGGGCCATCTCGATGAGTCCCAGGCGCTCGCCTTTGCCTGCCTGCTCGCACTCGCCTCGATGCTCGTGCTCTGGTTCGGTGTCAACCCGTTGACGGCGGCGCTGACGTTCGCATCGCTCATCGGCTACGCACTCGTCTATACCCGCTGGCTGAAACGCGCGACACCGCAGAACATCGTGATCGGCGGCGCGGCGGGGGCGGCGCCGCCGATTCTCGGCTGGGTCGCCGTCACCGGGCACATCGACCCGCACGCACTGCCGCTCTTTCTGATCATTTTCACCTGGACGCCACCACATTTCTGGGCGCTCGCGATCGCACGCCGTGACGACTACGCGAAGGCCGGAATCCCGATGCTGCCGGTGACCCACGGCGTCGAATACACCCGCTTGCAGATCGTGCTATACACGATCCTGCTGGTGCTGTGCACGCTGCTGCCCTTCCTCGCCGGCTTGAGCGGTCTTCTGTACCTGCTCGCGGTGATTCCGCTGAACGCGCGCTTCCTTTACTACGCCATCGAACTGCGTCGCAGCCGCAGCGCGGTCATGGCGATGCGCACCTTCCGTTTCTCGATCAAGTACCTGATGCTGCTGTTCGCGGCGCTGATCCTCGATCACTATTTCATGGTGCACATCTAGAGGCGGGTGGCATCGATCGGCAGCGAGCGCAGGCGCCTGCCCGTCGCGGCGAACACCGCATTGCAGACCGCCGGCGCCACGAGCGCGACGGATAACTCGCCGATTCCGCCCGGCGCCGCATCGCTCGGCAACAATCGTACCTGAATATCCGGCATTTCATTGACGCGCAGGACTCGGTAGGCATCGAAATTGGTCTGCTGAACCACGCCGCGCGCGATCGTGACCTTGCCCCAAAGCGCCGCGGTCAGGCCAAAGACGATGCCGCTCTCGATCTGCGACTCGACGATGCGCGGATTGACCATCTGCCCGCAATCGACGGCACATACGATGCGGTGAATCTTCGGCGAGCCGCCCTCGATGGAGATCTCGGCGACCTCGGCGATGAGGCTCGAGTAGCCTTGCATCAATGCAAGACCCAGGTGGCGGCCCGGCGCCGGCTTTCCCCAGCCGGCCAGACGGGCTGCGGCCTCGAGCACGCGTCGATGGCGGGGATGCTTGCCTAGCATGCCGATGCGAAAGTCATACGGGTTCTTACCGGCGAACGCCGCCAATTCGTCGATGAAGCTTTCGATCACGAAGCAATTGATCGCATGGCTGACCGAACGCATGTAACCGACATCGATGCCGATCTCCTGGCGCGTATAACGAATCGACACGTTCGGGACGTCGTACGGAAAATTCAGCGCCGCCTCGACGACCGACGGGTCGACGCCGACGACCGGCGGCAACATCCGCGCGGTGATCGAGGGACTCACGATGTGCAGTTTCCAGGCGCTGAGCCGGCCAGCGGCGTCGAACCCCGCACTGATGTCCTCGAGGGCGGGCGGGCGGTAGGTATCGTGGGTCATGTCATCTTCACGCGTCCAAATCACCTGGACGGGTCGGCCCAGGGCCTTCGAACCGGCGACCGCGGCCGGAATGAAGTCGACCTCCAGGCGCCGCCCGAATCCGCCGCCGAGGAAGGTCGTGTGAACGCGCACTCGATCCGGTGGCAGCCCCGCGGCCGGTGCGGCGGCCGCCTGCGCGAGCTGCTGCACCTGCGTTCCGACGTACAGGTCGCAACCGTCGGCATGCACGTCCGCCGTGCAGTTCATCGGTTCCATCGTCGCATGCGCGAGCAGCGGCAATTCGTAGCGCGCGGAATGGGTACGAACAGCACCCCTCAACGCTGCATCGGCATCGCCGTCCGTGCGTGCCGCAAGCCCCGGATCATCGGCTGCCGCGTGTCGCAGCAAGGCGGTGATCGTGGCGTTGTCGAGGGCCGCATTCGGCCCGGAATTCCAGTCGACATTCAGTGCCTTGCGCGCGGCGAGCGCCTGCCAGTAGTGATCGGCGACGACCAGCACGCCACTATCGAGCGGCAGCACGAGTCGCACACCCGGCAACTTCGCCGCGGCGAGAGCATCAACCGAGTCGGGCCAGCCGCCGAGCACGGGACTCTGCGCAAACGCGCCATACAGCATGCCGGGCAAGCGTACGTCGATGCCGAACTCCGCGCTGCCGTCCACCTTGGCCGGGGTATCGGTGCGCGGCAGGTCGCGGCCGACCAGGACGAAGTCCTTGCTCGGCTTGAGCGCAACGCGTTGCGGCGCCGGTAGGCGCGCGGCGCGCGCGGCGCCCGCACCGTAGGTTAGCCGGTCGCCCGCGCCGGTAGAGATAACGCCCTCCTTCGCCACGCACTCGTCCGGGTCGACACCCCAGGAGGTGGCGGCGGCGCTGATGAGCATCGTGCGCGCCTGCGCACCCGCGGTGCGCAGCTTCACCCAGGCATCCTGAACACTGTTGCTGGTGCCGGTGATTTGACCGTCGTTGCCGGGATTGAAGTACGCGTCACCGACCGGTGCCGCCACGATCTGGATGGCCGCGAGGCGCACCTCGAGTTCCTCGGCGATCAGCATTGGCAAAGCCGTGTAGACACCCTGACCCATCTCGGAACGGTCGACGAGGATCGTGATCGTCTCGTCCGGCGCGATTCTGAGCCAGGCGTTCAATTCAGTGGCGCCGCCCGGCGCCGCGCGAACGCGCAGCGGCAGCATCAGCACGAGCGCCGAGGCAGTGCCGAGCACCGCCGCGGCGCCGAGAAAATCCCGGCGGCTCAAATCTCCCGTCCCCGTCGACGCACCCATGCGCTTAAGCCCCGGCGCCGAGCATCTCGGCCGCCCGGTGGATCGCGCGGCGAATCCGTGAGTAGGTGCCGCAACGGCAGATGTTGCCGGACATCGCGGCATCGATGTCCGAATCGCTGGGATGCGGATTCGACCGCAACAGCGCCGCGGCCGACATGATCTGGCCGGATTGGCAGTAGCCGCACTGCGGCACATCGAGTTCGATCCAGGCCCGTTGGACAGGGTGTGTGCGATCGACCGAGAGGCCTTCGATCGTGGTCACACGCCGGTCCGCCAGATCCGCGATGGGCAGCGAACACGAGCGCACCGCCGCCCCATCGAGGTGCACGGTACAAGCGCCGCACAAGGCCCGACCGCAGCCGTACTTCGTGCCGGGCAAGCCGAGATGATCACGCAGCACCCACAGCAGCGGTGTATCCGGCGCTGCATCGACCTCGATCGCCCGACCGTTGACGTTGATCCGGATCATTGCCGCCCCCAACGCGATTATTCGAGCCGATGGTACCCGCTTGCGGGCCAATTGCGCAGCCGGGTGTTAGGATTCGACGATGCCGGCGGCCCCAGGTTTCTACCCGCGGATACTTGCACTGACCCTCGCAGCTTTGCTGGCGGTCGGGGTGTGGCGGATTTTATCGCCGTTCGCGGTGCCGATGGGCTGGGCGGCCGTGCTCGCGTTCCTGCTCTTTCCGGTGAACCTGCGCCTTCGCCATCGTTTTGGCCGCCGGCCGGGAATCGCCGCAGGCACCTTGACGGTGCTCGCGCCGGTCGTCGTGCTGCTGCCGCTGTCGGCGCTGTCGATCGAGTTCGTCGCGCAAATCTCGGGTCTGCTGCATAGACTTCAGGCTGCCGCACCGAGCTACAAGCTGCTCTCCTCGGGGGATCTGCACCAATTTCCATGGGCGGCACGGATCTATCAGTGGTTCCTCGCGCACGCATTCCTCTCCACGGACGAGGCGCGAACCTGGATGATAAGCGGCACCCGCGAGACCTTGCAGCGGGCGGCCGGGCTCGGAGGCTCCTTCTTCCTCGGCGCCTTGAGTTCGATCGCCGGCGTCGCGCTCATGCTCGTGCTGCTGTTCTTCTTTCTGCGTGATGGCGATGCTCTGATCAGGCGCGCGCGCAGCTGGATCCCGCTCGATGAGGCCCACAAGGAGCGGCTTTTCGAGCGCTTGAGCGACGTGACCCGCGCGATCGTCTACGGCACCACGATGACCGCGCTGGTTCAGGGTCTGCTGCTCGGCATCGGTTTCACGATCGCCGGACTCGCCTCCCCGGTCGTGTTCGGGGTGGCGGGCGCCCTGGTCGCGATGCTGCCGCTCGGCGGCACGGCGCTGGTTTGGGTGCCGGCGACGCTTTGGCTGTTCGCGGACGGTCGCTGGGGATTCGGGATATTCATGACGGTCTGGGGAATCATCCTCTCCGGCATCGACAACTTCCTGAAGCCCATGCTGATTTCCGGTCGCGCCCCGGTATCGGCCTTGGTCGTTTTCATCGGCGTGCTCGGCGGCATTTCGGCATTCGGCGCGATCGGCATCGTCGCCGGACCGATCATCCTGTCGCTGGTATTGTCGCTGATCCTGTTCGCCGAGGAGGCGCGGGGAGGAATCGGCCCATCGGCTTGACGGCCGCGGCACATACCCCCGCTTACAGTACAATTCGCGGTCTGATGGACGTATCACATTTGCTAGACACGCTGAACGAGGCCCAGCGACAGGTGGTCGCCGCGCAGGTGGGCCCCGCCCTCGTGCTTGCCGGTGCCGGCAGCGGCAAGACCCGTGTGCTCGTGCACCGGGTTGCCTGGCTGGTAGAGGTGGAAGGCGCCTCGCCGCACGCCATTCTCGCCGTGACTTTCACGAACAAGGCCGCCGGCGAAATGCGCGGCCGCATCGAGAGCCTTCTCGGGGTTTCGGGTACCTCGATGTGGATCGGCACCTTCCACGGTCTTGCCCACCGATTGCTGCGGTTGCACTGGCGCGAGGCGGGTCTGCCGCAGAGCTTTCAGATCCTCGATTCGGAAGACCAGACGCGGCTGTTGCGCAAAGTGCTGAAGAGCCTCGAACTCGATGAGACGCGATGGGTGCCGCGCGAGGTGCAGTGGTTCATCAATTCCCAAAAGGACGAAGGACACCGCCCCAAGGACCTCAAAGATGAGGGCGACCCGACCCGCGGCCAGCTGATCCGCATCTACCTCGCCTACGAGGAAGCCTGCCGGCGTGCCGGGGTGGTCGATTTCGCCGAATTGCTCCTGCGGGCCTATGAACTGTGGCGGGACCAACCCGCGCTTCTGCAGCACTACCGCAACCGCTTCCAGCACGTGTTGGTCGATGAGTTCCAGGACACGAACGCGATCCAGTACCGCTGGTTCACGCTGCTGGCCGGCCCCACCGGACGGCCGTTCGCGGTCGGCGATGACGACCAATCCATCTATCGATGGCGCGGCGCGCGGGTGGAGAACCTGAACCGATTCAGACGCGACTTTCCGGGAGCGACGCTCTACAAGCTCGAGCAGAACTACCGTTCCACGGCGACCATCCTCAAGGCCTCGAACGCCTTGATCGCGAACAACACCGGACGCATGGGGAAGACCCTTTGGACGAGCGGCGAGGACGGCGAGCGCATCAAGATCTACGCGGCTTTCAACGAGCGCGACGAGGCGGATTTCGTGGTCAACCGCATCCGTGCATGGGTCGACCGCGGCGGAGCGCGGCGCGAAATCGCCGTGCTTTACCGCTCGAACGCCCAGTCACGCGTGTTCGAAGAGGCCTTCCTGAACGCGCGGCTGCCGTACCGTGTCTACGGCGGATTGCGCTTCTTCGAACGCGCCGAGATCAAGGACGCGCTCGCCTACCTGCGCCTGGTTGCGAGCCGCGACGACGACACCTCGTTCGAGCGTGTCGTGAATCTGCCCGTGCGGGGCATCGGCGCGAAGACGCTGGACGCGTTACGTGGGCACGCACGCACAGCCAATTGTTCGCTTTGGACGGCGGCCGTCGCCGCGGTGCGCGGCACGCTGCCGCAGCGCGCCGCGCAATCCTTGAGCGCCTTTCTCTCGCTGATCGACCGATTGCAGACCGAGGTGACGGGGCTCGACCAGCCCGCGCAAGGAGCCCCCCGGAGACAGACCAGCGGCCAGATAGAGCCCGTAAAGAAGGAAAAGTGCGAGCGCCGCTAGGGCCGCGTCCCGCCGAGGACCTGCCAGCCCATCCTGAGCC
>VFSW01003847.1_pt1 | contig 22480 bp, 28 predicted proteins | sample 5358111 | NCBI WGS metagenome assembly VFSW01 (sample SAMN11554181, study PRJNA540505) | mine drainage metagenome | isolation source: sediment from site ElyBrook_90M | place: USA: Ely Copper Mine, Vershire, VT | collected 2017 | reverse complement strand
TGCAATTTCGTACCTATAATAAGGTAACGTGCCAGAAGGGAATGGGGCCGTCTGGAAGCCGCCCCCTGTAAATAACGCCAGGTCAAAATTCAGGACAAAGGATCCATTGCCGACAGATGCCGTGCCGGTCAGTCCTGATACCGTTAGATACAAGGTATTAGGAGTGAAGCTACAGCAGAAAGCGGTAACATAATACTGACAGCAGCACCGGAAGAACGGCGCCCCCGACAGAAGTGTGATTGCGGCGAGTGCGAGGAAGGGGATCATGAGTCACGCCCAGTCCGTGCAGTGATACGGCACCGTCACCCACCACATTCCGTTTGCATCGGGCACGCACCATACGTAAATGCCCGATGTCGCCGTGGTGGCCTTCTCTGTGCCGTTGCCGATCGTCACGCCCGAGGCAATCGTGGTCCACGCCGACCCGCTCCACACGATCTGATCCGCCGTGCCTGAGCCCGGCGTCATCGTCGCGCCACTGGCCGCGCTGACGTTGGTTGTCGTCAAGAACCACGACCCCGCCGCACCCCTGCTATTGGTGCTCGACGCGGCCGCCGCGCCGGTCTTGCCCAGTTCGCGGATGCGCTGCTCGGCCCACTTCACGCGGCTCGTGAGCCGCGCGATCAGGTCGGCGAACCCCTGGATTCGCCGGATGACCTCGGTGAGTTCGACGCGGAGTCTGTCCATTAGCCGCCCACCGGCCCTTCCGGTTCGGCCTGCTTCGGCTCAGGCGGCCCGACAAAGTGCTTGTACTCGCTCTCGCGGGCCCTCTGCCGGTTGCGCTCGTTGATCTCCTCTCGTTGCCGTTGCGCTTGCCGGGCTCTCGCCTCGTTATGTTGCCTGGCAAGATCCTTGTCAACCCATTCGGGGATGGTCAGTTCTCGTTCTCGATGCGATTCGCCCGGCGCCACCACCTCGCCGGACTCCTTGGACCCGACGCCGAAATTGGCGGCTGTCACCTGCGACGGATCGCCCTGCGGCGCATGGTGCTGTCTGTGCCGCCGCGCCCGATGCTCTGGTATGTCGCCGCTGCTTCCACCTTCACCCACCTCGGGACTAAACGCGCCTGTGCCGTTCGTGACTATCGCCCCGACGTTGGGCAGCATCCCCGCGTACGGCGTCAGGTCGAGACCGCCTCCGTAGATCGCCAGCGGCCCCTGCCCACTCATCGGCGGCCGCGTGAACAGGGCCGCGCTGTACGGTGCCCGGCGGTTCGACGTTCGCATGTGGGTGGTGTACGACGTCCCCGTGCCGCCCGTCTCGTGAAACTCCAACTCGACCGCTGTGCAGGGGTTCGGTGTTTCCCAGCCGGTCGTGTACGCGGCCGTGATCGCAATGAGCGTCCCCGGCGAGAGCACGGAGTCGAGCAGGCCCGCGTAGCTCACGCTCCCCTCGACCACGGTATTCGACAGGGCCCCGAACATCTCGTAAGCGTATATGAGCATGTTCGCGGCGTTGGAGTTGTCGCGCCATGCGGAGACCGTGATGTACTTCGTGCGCGTCAGGCCCTCGACCGTGTTCGACGTACCTCCGTACTGCGCCGCGCCGCCCACATCGGCCGGGTACGTCGCCGTGAGCGCCCCGACCTGCACCGGAACGAACACCTGCACGTCGTCGGGCCAGACGGCGGTCTTGCCGTCAGGGGAGAACAGGTACTGTACGGGCTGATCGGTGTAGATCAGCCCGTTGTCGCTGTCGATCGTCAGCGCCACGGGGACCGACACGCCATTGTGGATCACTGTCCCCGTGGCCGTGCTGGTGAGGCTCGCCGATGTGCCTTCCGCGTTGCGATAGGCGTAGGGATAGGGGAAGTTTTGGCGCAAGTGGCCTTTCACATAACTATTCGTCGCCTGGAACTTCCGACCCACGTTTGCCGGTCCGCCGCCGAGCCCGAAAATCTGGTAGGCGTTGTATGCAGTCGAGGGCAGCGGCGTGTCGATCGTCAGTGTCGCCGTGCCGCCCGCAGCCATCGCTGTGCCCGCGATGATCCGCGCCGTCTGCTTTTGCTGGACGCCGGAAAGCGTGTCGCTCACGAGCACGATCACGCCCTGATGACCCGTCGGCGACCAATCCCAGTAGTCCGCCGCGAACACTGCCTGGGGATTGCTCGACGTGACTGTAACGCTGGTCGTATTCGGGCATGTGCACGTCCCTTGATCGTATTGCCCCACCCCCGCCGGCGGCGACACGATGACGTTCGGGGCCGACGTGTAGCCGGTGCCCGCCGCGGTGACGGTGAACTTCGTGACGGACCCGCTGGAAAGCGTCGCCGTCGCCGTCGCGCCCGATCCGCCGCCGCCGGAGAGCGTCACGGTGGGAGTGCCGGTGTAGCCGTAGCCGCCGGCCATAAGGGAGACCTGGGTCACCTTGCCGCCCGCCACCACCGCGAACCCGGCCGCCTGACCGGGGGTGCTCAGCGGGTTGACGAAATCGTTGGGCGACGTCGCCGCCTTCGCCTGCGCGTTGGTGAATGATCCATAAGCGAAGTCTTCCGCGAGTCCATCGTCGGCCAGCGCCGATCCCGGCGCGGGCACCTCGCCCAGCGTCCACCCCTGGATCATCGTGTTGCCGCGGATCACGACGCGGGGATAGGACCCGGACCAGTCGCGGGTGATCGTGGGAAGCTCGCACCGGGTCGTGCCCAGCGTCAGAGTAACGGTCGTGGAGTAGGTCCGCGGGTCGAAAAAGCGGATATGGCCCAGCGGATCGACGTGCAGCCAGTGGTTCGGATGGGAGTTCTTGACGGCCCCCTCGATCGCGTCCAGCAGCCGTTCCCCGGCGATCGTGATCTCATACGGTGGGAGGAAGTTCAGCGTGTCGAGGTCAGCCAGCGTGTCGGGGGGCAGGGTAGAGATCAGCACGGTCGGCGCCGCGCGGTAGCCGGCCCCGGCGGTCGTGACGGTGATCGCCGTCACCGCGCCGCCCGAGACGGTCGCGTATCCGGCCGCCGGGGTCGTGCACCAGCCGGAGAACCGCACTGAGGGCGCCGTCGTGTAACCCGTGCCGCCGGCCGCGACGGTGACGCTCGACACCGTGCCGCCGGCCATCACGGCCGTCCCCGAAGCGCCGGAGCCGGCTGAGGTATAGCCCCCGATTCCGGCCGCGACGAGCGCCGCGCGGACCGTGGCCATCTCCAGCACATCGAGCACGACCTGGCCCACCGTGCGGCCCTGGCGCGAGAGAATCACATCGGGGTCGTCATCCTCGAGGTTGAACCGGGCCGTATCGGTCAGGCTGACCTCATCGGTCATCGGGATATAGTCGGCCCGCGCACGCAGCCCCTTGCAGTGGTATTCTCTTATCCACCCGAGGTTGCCGTCGTGGGCGACGCTCGACGAGTACACGTCCCCCGTGAAAAGCGCCGTGCCATCGGGTAGCGTGTAGCTGACCGTTGCGATACGGTACGGGTCCAAACCGGGGGCGACCAATGGACCGCCCCGAATCACGAATGACAGGGTAGGCACCCCGTCCTTCTCGAAGGCCGTACAACTCCGGAGCAAGATGGAGTCGGCGACCCGATCGACGGGACTGCCATTGATGAGGAAGATTTCAGCCATGCGTTACAAGCTGACGGGTGCCCTGGGTTGGGTCGTGGCCGGCGTCGTGTTGCTCGCGGGAGCGGGGGACCGCTCGGAGGTGCGAGCGCGGCGGCTGGTGATCGAGGACGAAAAGGGTCGGGAGGTGATGACCCTGAGCGAGACCAACGGACGGCCTCACATCTGCCTCTATGGTGAGTCGAATTCGCCCCGTGTGCTGCTGGGCGTCTCCGAGAACGTGGGCCCGTACATCACGATCCGAGGCGATCGGAAGGCGTTCATCAATCTCGGCGTCAGCACGAATGCGAAGGGCCTTCCGATCATGACCACACGGGACGAAGCGGGGAACCACAAGCGGATTGCGACTGAGCCGTTCTAGGACGGGGATCAGAAACCACCGGCCCACATCGGGCCGGGGCGGTTGACCCGTTCGCGCTCGTGGTTGATCTGGCGAATGGTCCTGATGACGGATTCCGCCTGCTGCTGGATCATGGCGTATTGCTGGGCATCGTGCGCCATGGATGCCTGGATCATCATCAGTGCGGCCTGCTGAGTGCTCACCGCGTCGAGCCCGCGGCGTTGCAACCCCGCGAGATCACGGGCGATGCCGGTAGCCTGCCCCTCCGTGAGTTTACCGCCGGACATCGCCTGAACCAGACCAGTGAGGTGCTGCACGGCCATCTGAGCGCCGGTGACAGGGTGAGCCTCCGCGCGCTCCGCTGCCTGTTCGGCCGCGTTGGCCTCCCTGACGAATTCATTCATGTTTGCGTCGGCTGCACGCCCTCCAGCCCTCGCCTTCCGCTCGCGGGCCTCCCGCCGTTGCTTGTACGTGGTCCCGGTGATCGGGTCGAAGCCCTCGAGCTTGAGTCGCTCGTTTTCGGCGTCCACGTCGTATTGCCGTTCAGCGGCGTCTTTAAGATCCTTGTTGATCTTTTCCTGAGTCTTCTGGACCCTCTCCCTGGCGCTCTTCAGGAAGCCGGAAAGCGTCTTGTGGAGTCCCTTGCCGACCTTCTCTTGCTGGCGAGCTTCGGGAGTTATTTCCGACTGTCGCTGGGCCTCCATGAGACCCGCCGTCAGGTAGTTGACATGAGAGCCAAATTTCTCCGGATGGGCGTTGATCACATCCAGAAGATTCTGAGGGGTGAACAAATGAGTGATGGTGGCAGCACTTGTTACGTTCCTTGCAGCCGCTTCGTTTGCATCCCTGAGAGCCTGTTCCGCGGCGAGCACTGCGGCCCGCTTCTCTTCTTCCGGCATGGCCACCCGGGTCGAGGTGCCATACTGATCCATGATCGTCTTGCCCCCTTCCTTTGCCTCCTTCAATCGGCGCTGCGCTTCCTGGACCCGTGTGTCAGTGGCCAGCAATCGCTGACCCTCCTCGGTGCCGATCAGCCCGTGTACTATTGTAGAAAGTCCGGTCTCGGTAATCGTCTTGGTAGCGATATCCTCGGACTTTTTCTCGGATTCTGTCTTGGCCTCACTGAGATGGATTGTCTTATCCGTTACCGCCTTCCACCTGGCGTACCGCTCGGCCTCATCAGCCGTCTTGCCGGTCTTCTTTCCGAGCTCCTCCATCCGTTCGGCTTCAGTCTTCGTGGCACCCATCCCGAACCGATCGACGATTTCATCATAGTTCCGGAAGAGTTCAAAGGCGGCCATCGAGGCAGCACCGATGGCCAACCCAAGGCCGGCCGGACCACCCAATGCTTCGGTCAGTCGCTGCAATGACCCCATCAGGCCATAAATGCGGCCGGTCGCCAGTTCCGTGGCGACATGACCCATATTCTGCATGGCCTTCGACGTGTCGATCGACCCGGCCTCCAGGAACTTGATGCTCTCCTTCAGTTCCCTGGATTGGCCGATGAGTGGCTTGGTATCGTCAAAGAATTCCTGCTCAGTGATGGCGCCGGCCGCAAACTGGTTCTTGAGGTTTTCGATGTCCTGTGCGGTACTCGTCAGTTCCGTCTTGAGGTCGGCGAGCGCCTGGGTGCCTTTGACCTCGACGAGCAATCGGAGATAGTCTTCGCTGATCATGGATTACCCGCCTACTCCCTGTTGGTACGTCCAGATGTCGTACACGAACTTCTGGAACCGCGACTTGAGCTGGCTGAACCCCGCCGGCGTCACGCCGCCCACGTCGCGCCGCGGGAGTACCCAGTTGGTGCCCGGCTTCGTGGCGCCGGTCAGGTGGTACTGTGCGAAGGGTTTGCCCGCATCGGAGAGGATGTCCACGAACCGCTTCACGAGGTAGCGTTCACCGCCTTCCTCGATCCACCGAATCTGGACGTTGAAGATGAACCGCGATTCCCAGAACCGCGGGATCAGCGACGGACCCGGCCCGCGTTTCTTGTTCTTGAGGGTCGATTCCGCGAGTGGCGCGCGGGGCCGGCCATAGCGGTCCACGCCACGTATGAGCATTTCGTAATGATCTTCCGCGACGATCAGCCGGAAGTCTTCCCGAGCCCGCATCATGGCCCGGCTGGTGGGTTTGGTCACTTCCTGGAGTTCCCGGCATCGCCGGACCAGGGCCGAACTACTGGGGTACTCGACGTAGATGGGCATCGCTATCTCTTCGCGCCGTAGGACGCCTTGACCCGCGCCGCACGCAGCCGCTCGACCGACACCGGCAACCGCCCGGCCCCTAGGTCGCGCAGCACCGCGAATCGGTGCCGTCCGTCCAGAAACGTCACCCCGTCGGTGGCGTCGACCGTGATCTGCGGCTGTTCGATCGGGATCCCCACGCGCCGGGCCCGCGCGATGAACTCGCGCATCCGCTCGTACCTCGCCCGGTCGGCGTCATCCGGCCGGCCGCCCGGTGGGATATACCGCGACGGGTCGCGCTGCCATGCCGCGTCGAGCGCGGCGACGTCAACCTGCACCGTCGGCATTCGCTCGGCAACGGCGCGGTCGCTGAGGACGAACATGGTGCCCGGGATGGTCGCCGTTCCGGGGCGCGGCTCGTAGCGGATCCCGTGGTCTCCGGGGTAAGGGACCGTGTGATCGGCCCGTACCATGAGGATGTCCGGAGGGATCCGCTCGAACGCCGCACAGCGCAGCGGGACACCCCGCGACGGTATCCAGTGACGGCACGTCTCGCACTGAGATACGGGGCTCATGGCGGGGGTCCCCCGAACCGCTGGTAGAGGGCCATGATCTCCCCGTCATACCGCTTGCCCTGTTTCATCCCCGCCCATGTCTCGGCGACGAACTCGCGGGGGCTCGTGGCCGCATAGCCGCTCACCCGGGCGGCCGCCCAAATATCGCCCGCGGACCATGAGCCAGACTCGGCCATCGCCCTGAATCGTGCCTTGTCCCTGTCGATCGCAAACCAGTGCTGGCGGTGGCCAAGCTCGTGCCAGGCGGGGTGGTGGGCCGAGTCCTCCACCGCGGTAAAAACCCCATCGAGCTTCGGCTCGCGCGCCTCGAGCCACCGTTCCGCCGTGGCGTTCAGGAACACGGTGTCAGTGTCGGGGTCATAGACCGCCGTCCACCGGTCGTTGTCGTCGGGGTAGCGGCCGATGACTGCGCCGCGGGTCGTGAGGATCCGCACCTTCGCGCCCTCGCCGTGGACGATCCGGGCGGCAGAGGAGATGTTTTCCCGCGCGACCGGATCGATCTTGTTCCAGTGCGGCGGCGGCTTGATCGGCAGAGCTACTTGTGGAGGTGGAGCGGGGGCCGGAGGCGCGGCCGGCGCGGGTTTCGCTGGTGCCACGGGAGGCCGGGTCGGTGCCTTCGGCGTGGGCTTCGGCTTCGTGGGTCCGGGTCCCGGCCTTGGCCCGATCCCCGCCGTCGTGGATTCGCCGATCGTGGGCGGTCCGGAGCGCGGCGCATCGTACACCAGGATCTTGCCCGGCGCCCTTCGGCCCCGGGGCCGCTCGCCCGACTTGAGCACCTCGACGCGGAGTTGTCGCGGGGTCGGTGCCGCGGCGGCAACCCGCGGCCGGGGCTTCGGTTTCGGCTCGGGCCTTGGCTTCGGCTTCGGTCGAGGTTCCGGCGGCTCGACCACGACCGGCGCCGGTGGCCTGAGCCGTGCCTTTCGCGTCTCCCACCACGCCCGCATCTTGACGGTGACCCGCCGCAGAGGCTGCGGGGCAATCCCGATCACGTCGCGTACCGGCAACCGGGCATTGCCGGCACGATGGTAACCGAGGATCCTCCCCCAGCCCTGTCGCCAGAAGAATTCGGCGTGGTCGCCGTGCGCGCGGCCGTCGAAGTAGGCCACCGTGCGGGAGGAGTCGTCTGCCGGGGTCAGGGGCGGGGCGTTCGGATCGGCCGTGCCCATCTCGCTACGGCGGTGTGCCCGGGTATAACGGCTGATCGGCACGAGCTTGCGGCCGAACCGATCCCGGCCCCGCGCCCTCTCGAACTCGTTCTCCGCGAGCACCAGCCGCACGACCTCGCGCCAGAACTCGCGGTGCACGTCCCGCCCGGCCAGCGCCCATGCCGGGTCGCCCGAGGGTTCGATGCCCTTGACCCGGAAGGCGGTGGATTCGTAGGCCATTGCTTCTCACGTCGCCGTGATCTGAAGGTCGCTGCCGACGCCCGCCAGTGCCGCCGGATCCCAGTAGGCTTTCAACGACAACGGCACCTCGTACACCTTGTCGAGGTCGAGCTTTCGCGTCAGTTTCTTGAGGTGTGTCTGGGTGTTCATATTGAACGTGATCGAGTGGGTGCCGTTGTTCAGCTCGAACGACGTCGCCTGGGCGGTCAGCGACTGGTAGGCGGCCACGTCGTCGGGGCTCGGCTTGTAGAGCAGTGTGGTGTCGGCCGTGATGGTGCGCCCGAGGCAGCGGCAGAGCATCAGGAACCGGCTCTCGAACCACCGCGAGTCGAGCACGTTGGCGCCTGCGATCGAGAGGTTGGAAATGTTCGTGCGGCTCGTCCCGATCGTGACGTTGCCGGCCAGGTCGATGAACCGGAAGGGGTCGGTCGGGTAGGCGCTTTCGGCCGGCGCGGGGAATTCGGTGGCGGTCGGATCGGCCGAGCTGTCGTAACTGTTGCCCACGTATTTCTGGGCCACGAGTCCAAGGCTCAGGGTGGCGACCTTGGATTCCCGGCTGATGTCGACCTTCCAGTGTGACACCTTGGCACCCGGGTATCGCTGACGCTTGATCGAGCCGTCGGACCACTGCACGGCGTGGTAGACCGAACAGCTCGCCAGGTCGCCCGGTGGCTCGGTCGTGGTCCAGGGCGAAGTCTGGGCCGCGTTGATCCGCTGGCCGAACCAGTTCGACATGAATACCGCCTGGCTGCCGTAGAGTTTGGTCGTGAGTTGCCCGACGCACGCGACCTGATCGGACCCGGTGACGGCCGGCACGGCGAAGCCACCGCCGTACATGACCTCGTACCATTCCGGGTCACCCAGGATGGTGAAGGCGTTGCCGCCGTCGAGCCGGCAGTAGATGGAGTCCGTTCCGAGCACGGGGGTCGTCTTCGGCGTCCCGTACGCGCTCTCGACCACGATCATCAGGAACTCGCGTGCGGCCATGAATGACCCCCTATGTGTTCAAAACTTTCTGGTAATCCGCGCGGATCTGTCCCATCCCGTAGAAGCCGCCGCCGGTGCCTGCATCGGCCATCGGCGCGAAGGCCGGCGGCATGAATTCGACCATGCACGACCAGCCACCCGCGGCCTGGAGGATATCGGCGATCGTGCTGGTTTCGCCCTGGCCGGCGGGGTAAAACGCCCGCTCGATCGAGTACCAGAGGTTTTCCGGCTGGCTGACGTCCCAACCCGCGGTGACAACCTCGACGGCCACCACGAGGGAGCCTGTCTGGCTCTCGGGTGAGTACCACGACTGCTCTCCGGGCGCCGGCGTGAGCCGGATCGCCGGGGCCTGAGCAATCCCGAATTCGATGGAATCGGTGGGCAGCCCCTTCCACGATCGCAACGAATTCGGGCGCACGAGCCGGCTGATGACCGGATCGTTCTCGAGGATCGTCGCCAGCGCCCGGAAGACAGTTGCCTTTGGGCTCTGACGGCCTGCGGGAAATTCGATCTTGGCCATGTTTATGTGAAAAGCGGATCCGTGGAGCCAAGCGGAATCGCCACGGCGTAGTAGCCGGTGCCGCTGACGTCGATCTGTGCCGTCATGCTCTTGATGCCATTGTCGGCCATCGCGAAGAACCTCGCCGCATGCTTCACGAACGTATCGCCGCGGGCCACGGCACCGTTGCAGGCGAGGAAGATCGCGTACCAGGCGTTGACGTTCGTGACCTCGGGCAGCACCATCAGCTTGTTGGCCGCGAGTTGATCGCTGAGCCAGTGGCTCTTGCCGATCTGCCGCTGGGGACCGCCGCCGGCATAGGCGAAGGCCGCAGCCGAATGGAATTCATAGTTTCCCCAACCCCCGCCGCGGTAGCATCGCAGGACGATGTTATCAAACCATGTTCGCGCATCGGCGCGCTGATCTGCGAACCCTTGAAGCTGGTTGGGCTGCTGGATATCCCCGATCCAGGGAGCCCACTTCAACATGTCGCTATATTGGCAGTAGTTCGGCCGGGCCACGCCCGTGCCGGGGCTCTCGGTGATCTCCAGGCTGGCCTGCGCGACTCGCACGGTGCGGCCGCCAAGCACTGTGACAACTTCGAGTTCGTAGGAGCCGAGATCCCATCCGGCCGTGTCGGTATCGTAGAAACTCACGACCACCACGGCGTCCGAACCGTTCGATCGCCACGCGACGGCCGGGGTCAGGAGCGGCGACTGAGCGTTGCCCTGCCAGATGGCGGCCGTGGGGGCCGGAGCGCCAGTGAAGATCGCCGGATAGGTGCCGTCCCGGTTTTGCGCCTGGAGTGTAAAGTCACCCGACCGCCCGGAGGGCAGGCTGAGGGGACCGCCCGCGAGGTTGACGGTCGTGTATTCGCCGATCAGTGTGGATGGTGGCGGCATCGGGTCAACCCGCCTCAGAGATTCTGACCGGTGATGAATCCCAGGTACACGCCGGGGGTAAGCTGCACGAAGCTCAGCACGTCGCTCTTGCCCGCCGTCGTGGTGAGCGTGGGGGCCGAGCCGCCAGCCCAGCGGATCGTGGAGAACCATGTCACGGTGCGGCTTCCGGTCGCGTCCTGGTTGAGGATCAGACTGAACTGGCGGACGCCCGTGGTGTTGGCCAGGGCCAGCGTGCGATTGCCGCCCAGCGTCACCTCCTGCATGTCCCCCCGAGCAAGGCTGAAGCTGACGGTCGCCGCGTCGGTTGCCGTGACGATCGGCGAGTGGGCGGCGGGGACCACATATACCCCGAAGTTGTCCGCACCCAGGCCACGCGCCTTGATACACACTGCCTGGTTGTGCTCGAGGCCGTAGTACGGTTCGCCGAAGGGCGCCTCGTGGTCGCTGAATTTCCTCAGATCGCCGGCCATTGATTGTTCCTCTCGCTCGCGTTACGCAGTGGGAGGCTCGATCCAGCAGGTCACCCGAACGTCGATCGTGCCCGAGGCCGCGATGGCGTACAGCGGGCCGCGGCCGAGTTGGTCGAACATGGCCTGTCCGGCTGGGACGGGGCGGCCGGTGGCGGTCGTGACGTTGGGGTCGGAAGACACATAGACGGTTGCGCTCGCGTCATCGTTGTATGCCTCGACGGCACACCGCGACCGGTCGTCGCCAACCAGCAACGTGGCGGACGTCCCGACCGATTTCGAGAAGGTGCTGGTGCGCAGAAACTGCGTCGGGTACTGATAGGATCGGGCCATGAGCGGGGGCCTCCGTCGTCAGGGTCCGTAGGGCGTCATCGCCAGTGGCACGATGCCGTGTTCGGCGGAGGCCCACACCGCGCCGTCCCGGGCGTGGACGCTGGAACAGTCCAGGGTCATCTTGGCCCCGGGAGGCAGGGCGAAACCCTTGCCCGGAGCCACGCTGCTGTCACTGCCGATCCAGACGCGCGACTGCGGACCTAATGCGGGGGTCGTCACGTCCATTGCGATCAGAGCGGTGGTGTACTGGAAAAGCTGAACGGGCGTGACGCCCACATGGACGGTCTGAGCGACGAGCGTGGTCACGAGCGGCCTCCGGTCGATCGATGAGACCCGGCCGCCCGGGGAACCGAGCGGGACGGGCCGGAACAACGAAGCGGAATCGGATCAGACCTGGATGATCTGTCCGAACGAGGGCCGGAGCACGGAGGCCCCGTAACCGAAGTCGACGCTCATCAGGGCGCCGCTCTTGAGGTGCTGGTAGCTCATCATGAGGCGGGCCGGGATGCCGCCGAGGTCCACGTAGGACCACTTCCCCGGGAACGGCAGACCGTTCATCTCGGGCGAGGGCAGGTTTCGCAAGGCCACGCCGATTGCATAGCGGTGCATCGCAATGGCCGTGAAGCTCATCATCTGCGCCGTCAGTCCGGTGGCGGTGGCGCCTGCGTAATTGGAGGTCAGCACGAGAGCCGTGTCGGACGTGATCGAGGCCACCTGGTACGGCGTCCGGGTCGTGTCGTTGGAGAAGATCAGCCAGTCGCCCACCACCAGCGCGGTAGTGAACCCCGTGCCGCTTCCGGTGACGGCCGTCGAGGCGTTGGTGGCGCCCACGGTGCCGGCGAGCTGCACGACCCGCTTGGCCTTGGTCGTCGCCGTGGACCCGCCATAGCTCGACCCGAGGGTCAAGGCCGTATCGGAGGTGATGGCCGACACCGAGTAACGAGTCTTCGTGCTGTCGTTGCCGAAGACGAGGTAACTGGAGGTCGTCAGATCCTGAGTGAAGCTGGTCGCGTAGCCCGTGACGGTCGTGCTCCCGTTGGTGACCACGACGTCCCCGTGGAGCACGTACGCGCTCGACGAAGGCATCTGCTGGTCCCACTGCGGGCGGAACCGGAAGGTGTTGGCGACCTTGCCGGTCTGGCGCGCCTCCTGAGCGATCATCGCGGAGACGATCGACTCCTGATTGTACTGCGCGTCGCCCAGCATCTTGCGGTAGACGCTGGGGTGCACGAGGAGCGCGAGGTCGTCCTCGTTGTCCATCGGCACCTTCGCCGCGGCGAGGTTGTCCCACGCTGACAGCGTGTCGGTTACCGTCACCTCGCCCTGCGTCTGGCCGACGATCGGCGCGAACGCGGCGAAGTTGGTGGACGTGATCATGCCCGCGATGACCCCATTGAGGTACTCGCGCGCCCGCTGGTACATCGGCCGCACGTACTGATCGATGAGGTTCTCCGCGGTCTGATATTGCTCGAAATCGCGGATCAAGATGGCCTTGCCCGGACGCGCGGTGAACGTCACACTCTTGTAGTTTGAACTGTTGACGTCCGTCGTGGTCCAGTCGCTCACGCCTTGATCGGCGAAGCCCCCGAGGTCGGGGTACGGAATGTTGATCTGGTGGCCAATGCGCGCGATCTCCGGCTTCACATCAACATAGACGTTGCCGAGCAGCGCGACCTGGCCCATGACCGAGGCATTGAATTTCTCGATCGCCGAGAGCAGGGTTTCGTAAAAACCGGAGGCGTCATTCGCCATGGAATGCAATCCTGCCCGTGGATGGGCTCAGATTGCTACCGGCCCCGGGTTGCGGGACCTCGGCGGCTCAGCCGCGTAGCCTGACAGGTTCGTACGGAGCGACGGATCGGCGGGCCGTGCCCCTCGGCGGTCCGGGACCGCGGTGGCCAGCGTTTGGAGACGGGGTGACCGCTGGCGGTTTCACCCCTCGGCGCCAGAGGCGCGGTGATCGGATCAGGCTCGCTTGGCGGCGGCTTCCTTCCGCTTCCGCTCGAAATACTCGAAACTCTTGATGGGGTCCTTCAGTAGCTTCTCGTCCGGCGGCTCCTCCGGCGGCGGCGGCTGGGGTGCCCGGTCGCCCCGCCCCGCGGCCGGGGACGGCTTCGGCGGTGCCTTCGGTGGCGGCGCGTTTGGATCCGGCGGCGCCTCGGGCGCGGGGAAAAATCGCCCGGTAACCTTGTGCGCGGTCAACCCGGTCACGAACTCCGTCAGGGCCTTCTCGTCCGGCTCATCGGCTTCGACCTTGTATGCGGAGAGTTGCCAGAGCGCGTCAAGCGTGTCGGCGTCGGCGCCTCGGGCCATCGCCAGCCGATCGAAGACGCGGCGGTGGCGCAGGGTCTTCAGTTCGCCCGCCAGATCGTCGGCCCGCTGCCGGTTGGCATCGGTGTTCGCGACTTTCTGTGCATCGGCGAGCTGGGTCCGGAGCGTGGCCACCTCGCTCTTGAACGTGTCGCGCTCTTCCTGGGTGGCCTTGAGTTTCTGCTTGAACCCCGCGCGAGAAGACGCAATCTGGGTCAGCCGATCGATCGTCACATCCGCCGCCGAAAGGGGGCGCGGCGTTTCGCCCGCGTTGGTCTCACTCACGACTCGTCATCCTCTTGGTCTTGGGTCTCTTGGCCACGATCGACCGCCTGCCGCTCCGGATCCGGGATCACCGGCACGGGTGCCACCGGCTCCGGCGTGGGGTCGTACTTCTCCTCATCGGCCCGGTCCTTGGCAATCTGCTTGATGTGAGCCACGGCTTGATCCCGCGTCCATCCACGCCGCAACATGAGTTCCATGATGCGGGAGGTCAGGCCCTCTTTCAGCTCGAATTCCGTCGCCTCGTCACGGTCCGGGCCGGGGATCGGAATCGACGGTTCCGGCCACGTCAGGAGAAGTTTCAGCGAGGCGCCCGACGCCACCAACTCCGGGCGCCCGTAGTGGTTGCCGGCCACGGTCAGCGCCACCCGGGCCAGCTCGGTCTCATATCGCGCGGCGAGGTTCTGGCGTTTCTTCGCGCGGGTCAGGAGCGGGGCCTGTTCGGCGACAATGGCAATCCCCGACGATGCCCCCTGCTGCTCCATCCGCACCGCGGAGAGAGGCACGCCGCACGCCTCGCAGGTCTGCTTGATGCGGTTTTCGAGGTCGTGCCACGAATCCTGGATCGCCAGCGTCGCCTGCAAGTAATACAGCCGGGCCTGCGGGGTCGGGATGTCGCCCATGCCCCCGAACGGGTTCGGACCCGACGGGAGCTTGATGAACCGCTGAGCCTCGATGATCGGCTGCCACTCGGCAGGCACGCCTTCCGCCACCGGGAGCGGGTTCAGGTGCTTGTCGATCGACTCGTTGAGCCGGGTCAGCCGGGAATCGATCGTCTTCTGGGCGTTGCGGAGATAGGTCCCGTGGCCAACCGTCCAGAAGGTGCGAGCCGGGAATTTGTAGTGCCAGAACGCGAACGGCACGCACCCGAACCCGTGATCCTCGGGCGGTCCGGCGGGACGGCTCGCAACCCCTCCGGCGGTCTTCAGGCGATCGCCCCACTCGGAGATCGGCGCGGTGAAGAAGGTCTGAACGGTCGCATCGGTCCAGAGCCGGTAGCGGCAGCGCTGATCGTATCGATCAGCCGTCGCCACCGCGACCACTCGCCGGCTGTTGTTCGGGTCGCACCACGCCTGGAACTCGTCCCGCGCCCACAAGTGCAACTCCAGCGGCCGGTCGGGGTCGCCCTCGCCCGGGTCGACTTGCAGCGCCGCGACGTCGTTGACGGTCGAGAGCAACTCGGCTTCGCGGAGCATCAGGTCAAGGTGGACCTGTTCCGCGAACAGGCTCAGGAACTCGTCGGCCGTGGGATCGTCGGCGGCCTGCCGGTTCGGGCCGGGGTTGTACAGGTGCTCGCACAACCGCTCGGAGACCTGCCGCAAGAGGCCGCTGGAGCATTCCTGAAGGGCGTCGTAATCCCATTCGGTCTGCGCCTCCCGTCGCGGTAGATACCGTTTCTCGTCGTGGTCGTAAAACGCCTGGTTCTCGTCGGCCGCCGCCATCGCGTCACGCGAGGCAGGCAGGCCGTCGGAGACCTCCTGGACGAGCCGGTTATAGAAGTGGGGGTCGATCATGGGCCTCAGTGCAGAATCATTGCTACTTCTTCGGGGTGACCTACGCCGATCCTCCATGTAAGTCAGACGATCACTTCTTCGCAGTACCACCCATCTGCGGGCGGCTCGGCGTAGGTCACGAAGGGAAGGTCAGCAAGCACAGGATCGGTCATCATGGGGTGAAGCGACTCGCGCGGCACGTAGTAATCAACCGTCTCCTCTGGAGTCAGGTTGGCGAAGACGTGACGGAGTTCACGGACGAATTCCTCGGGTATTCGTTTCATCGCTCGGCCACCTGGGTTCCCCCGAACACCCGGCCCGCCTTGGCAAGCAGTTTCAGGAGGGCCTTAGCCTGATAACGAGTGAGTCCGTAATCACGCATAATGACCATGATCAGAGATATAAGCCCATGCTCCAACTCAAATAGCGTGGCCTTATCCTTGTCAGTCGTCGCAGCCTCGGAATGGGTCAGATTGTCTTCCCACCCGCCTTCGACGTTCAGATCGTGGAGCAGGTTCAACAGGAGAACCCTCACGGTTTCCGGGTTCGACGCGATCTTGGCCCACGATTCCAGGATGATGTCGACTCGTCGCCGCGCTTCCGCTCGTGTCATCATCTTCCAACCTCCGCCGTCGTCATCCGGTACGTGCGCCGCGCCAGCGGAAGCGATAGGAGCGTCCGATGCCGGGATGGCAAAGGTAGCTCGCGCCCATCGTCTGCCCGCGGATGTTCTCGCGGATCACGGGTTCGACTTCACGCTGAAATCCGGCTGGAGCTGAAGGTATCACTTCACTATCCATCAAGGTCGGCTGAAACTTTGAATCAAAGCGTCAGCGAGGTCCGGGCTTCTCCCCAGCCGATCGGCCCACTCTTCCTTGGGCAGCAACCGCGTCTGCTTGCCAACCAGATCGTATGTGAGTTCCTTCAACTCTTCCCGCATCGCCGGCCAGAACGTCGACGCTGGGATGTGGAAAGCCGGTTGCGTAGTGGTGGGGGCGTTGGGATCGGGGCACCAGTTGGGGTCGAGACGGAGGTGGAGACGCCAGCCGGACTCACTTCGCAGGTTGGTGAACTCGCCGGAGCGGGATCCGCCTGAGCCCGCGTAGCCCACGGCAGAAACAATCCCATGACGGGCGAGAAAGTTCGGGAGCTTCTTTCCGATGCCGAGCTTGTCATAGGTGATGTCGCCGTGCCCTACGTGCCACTTCCCGGCCGCGCGAGCGATCAGCGAGGCCGCTTCGGAGAGGTCCACCGTGTTCGACACGAACATGTCGAGCACACCCAGATCGTCCCGCACCAGCACCACCGTACGATCCCGGCCTACACCCTCGCCCAGGTCCACAGCAATCCGCCGATTGCCGCCGTGGCGGTGCTTGCGCAGTTCGGCGTGTTCGGGCAACGCGGCGCGGTCGAGCCACGCTTCGGGGATCAATGCCTCACTGGAGACCTCGGGAACGACAGCCAGTACGTGCGACCGATACCAGAGCGAATCCTTGCCGTACTTCCGAGCGACCTGATTGAGCCAGGTTCGATCCGCGAGCCCGACGGGGCTGAGATCCAGATCAGCGTGGGGGCTCGCGGTACTGGGAACCGTGTGGACCTTGACGCGGTTCGGGGGCGGCAAACCATCCCGGAAGTCGGCCTCGCCCTGGCGGATCAACCGGACGAACCCGCCGGTTGCGCGCAGGGGGTTTCCGATCGCCACCAGCCGCGTGCATTTTAGCGCGTCGACCGCCTCCCACACCTCGTCGTCGGCTCCCGACGCTTCCTCGACAACCACCAGCAACTGACCCGCGTGCTGGCCGCTCATGCGCTCGACGTTCGTGGTGCTGAAACCGAGTGCCGCCCACCCGGACCCAAGGTCGACTGTCTGCGGACTGGCCTTCACGCCGTAGCTGAGCTTCGCGCCCATCGGGATCGGGGCGCCCTCGATCGCGCGGCGGATCTCCTTCCAGGTGATCGACCCGAGAAGCGTCTGGCTCGGGCCGGTGACAAACACGAGACTGCCGGGGCGAGTGTACAGCCACCACGGGATCACTCCGCCGATCCAGTAATCCTTGCCGAGCGCGTTGCCTGTGACCAGGCAGGTCGTGTGATTCTCGACAACCGACCGGCCCCACTCGACCTGTGCCGACCAGTAAGGCGGCCGGCCGAGAAACCAGTCATTGAACAGGTCGGGCCGGGTCCGACAGATCCTCAGGGCTCGAAGGATCGTCTCTTCTTGCGTCGCCCCCCTCGTCTTCAAGATCATTCATTTTCTCGTCCAGTTTTGCCGCAAATGCCTTCAGGTCGAAGGCCGGGGCATCGTCCGGCTTCGGATCGAGAGCGAGGATCTTGCGAACGTCCGCCATTGCCGCGCGGGCCTCGGATAGATACGCGGGGTTCCCAACCTGGCCTTTTAGCGTGGTTTCCATCCGGTCGCCGCCCTCGCCGCCGCTTGTCGTCTTGAGCGTCTCGGCGTCCCGCTTCGATCGCTCCCAGGCGTCGGCCAGTTCTTCGGTCATCCACGAGAGCTGATCGACCTGTGCCGCCTTGATCGAGGCCGCCCGTTTTTCCAGCCGGGCCAGTACCTTGCGATTGTGCTTGGACAGGTGCCGGCTGATAGTCACACGACTAACGCCGAGTTCTTTGGCGATACGTTCATGCGTCCAGCATTGACGCTGAAGCTCGAGCGCCCTGGCGAACGATTCAGGAGAAAGTGGTGCAACCACATTTGTATCAAGTTGAAACAGCGGAATGACTTACTTCACCACCGCGAAATCCGCCACGTACCGGACCCGCGTCTCGAACCCGTCCCCCGCCGCGTTCGGCACCCTGTCCGAGCGCCGCTTGAGATACGCCTGGATCAGTTCGCCGTTGCCCTTGGCCGTCGCGGCGATCGGGTCGAAAGCCGCCGCGAAGTCGTCGGGGCCGTCGAACACGACCGATGGCACGCCAAGCGTCGGGGGCACATTGGGACAGTCGACGATTTCCACCCGCAACCCGGGGTGCGCCTTGGCCACAGTCTCACGGATCGCATCGAAAACGCTCATGGTTGTCTCGTCCATATCCACTCCCCCACCGTCCCCCACGTCGCCTGGGCGAGTTCCGCGGCAAACCACACCAGCACCGCAACGACGGCAACCCCGATCACTCGCGCCCCTCTGTCGTGTAAGTGTCCGCCCGGCAAGCGGGCGGGGGCATGAAATGCACGAAAAAGCAAGTACCGGGCCCGTGCCCACAGTCGCCCGGGATCCTGTTCGCGTCCGGGAAATATGTCCTTATTCTGATGCCATGACTGCTGGCCGGTCCTGCCCCGGCTTGGCTCTCCGGGTTCTTCGCCCGGCCGCACGGCTGGCCCATCACAGGCCCATGCCCCGCCGCAGCAGTCGTACAACGACCCCGATCACACCGGCCCCGTCACCTTGAACGCCGCGCCTCCGGCCGCCGTGGCGTGCAACTGCCACCCCGGTCCCGCCAGAATCACGTCGAACAGCCACAATCCTGTCTCGGTGATGTCCCCGCTGGCAATCTGGTAGGTGACTGTCGGTGGCGACCCGGCCACATATGTCCCGGTGCGAGTGATCAACGTGCCGCTGTTCTGGGCGCGAAACTCGAACGTCGCCGAGGTAAGCGTACTGAGGTACGAATAACTGCCGTCCTGATCGGGACACTGGACGGCGATCTGCCATCCGTAATCGTTGGCGGTAATCGGGAAGGTGTTGAGAATTTGCACGTCAGGCCACCGCCGGCAGGGTGATCGATCGGGTCACGGTCAGGGTAGCGGCGAGAGTGCGGGGCGACAGTACCACCACACCCGCCAACTGACCTGTCACAGAGGTGATCACCGTAATCGAGCCGGCCAGCGCGGCATCGGCTGTCAGCGTGGCGTTGGCAGCGGCGGCGCCGTCGACTGCACCGGAGAGTGCAGCGGAGACGGCCAAGGAGGCGGTCGCACTGGCACCGCTCGAGACGGACCCCACCAACGAGGACGCAGCGGTCAGTGTGGCGGCAGCGGTGGCGGCAGCGGAAACCGTTCCGGCAAGGAAAGCGGGGGAACCGCCCGACGATGTTGCCCAGAACCGCCGCGTCGTCGGCGCGACCAGCAGCCCGTAAGGGTCCTCGTAAAGACCCGTGATCTCACCGGCCGTCAGCGCCCGGTTCCAGGCGGCGCCCCACGCGAGCTGGGCACCCCAGGCGCTGTAGCCTTGCGGGTCGCCGAGCATGAGGTTGGTGACGGATGCCGCGGGCGTGATCGAGGTTGAGTCGGTGTGAACCAACACGCCGTTGGCGTAAAGTGCTCGGCTCGTCGTGGACGTGCAGACCAGGACGAGCTGGGTCCAGGAGGTCGCGGAGACGGGGTAGCCTGAGGTCAAGGTCGTCCCGTTGTTGACGTACCACCCGACCTGCCCGGCCGTACCGAAGCAGAGGAGCCCGTAATAGCCGTTGTAGTAGCCGGTCGTGTTGGCGAGCCCGAACGGTATCCGGAACGAGCCGTTATTAGCGCTGGCCGGAATCTGGATCGAACAGGCCACCGTCACCGGATAAGTGAAGGACTGGCCGAGATTGACGGAGGAATAGGCCGTGGAGTTGGTCCACAGCAGGGACGGGCCATCGCTGCCAGGCGTCCAGAGCGAGGCCGGGAGGCTGTTCGGGGCGGACGGCGCGGCGAGGTTGCCGATGCGCGATCCACCCCCCTCGTTCATCGGCAAATAGGCAATCAGCCCGCTTGCGAGCGGGTGCGACCTGTCGATGTGGGCCCCCAGAGGGGGCTTGATCTGCCATTTGTAGCCGAGCCGCGGCATGGCTCAAGCGACTCCACTGATCGTGTCGAAGGTCGCATAAACGGCGGTGAGACCGTTTGTCGTGTCGAGGTTCTTGAGCGAGACCGCATACCGGCCGGTCGGCAGCTTGATGGTCTGTGCCTGGCTCGTCGAGGCGACCGCAGTGAGGATCCCGGAGCCGGCTCCGGCCACCGTGTCGTTGACCGGCGTCGATCCGATGCGCGGATAGATGCTGATCAGCAGACCGGCCAGGGCCGCGACGGTGCCGAAGGTGGCTCCGATCTGGAGTTGGCCTTCCCAGACGGCCGAGAAGTCGACGGTGAAGGTAGTCAACGTGGCACCAGCCGCGAGCGAGGTCGAGGCCTGCGCGTTCCCGGCTGCACCAAGGGTCATAGAGGGAGAAGCCATAGATCAAACTCCCGGCCGAGATGCGGCGATATCTGAAGAGTCCACGGGACGGCCGAGATTGGCCTGAGCCCAGCCGATCTGAGCCTGCCACGACGGGTCGGGGATTGATGCGGCGAGGACCGCATCAATCGCGCTCTGCTGCGTCGTGGTGAGATCACCGGCCGCAACGCCCAGCGCGACCAGTGCGGTGAGTGTGGGCCTGTCCTGCACCAGCGCGGCCTGCACGATGGCCACGATAGTGGGCTTGCCCGTGAGCTTCGAAAGAGTTGCCGCGTCAAGACAGCCGATCAGATCCGCGGGGCCGAAGGGTTTAGATACGGTCGCTTGCGACACCGGGTTGGCCACGGTTGGAGCGTTGAGATTCGCCGCGATGGTTGTATCGTTGGGCGTCCAGTCGGTGACCTGCGCGCGGATGGCTGCGATGGCTGCAGGTGAGGGATTCACGGCAAGCCTCCAGTCCGGATACACCGCGTCACGCCAGGTTGACCGTAAGTGCCGCGATGGCGAACGACACCGCGCCACCGCTGTTGACCGTCTGCGGGGTCGTCAATTCCCCCCAGAACAGGGCATTGTTATTGCCATGCTCATATATGACAAACCCCTGGATTACGGCCGTCGGGGAGCCGCTGGGCGTCGGGAAGTTCAGCGCCGTGTTGTTCTGGGCGCTCGTCGCGCTGATCGTCCAGTCGCTATCGGGCGTGACGTTCAGCCGTGCGTAGCCGGGATAGTTGGTGGTCGTGGCCTCGACCCAACTGGTGAGTGCCCCGTCGGTCGGCGCGGTGGTGCCCAGCGCGATATCGACGGTCGCGGGCTGGGTGTACGCGGTGTTGTTGAGCACCTGCTGAAACACCTTGCCCTTGAGATAATTACCCATGCCCGACGTTGCCACGAGTCACCCCCTCTTATGCGTCCCGCCCCTCGCTCCGCGACCACCTGACCGCCCCGACCTTCTGCGGTGCCGTCCCCCGCTCCCTCACGATCCGCTCATACTCCGCCACGCTGCGTATCGCCCCACGGCAGATCGGTGGCACCGTCACGTTTCCAGCCAGTTTCCAGCCGGGATGCCGTGAAGCATCATCCCCGGGTCGTTCGCCCATGACGTGACCTCCGTCGCGGCGGGGACGTCATCGCGGTCATCGAACATGCTGCGGCACTGCGCCGGCGTGCGGTCCGGGCCAGGGATCGACATAGCAACATCAATCAAAGTCAGGAGTTGGCGGATCGTGAGTCGCACGGTCGATCCGGGTCCGGGGTCACGATCGTCTGCCGCACCCGTCGCCAGGCGTCGCGGCTGTCGCGCTCATCCTGCTGGGTCTGAGAGCGGACGCGCTGCCAGAGGAGCCACTTGAGGCCGACATTGATGAGCGCGACAATGAGCCCGGCCGCAATCGTGGTCCAGAGGCTCGTCTGGGTTGCCGCGGCGGCGAGGAGCACACCGCCCTGTGGGGCGGCGTGGTCCCAGGCCGATCGCAGGTGTTCGGGCATCGATTCGCACATCGCCATAAGTCCTTGCACGCTCGGCCTCCCGGCGTCAGAGGGCGGTGGGGTAGCCATGCGGGCCGAACTCGATCACAGGGCCGGCGCTGGCGAGGGGTGCAGGCGATGCCGGCGCGGGACCCGTCACGTACAACCGCTGCGCTGTCTGGAGTCCGGCCGCGACCATCGCGGCGAGGATCACGACCCACGGCTGCCAGCCGGGATGACTTGCCGAGAGGTACGCGGCCACGGAGCCGGGAATGCCGATGGTTACGGCGGCGGACCACAGGGCCTTGGCTGTGTCCCGCACCCGATCGAACCGCCCGGCCGGCAGCGTCGGGGCCGGGGCGGTGAGGAGTCGGGCAAGACGTCGCCCGAGGGACTGCGGCGGCAACGGCGCAGAGGCGGGAGGCAGCACGGGCGAGCTGGCCGCGAGCAGGGTCGTTACCCACTGCCAGAGCGCGGCCCAAACGGATGGATCGGAGGTCGGCGGGGGCGGCGGCGCGGGCGGGAGCGGCAGCGG
>VFSW01003846.1_pt1 | contig 22482 bp, 14 predicted proteins | sample 5358111 | NCBI WGS metagenome assembly VFSW01 (sample SAMN11554181, study PRJNA540505) | mine drainage metagenome | isolation source: sediment from site ElyBrook_90M | place: USA: Ely Copper Mine, Vershire, VT | collected 2017 | reverse complement strand
TAGGTAAAGTCAGCTTTTTGTCTGGTTTTTGCTTCCATGCGTATCAGTATCATTGCGCACGCTGTGCTTTTAAGCCTTGGTATTACTCCGGCGTAACGCAATGGAGCCTTTTTAGTTTGTTTACTGCGCCGTATCAGGGTTTTACAGCAGGCATGCCGCAGAAGGACAGTGTGGACTAAGGCTGCGGCTACTTGAAGAGTATATGGGATGCGACGCCGACGCCGAATGCGAATTTGGATCTTGCGAGCTTGGATGCGCCTTCCTCCCGTATGAAATACTTTATCCCGACCTCGTCTATCCGGTATCCCTTCTTCGCGAGCTCTATGGCGAAGAAGGCTATTCCGGCCCTGTATGGCGCTATGCCCCTTATCTTTTCAAAGGCGCTTCTCTTCATGACAAAAAGGCCAGTGAGGACGTCATGGATCTTGGTGCCGTATACAACGTTGAATAATTCCGTGAGGATTATGTTGCCGGTGTGGAGATACGGACTCATTGAACCTTGTGAAAGTCCGGCTAGCCTATTTCCGAGAACAAGGTCTGCCTCGCCCCTGTTTATCAGTTCTATGCCCTTCTTTATCCCTATCAACTCATGAGTCCCATCGGCGTCTATGCTTGCGAGCAGCTCGCCTCTTGCCTGCTTGAGGCCCAGCATTATCGCGTTCTCGACTCCCTTGTCCTTCTGCTTGAGTACAGTGACTCCGGTTTTGAGGAGTCTCTCGTAGTAGGTTGCGCCGCTCTTGTCAACGATTATTATCTCTGTATCGCTGCCTAAGAGCCTACGTATGTCGTTTATCATCTTGAAGAGGCTCTCCTCCTCTATTGTAGGTATTATCACGCTTACCTTTGGCTGATTCTTCATATATCCACGCCATACAAGCCAGACTATCCTGCTTTATAGTTTTCCAACAATAAAGACTTTAAGGTTATATATTGCGGTATGTCTTTGCGCTTGGAGGAAACGCTTTTAGCGAGAAGAACCTGGAGATAGTCGCACGGGAGATCTCCCTGCTGCACAGCAAAGGAAATGAGGTTGTGATAACCCATGGTAACGGCCCCCAGGTAGGCGAGCTTTATCTGGAGGAATTAAAGAACCTTGGGATACTCACAGGACAGACGCAGGCCGAACTGGGCATGGAGATAGAAAGAGCCGTACTCAGGAAGATAAAAGGCGGCAGAAGGAAGGTAGCTGTTGTACTGACCAGAACCCTTGTCAATAAGGATGACCCCGAGTTCAAGAATCCGACGAAACCCATAGGCCATTTTTACATAAGGCGGGAGATGGTCCCTGGAAAAAGAGGGGAATTTAAAGTAAAGAAGCTGCTGAACGGATATCGGCTGGTAGTGCCATCCCCAAAGCCCCTGGAACTGTTGGAAGTTGGGGAGGTGACGGAGCTGCTCGGGAAGAAGTATATAGTCATTGCGGCGGGAGGAGGAGGGGTTGCGATAATAAGAACTGAAGGAGAGATTCAGTTCGCCAACGCAGTGATTGACAAGGACCTAGCCTCTGCCCTTCTTGCGGAAAGGATAAGGGCGGACAGGCTTTTCATACTCACAAACGTGGATGGCGCATACCTCAATTTTGGGAAGAAGAATGAGGTAAGGATAGACAGGATAAAGTTTCGGAAGTTGCTCTCCTATCTTAGGGCAGGGCAGTTTGAAAGCGGCAGCATGGCCCCGAAGGTTCAGGCTTGCATTAATTTTGTCAAGAATACCGGAAAGATAGCGGCAATAGGAGACATTTCCAGGATCGAAGACGTGCTTAAGCTTAGAACTACAGTTGTTTTACCTTAGCCGCCTTTACTGCTGCGGACACCTTCCCGATTGGAGCGTTTGTCTTCAGTCCGTTTATATCGAAGGTAGTGCGGCTGCAGGAATATCCGTCTGCTGCCAGTTTCTTGCATACACTTTCGTACGGAACCGAGCTTATTCCAAGATGCCTAGTTATCTTGGAGAGCGAATAGAAGAAAGGCGTTTCGTATTCGTCGTGGAGAAGTCTTATTATTTTCTCGCTCTGCGGGTCGCCGAGGCCCGCATCCAGCATTTTCTTAAGGAGCGGTTTATCATTCAGAGAGCCGAGGAAGATTGGCCCGAACTGCTGCATCCCGTATCCGCAATTCTTGCACTCTGGCTTTAGCTTTGGCGTAATGCCTGAAGCGAAACCGAAAGAAGAGCATCTGTTGCAGTAAGAACCGAATCCGGTAGAGACCATTGAGTCGTAGGCCTTCTTCGCCCCTTTCTCCAGTTTGACAAATACACGCATGTAATGCATGTCAGAGAGGCTTGCCAAAGTCCTGACTCCAAAGTTGAACTCAGCGCTGTTTCTTATGATGTAATTTAGCAGTATGCGTATCCCGGCTTCCTTGCAGAGCTCATTGTGAAGAGGCACCGATCCGTACTGCTTTATGCATGCGGAAGAATGTGCGCCGCAGAGCACCGCGGTGTCGGTTGCAGTTATCATTAGAACTGTGCCGTCTTTTGAGACTTTCAGCAGGTCGTGTATGTATGGTGCAGGAGAACCGAACGGGTCGAGGTCTATTATCTCAAACTTTTTTTCGCAGCCTATTACGAATCGCTGGAGGTCGGCGTTGAGCACCTTTGCCCTGACCTTGTTTGTTTTTATGTTTGCACGTGCATTCGCCGCGGCCTTTTTGTTCACATCCAGCAAGACTATCTCGCCTGCGCCGGCTTCCTTGGCATACCTTATGCCCCTTATGCCGGTTGCGCATGTGCTGTCAAGCAGGGAAGGTTTCACAAGGCCAAGAGAATTCACGAACGCTATTGAAATGTCCCTTAGAGATCTCATCTTTGGATTGAAGAAGACTCCTTCTGCAACTTCGATCCTGGCATTGCCCTCGATTGTCCTTATGGCATCACTCCTTTCCGTTCAGCTTCCGAATCGAGTCAAGAAGCCCGTGGGCGTAGGCAATCGCGGAGAACGAGGTGTAATACTCCTTCTTCTCGAGGAAAGATCTTGAGTCCTTCGCATACATTTTTGCGAGCTCAAGTATTTCCCTCTGCTTGGGTTCGAGCGCCACCTTGTCCATGAGCAGCATATTCGTATCGAAGATGCCTATGTCCTTTACTATGCGCTCCACTATGCTTGCCATCGTATCACTTGAAGCATGAGAAGGAGTTAGGGTCACTCCTCCATGTAGGGAGCCAGGAAATACGTTACGCTTGCGTCCCCGATGTTATAGCCAAGCATCATCGGCTCGTTGGACTTCAGGGCAATATTGATGTCGTTTCCCGGAGGGCATGCCTTTATCATGTTCTCGAGAAACTCGAGGTTGAATGTCGATTCGGAATCCTTCTTGGTTTCCAGTTTTTTGAGTATGCCGCTGTCGTTTTCATGGAATTCCTCGAGTTCACCTGAGTCCCCCCTTGCCCTCACGGAGAACTGATTTTTCGAGGCGTTAAATGAGACATACGAGGAGAGCTGTGCCGCATCCTTGATTATGTCTTTGAGCGGCTCGCCGTTTATCTGTACCTTGGAGTCGAACTCCACATTAGGCTCCTTCTCGACGCTTTTTTTCACGTCGATGAGCTGGAGCTTGTAGCGCCTCTTGCCATTAGGCCCTATGAACTCCATGAGCAGTTTGTTATCGGAATCCTTCATGACCAAAGACTCGCCCTCCCTGGTCCTTGAAAGCATCTTGTCAAGATTCTCTATGTTCAGGCCTATGCTTACGGGCTTCTCGACGCTGAACTTGGAGAATGACTTGTTAGGCATGGTGAAGGAGATCATGCTTATGCTGGAAGGGTCCATAGCCTTGAGGCTTATTCCCTCCTTTGTGATGTTGAAGAGGCCTTCGTCAACGAGGCTGACTATCGCACTTACACAGTCTTTCCAGTATTTGGCGTTGTCTATTTTTATCTCGAACACTAAACCATCTCCGCGGATGATAATATAATGCAGCGATAATAATAAATAGGCTACGCAGCAGTTGCGCTGTGTTGGAGTTTGGCCGGGCAGTCCGGCTGCCGACAGGGATTTCACCCTATGCTAACGAATCCGCATGGCCTTGTGCATTATGTCAGGAGAGCCGCACAACGGTTCGTTTCGCGCCTGTGTTTTGGGAGTTGTGGCGGTGGGAACTCTCCATCTCACGCCAAGGAAGAGAGCTACCTGCCTGCCCGGAAGGAGTCTTCTGGCGCTCGCCCTGGAGGTTGTATGCATACTTATATTTTTCGTGGCATATTTAAGGGGAGACGCTGCCTGCCACGGTATCTCGGCCTTGGGATACTTATGATAGAATTTTACAAAGAGCCTTTTACTGCGCAGGAAAGCCTCGAGAGCCTCAACCCCTTTGTTAGGAAGTGGTTCGCATCCAAGTACAGCGAGCCCACTCCGCCGCAGCGCTATTCCTTCAAGCTGATGAAGGAGGGGAAGAATCTGCTGATAACCGCCCCTACAGGCAGCGGGAAGACATTCTCCGCTTTCATGGCAGTCATAAGCGACCTCATGAACATGGCAATAGCCGGAAAGCTCGAGGATAAGGTATACTGCATCTATGTCTCTCCCCTGCGCGCGCTGAACAACGACGTCTACAGGAACCTCAGCGCGCCGCTGGAGGGAATATATGGGGAGATAGCGATCCCGGTGAAGAGGATAACCGCAGGGATACGCACTGGAGACACTCCCCAGAAGGAGAGGCAGCGCATGCTATCCCATCCGCCGAACATGCTTGTGACCACTCCGGAGAGCCTTGCAATACTCCTGAATTCCCCAAAGTTTGCACAGAACATGAAGGAGGTCAGATACCTTATAGTCGACGAGCTTCATGAGCTTGCCAGCAACAAGAGGGGCGTGCACCTCGCACTCTCGGTGGAGAGGCTCGCCGAGCAGATAGGCCATGACTTCGTAAGGGTCGGCCTTGGTGCAACGATGCACCCGCTTGAGGAGGGGGCGAGGTTCATAGCGGGCTACAGCGACGAGAAAACTGAGCGCGACTGCTACATAGTAGACGCGACATGGGACAAGAAGATGGAGTACATAGCGATGAGCCCGGTTGCTGACATGATAAATGCGAGCGACGAGCTCATAGAAGGCTCAATATACGAGACGCTTGACGGCATAATAAGGAAGAACAGGACGACGCTTATATTCACCAACACGCGAAGCGGCACGGAGAGGGTTGTCTACAATCTCATGACTCGGTATAACTACAGCGATGAGAACATAGCGGCGCACCATGGCTCCCTCTCCAGGGCTGTCAGGCTTGGGGTGGAGGAGCTCCTCAAGAAGGGGAGCCTGAAGGCCGCGGTATCCTCCACCAGCCTCGAGCTTGGCATAGACATAGGGACCATAGACAACGTGGTACAGATAGGTTCGCCAAAGAGCGTCTCTAGGGCGATACAGAGGATAGGGAGGAGCGGGCACAGCTTCAACGACGTGGCGAGGGGAGAGGTCATAGTCACTAACAGGGACGACCTGGTGGAGTGTTCGGTCATGCTCGACGCGGCGAAGAGGAGGCATCTTGACTCCGCGACTGTTCCGAAGAACGCGCTCGACGTCCTGGCACAGCATCTCGTAGGGATGTCGCAGGTCAGAAAATGGGGCGTTGACGAGGCTTACGGCATGGTCAGGAGGGCCTATCCGTACCACAACCTCGAGAAGCAGGACTTCATGGCGCTTCTGGAGTACCTCTCCGGCATGTACGTAGGACTTGAGAGCAGGCGGGTCTACGCCAAGATCTGGTACGACGAGAAGGAGAAATCGTTCGGAAAGAGAGGGAAGCTCACGCGTCTTGTATACTTCCTCAACATAGGCACGATTCCAGATGCCGTGGCCATAAACGTTATGACTGTTGAGAACAAGTGGATAGGAAGCATTGAAGAGGAGTTTTTGGCGAGGCTTAAGCCCGGGGACGTTTTCGTTCTTGCGGGAAAACCGTACAGGTATGAGTATTCGAAGCTGATGAATGCCTACGTCTCGCAGGCTCCCGGACAGATCCCGACCATACCGCCGTGGTTCTCGGAGCAGCTGCCGCTCAGCTACGAGCTTGCGCTCGAGATAGGCAGGTTCAGGAAGAGATTCTCCGATGCCTTGGAAGCCGATGGCGTCTCGAAGGGCAGGGCAGGGGCTTCGCGAATGAGGAAAGGCAGGGAAAAAGCAGAATGGGAGAAGGCGCTCGATGAGATGCCGATGGATGGTAACGCGAAGAGCGCAATACGGTCATACTTCGAGGAGCAGATGCTCTACGCCGGAGTGGTACCCAACGACAAGCTCATTTTAATAGAGAAGACCAACGACCCGGAGAACGAGAAGGACCTGCTGGTCTTCCACAGCCTTTACGGCAGGAGGGTCAACGATGCGCTCTCAAGGGTTGTTGGATTGCTGCTTGGCGAGATGTACCAGACAGACGTCTCGATAAACATAGCGGACAACGGCTTTGTCATTGCGTGCGGAGGCGGTGAGAAAGTGGGGAAGAAGGAGATAGAGAACCTAGTAAAGGAGCTTTCGGAGGTTGATGCCGAGAGGCTGCTCAAGGAGAACATCAGGAGGACGGAACTGATGAAGAGGAGGTTCAGATACGCGGCGGCGCGAAGCCTCATGATACTTAGGAACTATAAGGGCATGAAGATAAGCGTGAGGAAGCAGCAGATCAACTCGCAGCTCCTTTTCAAGGCTGCCGAGGAGATAAGCCCCAACTTCCCCATAATAAAGGAGACTTACAGGGAGATAATGGAGGATGTCATGGACATAAAAAGAACCAGGGAGGTGCTCAGGGAGGTTAGGGAAGGTAGAACAAGGTACAAGATAATAGAGACCGCAGTGCCCTCGCCGTTCTCCCATAGCTTAATAGCAACAGGTGCCGCCGACATCATCATGATGAAAGACAGGAGAAGGCACCTAAGGGAGTTGCACAGACTGGTGCTAAGGAGGATAGGAAGGAGGAATCCGGATGAAACTAAACGAGGACGCGCAGATACTTGAGGGCCTACCGGTGCTCCATATACGGAGCCTTGGCGCAGTAGTCTGCTCCGACCTTCATCTGGGCTATGAGGGAGTGGCCGCGCAGAGGGGGACATTCCTTCCCAAGGTAAACCTGAAGAACGTCAAGGAGACGCTGAAGAAGGCCGTAGAGATGACTGGCGCGGAGAGGATAATAGTCGACGGGGACATAAAGAACGAGTTTTCCACAGTGCACCCTGAGGAGTTCAACGAATTCAGGGAGTTCGTGAGGTATGCAAGTGGGGAGCTCGGAGTGAAGAAGATAACGCTGATAAAGGGAAACCATGACAACTTCATAGACAGGATAGGCAATGCGAGTGGCATAGAGATATACGCGCAGGAGGCCTTGATCTCGGAATTCCTCTTCTTCCACGGAGAGGAACTCCCAAGAAGCAAGAAGGGCAGGCTCCTGGTCATGGGCCACATCCATCCCGCAGTTACGCTCTACAACGGGCTTGGCATAAGGGAGAAGCTCAGATGCTTCCTTTACGGAAGGATGAGGGACGGGAGGAAGATAGTAGTCATACCCGCGATGAATTATTTCGCGCAAGGTGTGGGAATCAACATGGAAGACGTTAACAGGATGGCGCCGGTTTTCAGGAAGATGCTTGACATCGACTCGATGGAGGCGTTGTGCATAGGCGAGGGCGAGACACTGGATTTCGGGAGGGTCGGGGAGCTTAGGAGGGCGCGGGATTAGGCATATAAATAAGCTCGTATCTTAATATCAACGATCTTGTGGCTAACGCGAGTAAGACAGTGGAAGACCTTTTTTATGCGGCGGTTACCGGCGACGTGGAGATGCTCAAGGCGTGCATCGACCAGGGGCTGGACGTCAATCATGCCGATGCCGACGGCTCAACACCGCTTATGCTCGCTGCGGTGAACGGGAACAGGGAGGCAGTCGAATTTCTTCTCGTGAGCGGTTCCGATAAGGAGAAGAAGGATGCGGATGGATGGACTGCGCAGAGGCTCGCCGAGAACGCTGGCCATGCTGACATCGCAAAGACAATTGCAGGTTACGGCGGAAGTGGCGGGGATGCGGAGAGGAAGACGATACCGAAGGGCCTCGAGGAGATAGCCATTGTGGCGTTTGTAAGCGAGAAGGCTGAGGAGATACGCGAGAAGATGAAGCTGGTGGAGGCAGAGAAGGGCGAGGACCAGACAACCATAAACGAGGTCAACCACCTGAACATACTGCTCTTTGCAGAGGTTAACTCCTTCTCGAAGCACATCGACAGGGAGGTCAAAGGCTCGGTGGTGTGGGTGCTTGAATATCTCAACGAGGATTTCGAACTGCTATCAAAGAAGCTTGGAAGGAAGGTCGATAAGGTAGACATGAACTCGATAAAGAGCTACGACGTCTCGGGCCTGCTTAACGACGATGAGAGGATGCTCAGAGGCATAACGCAGGAGATATATAACTCGATGGTCTCGTTTGTGAGCGAGGAGCTCAGCATACGCCCCTCGGAGTTCGGTACGAAGTACGGCGCTTATCACAAGAGGCTTATGAAGATGCGCGATGCACTGCTGGACTCGCTTAGGACCATCGGCCAGGAACCTGCGAAGAAGAATGAGCAGAAGGTAAGGATGGCCAATACGATAGGAGCAAGGCTGTAGCGATGTCTAGAGATGCCGAGCTAGACCCGGTTGGAAGTCGCAGCAAGATGTCGTTTTGCAGCGGGGCTGATTGAGGGAAAGGTGGGAAGCCTATGATTTATGTCTATACCGATGGCGCCTCGAGAAGCAATCCAGGGGAGAGCGCATCGGGATACAGAATCTTTGATTCAGGACACAAGGTTGTGATGAGCCACTCGTTTTATAATGGGATAAGGACCAACAACGAGGCCGAGTACCTCGCAGTGATAGCGGCCCTTGAGAAGGCCGCTGAGATGTTCGGCTTTGGCATCGAGGTAAGGCTCTGCTCCGACAGCCAGCTCGTGATTCGCCAGCTAAACGGCACCTACAAGGTTAAAAGGAGCGGTCTCCTTGAGCTCAATAGGAAAGCCGCGGAGATTGTGGGAAAGTTCAAGTCATGCGTGCTTGAGAACGTCAGCAGGGAGGAGAGGCACATACGCGAAGTTGATGCGGATCTCAACGTATTGCTCGATTCGAAGGAAGACGGCGCATGAAACAGGCAAGGAGATAAGGATATAAATATTACCAAATGCTTATCTATACTATGGCCAGCGACCAGGACAAGGAAATGGAGCAGGCAGGGGAGCAGAAGCCTAAACCCTCAGGAACGGAGAACGCACAGGCGAAGGAGTTCTATACGCAGGCAGGGAAGGCGTTCGAGGAGAACAAGTTCGAGGAGGCGATAAACCTATACTCTAAAGCCATCGAGGCGGACCCCACGTATTCTAGCGCATACTTCAATAGGGCCCTATCCTACGCAATCGTTAACAATTACACCGACGCCACGAGGGACGCAGAGCGCGTTTTGGATATGGAGCCGGAGAGCCATGACGCGCCGTATGTGATGGGAATCATATCCGAATACCAGCACGATTACCAGGGAGCCAAGGAGTGGTACGAGAAGGCGCTGGGAAGGAATCCCGACTACGAGCAGGCAAGGGCCAGGCTCGACCAGCTAAAGACAAAGATACAGACTGAGGGAGTCTCCTCTACGGACGCTCCCGGCGCCAAGGCATCAGTTCCGGGCGAGAAGACCGAGATAGCAGAAGGGCAGATAAAGAAGGTGAGATTCCACAAGTCGAACATCAAGTTCAAGGATGTCGTGGGAATGGAAGAGCAGAAGAAGCTCATTTATGAAAACGTCATACTTGCGATAAGGAAGCCTGAGCTTCTCAAGGCCTACGGAAAGAAGCTGGGCCTTGGAGTCATCTTCTACGGCCCTCCAGGCAACGGAAAAACCTACCTTGTCAATGCCATAGGTGGGGAGACCGGGTCCAATGTGATAATAGCCAGGATAAACGAGATTGTGGACATGTATGCGGGCAACACGGAGAAAAACATGCACGCGATCTTCGAGCAGGCAAGGGCCAACACGCCAGTCATTGTCTTCTTCGACGAGATAGACGCACTGGGCATGAAGAGGAGCGGAGGAGGTGGAGGCGAACAGCAAAGCTACATGAGGATGGCGGTAAACCAGTTTCTCCAAGAGCTTGACGGCATAGAGAAGAACCCCGAAGGAATCTTCGTCATAGGCGCAACTAACCAGCCATGGGACATTGACTCGGCGCTCAAGAGGAGCAAGAGGTTCGGCGAGTCAATATATGTGCCGCCACCTGATTACAGGTCCAGAAAGTCGGCATTCATTTACAATACAAGGAAGATGCCGCTTGGGCGGGTGGATTTTGGAAGGCTTGCCAGGGCCACCGTCGGATTCTCGCAGGCGGACATCGAGGAGATATGCGACAAGGCGGCGCTTATCCCCGCTGCGGAGGAGGACAGGACCGGAAAGAGGAGGAAGATAGTCATGAGCGACTTTTTGAGGATGATCAAGAAGCACGGAAACAGCCTGGACGAGTGGTACGCCATGATAAAAAAGGAGGTCATAAGCAAGACTGAGACCAGCGTTGTCGACGGGAAGAAGCAGACTGTTGAGAAGGAAGGTAAGCTCACCCCAGAGGAGAAAGCGAGATACAAGCCTATGATAAAGGACGTCAAGAGGAATACCAACAAGTTCTACATATACATGAAGAGGGCGATGCGCTGGATCGCGCTTAGCCTTTTCTGAAGTGCATGCGTGGCTGGATTGCTTTGTGCCGGAAGGGGTCTTCAGCCGGAGTATGCCTGCTTCTGTCCTGATCTTTCTGCTTGTTAGTATGTGGCTACATTTACCTGCACGCTGATTGCCCGCAGATTCAGGCCTGCCTGATGCCGAAGCAGGCACTTTGCGCGCAATTTCCCCTTAGGACTTCTTGGAGGGCGTTGAGATTCCCGCACGGCCGTTTCTCAGTAAGAGTGCTATTACGACAACGAGCAGGACTATGACTACCATGACTAGGTATTCCAGAAGCGCGGATGGTCCAGAACTTGATGCCGTGCCGCTCGGCGGCGTCGTGGTCGTGGTTGGCTGCGTTGGCGTTGTTGAGTGGTTTGTCGTTGAGACGGGAATTGTGCTTTTGTTCTGCGCCTGTGTCGTGGTTGTGTTCTTAGGCACTATTGGATACGTAGGTGAAAGCACCTGGGCCGTGTTTAGATTTATCGGCTGCAGGTCGTTATTGTAGGCGTCTGTCAGGAAGGCGAATGAGCCGTCCGGGGAGATTGCTATTCCGCTGAGGAAGCTGTTTCCCAATTTTCCTGCCACTATTTTCCCGGTTACGTTGTTCGATACTGTGTTTATTATGCTCACGCTGCCGTCTCCTGCGTTGGTTACATAGGCATACGGAGTGGATGGAGAGACTGCGACAGCATCAGGGCCCTGGCCGACCACCACAGTCTTGAGGAAGGTGTTCGTGTATCCGTTTATGACGCTTACGCTCCCGTTGAACTGCCTGCCCAGATATATCTCAAGGGGAAGGTTGTAGTTGCTCGTGTATACATATTGGCCATCAGGCGTTATGGCAACGCTGTCTGGTCCGTAGCCCACGTTTATGGTGCGGACGACATTGTTTGTCGTCGTATTTATTATGCTTACAGTTGAGTCGTCATAGTTAGTGACGTAGGCGAAGCCTCCGCTTGGCGAGACTGCAACTCCCTGAGGCCCCCTGCCGACCTTTATCGTGTCAGCAAGCTGGCCGGTACGCAGGTTGATTACGCTTACTGTTCCGTTTGGCTGGGTCCCGTTGGTCGCCTTGGCGAAGTTAGTGACGTAGGCGAAGTTGTCGTTTGGAGTTATTGCTATCCCATAAGGCATGCTTCCGGAGATTGGAATGGTACGCACCGCATATGTTGCAACATTCACTGCGCTTATAGAGGACCCGTTAAGATTCGCCACGTAAACGTATGTCCTGTTGGGCGCGAGCGCTATCCCTTCAGGTCCGGAGCCGACGCGGATGCTTCGCAGCACCGAGCCCGTAACCACGTTGATAACGCTTATGTTGTCTGAGCCGAATTCTGATACGTATGAGAGATTTGTGGCGGGGTTTAGGACAATGCTGCGCGGAAGGCTTCCGGGAGGCAGAGGGACTGTGACCGAGCTGTATGCCATCACGAACTGGGGCAGCAGCAGGGCGACCATAAATGCCATAATTAAAGATTTGTTTCCAAACACGATTACACCAGCTTTAAGAAGGAACGTCATAATTTAAATAGTTAATGTTGGAGCTGTTGGAACTGGGCGCATGATGGGAAGGAGTAGCAAGATAGAGACTCGGGCAGGGATAACGAAAGGCGCATTTCAGCGCGCAGAGAGGAGTCGCGGGCAAGCACATAACAATAAATAGATTCATATTTAACTAAGATGGGAGATTATGAGATATCCGGGCTGGTTGCGACCTACGCTGATGTTGTTGGCTTTTGTATCCCTCGTGCTGACGATTGTGATTGGCGCTGTTTCCGCTGAGCCCTCCTTTTCGCAGACGAACGTTCCGATAAACATACCGCAAATGTTCCTGACAGTCAACATAACGGTTCCAGCAAACAACCCAACTACTGGGACGTTTGGCATTGTCTCGGAGAATATCACTGTGCCTATAGCTGCGATGCAGTTTAACATAACCATACCCGCCTCGGTTCCGCTTGGAGTGTATAACGCACTTAACAACTCACTTAACCAGTCAGTCCTGCAGGCTGCGATAGCTTCTTCACTCAACAGTTCGCTGCCCGGAGCGATAAACGGATCCGGGACGAATGAGACCGGAAGGAATCTGACAGCCGCGCTGGTCACGCCCCTATCGGAGAGCATTGCCTCGAGCCTGGCTTACTCGCTGCCGCTGAGCATAGCCTCAATTCTGCCGCAGGCGATAGGACCTTCCCTGAGCGCGGGAATTAGTTCGAGTCTTTACACCGGGCTGCCGGTGGTGCTCTCGCAGGCTCTCTCGAGCTCGCTCTCTACTGTACTCCCGGTGGTGAGCCAGGGGGCGGTAAACTACACGAACAGCCTGCTTAACGCACAGACAGGAGGCGCGTCTTACTACGTACAGAGCGCCCCCACACCGCAGGAAGTCGCATCGTACATAGCGACCGCAGTGCAGAACAACCTCACATCGACCATGACGCCGGTGCTTGAGTCCGAGCTTACTTCTACAATTTATTCGGACCTTCAGCAGTCGCTGCAGGGGGGCATAGCTTCTTCGCTCTCAAGTTACGGGCTGCAGGAGAACATAACCAAGACGGTAAACCAGAGCCTCTCTGGCCAGCTAAGTTCGAGACTCTCTCCCGCTCTGCAGTCCTCGCTCTCGCACAATGCAATCACAACGATTAGCGCCAACATAAGCGCAGGAATAGCCTCAAGCCTTGCGCAGCAGCTTAGCGCAAACCTTGCGCAGCAGTTCTCATCGCAACTCGCGCAGAGCCTTGCTGCCCAGCTCTCGCAGAACCTCGGCTCAGGGATTGCGACATACGCCTCTCAGGGCATAGCCTCCGGGATTAACAGCTCCCTCCAGAAGAGCCTTCCGAGTTATTTTTCATCTAGCTCCCCAAACCAGAACGGCGCTTCATCGTATCTGGAGTTCGGTACCAACGTCGGCACTGTGCCGGTGCCTGGAGTTCCGATGCTTAAGGAGGCCGGAGGCACATACGTGAGCGAGAGCATATCCATACAGGAAATGAATGCGGGCCAGGTCGGGTATATACTCCTTACAAAGATGTCTCCAGCGTTGAACGGGCAGACCTCGGTTGTCGTAGGCACTGCGGTGCAGCTTGCGACAGTTGGCCTGACACCATACAGCGAGTACCAGGCGATAGAGTCCGTGCTCCCGGCAGTCCTGCCCAACGCGCTTGCTTCCTCGATCTCGTACGCGCTTGGAAACGAGCTTAACGGAGGGCTCTCCGCCTCGGGAGTACTTACTGCGATCGGGATAGGAACCGGAATCGGGCAGATCTCTGAGGCAGGTGGGCTTCTGAGCCAGCTGCAGGCAGGCACCGCCAATGTTGGAAGCGTGGTTACCGCAATAGGCTCGATGATGGGCTCGCAGGCCGTTGTCGCTGCAGGAAGCCTCTTGAGCAGCTATCAGCTAGGCACCTCGCTGCCAGGGCTTGTAACGCAGCTTGGCGCTGTTACCGGAAGCCAGAGCCTTCTCGATGCCGGAGTCCTGCTTGGCGAGTGGCAAAACAACGCAAGCATAGGTACCTTCGCATCTACCATTGGCGCCCTTACCGGATCGCAGGGACTGGTGACTGCAGGGCAGGTTGCAACCCTCCTCGGGCAGAAGGGCGAGAGCGTTGGCAACTTTGTCAGCGCAGTAGGCGCAATATCAGGCTCCCAGAATATCGTTAACGCAGGATATGCGCTTGGAGCGCTGCAAAACGACCAGAGCCTCGGAAACCTCCTGCAGGTTGCGGGAGCTCTTGCCGGTTCCTCTAACATCCAGACCGCAGGAGCTGTGCTCAATCTGGCTCAGAACGGAGGAAGCGTTGGAGGCATGACCGAGGCGCTTGGCGCGATCATGGGCTCCTCGACGCTAGTTAATGCAGGAGTGGCGCTCTCGGCAATACAGAGCGGCGCGACGGCGGGAAGCGCCCTCTCGCTTGTAGGCTCGCTGACCGGGTCGAAAAGCCTCTCCAACGCAGGGCTGATGCTCAACGCGTTGGGATATGGAGGCGCCGCCGGAGGGCTTAGCGCCCTTGGAGCGATTACGGGATCGTCAGGACTTACAACTGCAGGAGAGTACTTAGGCGCTGTTCAGAATGGCGGTACCATACCCGGACTGCTAAACAACCTCGCCTCGGTATCCGGCTCTCCTTATCTTTACGGCGCGGCGCTTGGCGCCGGCCTTCTTGCCAACGGAGGCACCATAGGATCACTCCTTTCGCTTCAGGCTGCTGGGAACGGCGCAGGTGGTGCCACAGCATTATTCAACATCGCCTCGCTGCCAGGAGGCATAAGCGCCACCGCGGCAATACCTGCGGGCCAGCTTATCCCGAGCAGCTACGGACTTAACGGAGGATACAGCACGGCGATAGGAGGAGTGGTTCCGTTCTCGATACTCGGCAGCGTGAATTTCATTCTGCCCAGCCTGCCCAGCAGCGCGGAGAGCCTCTCCGGACTCTTTCCAGGTCTGCCAGGGATAGGAGTCCCATCAGGCCTGAGCAGCTTCCTGAACCAGGACCTTCCGGGGCTGCCTAGCCTCTCCGGACTGAATCCGTTTCTCGGCGGGCTTAACATACCGCCCATTGCAGGCACCGGAGGCCTGATCCAGGGCCTTGGCCTTCCTGCACTCTCGGGCCTTGGCCTTCCCGGCCTGCAGAACCTGCTTGGCCCAATCCCGAACCTTCAGGGATTGCTTGGGAACATACCGGGGCTCTCGGCCCTCTCGCTGCCGAACATCCCTGGGCTTGACCTCTCAGGATTCAGCATACCAGGGCTTGGAGAGATCCCTACCGGGTTCAGTTACACGCTGGGCGGCAGCTACGGGGCCCTCGCAGGCAAGCTCGGGATAAATGTCGGATTGAACGGCGTGACGCTAAATACCAATCTTAACGTAGACTTAAGCAACGCCTTCTCAGAGCTCGGAGTCTCGCAGAGCATGGTAAACGAGCTTGGTGCCGCGGCGGGATATGCAAGCCTTGCGCTCCAAGCATACTCGGTGGTAGAGAGCCTCGGCAGCTCCTCGGTAACTGAGCCAATTCCAGTGGTGATAGTAAGCACGCCTTTCCCGGTGAACCAGATTAGCGGGTCTTCAGTCATCCTTCCGGGTGCCAATGCAGTGGTTACCGAGGGGAAGTCTCCTTTTTTTCCAGCGGGGGCTACCGGCAGGTCTAGCCTTCCGCAGTTCCAGGCAGCGCAAAGCGGCGATGCCGGAGGAGCTGTGACTGGAAGCTCCGGAGGAGCGCTTGCAGGCGCAGGACAGGTTGTCGCGGCAGGTGGAAGCCAGGGAGGACAGGGAGGACAGGGAGTCACAACGAGCTTCAATCTTATACCCCAGACGCAGACCCTCACAGTAAGCTCGCCATATACCCTCTCACCTACAAGCCAGATAGCCCAGTACAATGAGCAGCATGCTCCCTGGTTCCTCACATGCCCGACGGCACCGGTGAACAACCCAACCAATGACATACTCTTCGATGCCAATAAGCAGATGTCGGTGGGCGGAAACGCGTGCCTTGCCGGAGGCGGCACGCTTACAACGGTAGTCACGCTCAGCACCAAGGTCCACACGCAAAGCCCGTGCGCGGCGCCGGTCCCTCTTCCTTCATTGATGAAATCGTGCGATTATTCGCAGGTGCAGCCCCTAGTTGTCGTGAACCCTGGGGCCCTCTCGCTGCAGATGATAACATACTCTCCGGAGGTTGACGGCGAGCTCTCAAACGGGTTTAGTACAGACTCGTACATCTTCCAGGGGGTTCCTTCTTCGGCGCAGCACGCAATCTGGTCTTGGAACGCCGAGATCGCAAATTTTGCAAACGCGAAGGGTACAGTTGGCCCGTACTCGAAACAGGCACTCATAGTGACACTTGGGCCCGGCTGCACCTATCTGTACTCGTATACGGAGAAGACTGAGCTGGTGAGTATGAGCAATAATTACATACCGTTTACGGAGATTACGAACCCGTCAGAGGTTCCCGCCGCCTCCCTCACCACGCCGCCCCTCGGCTCGCCAGGTAGCGCTCTTAAGGCCAACATAATAAACAGCAACGTGATCCCCCTTCTCCTGTTCAATTACAGCCTAGGTATGAGCTCTGTGCTGCAGAGCTCTAACCCGAACCTCTCGCATGTCTCTGAGGACATTTACAGCCCATGGAACTACTACACGCCATACAACTCGATAGACGAGTTTCCGATAAACCTCCCCGGAGTCTTCCTCTCGAACAACGCGGCGCAGGTGCTCTCTGCGACCACGGAAAACGGCCTGGGGATAGATACAGCAAGCGTGCAGATGAGCCCGGTGGTCTCATTCAGCATCACCACCGGGCTTGGAGCCGCCGCTAACGCAATCGCCTCGGCCGCAGCAGCATGCACAGGCAGCACCGCACAAGGAACGCAGCAGGTGGAGCAGATTGGCGGGCAGAGCGAGTGCTGCGTACTATCCACAGATGGAAGCACGTCATGCATACCCCTGGTTTCCAGCGCCGCGGCTCCTGCAGCCTCTCTAGGAACTGCCGCTACCTGCCAGAGCGGGGGAGGAACTGTGACCCAAAACGGGGGGCAGAGCGAGTGCTGTTCAACAAGCCCTTCTGGAGGCTATGCATGCGTGCCTATCTCCTCTGCAGGCCAGTCCCCTGCAGCAGGGGCCGGAAATGGAGGCGCCGCAGGTGCGGCCGCAGGCACGTGCCCTTCGTCTGGAGGAGGAGTGCTCTCGGCCTCGCAGGCGCTGGCGTGCGCTGATGCGGCCGGATTTGCCAATACGGGAAAGACGCCGCAGACGCTGGGGCTTGATACAGTCGTTGCAATATCAGAGGCGGAGAGCAGCCTGAACACGCAGGCAGTGCACGACAACGGAGTTAAGTGCACGAGCGGGGCGAATGCAGGGCAGGAGAGCCTGGACGTGGGAGTCATGCAGATAAACAACTGCGCGCATCCGGACATGGTAACATGCTCAGGGCTGGCCTTCAGCAGCTGCTCGGGATCTGCAACAAATCCTGCCTCGGCATACCAGGACGCATACCAGTTAAGCAGCGGCGGGTCGAACTTCAATCCATGGTGCACATACGGCCCGAGCGCTTGCGGCGGCAACGGGAACAGCGCATACTGCCAGTACATGCCTACCGGAGACCCGTGCGCGACGGCAGGAAGCAGCGGGGCGGGGCTGATAGCCTCGGGCCTCGGAGGAACGACCTCGTTCCTCAGCCAGGTGAACGTTCTGACAATACAGAACCCGATCTCAATCGCCTCTTCCGGAAACGATTACATCTACGTGCTCTACAAGAACCCAAGCCAGAACAACAACTATGATATTGCCATAGTGAGAGTTTATCCGAAGGGATATTACAATGCCACGAGCGTCCCGGTGCCCCCTATCGGCACCTCGAACGTCCAGTGTTCAAGCGACTCGGGATGCATGGGCGCCTGGGACTCCACCTGGAGCAACTACTGGAACAATGTGATAAAGGAGCAGAGCTACGAGGCGTATGTGGTAAATGTAATATCATTCAGCACGCTTTACAACAGCGCCACCGGTTCCAGCGTCAATGCGGCGCCGCAGATTGAGACGCCAGTCACCGTGAGTTCAGCAGGTAGCTCATCTTCTGCAGCTTCCTGTTCGGCGGCAAGCCCGGTAGATAGCGGGATACTTGACACGTGCAGTACGATCAACCCTTCCCAGAATACAGGAGCATACGGCAGCGGCCATGACTTCTGCCAGCCTGCAGGAGCGTGCCAGGTCGTGGCTCTTCCCGGATCGCAGGGCCAGTGCAGCCAGCTTGGGTCGTCTGGAGCCGCGACAACCAGTTCAAAGTGGGAGTGCGTTCCGACGTCTTCTCAGGGAGTCTCGCTCACCATAAGCAATCCCTCGCTCTCTTATGGACAGTCTACGCCTATAAGCGGGACCTGTACGCCCAGTGGGGCCGAGTGCGTCCTCTCGTCGCCTGCCCTAGGAATAAGCACAAGCTCAGTCTCCGGGGCGGTATCCTACAGTTTCTCAGTGCCGACAAACCTGGCCCCGGGCCCTTATACGGTAACCCTAACAAGCGGGACGGCATCGGTGTCGGCGACGATAACAGTCACAAGCGGGGCCTGCGCCAACATAGGCGGGAGCGCGTGCTCGTTCACCCCGTATAACATATCTGCAGACAGCGGCGGCGACATCTTTGTTGTCGGATCGGCAATGACTCCGAAAGGGCAGGGGGCCGTGGAGTTGGTCAAGGTCTCCAACGTAATTGTTGGAGGAGGGCTGTGCGCGGGGCTTGAGGCTATCTGCAACAAGGTCTCGTTCAATGCGGTGACGCTTCCTGGCGCCGGATCCGTTCCTAAATTCACGGAGATAGCCGCATCGCCCCAGCTCGGGAATGTTTACGTGGCAAGCCCGAACTTCGGCGGGGTCGCTGTCTTCAACGGCGCAAGCCTCCAGTACCTCGACACGATAACGCTCGCATACGCCAAGTACCCTCCGGCGGCTGTTCTTACCACTGCGTCTGGAACCCCGGCAACGCCCGGGCTGCTTGGCAACAGCGCGGCTTCGCCGATAGCCGCGCTGAACATAGCATCCTGGATGCAGAACGGAGGGCTCTTTGGATACAAGATCCCAGGGGTGACTCCTTCGGCGACTGCAGGCAGTTCCAGCTCAGACCTTGACTCGCCGTCTAACCACCATCCCCTTGCACTCGCTGACGTGAACGGGTACCTGTACGTGCTGGACGAGTGGTCCGGCTCGCTGAATGGCGGAGCGAACTTCAACATCCTCACCCTGCGCGCCGTGAACTCCACCGGTTCGGATGTTCCCATAAACCCGACATTCTTCAACGACATGTACGGCCAGAATACCTGTTCGGTCGCTGGCGCCGCGCTTAGCTCCGGCACCTGTTATACCTCCCCGCCGCCGAGCAGTGCCTGCAACGCGGGCTGCGTGCCATCCCCCATTCTTAGCGCGCCGTGCGGAGGCACGGTTCCTGGAGGGGCTTCGGGAGCTATAGCCGCTGCGGACGGATACCAGTACACCTGCGTAAGCAGCGCGTATTCCCAGAGTCCTACATACTACTCAATCTCAACGCCTAGCCAGTTTTTCAGCAACGCCTATCCGCCATACGGATGGATAATATCCGCAACAGTTGGGAGTACCTCTTTTTGCGGGGACGGCGCGTCAGGATGCGTACAGCCCGCAGGGCCCACCTTCGCAGTAGGGCCAAAGCTCTCGCAGACCAGCCCGTGCGGCACTCTTGCGAGCGCGGCGCTGGGTTATTTCACCGGGTGTGGAGGCGGCATAAGCATGTCGGTGAATGAGAACGGCACGCTTGCTCTTTTCATGCCTGGCGCGAATACAAACTTCGACACCGGCGAGCTTCTCTTCGCGCGCTTTGGCTCGGAGAACTATACCAAGCCCGCGCAGGGGGTCCCTCCTTTTGTCTGCTATACTGCGCAGGGAGGCGGGCTGTGCGGCAAGGACAGCGCAGTAAGCGGCATGATGCCTCCAGTATATGCCGTCGAGGATCCATTCAAGTACTTGGAGAATGTCGGCTCGCAGAAGATATTTAGCTACGCCAATCAGTACTACTCCGAATTTACCGGAGGCGCGGGAACTGTGCAGAGCGTGAGCGGCCTGAGCAGCTCATGCCTGAACCAGATACAGAACCTCCAGGCGCCTACCAACTGCGGCGGCGGAACGACTCCGTCGGGCATATCCATAAGCAGCCTTTTGGGAAGCGCTCAGCCCTCGAACGCGCTGCAGCCCGGAAGCGCCCCGGCGAATGTGCCTGTGCTGACAAGCTCTGTAGGCGGCTCGGCCCTCATAGGCTACAAGCACATCTACACGCTTAAGCAGACCTGGGGCCCATTCACCCTGTTGCCGCACGCCAGCCCGTATTACTGCATTCCCGCTTCGTACCTGCCTGCCGTCTCGGACAGCAGCTCTAAGACAGTTTATTCCTACGCGGTGATCCCCCCTACGCACTCGGCGCCCCTGTCGGCAAATGTAGAGGGAGGTGGCACCTACCTGCAATATGCAGGCACGCAGAACTACTACATGCAGAACCTCTCTGATGCGGGACTCTACCTTAGCCAGCACATACTCTTCAACGAGACTGGAGACAGGGCTTTTGGAAGCGTCTATGTCGCCGATGCGGGGCAGGGGAACGCCTATCAGATTCTTAATGCGACCGAGCAGCTCAACTATGTGATAGAGTCATTCTCAAGGGCAAGTCTGCAGTACCAGACGATACTCTCCGAGAACGTAGGCCCGTACTACGGGCCGCAGTACTCGATCGCCAAGGTCGGCGCTGCTGGGGTTCCAGCAAACTTCATCTTCTCGCAGGCCCAGTCCTTGCCGCCGCACTTCGGCTCGGTGATCCTATTTGACTGGTATAAGGAAGAGGTCTACGACAGCCAACTGAACCTGTATATACCAAAGACCACAGGATACCAGAGGATAATGTACGCCTTCAACGACAAATTCAACAACACCATCTTTGCTCCCATAGACGCAGACATAGCCCACACGACGACGTTGTCCACAAACATCACAGGCACAGTCAACCCGGGCAACTCCAACCAGACAACAATCACGATATCCGGAGCGGTAGGCGAGAATACGTACAACGGCTTCGACATTGCCAACTCGTTCTTCGTTCCGCTCCCTGATGCTAACGTCTTCCTTTATTACGGACAGGACATCAATTACGTGGATTCGTCAGGAAACCCCCTCAGCGTACAGCAGGCGCAGCTATGTGCATTCGGAAGCCAGGCTTACATGCCCACCGGACAGACCTTCCCAAGCGCATGCAACCTGGCCAATCCGATGTGGACAGGCCTGCAGGGCGGCGCCTCGAAGGTGAACTACGCTACTGGGTACCAGACTCCCGGATCGTGCGCCCCGCCTCCCAACTCCCTCCTATACCCAGTGACGCTTTCCTGCAATATCTACGGGTACAACTCGCTGCCCACCGCGTGCCCGGCTGGATCTGGCGGCATGCAGAGGTACTGCTATCCGATATACGAGAACGGTTCGGGAACCTGCACAAGCCAGCTCGGGCTTATCGGAGTGGCTACTACAAACAAGACCGGGCAGTTCACATTCAATACAGTGGTATGCGGCATCGGGGAGGCGAAGATATCCGCCTCTTATTATGGAGACACGCTGCAGCCTATAACAGTCACACAGGAGCCGCTCACCCAGTCGGCGAACGGACTTGTTGGGCCAGATCCGCCTGGCTCCGCATTCAAAGCAGTAAGCTACATGTGGCAGCCGGGGGGAGTTACCGGACTGACAAGCGTGGGGCTCTTCGAGCTGGGTTTTGGAGGCATTGACGCGCTTGGGCTGATTGTCGTGGTTGCGGTTGCGCTGCTGGTACTCTTCCGCATGAGGATAATAAAAATTAAAAAAGGTAACGCAGGGAGGAAAAGGAGGTGACTGCCGGCTACTCGTCACTGTCCATGTCTTCGTCCCAGTCTTCCTCATCGTCGGATTCGTCGTCGAATTCGTCGTCTTCTGAGTCTTCGTCGTCGGATTCGTCTTCTTCTTTCTTGGCCATAGTGGTCACCGTGTTAGTTTACCCAAATACCTATATTAAGAGAGTATTTAAACCCATATCTAACATCAGGCATTGAAGAGACACGGAGGCGCGGGGCAACGGCTTTTATAATTTGTTGAGAAAGGTTAAGGGAGGGCTTGTAGCGCAACGGCAGCGCGTCCGCTTTGCATGCGGGAGGTTGCGGGTTCAAATCCCGCCAAGTCCAAATTTTATTTACGAGAGAGGGAGTATGAATCCTTTAACTCACCAAGAGTCTACTCCTACAGTTTGATAAAAATATCAATATTTGTAAATTTGTAAAAGCGTAGGGGTAAACATTGTCTTTGTTAGTCTATGTA
>VFSW01003845.1_pt1 | contig 22485 bp, 16 predicted proteins | sample 5358111 | NCBI WGS metagenome assembly VFSW01 (sample SAMN11554181, study PRJNA540505) | mine drainage metagenome | isolation source: sediment from site ElyBrook_90M | place: USA: Ely Copper Mine, Vershire, VT | collected 2017 | reverse complement strand
TTTTTCGCCGCAACGGCACGGCTTAAGCCGTGCCCTGATACAAAGCTCCCGAAATACCCAATAGGATTGGGTTCGTTTTCTGTAAATCATCGCTTCTTCGCCCTGCTGGCAGCAGCGATTTCGCACCGCCCTTTTTCGCGGCGTGTTAGTGGCTTGCATCGAGCATCGCCGCATAAACAGCGGGCCTTGTAGCTTGGCCTCTTGGTGCAAAAGGGCCCGCAACAGGCGATTGCCGAATGATTTTAAGGCTGAGGTCTGGCGGAAGATTAGAAAAAGCGGAGATACTTCCTCGCGTCGCGTCCCGCGACGCGCACAAATCGAATATGCATGGACGGAAGCGGGCACGTCAACTTATATATTGTCCAAGACGTCTGGCACGCGTACAACGCATACAGGACGTACAATCCATACGCCGGGCAGGGCGAAAGTGACGCACAGCCCTCTGTTGCACTGCCGATAACAGCGCTGATATTTTTCGGAATAAGCCGCCGCGCACAGAGCGGCGCTACAGCAATGCGGTGAGCGGGGCGCATGGGTGCAGGCCCGTCAGCGGCGCGCTTCGGCGTGATGGCGCACATCGACTCCCTCCACCAGAAACACCACGTCTTCGGCGATGTTGGTGGAGTGATCGGCGATGCGCTCCAGATTGCGGGCGACAAACATCAGGTCAATACACTGGCGGATGGACGAAGTGTCTTTGTGCATGTAGCTGACCAGCTCGTCGTAGGTGGAGTCGCGGAGCTCGTCCACGGCGTCGTCGGAAACCAGCACACTGCGCGCCAGATCCGCATCTTTTTTCACAAAGGAGTCCAGCGCCTTGCGCACCATGGATTCAACCAGGCTTGCCATTTGCGGGATATCGATCAACGCCTGCACCGGGGCTTCCGACATCAGGTTCAGGGAACGCTCCGCAATATTCACGGCAAGATCGCCCATGCGCTCCAGGTCGCTGTTGATCTTGATGGCTGAGGTGATGAAGCGCAAGTCGACGGCCACGGGCTGCTCCAGAGCCAGCACCCCGGTGGCCAGGTCATCCACTTCAATTTCCATCTGATTGATGCGCGATTCGTTCTGCAGAACCAGGTTGGCCTGGGCGGGATCGCGTTCGGTGAGCGATGCCACGCTGGCGTAAATGGCAGACTCCACCAGGCCGCTCATTTCCAGCAGCCGCTTGCGGAGTTCATCCAACTGTTCATCAAAGTGCCGCAAAATACTCCTCCGTCACACTCGTAGCCAACGCGATTGCAAATCAGGCCATTCGAAAGGCATTTTCGGATGCGGATCATCCGCCGGCCACACTAACCGAAGCGGCCCGTAATATAATCCTCCGTCTCTTTGCGACTTGGAGTCTTAAAGAGGATGCGGGTCTCGTTAAATTCAATAAAATTGCCCAGCAAAAAGAAACCCGTGTAGGAAGATACCCGCGCCGCCTGCTGCATGTTGTGCGTAACAATCACGATGGTGCAATTATCCTTTAAAGTAAAGAGCAACTCTTCGATTTTTGAGGTGGCAATCGGGTCCAGAGCGGAGCAAGGCTCATCCAGCAGAAGCACCTCCGGACCCACGGCCAGGGCGCGGGCAATGCACAACCTTTGCTGCTGGCCTCCGGAAAGGGCATAGGCGGATTTGTGGAGTTTATCCTTTACCTCGTCCCAAAGCGCGGCCCGGCGCAGGCTGGCTTCAACCGCTTCTGTCAACCTGGGTTTATTGGAATGGCCATTCAATCGCAGGCCGTAGGCAACGTTCTCAAAAATGGTTTTGGGGAAAGGGTTCGGTTTCTGGAATACCATGCCGATGCGGCGGCGAAGGTGGACCAGGTCCATATCAAAAATGCTTTCGCCATCCAGCAGAATCTCGCCCTCAACCCGGGTGGAGCGCACCGTTTCGCACATGCGATTCAGGGTTCGCAGAAAGGTGGACTTGCCGCACCCCGACGGTCCGATCATCGCCGTAATCTGGTGCTCAGGAATAACCATGGAGACGTTCTTCAATGCCTGGGTTGGACCATAAAAGAAGTTCAGGTTGGAAACCTGAAGCTTGGCCGGCAGGTGCGCCGGCAAGCGGATTGCCGCCGCGTTAGGCAGATTTTCCTGTCGTTCAGAGGTCACCATAGGCGCCTTTACAGCCATTCCCATTCGTTACCCCCGCATGACATTTCGCCGGGTTGAAAGGATTAGCCGCGCACTCGTATTCGCAATCAGAACCAGCGTCAGCAGAACGAATCCTGCCGCCCAGGCCTGCCTTCGCCAATCGTCATAGGGGGAAATGGCATAGGTAAAAATCATTACGGGGAGCGAAGCCGTCGGCTGATTAAATCCGGTACTCCAAAAACGGTTATTAAAGCTGGTGAAAAGCAGAGGCGCCGTCTCACCGGCCACTCGCGCCAGGCTAAGCAGGATGCCCGTGGCAATGCCGCGAAAAGCCGCGGGCAACACCACCGTGGCGACCCCGCGCCAGCGGCTAACGCCCAGAGCCATGGCGCCCTCAAGCAGGGTTTGGGGCACGGCGCGCAAGAATTCTTCGGTACTGCGCACTACGATGGGGATCAGCATGATTCCCAAAGCCACGCCCCCCGCCAATGCTGAAAAGTGGTGCACGGGAACCACCACAATGGTGTAGGCGAATATTCCCATGACGATGGAGGGAACGCCGTTTAAAAGGTCCGTGGTATAGCGTACCAGATTCGGAAACAGGCTGCCGCCGAATACAGCCAGATAAATGCCGGCCATCAGGCCCACCGGAATTCCCGTGAGCGAGGCGATCAGAAGGATTTTTCCGCTGCCCACGATGGCGTTGGCCATGCCGCCGCCGGTCTCGCCCACCGGCTTGGGAAGTTTGGTGAGGAAGTCGAGATTCAGGTACCGGCCGCCGTTATACACCAGGTATCCGAGGATGAAGAGCAGGATCAGCACGGCGGTCAGGGCGCACAATCCGGTGGCGCCCAGCATAATCGCATTGACGGTTTTGCGCCAGATCATTCGATAGTTCATACGTGCGCCGTGCCGCGGCGGGTCGTCGCCAAAATCAGCAGGCGAGCCAGACCGTTGAGGATGATGGTGATGAAAAAGAGCACCAGACCTAGTTCAATGAGTGATTGCAGGTAGAGGTCGCCGGTGGCCTCCGTGAACTCATTGGCGATGACCGACGCGATGGTGTAACCGGGCGAGAGCAACGAAGCGCTGATGGTGGGTGTATTGCCAATCACCATGGTAACGGCCATCGTCTCACCCAGGGCGCGGGCCAGAGCCAGAAAGATGGAACCCAGAATCCCCGAGCGGGCATAGGGCACCACGACCTGCCAGGTGGATTCCCAATGTGTGGCTCCCAAGCCCAGCGCCGCTTCGCGCTGTTCCACCGGCACCGCCAGCAGCACTTCGCGCGAGATGGAGAGGATAAAGGGAACGATCATGATCGCCAGAACAATGCTTGCCGTTAAAAGGCCGACGCCGTACGAGGGTCCCTTGAACAATGGCAGAAAACCAAAGGCGCGCATCAGAAAAGGATTAAGCTGGTCGCGCACGATCGGAACCACCACAAAGATACCCAGCAGACCGTAGATAACGCTGGGAACTGCGGCCAGCAATTCAATCACAAACGTCAGCGGATCGGAAATGGCAGGGGGCGCGAACTCAGCCAGAAACATGGCTCCGCCCACCCCAAGCGGCACGGCAATCAGCAGGCTGACCAGCGAGGTGACCAGGGTTCCGTAAATAAAGGGCAGCGCGCCGTAGTTGTCAAAGACCGGATCCCACGTTGAGGTAAATAGAAAGTGCCAGCCAAACTGATGCCTGGCCAGGGCCGAATGCTGATAGAGCTCCCAAACCAGCGAGCCGGTCAGAACCAGGATGCCCACGGCGAAGAGCAGCGTAACCAAATGGGCCAGATGATCGCCGTCCAGCAGGCGCCGCACAAAAGGCGCTGCCCGCCCCCGGCGTGCAGGGCGGGCAACACGCGATTCATTCAATTTGTCCTGATCGGGCATTTTTACTGGATCTCGGCCAATTGCTTCATCTCAATGGCGACCACCGGCTTAGGTAACTGGGCGTACGCCAAAGCTTCAGTATACTTCTGACCGTCGGTCATCATCCAGCGCAGGAAGCCCTTGATGATCTCTCGCTTGCCGGCATCCGGGATTTTGGCGGGAATGAGCAGATAGGTAAAGCTGCAGATCGGGTAAGCCGTTGCGCCTGGAGCATTGGTGATAGAGACCCGGACGTCCTTCTGCATTTGCGCCGCGGCTCCGGCCGCCGCCGCCGAAACCGTCGCCAGATCAGCCTTAATAAACTTGCCGGATGAGTTCTCAACCCGGCCATAGGGAAGATGGTTCTGTATGGCATAGATCAGTTCAACGTAACCGATGGAGTTGGGTGTCTGCTCAACCAGACCCGTCACACCTTCGTTGCCTTTTCCGCCCAGACCAACCGGCCAATTGACGGAGGTATTGCTCCCGACACGGTTTTTCCATTCCGGGCTGATTTTCGAAAGGTAATCCGTCCACACAAACGTTGTACCGCTGCCGTCTGACCGGTGCACTACTACAATATCGTTTCCCGGCAGGTTCACGCCAGGGTTGGCTTTGGTGATAGCCGGGTCGTTCCACTTCCTGATGGTTCCCAGGTAAATGCCCGCCAGAGCTGCCGGCGTAAAGTTCAACTCGCCCTTGTAGCCCGGAATGTTGTAGGTAGGCATCACTGCGCCAAGCACGGTGGGAAAGTGGATGATTTTAAACTTAAAAGTACCCAGCAGCTTGTCGTTCATGGGCATGTCTGAAGCGCCAAAATCAACGGTCCCTGCCCTCAATTGCTGAATTCCACCGCCTGAGCCGATGGACTGGTAGTTGATCTCCACATCGGGATGAGCCTTGTGGTAAAGGTCAAACCACTTTGAATAAATGGGGTAGGGGAAGGTAGCGCCGGCGCTGTTAAGCAGGACATGGTTGGGGGATGGCGCCGGCGCCGGCGAGGAGGGCCGGTTAAATACGGTCAGGCCGATTGCAGCCAAGGCTGCGAGCGCAAACACACCCTTAAGTGTTATCGCGCGATGCGAGAATTTCATCTAGTTTTCTCCTAGTAGCCGGCCTGCAAGCCGGCATTTTGCAGAGTTGGATGCTGCGGGCCAAACAGCGGCCAGCACTTCGGCGGCCGCCTTAAGAAACAAGAATGGGTCCGCATTGTTACAGCAGTATTAAAGCGCTGTGAAGTTTGTGTAAACCGTAAATGCGCCTTAAGCCATTGCAAGATAAAGCCCTTAATCTGGATAAGGCCTGAAGCGATTGGGGCTGCCGGAAGGGCGGGGTTTTAACCCCGCCGAAAACGGCGGGTATTGTCGGTTGACTTCTTTGCGCCGCGCGCGGATTGCCGGAACAATCCGCCCACGGCGCAAAATAAAAGTAATCGCAGGACGCACGCGTGACGGCACGGTTGAAACCGTGCCCTGATACAAAGCCCTGGGCAGCGGACTTGGTCTAAGTGAACCGCATTGAGGTTAAGGATGTTCGATGGAATCTCAGAGCGAGCGCAGGCTTCGTCTTGATGAGGCGCCTGGGATTGTTACACATCGCCGGATGGCAATGAAGAAGAAGTGAGTGGCCTGAAAAAAAACCGGGGCCGCCTCGAATAGCAAGCAGCCCCGCAAAACGCAGACTTCAGGAGGTTCGAATTTGGTCAGGCTACTGCAGCAACCCTTCCTGGTAGCGCAGCATAGCGCTTTGAATGTGGTAATCGTATTGGGCGTTTACATTCTCAATTTCCGCCTGCAGTTCGCGCAACTGGCCTTCAGTCAACTCCACAATGGAGCCCAATCCCAGGTTGTAACGGCCCTGGGCCAGGGCAAGGGCCATGCGGGCCTCGTCCAACAACTGCTGAGTAACAGCAATCCGCTGATACCCTGAAGTGGCGTCGGCCCAGGAATCGCGCACGTCCCTGACGATCTGCTGCCGCGTATTGCGCAGGTTCTGGTCTGAAGCGCGGGCCTGCATCAAAGCCTGGGTTCTTTCGGCGGCAAAAAGGTTGCCGTTGAAAATGGGCACTTCCACGTTAATCATGGCGGCATCGTAATGGTCGGGCACGAGCTTCGGGAAATTCACCTGCGCAATATCTGGAATGAACCCACCCACCACCGACGCCGAAACGGTTGGGAAGGAAAGATCGCGCTGGGCCTTTTGAAATTTATACGCAGAATCCCGCGTCAACCGCAGGCTTAGCAGTTCCGGACGGTTGGCCAGAGCTTGCCCCACGGCCTCTTCAGAGGTCATCGGCGGCGCGGCCGGCAACTGCACGGGTTCAAGCGCATAGCGCGTATTATCACGCGTGCCCAAGGCGCGGGAAAGCTGGGCATAAGCCTTGTTCAGGTTATCCTCAGACGTAAGCTGCAGCAGCTTAGCCTGCGCCAGGTTTACATCCACAAAGCTCAAATCCAGTTTCGATTTCAGCTTGTTGCTCACCATGGCCGAGACCTGGTCCACCACCACCTGCCGCTCATCCACCGTCTTTTGAGCCACGCGCAGCAGAGCGTCTGCGCGCAGCACTTCAAAGTAGGCTTCGTTGACGGTCAACAGCACATCATATTTAGTGGCCTGCAGGGTGGCCTTGGCAGACTGGGCCTGCAATTTAGAGCTGGCCACCAGGTTAGGCGTGCGGCCGGAATCCGTGATGAGTTGGTTTACCGTCAGCCCCTGGGCAAACTTGGACCACAGCAACGGCGAATTCGGATAGGGCGATCCCACGCCTAGGCGTGTCGACCGGTCCGCCTCGGACCCGGTGATGTCGGCGACGAGCGTTGGGAAATAAGCCGACCGCTGTTCGCGGATGACCTGGTAAGACGCCAGCATGTTGTATTGTGACGCCAGAACCTGCGGGTGATTCTTTATCGCCAGAGCCTGCGCCTGCTGCAGGGTAAGCGATGGCATAGCGGCGCTGGCCGCGGTTTGGGAGGGCGGCGCAGACGAAGGCGGGGCAGAACTCGCCGGGGGGTTCTGGCCGGCAGCCAACATCACCGCCCCCAGCATCACGGCCAGCAATGGTATGGATATTCTCTTCACGATCAAACCTCCTTGAATTACGACTCGGTGACAACGGCCGGTGCGGTCCCAGCCTGGTCCTTATTTCCGTACGCCAAAAGGAAAGCGGACGGAATAACAAAGATGGTTGTCACCAGTGAAAACAGGATGCCGCCGATAATGGCGCGAGCCAGCGGTGCATAAGCTTCGCTGCCCGTTTCCACTTTAAGGGCCATCGGCAACATGCCAAAGAAAGTGGCCAGAGTGGTCATAAGAATGGGCCGCAAGCGGATGCGGCAGGCGTAGGCGGCAGCGTCGCGGGCGCTGCGTCCTTCCGATTGCAGGCGGCGGGCGAAATCCACGATCAGAATGCTGTTCGCCACCACCATCCCCGTCATCATCACCACGCCCATGAGCGATTGAACATTGAGCGTTGTGCTGGTCAGAAAAAGGATCAGAAGCACGCCGGTCAACCCCGTAGGGATGGCCAGCAGGATGAGGAACGGATCGAGGAAGGACCTGAACTGCGCCACCAGAATAAGGTAAACCAGCAGAATGGCGAGCAACAGACCCAGTCCAAAGCTTGTGAACGAGGCTTGCATGGTAAGTACCAGGCCGCGCACGTCAATGCGGAAGTTGCGGTTTGGCAGTTTGGTGCCGGCGATGATCTTCTTAATCGCGTTGAGTGGCCGGGAAAGGTCCTCGCCGCTGGGCGCGACGTAAATATCAATATCGCGCTCAAGCTGGTAATGGTCCACTTCGGTGGGCGAGGGAATGGGTCTAACAGAGCTGACCTGATTCAGGTAGGTTGGCATGGTCAGGTCCGGCGCGTGCAGAGGCATGGACTTTAAGTCCTCAATGGTCTTGACGGTGTTTTCGGGATACTGCACGGTGACAAAATAGTTGTTCCCGGAACGCGGATCGATCCAGTAGCTGGGCGCGATCATCACGTCAGACGTAAGAGCGGTGATCACGTTATCAATCACTTCCTGCGGGCTTAGGCCCAGCTCGCTGGCTCGGGTGCGGTCCACGTTGACCTGCAGAGCGGGATAATCCATATCCTGGGGAATATAAACGTCGGCAATACCAGGCAGGCTGCGGAACTTGGTTGCCAGCTTTTGCGCAATCTGGTTATCAGCCTCCAGATCCATGCCGCTTACCTGAATATCAATCGGCGCCGGAGCGCCCTGGTTCAGCACGGCGTCGATAAGTCCGCCGGACTGGAAATAAGTAGTCACCTCCGGAATCTGGCTGGCGATTTCGCGCCGCACCCGGTCCATGTAAACGTAGCTGTTGGTCTTATGATCTTCCGTCAGGCCCACTTCCACAAAGGCGGTATGCATGGCGGAATTGGGCGTAAACAGGGCTGAAAAGTCGGCCATCACACCGATGTTCGAAACGATAGTGCTCAGGTCGGTGGGAGCGACGGTCTTGCGGCAGATCTCTTCAATCTGCTTGACGTAGTCCTCCGTTACGCCCAGGCGGCTTCCCGTAGGCGCCTTCACATTGATTTCAAACTGTCCCTGGTCGGTACGGGGAAAGAAGGAGAAACCCAGCAGCGGGTAAAGGGCAAGGCTGGCCACAAAAATGGCCGCAAAACCCGCAATCACGATTCGCGGCCGGTCCAGGGCAAACTGCACCAGCTTGTCGTAGAGGTCGAGCATGCGCTCAAACTGTACGTTGAAGGCGTTGTAAAAACGCTTGCCCCAGGAAAGCTTCTTACCTGAAGCCGCGCCGTGGCCGCCTTCACCGTGACCCTCAATGGGCTTAAGCAAATGGGCGCAGTAGAGCGGCACCACCGTCATGGCCACAAAATAGGAAGCAAACAGAGCCAGCACCACGCCCAGAGCCAGGGCCGTGAACAGGTACTTGCCCACTCCATACAGGAAAGTGACCGGGAAGAAAACCACCATGGTGGTGAGCGTTACCGCCAGGTCCGCCAGAGACACTTCATTGGCGCCTTGCTCGGCGGCCACCATCGGCGTTTCACCCAGCTCCATGTGGCGATAGATGTTTTCCAGCACGATCACGGAATCGTCGATCAGGCGCGAGAAGGCCAGCGCCAGGCCGCTCAGCAGCATGCTGTTGACCGTACTTCCGCCCTGGTAAAGCAGGAAGAATGCGATCATCGAGGAAAGCGGAATGGAGAGGAACACCGCGGCGGTGGCCCGCATGCTGCCGAGGAAGAGCAGAATATTCAGGGAGGTAAGTATCAGTCCCACGCCACCTTCGCGCAGTACGGTGTTAATGGCCTGGTGCACGAACTGCGACTGGTCAAAAACCACGTGCGACACCATCTGGTTGGGGATATCGCGCAGGTGCTTGATGGCCTTGCGAATGCCATTGACCACGGAGATGGTGTTGGTGTCGCCGCCCTGCTTCATGACGGGGACGTACACCGAGCGCTGGCCGTCCACACGAACGATGTTGTACTGCAGATACGAGCCGTCCACAGCGCGCCCCACGTCGGAAACGTAGACGTTGTTTTCGCCCTCGGTGCGTAAAACCACCTGATTCAGGGACTTTGCGTCCGGCACCTGGGAGTTGGTGTAGATGTTGTAATCGAGCGGACCAATGCGCACGTCGCCGGCAGGAAGGATGACGTTGGAGTTATCCACGGCGCGCACCACGTCCATGGGACTCAACTCGTGCGCTTGCAGCTTGAGCGGGTCCACATACACCATCACCTGACGGTAGCGCCCGCCAAATGGTGGTGGAACGGTGGCGCCGGGAACATTGGCCACCTGATCTCGAATCTGGTATTGCAGGTAATCGTGAAGCTGGGTTTCGTTCAGCCCTTTACCGGCAACCGTCAACAGGCAGACCGGCAGAGTTGAGGCGTCAACCTTCAGCACCACCGGAGGCAGCGTGCCTTCCGGCAGGCGCTTCAGGTCCGCCAGCGCCAGGTTTGAGATTTGCGTAACGTCGGCGTTGGCGTCGGTGCCCGGTTGAAAGAAAATCTTGATCAGGCTGACGCCGCCAAGAGAGCGCGACTCCATGTGGTCGATGCCGCTTCCCAGAGTAAAGAAGCGTTCAAACACATCGGTGATGTCGGCTTCGATCTGCTCGGGTGGCATGCCGTTGTAAAACGTGGCGCACATCACCACCGGAATGCGAATAGGAGGAAACATGTCCACCGGCATTCGCACCAGGCTGGAGATGCCGAGGACGCAGGCGATAAGGCACACTACAACTATGAAATAAGGGTGCCGTAAGGAAAAACTTGGCATTGCTAAAGCTCCTTACCAATCGATATAAAATGAATGGGGTCATATAAGGCCGAAGCTCGCACTCTATTTTTTTAATGAGCAAACGGTGGGCATGGCAGGCTGAAGCCAGGCGGGCCAATGGGCCAGCCGGGCGCATCGGCTCCCATTTATGTTCCAGGATCACAAAAGGTATCAATAATAAAAATTCCATGGCGATAGGGCGCTGGATGACGGTCAGGCCGGGCATCCCAACTGCGGATATGAGCAGCCGGTCTTACGGAACGGCCGCGTGAAAGTGAGCCTACTCGGGTCTTGCCGGGTTCCGGCGCCGCCGCTTACGAAACTGCGGCCGGTTTAAGCTCCCGCACCTCCTCGACCGGAGTTTGTTTCCCATATGCCAGCAGATAAGCCGCGGGCAGCACAAAAATCGTGAGGATCACGGAAAAGGTGACGCCGCCAATGATGGCGCGGGCCAGCGGCGCATAAGCTTCGCTGCCGGTTTCAAGCTTTAAGGCCATGGGCAGCAGCCCAACCACGGTGGCCAGGGAGGTCATCAAGATGGGCCGCAGGCGAATGCGGCAGGATTCCGCAACCGCATGCCGCACGCTGCGGCCTTCTTCGCGCAGGCGCCCGGCAAAGTCAACGATCAGAATGCTGTTTGAAACCACAATGCCGGCCATCATCACCACACCCATCAGCGACTGAATGTTGAGCGTGGTTCCGGTAATGAAAAGCAGAATCAGCACCCCGGTCAATCCTGTGGGCACCGCGAGCAGAATCAGCAAGGGATCCAGGAACGACTTGAACTGCGCAACCAGAATCAGGTAGACCAGCAACACGGCAAGAATCAGGCCCAGACCGAAGCTTTTGAACGACGCTTCCATGGTTGTGACCAGGCCGCGAACGTCAACCCGAAAATCCCTGCCCGGCAATTTGGTATTCGCTACAATCTGGCGGATCGCCTTTACAGGTTGCCCCAAATCCTCGCCGGTGGGCATCACATAAATATCAATGTCGCGCTCCAGGCCGTAGTGATCCACTTCCGTGGGCGAAGGCTGCGGATAAATGTTGGTTACCTGCCCCAGAAAGGTCGGCTGCTTCAGGTTCCTGCCGTGCAGGGGCATGGACCGCAGGTCTTCAATCGAGCGGACTGTGTTTTCCGGGTACTGCACGGTCACAAAGTAGTTGTTCCCGGATTTGGGATCGATCCAGTAACTGGGGGCGATCATCACATCGGAGGTCAGTGCGGTGATCAGGTTCTGAATCACCTCCCGCGGCTGCAAACCCAGTTCGCTGGCGCGCGTCCGGTTTACGTCCACCTGCAACGAGGGGTAATCCATGTCCTGGGGAATGTAAACGTCACTCACCCCTGGAACGGCCCGTATTTTGTGCGCCAATTCCTGCGCTATCTTGTTGTCAGCGTCCAGGTCAATGCCGCTTACCTGTACGTCAATCGGAGCGGGCATCCCCTGGTTCAAAACCGAATCCACCAGGCTGCCGGACTGAAAATAGCTGGTCAAATCAGGAATCTCACGGGCCATGCGGTTCCGAACCCGGCGCATATATTCGTAGCTTCCAATCGAGTGGTCCTTCTTAAGGCCAACCTGCACAAAGGCCGTGTGCATGGCGGAATTGGGTGTGAAGAGCGCCGAGAAATCGGCCATAACACCGATGTTCGAAACGGTCGTATTCAGCTCGCTCGGTTTCACTTCCTGATGGATGATGTCCTCAACCCGCTCCACATACTTTTCCGTCACCCCCAGGCGGGTTCCGGTGGGCGCCTTCACGTTGATCATGAACTGGCCGCCATCGGTGCGCGGGAAAAAGGCCACGCCCAGGAACGGATAGATCATCAGGCTGAGCACAAAGATGGCGCCAAAACCCCACAACACGGACTTCGGCCGGTCAAGCGCCGCATCCACCCAGCGGTCGTAGCCGTCCAGCAGCCTGCCAAAATGTCTGTTAAACGCGGCATTAAAGCGCCTGCCCAGCGACGGGCTGGCGCTGCCGGAGCGTTCCAACTCTCCGTCTTGGTGCACAGGCTTCAGCAGGTGCGCGCAATAGAGTGGAACCACCGTCATCGCCACCAGGTAGGAGGCGAACAGCGACAACACCACGCCAATTGCCAGCGCCGTAAACAGGTACTTGCTGACCCCGTAAAGGAAGGTGACGGGAAAGAAGACCACCACCGTGGTCAGGGTAACCGCCAGCACGGCCAAAGCCACTTCATTAGCGCCCGATTCGGCCGCGGAGGCCGGGCTGTCCCCCAGCTCCATGTGGCGGTAAATGTTTTCCAGCGTGATCACCGAATTGTCGATCAGTCGCGAAAAGGCCAGCGCCAGTCCGCTCAACAGCATGCTGTTCACAGTGCCGCCGCCCAGGCTGATCAGATAAAAAGCGGCCATGACGGAAAGCGGAATGGAAAGAAAAACCGCGGCGGTGGCGCGTCCGCTGCCCAGAAAGATCAGAATCATGATGCCTGTCAGCAGCAGGCCGATGCCGCCTTCGTGCATAACCGTGCTGATGGCCTGATGCACGAATTTTGACTGGTCAAACACCACGTTGGTGATCAGCTCGCGGGGAATATCGCGCAGATGTTTGATGGCGGCGCGAATGCCGTCTACCACCGCAATGGTGTTGGTATCGCCGCCCTGCTTCATCACCGGAACGTAGGCGGAACGCTGCCCGTTAACCCGCACAATGTTGTACTGCAAGTACGATCCGTCCACAGCGTGCCCGATGTCGGAGAGGAACACGGTATCAGACCCGGATGTCTTGATGGGCACCCGGTTCAGGTCCGACGGCCTCACCACCTGGGCGTTGGTATAGATGTTGTAGTCGCGCCGGCCAATCCGCACATCGCCGGCGGGCAGAATCAGGTTGGAGGAATTGATGGCGCGCACCACATCCATGGCGCTTAGCTGATGGGCTTGCAGCTTGAGAGGGTCAACGTAAACCATCACCTGGCGGTAGCGCCCGCCAAAGGGCGGAGGCACCGTGGCGCCGGGAACGTTGGCCACCTGGTCGCGAATCTGATATTGCAGGTAGTCGTGGAGCTGAGTCTGGCTCAGATTCTTTCCCTCGACCGTCAGCAGACAAACCGGCAGTGAGGAAGCGTCAAACTTCAGCACCACCGGGGGCAGCGTGCCTTCCGGCAAGCGCTTCAAGTCCGCCAGGGCCAGGTTGGCGATCTGGGTCACGTCGGCATCGGCGTCGGTGCCGGGCTGGAAGTAAATCTTAATCAGGCTGACGCCGGGCAGCGAACGCGACTCCATGTGCTCAATGCCGCTGGCCAGCGTGAAAAAGCGCTCAAACGTATCGGTGATGTTCGCTTCGATATCCTTGGGCGGCATGCCGTTGTAAAACGTGGCGCACATCACCACGGGGATGCGGATGGCCGGGAACATATCCACCGGCATCCGCACCAGGCTGGAGATGCCCATGATGCAAACGATCAGGCAGACCACGATGATGAAAAAAGGATGTCGAAGGGAGAATGTTGGCATTATTGAACCTGCTTTGTCATCGACGGGCTTACCAGCGACGGCTTCACCAACTCGCCCGCCCGGTATCGCCCCTGTTCACCGTAGATTACAGTCTCATTTTCCCTCAAACCGGAGAGAATTTGAATATCATTCGCAGTCTGAATGCCCAGGGTCACTTTGCGCGGTTCAACCAGATTCTGGCTGTTCACCACCAGGACAGTTCCCTTCCCGGTGCCGGTGCTTTGGAAAGCCTCAATGGGAATAGCGATGGCATTTTGGGCGCTCTTCACCGGTATCTGCACATTGGCGTACATGCCGGGAACCAGTTCGTAGTTCGGGTTGGGCACTTCCACTTCCGTGTGCATGGTGCGCGTATCCATGTCAATCTGGCCGGAGGTGCGGGCAATCTTGCCCTGAATCACCTTGCTCAAGGCATCCACCCGCACGTTGACCGGCTCGCCCAGATGAATCTCCGGCACCACATGCTCCGGCACCGGAATCACCAGGCGGAGAAGGTCGTTTTGCGACAGGCGGCATAGTGGCAACGACGAGGTGGAGTTTGAAGTTCCCGCCGGCAGCAAAGCCCCCGTGTAGGCGTTAAGCCGCGTCACTACGCCGTCAAACGGGGCAGAGATCCGGGAGTACGCCAGAAAGGCTTGATCCTTGACTAACGAGGACTGCGCTGCAACCAGTTCCTCCTGCGCGGCGGCCAACGCGTCTTTGGCGGCGGAAACCGAAGCGCTGGTTTCCGCATCCTTGCCTTGCGCCACGTCCACTTCTTCCTGCGCCACCAGGTCGGGCCTTACTTTCTGCACGCCCGCCAGGCGTGAGTAAGTCAGGTGCGCCACGGTGTAGGCGGATTGCGCCGCCGACAGTTCCTCCCGCGCCCGCGCCAGATTCTGCTGCGACCTCTGCACGGCTGCCTGGTCGCGAGCCACCTGGGCGTCCAATTCGGGAACTTCCAGAATGGCCATCAATTGCCCCTGGTGCACGTGCGTTCCCCAGTCGATATAAAGATTCTTCACATAGCCGGAGACCTTGGCATCCACTTCAATTTCCTGATAGGGGATGAACTCTGAGGCGATTTCCAGCTCATTCGAAAGGTCTTTGCGCACCACCTTGACCACAGCGGCTGGAACGCCATCGTTGCCCGCGGCATGGGCAGGCTCGCTATCTCCGGAGTGAGTACAACCCACAGTTGCGCCTGCGACGGTTAATAAGACCGCTGATATGATAATTGTCTTCGAAAACCGATTATGACTTCTATCTTTCATCTTGAATCTCCACCCTCCATCCAAAGTTCGCTTGGCCGAATGTGCCCTCAACCTATTTGACGCACCAATTCGCGCAGTTTCTCCACGGAAAAATGCGGAGAATTGCACAGTTCCAGGACTTGCCGCTCTTTCTCGTGTTGGCGCGCGGCAACGGCCGGCACTTGCGCCGCAATGCTTTGGGGAATCGTCTGAATGCCATGCCGGTCGCCGTGGACCAGCTCGCCGGGACGAATCTTTAGTCCTCCAATTTCCACCGGCTCGCCAAACTCCACCATGTGACCGTAAGCATGGGAAACGGTCACAGCCCCGGCGAAAACGTGAAAACCCATCGCCTGAACGGCGGGAATGTCGCGCACGCCACCGTTGGTGACAAAGCCCACGCAGCCCAGCGCCTTGCAGATGGCCGAGTGTACTTCACCCATGAAAGCGCCCAGGCCGGGGCTCCGGTCAACATCCTGCATCACTACGACGCGCGGCTCAGGAATACTCAGGATATAGTTCCACCAGTCGGTGCGGTCGGAAAAGGTCATCCCCCGCACGGCGGGCAGTGACGCCGTGAGAGGAGGCACCCCCGACCGAATCCGGCCCGGCACCGCGTAGCCGAGCATCGGCGGCATTTCAGGAAACATGCAGTGGATGGCCGATGTGGCAAAGCCCTCGTTGCGCAACCTTACGTTAAAAGTTTCGATGGCGTTGGAAACCGCGCACGTATCCAGATTCCGTAGAGCTTCCAACTGCCCCGGGGTAAGTAAAGGGTCCAAGTGGGGACCTCCGTCAGCTCGTAATTTGTAGATCAGGTTGCAAGATTAATGTCTCGCGCGCCTCTGGCGGGATTTTTCGCGCCAGAAGTATCGGAAACCTATTCAATCTTAGCACTTCAAGGGAGGTGGGCGCATCCGGTGCCCGGCCAGCACAGCCAGGCTTTCGTGGAAGTTAAAATGAAGAAGGGCGGCAAGAAATTCCAGCCGTAAGGCAAGGGGTGGGTCTGCGGGAGCCTGATACTGAACAAAATCAACTTTGCCGGAGGAGTGCCCCGCGTCCAACACCGACGTCTGCGGCAGATCCCAGCCGCGTCCTCCGTCCAGATGATACTGCCCGTGCCGGCAAACCTCCCCGTAGGCAAGAAGGCCCACAATAAACAGCAAGACTAAGGCTATCTGCGCCGGCCGGATATGTATTCTCAAATGCTTCACAGTTCGATTTCTTCTCAAACCCTGGCAGCGCTCGTGACCACAGTCTGCCCTCAATTAAGTAGGTAGATACCAGTCTTTACGATGCCTTCCCTGTAAAGCAGGTTGCCCGCGGACATGGGATAACATCCATCTTATCTATCGGCTGCTTGGGCCGCTTACAAGATAACACAAATAGCCTGCGGTGCGAAAAAAACCATGCGGCGTCTCGCTTTGGAAACGCCGCACGGTCCCATCCTCAAAATCCAGCTTTATCTATCTCAACTAGGGCAATATGTACCGAATATCCAGGTAGGCCATGCTCAAGTGAGCGTTCTTCGGGGTTGCCGGGGCCACGTACCAGGGAGCCCGGCTCAGGTACGAGTACTGCGTAATCATCTGCAAGGCGCCGTATTTGGGATTCTTCCAGAAGGTGCGGATCACGCCAAAAGTCGGCTCCTGAATTGATTTGTTGGCGCTCGCCGGAGATCCCGGAAACCCGTAGCCCAAGTAGGTGGGCGCTCCGCCGCTGGCCGAAGGCACCACGCTGAAGTTCTGCCCGATGTAAGTGCCGCCGTAATAGCCGTAATACATCATGCTGGGTGTGGCCTGGTATTCAAACCCCGCAATCGCGGATTCGGCGCGGACCAGGGAAGGCGTTTCGTTGGGTGTAATCACAATGTCGGGCGCCAGGCCAAAGATGTAACGTCCGCCGCCGTCGCTGTAGAACGTGCTGGCCAGCATGTGGAAGTTCTTGAACAGCTCCAGATTGAAGTTAATGGAGGCGCCGCCGCCCGTTAGCGACGAAGTTCCGGGCAGGCCCGTGGAAGGCAGGGCGGAACTGTAGGTTCTGAATTGCGACATCACTCCCGCAATTTCAACGTGCTCAATCTTGCCGTTCACGTGGCCATCGTAGGCAATTTTGCCCACAACGTCGGGCATCACGTTGGGCGTGGCCGTGTTTGTGCCATTATCAACCTGCGACGTACTGAAGGTCTTCGGCAGCGCCACCGCGCCACCCACGTACTGTTCCGGATTTTCCAGCGACAATCCCAAAGCCAGGTTGTCCGTAGGGTGATAAATGAACCGGAACTGCAGTTGGCGTGACCAGGTCAGCCCCACCTGGTAGTTCGTATCCATATTGAGTGAATAGAAGACGTCGGAAGGCATGGGCGACAGGCCGATGCGGTTCGGCGTCATCATGCTCCACGACTGCCCGGCCAGGAATTCAAACTTGTCGTGCTTTACATCCACCCAGTACAAGCGCGAGCGCAGACTGTTGCTATTGCTGGTGACAAAAGCATTCACGGGCTGAAAACCCAGAAAGTCGGTTTCCACATAGCCGCGCACCGCGTTGTCATTCACGGTGCTGTCAAACATCAGCCCCAGCCGGCTGTTTTGCACGCTGAAGCGCGTCTCGCTTAACTGCCCTTGCGGAGTATTGGAGAACGGCGCGGCTCCAAACGAGCTGCCGATGCCGCTGCCCAGGTTGGTGCTGCGGAAGAAGGCCGTGGCATCCATAAAGCCCAGTGGCGTAAGCTCCGCGTTGCCAATGCGTATGGAAATGGGCGCCACCGGCGCATCCTTAACCGCCGGGTTCAAATGCTGGTCGCTCTGGTTCAGCGCCTGCGCAGGCATGGAGGCTGCCGCCCGGTCCAGCGCCTTCTGCACAACCTTATCCTCCGCTTTGTCACTGGCCGTGGAGGCCGCTGGAACAACCGGCGCCAAGCTGGCAACCTGACCCACGGAAGCCGGGGCTACGACAGCCTCGGCGGCTGCCGCCGGCGTCGCTGCCGCCTTTGCCGCCGGCGGTGGAAGCGCCTTCTCAAGCAGCTTCTGCTGCTCCGCCAGCGCTTTGCTCAACTGCTGAATCTGCTTCTGCTGCAATTCCAACTGCTTCTTCAGTCGCGCAATTTCATCGGCCCCAACTGCCGGGGAAGAACCCGCGGCCGGCTGTGACGCGGATGCGGCGGAGCTCGCCTGAGTTTGAGGCGTGGCGCCTACAGCCGAAGCCGCCGCCGCTGGCTGAGAGGCGTTGCCGCTGTTTTCAGCCGCGGTCAGCGGGCTCAGCGTAATGCCACACGCCAGCACCAGCGAACACCCCCACAGCCATTGTTTTGTGGTGCGCCTTTTCATCAATGTCTCCTGAGTTTTTGCCAGCTCATATCCCGGCTTTCCAATGATCCAGGACGTGGCGGCAGGATGGGACTTCTGAAGCTTCACCTTCATCATGGCGGGCAGGTTGTTACGCATCGGTGAAGCGAATGTGAAGATTACGTTACAAGCCTAATGCTTGGCGGAAGGAAAATTAACAGAACGCGGCGCCTGACCGAATGTTTGTAACATTCGTCAAGCCCCTGGCAGTTTGTTGAAAAACGTTTCGAGGATGTCATCGCGGGCGCAAGCGAAGGATCTGCTTTTTGCGGAATCAAGCGCACACCAGATTCCTCGCCGCCCGCAGCTCCTCGGAATGACCGGCGGCGCGATTTTTTCAACAAACTGTGCGAAGGGAAGGCTTTGTTTTTGCCCGGCGGGCAGTCCCTATACGCCGGCGTGAGAGGTTAAAGCGTCCCCGCCGCCCGGCCCGGAACGTACATATCCAGAAAGCGCCGCGCCAGAATAAAACCGTCTTTGCGCGCCTGGGGGAATTCCGCGGCATTATTGCTGGGAGGCTCGTCCCAGAATTCGTCTTCGTGCTCCACCGCCATGCCGCCGCCAAAACCCGCCTGCAGCAGCACGGTTATGAATTGGGGCCAGTTAACCAGACCCTGACCGGGAATGCGGTAGCGCCACCAGCCTTTGCCGTGGATGCCGGTTTGCTGCAACACCGGCTGGATGATTTCCGTGTCTTTGGCGTGCACGGCCAGAATGCGATCCTTAAAATTCCAGGCGGTCTGGATGGGATCAATAAATTGCCGCACCAGATGCGACGGGTCAAACTCCAGCCCGAAATGATGATTGGGCACGCGCTGCATCAGCTCCGCCCAAATGCCCGGCGTGGTGGCAAAGTTCGTGGCGGTCGGATAATTCTCCGGCCCCATTCCCACGCCCAGCTTGTCGCACACCGGCATGTACTTCTCGTTCAGCACGTCGGCCAGGTCCTTGATCTGGTCTTCCGTGGTGGCGCCTTTCGTGCCGCCGCTGAAGGTTCCCACAAATTTGCAGCCCAGGCGATGCCCGAATTGCAGGCAGCGGATAAAGCGCTCCTGAGCTTTCTGGCGCTCCGCGGGGTCGCTGGCAATGTGGTTCATGCCCCACATGCACTCAATGCTGATAATGCGCACGTTGGCGTTGCGCGCCGCGGCAAGAATCTGGTCAATCTGCGAGTCGCTCAGCTTGTCGGGATCAAAAAAATCGTCCAGCGTGATGACCACGCCCTGGTAGCCCGTCTGCCCCGCAAAGGCCAGTTTTTGCGGCGAATAGCGGGTGAGCATGGCAAGCTGCGGGAACGCCTTCTCGCTGCCGGTTGCGGCCGGCAGGGCGCCCGCCGCCCCTGGATTCACGCCCAAACCCACCCCCGCGCCCAGCGCGGATGCGCCACTGGCTTTCAGGAAGTCACGTCGTCCCAGCATCGAATCCGTCACGGAATCACCTCGCCGCAGAAATTTGGATTGCTTGTTGCCGTTCACTTAAGCCAAAAGGGACCCACTGCAGCAGCTCTGTATCTGGGCACGGCTTCAGCCGTGCCGCCGGCCGGCCCCGTACGCGGGCGGCTTTAGCCGCTGACGCCGCAGGGGCTAAAGCCCTATGCCAGGTCGTCGGGCTCTCACGGCATGGCTGAAGCCATGCCCTGATACCATGCAGCCGCCCAAGGCACGCTATAGGCTTAACTGAACAGTATTGAGGCTAAACGTGCCCTTCCGGGTGCTGACAGCCGGGATACGCCGGCCACATCACCTGCCCATCCCATCCCAAATCTTTCATTCCCACTTCGGAGGAATAATAGGCGCCCTTCACCCACTGCTTGATATTCTCAAAATGATCCTGCAGCGTCATGGGCCTGTCTCCATGGTCACGGGGCGCGGCAAAACGGCGCATCGGGATTGCCGCCTGATGGCCCTGCGCCGGCCCGGACGCCGCGCTCAATATTTCGTTCTGCTGCGCTTCGCTCAAATCCTTGAACGGCGTCTTGTAGCGCGCCAGCGCCTCCGCCTCAAACACCGAGAGCGATTCCACAAACTGGCGCTTCACTTTGATCGAATCCACGCTCAGCAGCAGATCGATGGTGCGGTTCGCCTGCGCCTGGCGCGAGCCGGGAATTATCCGCTCCGCCAGCGCCTCAAGCGTCTCACTCTGGTGCGCGTCCAGAAGCAACGGCTGCCACGCCGCCGCGCCGGCCTGCGCTTCCGCGGCCGCCATGCGCCCATCGTTCATCAGGTGCTCACGCACCGGATGCCCGGCCGCTATCGCCGGCCACATCGCGCCCGCACCCGCGCCTCCCACCAGCCATTGCACCATCTGGCGGCGATTCAGGCCGCGTCCGGCGCCCTCCGCGTGCGGCGGTAACAACGGCAAATCCGAAGATGACTTCATGCCAGACTCCAATTATCGGTAGGTCGAAAACGGCGCAAATTCTATCACTCGCCAACTCCGCAAACAAGAAATATGCGGGGGTGACGGCGAACGGGTTCCGCATATGAAAGCAGCAGCGTCATTATATGAAAGCCGCGGCGTCATTCCCGCGCAGGCGGGAATCCAGCTCTGGGCCCCCGCCATCGCGGGGGTGACGGCGAATGCGTTCCGCGAAGTGATTCTACTTTCGGAACAGGGCACGGCTTTTGCCGTGCCGACCGCCGGCATTGATTTAAGCAGCACCCGGCGCTCACATAACGCCGCTACAGCCGGGAGCGGCGGCGGCGATGCGGACAGCGCCGCTACAGCGCGCCCTGCCCTCAGCATCCTAGTCCGCCTTAAATCCAACCCGCGCGTGCGAGCCGTCGCAGAACGGCTTATCCGCCGACGATCCGCAACGGCACAGCCACGCTTCGTGCCCTTCAAAAATGGCGTCGCCGCGCGCGTTCAGCACTTTCACCTTCCCCTGCAGATACAGCGGCCCGTTGGCCTGGAGCGCCACGCGCAACTCTCCGCTGATCTCATCCTGCCGGCTCTCCGGCCTGGGGCCGGCCAGGCCCGGATCGGAAAAACCCGCCTGCGTGTGGCTGCCGTCGCATAAAGGCTTGGTGGCGGAAGCGCCGCAGCGGCACAGCGCCACGCGGGTATCGCGCAGCGGTTCTGCCGCGCCCATCACCACGGTAATGTCACCGCGCAACACCAGCGGGCCGTCGGGCTGCGTGGTGACGGTGTTGACCGCGTCGGGCAACTCCGCCAGCGATGCGTCCCGGGCCTGGTAATGCAGCGCTCCGGTCGGGCACTCGCGGATCACCGCCGCGATCGCCGGCGCCGAATCGCCGTCGGCGTTCACCCAGGGCCGTCCGTGCTTGTCAAACACGCGCGGCGCGCCGTGAATGCACTTTTCCGCATGGATGCACCGCCCTGGATCGTATAAAATCGTAATTTCCTTGCCTTGGTATTCCCTGACCCGGTTCATGCGTCCCTCCCCGTCTTTTTATTCTGCCGCGCCGCCCGTTCGCGGATAACGCAGGCTAGCGCAGCATGATCTCGTCCACGTAGCACCAGCGCCAGTGTTCTCCGGGCTCAATCGAGCGCATGATGGGATGGCGAGTCTGGTGGAAATGCGCCGTGGCATGCTTGTTCTTTGAGGAATCGCAGCATCCCACGTGGCCGCACTCCAGGCACATCCGCAAGTGCACCCAGGTGTCTCCCATCGTTAAACACTCCTCGCATCCTTCGCTGCGCGGCTTTACGTTCTTCTGATGCGCGGCAACGTGCGCGCAACTCTCCGCGGCTGGCATAGTCGCTTCTCCCTTCGTGGCCTCACGCTTCAGGCCGGTTCTGAAGCAAGCCTCGATTCGCACCCAATCAAAAGCTGCTTCGCCGTTGATGCTACCACCCTTACTCTGAGGCCACAACCAAACGCCTGCCTTGATTGTTGACAAGTACGAAAGCAGCAATGTCATTCCCGCGCCGGCGGGAATCCAGCCCTGGACCCCTGCCGCGCCAACACTGTTCAGTTAAGCCCAAAGCGTGCCTTGGGCGGCCGCTTTGTATCAGGGCACGGCTTTAGCCGTGCCGTTGCGGCGGATAAAAAAATACCTTTTTGGGCCAGCCTGTTCGGCCCGACTAAAGTCGGGCCCTGATACAAAGCCGTGCCGTTACGGCGGGGAATGACAACGCGGCGGTTTGTATCAGGGCACGGCTTTAGCCGTGCCGCATGCGGGGGGAAGACAAGCAGATTCCTCGTCGCCTGCGGCTCCTCGGAATGACAACGCT
>VFSW01003844.1_pt1 | contig 22492 bp, 15 predicted proteins | sample 5358111 | NCBI WGS metagenome assembly VFSW01 (sample SAMN11554181, study PRJNA540505) | mine drainage metagenome | isolation source: sediment from site ElyBrook_90M | place: USA: Ely Copper Mine, Vershire, VT | collected 2017 | reverse complement strand
CCAAAATCGGCACCATTTCTGCCGGAAACGCCCCCGTTTCCGACAGAAATCACCCACGTTTCCCATAATCCGCCCTCGCTTCACCAGTAAGTCGTTTGTAATGGAATATTTAGCCGTAACTCCAATAGAATGGAATATTTGGCGACACCACCCGCCCGTAAACGATAGAACGCAATCAACTTCCGCAAAAATAGCCCCGCAGGGGGGAGGGGGGGGTGCTGGGCTGTCGAGGCTCGATACGGGATCGGACACGTTCTCGAACCTCTGCCCGCAGCGTCAACTACACGATTCTCAACTGCTTTTGCAGTTCTTCCAGCGACACCTGCTTCGTCTCAGGGTAGTAGAACAGCACAACAAAGAACTGGACCACCATCATCCCAGCGAAGAAAACGAAAGGATAAGCGCCACTGCGCAGCGCGATCACAGGAAAGGCGTATGACAGAATCGCGTTCATCACCCAATGCGTCCCTGCTCCGAGGCTCTGTCCTTTATTGCGCACTCGCGTAGGGAAAACCTCGCTGATATAGACCCAGATAACCGCGCCTTGCGAGATGGCGAAGAACGCAATGTAGCTGACCAGCGCCCATACCAGCAAATCCTGGTGCCGATGGGTAAAGAAGATCGCGGAGACGCAAGCCAGACACATGGAGGTACCTGCGGCACCGATCAGCAACAGGACCTTGCGGCCAAGCCGGTCGATCAACGACATCCCGAGCAATGTCGCCAGCAGGTTCATAAGCCCAATTGCGACCGCCTGTAGATTCGACGATATGTGGCTGAATCCGGCGGCGCCGAAGATATCGTTGAGGTAGTAGAGAATCGCATTGATGCCGCTGAGTTGATTGAAGGCGCCGATCGTGATCGCAAGAAACATTGGACGCGCGTAGCGCAGGCGGCCATTCAGCCGCTCGAACAGCGAAGCTTGCCTTTGGTTCATCTCCAGATGCAATGAGTCGCGAATCTCCTGCAGTTCTGCCTTTGAGTCGGGAGAACCCATCATATGCAGGACCTGGAGGGCCTCATCGAAGCGGTTCTGTGTGGAGAGCCAACGAACGCTGCGAGGAATCGTAAAGAGAAGTACAAAGAACGCAAGCGCTGGCAGCGCCGCTATGCCCAGTTGCCAACGCCATTCAGTAGCCCCAAAACCAGCCAGTCCAATGAGGGAATTGGACAGATACGCAAGCAGGATTCCGACGACAATGTTGATCTGGAACGTCCCCACCAGCCGTCCACGAAGCCGCGCTGGCGCAAGTTCCGCGATGTACACCGGTCCCAATACGGAGGAGCCGCCGATGCCCAGGCCACCCAGGAAGCGCGCGGCGAGAAGCACTCCCCATGTGGGTGCAACCGCGCAGCCGAGCGACGACAGCAGATATAAGACCGCGGTCAGGCGCAGAATCTCGCGCGACCCATAGCGTTGACCAAGCGCCCCAGCAGTCAGAGCGCCGATGACGGTTCCCCAGAGCGCGACCGAGACGGTGATGCCAAGTTCAGAGACTGTAAACGATCTGTGCAGGACCGGCAGCAGCCACTTGAAGTTGTCAAGATGAAATGTTCGGGTCAGTCCGGCAGTCGTGCCCGAAATTACAGCCGTGTCAAAACCAAAGAGGAGGCCGCCCAGCGCGCCGACAAACGTACTCCGCAGAATGTACTTATTGAGCTTCATAGCTGTTCTCTGGGATGCAGGATGGTTCCTGGTGTTCCTGCAGTGGAAGCAGGCAAGCGCCGAGCAACCCTGCCATCGATCCTAACTGTGCGGGCAGAATGTAGGTCTTATTGTTCTCCAGCCCATCTGGGTTCCGTTCCTTTGGCTCGGTCAACCGGTAGATGTAGCTGCGACTGTGCAACTCACGAAACATCGTCGGAGCGAAGAGATCCCAGGCTTCGGATACTCCCCCGCCCAGCAGATACAACGGTAGATTCAACGTATTGACGAGCATCGTCAGCCCGATGGCCAGCGATTCGCCCAGTGTGTCAAACACTGAGATTGCTCTCGCGTCCCCCTCCATTGCCATTCGGGCCATCTCCTGGGAAGTCCCCGGAACGGTCGCGCCCATCCGTTCGCGGCCCATGCGGACCACCGCCGTAGCGGATGCATACTGCTCCAGACACCCCGAGCCTCCGCAACCGCAGGGCGCACCGTCGTTGGACTGCACAATGATATGACCGGCCTCTCCACCCATGCCCGTTACACCATGCCAAATGTGCTCATCCAGAATCAAGCCGCTGCCCACTCCGGTGCCCAACGTCAATACGCACAGCGAGCGCACGCCTTGTTTCGCGCCTGCGCCAAGCCTGCTCTCGGCAAGCGCCGCCAGGTTTGCATCGCTCTCGAACATCACGCTGAAGCCCAGCATCGATTCCAGCGCTTCGCGAATGTTGAAGTTGTTCCACCCAGGAAGATTGGGAGGGTTGCGTAGAATCCCCGCAGGCAACTCCAGAGGCCCAGGAGTACCGATGCCTGCTCCCACAAACCGCCGACCTCCATAGTCTCTGCTGGAGAGAGACAGAATTGCCTCGCCCATATTGCGCACAATCTGTTCCGATCCCTCAGTCAGGCGGCTCGGCAGATGGATCACATCCAGAAAATCTGTGCCGCCAACGTAAGAGGCAACCCGGAGGTTCGTGCCCCCGAAGTCCACTCCGATCGAAAAGTCTCCATTGCCGGTGTACGTCTTGCGTGTCATGGGTGCCCCAATTTGGAATCGCTGTGCCTTGTACTGGTTTTGGTGGAAACCCAACTATCGAGTTCAGAGCCAGCCAGGAGAAAAGCGCCGACGCCGAATACATAGCTGGCACCTGGGGAATAAGCTCCGGGTGCCTCACCCACAGGCTGGACGTCTCCCAGTCGACCGTCTGCATAGATGTGATCCAGCAAACCGGCCCACGCCCGTGTCACCACAGGTTGATACTGCCGTTCGTCCAGTAAATGCTGCCGCATTCCCCAGGTCAGGGCATAGACGAAGAATGCGGACCCCGAAACCTCCGGGTTGGCGTACGAGCGCGCATCCAGCATCCCCGGACGCCACAGGCCGTCGTCTCCCTGGCTTGCCTTCACCGCCACCGCCATCTCCTGGAACCTCTTCACATAAAATGATCGACGCGGATCATTCCTGGGAATGTGATCGAGGACGCCAACCAGGCCACCCATCACCCATCCATTGCCGCGAGACCAGAACACCTTCCGTCCATTTTTTTCGCGCTTGTCCAGATAACTCGCATCGCGCGAAAACAGCTTCTCCTTCGGGTCCCACAAGCGGTCCGACGTGATGTGCCACTCGCGGTCCATATATGCGAAATATCCAGGATCGCCCGTAACTTCTCCCAGGTCGGCCCACACCGGCGGCGCCATGAACAGTGCGTCGCACCACCACCACACGGGCTTCGCAGGATCATCGGACTGCTTCATCAGAGCGTCGAATTGCGCCCGCAAAGGCGCTATCCGGCGCGGATCGCGGCCTTCCGAGTAAAGCGACAGGTACACCTGGCCGATGGCCTGGTCGTCCGCATGGGCCGGACGGGGGCCAGGCTTCCAGTCGTAGTGCTCCGCCACCTGCAACACCAGATCGTGATACCGCGGCTCGTTCAGCGTTCGCGATGCCGCCAGCATCCCCAGATAGAGAGTTGCGAAGGTCCAGTCCTGGCTTGGTGTGCCCGCAATCCGCGCGTACTCCCAGTCTGCCACCTTGCGCATCGCGGCCTGAATGGACTCTCGTTGCAGCGCAGGCGAGATGTCGGTAGCCAGCGATCCGGGATCGGCAGGCATATCTCCCACCGATACCCGCCCCTCGTCTGCGGTCAACTGCGCCCGCACTCCAACCGCACCGAGGCCAAAACAAAGGCAGATACCGACAAGAGATCGCGCTCGCGCTTTAATCGACACCCAAATCTCTCCTGCCTTCGCTCGGCCCATTTGTTGAACAAAAAAGCATATCGTTATCACAGCTTCTCAATCGCTACTCGTCCAAGTAGTATGCGCACATTCCTCCATAATTTGCAACAGAGCCTTGCGCACTTCTTGAAGATTGCCATGGGATATGGGCTGGAATTCATTCCGATTTATTGATATTGTTACCATCAGTGCCTTGTCGGTACCGATGCTCTTCATGGCGAACATCGAAGTCTTCCCCTGATTTGCACAGTTGAGATTCACCTGCGTTGAGTTCGCAGACCCATGGGACAGACTTGCGCTATCGTTACCAAAGTCTAGTATTCTATCTGGCAGATGAATAAGCGTAAAAGCAACGTCCCTACAATTCGCGAAGTGGCCAAGCTGGCTCGGGTCGGTTTAATGACCGTCTCCCGCGTCATCAACGATCACCCTTCGGTCCGGGCCTCAACTCGCAAAAAGGTGGAAGCCGCCATTGCGCAGCTCGGATACCAACAGAATGAGGCCGCCCAGCTCCTGAAAGGACGGCGCGCCAAGCTCATTGGATTGATCGTACCCGATCTCTCCGATGCGTTCTTCGCCTCCTGCGCGCAAACGGTCCAGCACATCGCGCGAGCACATGGGTTTATGACCCTCGTTGCGGCCTCGGAACGAGACCCCGAGTTGGAGGTGGAGCAGGCAGAGCTGATGGCAAAGCGCATGATCTCCGGCCTCCTGCTGGTTAGTTCAATCAAAGAGAGCGACGAGAGACTACAGAGGCTTCAGGACTCAGACCTTCCAATCGTCGCGTTCGATCGTCCACTCCCAGGATTGAACACCGACGCCGTGCTCGTGGAGAACCGTGCTGGAGCTGAGGCAGCAACCCAGCATTTACTCAAGCATGGACACCAGAGAATCGCCTGTGTCGGATACGATCAGGATGTCTACACCGTCCGCGAGCGTATCGAGGGATACCGCTACACAATCCAGAATGCCCGATTGAAGCCGCAGATCGCGCTTGGAGTCAAGACGCTCGAGGAGGTCCAGGCGTGGCTGGATGAAGCGCTGGACAGCAAGTCTCGCCCGACCGCAATCTTTTCACTCAACCATCGAACCTCTGTCTTTCTACTCCAGGCTCTGGCCGAGCGAAATGTCCAGATCCCCGAAGAGATGGCGATCATCGGCTTTGATGACTTTGAGCTTGCTTCTGTGTTGAAGCCACCCCTGACCACCGTAGCCCAGTCCCCGGTGGAGTTGGCACGACGGTCCATGCAGCTGCTGTTGGAACGCATCCGCAGTCACAAGGGCGATGTCCAACAGGAATCGGCAAAGATACTTCTGCCGGTTCGACTCATCATTCGTGGCTCCTGTGGCGGACATACGAACTCCGCCTCGGCTTCATAACTCTTCACGGTGCATCCCGCCACTGGATGTGCCCTTCAGTCTTCTCTCAACGTATGGTACCGTTACTACAATAAGCACCAATTATCTTCAAACAGTCTCGCTGGATAGATGACAGATTCCATTGTTAGAAGTAGTTTAATCACTCGGTGTTAGTATAGATTACGTTACCATAAATTCAGGATAGCCGGCCACTGTGATCCTCTCTCGCCGCAACTTCAATCGACTGCTACTCACCTCCGGGGTGGGCGCAGCTCTGCCAGTTGGAGGCCAGACCATCTCGCTGGTGACCGCGGCGCAAGGTCCGCACGGCAGCGCTTCGACTGTCTTCGCGCACCCAGGAATGCTCCAAAGTGCAGCCGACCTCAGCCGGATGCGAGAGGCGGTTCAAACCCGAAAGCAACCGATCTACTCTGGATTCGAGAGACTCCGCGACGATTCCCATTCACAGCTCGACTACCAGCCTGCCGGGGCATCGGAAGAGATTGGCCGCAACCCCAACGTGCGGTTCCACCTGTTCGATTCCGATTGCAACGCTGCCTATCAGTGCGCGCTCATGGGACATATAACTGGCGGTCCAGCCTACTTCCACCTCTGCGCACGCATCCTCGACGACTGGGCCACGACACTCAAACGGATTACCGGAGCGGATGCAATCCTTTGCGCAGGCCTCGGCGCGTTCAAACTTGCAAACGCTGCGGAACTGCTCCGCTGGAGTCCGGCTGGTTGGCCACGGGAGAACGCAGAGCGCTTTGACCACATGCTCCGTGAAGTCGTGCTGCCTGTTCTCTTCAACTTCGCGCCCTTCGCCAACGGCAACTGGGACACGGCTGCCCTGAAGACGATGATGGCCATCGCCATCTATGCCGACGACCGCGATCTCTTCGAGCGTGCTCTCGTTTACTACAACCATGGCTGCGGCGATGGCAGCCTGCCAAACTACATCTATCCCAATGGGCAATGCCAGGAAAGCGGACGCGACCAACAGCACACACAACTCGGCCTCGCGCACATGGGCGATTGCTGCGAGATGGCATGGCATCAGGGCCTCGACCTCTACGCTGCGCTCAACAACCGCCTCCTGCTCGGCTTCGAGTACACAGCTCGCTACATCCTCGGCGGCGATGTCCCTTTCGCGCCCGATGAGGATCGCACCGGAAAGTACAAACACTCCGCTATCGCGCCGCGCAGCGAGCTTCGCAACAACTTTGAACAGGTATACAACCACTACGCGAAACGTCGTGGCTTGCCAGCGCCATGGACCGCAAAGGCTGCCGAGAAGGTACGACCCGAAGGTCCGGGCTTTCAGGCGGACGCCACTGGCTTCGGGACTCTCCTCTACACGCGCGACGCTGGACCGGATATAAGCCAAGCCACGGCTTTCGCGAGGGTTGGCGGCCTTTATATCTCGTCCCCAGTCCAGGGTGTCGAGATACAGTGGATCCCGTTGGCCGCGGCGTCACCGTATGAGGTCATTCGCACCGACGCGGCCGGAAAGCACCGTCACCGCATTCCCCCAGAAGCCAATGGAAGCAAGTCCTTCGATACCCGTTCAGATCCTGGCCACGCGTACTTATATCGTGTCACGACCAATAACGCGCGCGAAATGTCCCTGGCGAGTCCGGCTGTATCCGGTCTGCCGCCAAACTGGTCGACGACCGACCTTGGAAAAGCGCCGCTGCACGGCTCTGCCTTTTTCGATGGCACGACGTGGCGCATCGCCGCTGTAGGCGCATCGCCCCCATCCTCGGCAGGTGGCAGTGCATTCTTCGTTCACACGGAGGTTCCCTGTGGCAACTCCATCATGGCACGGGTCTCTCCTCTCTTTGCGTCTCAGGCCCTGCACGCGGGAATCGGATTCTTCAACGATTTGAAGATGGACGCACCATCCGCGCTGCTTCTGCTGGAACCGGACACAATATCATCGACCGAGCACGTCGCTTGGGTACTGCGACAGTATGTCCGCGACTCAACCGGCCCAGCGACCGTCGTGGGAGAGCTGCGCCTGGTTGAACCCGCAGTGGACTATGGCCGCGTGCTGGCCCAAATCTGGCTCCGTCTCGAAAATAAATCCGGTACAACTCAAGCGTCCTATTCTCTGGATGGAAGTCAATGGACGATCGTGGGAACAGTGCAGGCCCTGACAGGCAGTCTCCACGCTGGCTTGTTGCTCAACTCTGGACTCGGCGCGATCACAACGGAAGTGTTGTTCGACCATGTGACCGTAAGGAACACATAGAAAGAATTCGGCTCTTCAGCAGAGGGGATCATGACTTCGGAGTCACACTTGTTCCAGCCTGACTGGCGCGTAGTTCCTGCACTGCTCCTGGCAGCGACCTTGCTCTGTCCACGCTTCGCGCTCTCGCAAGTTGCGCCGATCGTACGGCCTGGCGAGGTTTGGCTGGATGATCGCGGCATGGAGATTCAGGCACACGGTGGCGGCATTCTTTACCTCAGGCATACCTACTACTGGTTCGGCGAGGACCGCTCGCAGAGCAACGACCCGGAAAAGCGCTACGTCGCATGTTATTCATCGCCTGACCTCGTCCACTGGAAGTTCCGCAACCAGGTGCTTGCCATTTCCAACCCGGAGAACCTCGGCAATGGCGCAATCCTCGAACGCCCAAAAGTCTTCTACAACCGGAAGACGAAGACTTATGTGATGTACATGCATCTGGACGGACCAGGATATAAGCTGGCCCGTGTAGCCATCGCCACCAGCAAGACGGTGGATGGGGATTACAGATATATCCGCAGTTTCCGTCCGCTTGGGCAGGAGAGCCGTGACATAGGCCAGTTCGTCGATGATGACGGATCGGCATATCTCATCTTCGAATCGCGCCCTACCCATGGCTTCTTTATTGCCAAGCTGTCGCCGGACTACTTGAACGTCGAACGACAGATGAGTTTTGTCCCTTCGCCGCTCGAAGGCGGCGCGATTGTCCACTATCGGGGGATGTACTACGTCATCGGCTCCCACCTCACCGGATGGCGGCCCAACCCAAATGTATATGCGACAGCGCCGAGTCTTAACGGCCCATGGACGGCCTTCAAGAACATCGCGGCCCCGGAGACAAATACCTACGACTCGCAATCGAGCATGTTGCTAAAGGTCTCTGGCACCAAGGCGACCACTGTGATCTACATGGGAGACCGGTGGAAGCCGAAGCAGCTTTGGGACTCACGCTATATCTGGATGCCGCTCGAAATCGGAAGTGGAAGCCTTTCATTGCCAAACCCAGCACCCTGGTCCATCGAAGTCAAAACCGGCATCGCCACCATCCTGGCACCGGATGCCGTCAATCCCGCGAGCAGCCCTCAATAGGCAACTCAGAAAAAGTTCTTAGCGCAAAACCAGGGATGCTGTACCCATCGCTTTAACTGACAGCTTCATTGCTGATAGCTTATAGCTCCAGAATCGTGCCTTTTCTCCTGCTTGTTTTTCCCTCACGGGTACAACAATGTCGCTTTTGCTCTAGGGAACCCAACACCGCACAAAGTTCACACCCTCGCCGCGGCACACTACCACCGAACTCGCGCGCGCTGGCAACACCACCGCACGCCCCGGCAATAACTCCACGGCAGCCGCACCTTCGCTCTCCACCATCGCCCGACCGCCCAATCCCACCAGGCAGCCCGGCTGTGCAGATGGGATCGCGACCTCGCTTCCCTCACCCACCGCATACCGGTCCACCATAAAGTACTTCTGCTCAATCAGCCGCACAAACCCTGGGCCTGCTCCATCCACCCGCTTCGGGGCCACCTTCCCCGACGAAGTCTCCATCTTCATTACGCCCAGCGCCTGCTCTACATGCAACTCCCGCGGTCGCCCATAGTCATACATTCGGAACGTAATGTCGCAGGTCTGCTGCGTCTCCAGCAACACCACTCCCGGCCCAATGGCATGAACCGTTCCCGCGTCGACAAACACCATGTCGCCTGCCTGCACCGGGACCCACTCCATCAGTGACTCCATCGTGCCTTCGCCGATCGCCAACCGCACTGCATCCAGCGTCGCACCCGGCTTCAGCCCCAGCGCAATCGTTGCACCCGGCTCTGCCTCCAGCACATACCAACACTCCGTCTTACCGCGCGGCTGGCCCATCGCCTGCGCCTGCGCATCATTCGGATGGACTTGTACCGATAGCTTGTCCGTGGGAAACAGCAGCTTCACCAGGAGCGGAAACTCCGCAGGCCCGGCCTCGCTCGCGCCGCCACCCAGCAGTTCCTCGCTTGCCTCTACCGCAACCGCGGAAAGCGTCTTCCCAGCCAGTGGCCCGGTCTCCACCATGCATTCGGGACCGGTCAGCCACGCCTCGCCAATCGGTCCGCTCGTCCCCCGGAACGCCTCCGCACCATACCACGGACGAAGGTCCCGCCGTCCCCACGGCCGTGGACTGAAGTACGGGGCCAGCCGAAACGGGGCCAATCGCTTGCCTTCCATTGGTCCCCTCATCTGCCGTGGCAACGGCACAGTACCGCCATGTCGCCCACTGCATCATCCTTCACAAAACCTTACAGACTTAACGTACTGTAAGTTCGTAGCCATCTGACATCCACGAAATTCAGCCTTTATGTTTGGCTTGCCTTCTGGGGAGGGCGCGCCTCTGCAACGAGGGACGCGCCCGCCTGGATGATTACCAGCGGATCGTACCGGACAGTTGAACACTCCGTGGATTATTCGATTGACTGTTTGGGCCCTCCTGAATGGTCCCGAAGTACGCGGTGGTGCCGCCATCGTTGCTGGTGGAATAGTTGTTGGCCCAAAGCGGGTGGTTGTCCACGTTGAAGGCATCGACCCTGAGAATGAATTTATATCCCTGGTAGACATCGAAGCTCTTCATCAGGTTCGCGTCGAACTCCCCGGTCGCGCCAAGCCGGATCCCCGTCGATGTAATCAACTGCGCGGGGGCATACGGCGTCTGGTAGGCCCAGTTGGGCTGGGTGCAGCCATAGGCAACCGCGCCTTTTCGAAGCGTGGGCAATCCGGTATTCGGATCGCGATCGGCGACGCACGGGCTGGCACCGCGAATCGTCTTCACACCGCCGACCATCGTGACCGTCCTCGGAGTCTTGATAGGCCCGATCCCGAAGGGCGTTTGGATGCATCCGGAACCGCCGAGGCCGCTGTGCTGGCCACCGCCGCACTGTGGCATCCATGGTCTGCCAGACTCGCGGATGTATACGCCGCCCACATTCCAGCCGCCGATGACAGCGTCGATAAGTCGGTTCGTGCTGCCGAGGAACATACGCCCTCTGCCGACTGGCAGTTTATATGTGCCCTCGAACGTGATCCGGTGGTTCAGGTCGTTCGAGTCCTGCATTCTGGTGTATGTGCCGTAGGCATAGTCGAATACGCCATTGTTGTCCATGATCCTGGCATACTCGTATGTTGACGTCAAAGTCAGGCTGTTCACAAAACGGTGCGTCTCGGTGATCTGTAGCGAGTTCAGCCACAGACCGTTTCTGTTTTCTTTTCCGTTCTCATTCACACCCGTGTATTCCGGGTACGGCAGCAGGAGTTGTCCGCTATTGATGGTCGCATTGGCAAGGGAAGTCCCCTGGAAGGGATTGATGACGCCCAGGTTTCCTACGCTCGCTGTCATCCCATAGAAGGGATTCGCCACGTTCGTATTACATTTGGTGGGGTTGCCGCCTGCCTCTGCGTTGCACTGGGCGATCCAGCCGGGAGGAGGCAGATTGATGGCCTCGCCGGTCGGACCATGCGTGTACTGCTTGCCCACATAGCTGACATCGAGGGTGTCTCCCCGGCCCAACTGCCGCTGGACGCCCATGGAGTAGCTCCAGGTGCTGCCGAACTTGGTGCTCGGATTGTAATAACTGATTCCCGTGCCCAGGCCGACATAGGATCCAAGGGAATTTCCCGCCACTGGGATATAGCCGTTCGGGAATGGGGTGGCCAAGGTCGCATACGGAATGGTGTAGCTTGGATACTGACTGGGACTGATTCCAGTGCTTGCGCTGTATCCTGTTTGGGCGCCGCCATACGCAGCCCAGTTGTAGGCCATTCCGAAGCCGCCGCGAGCGACAGTCTTGCTGTCGATCTTGTAGGCAAAGCCAAAGCGCGGCTCAAACATATACCACGCCCTGGGTATTTGGGTTCTGGGTTGGCCGTTGGCTCCAGAATAGGTCAGTACGCCATTGATGGCCCCGCGCGTGAATCCATTGCCAGTGGCGTACCCGGACACCGGATTCGTGACACCCGGCAGGAACTGGTTGGTGTAGCGGTCGTGCCGTTCGGTCGCTTGGGTTGGGAAGTCGTACCGCAGTCCCACGTTGAGCGTCAGTCTCTGTGAGGCCGTGTAATTGTCCTGAATAAACGCTCCCCAATAGTGATACGACTGCATCTCCTGTGTCGGCTGGGTCACGCTTCCTCCGGACAGGTATCCGTTGTCCAGCATCAACGACGCAACCGACGACCCGGAGGCAGGATCCACGGGGCCGTATGCACTGGTCAGCGTCCAACTGTTGCTCGAGTTGATGGTCAGTCCGCCGCCGTTCTGCTTGTTGAAGATTTGGGCCTCGTGGTTTTCCAGTCCAATGTGAAGGTTGTGGGCACCGTGAACATAAGTAAACGATGGCAGTAAGGTGAGTTCGTTATGAACGTGATAGCTCGGCGCCCCGGCACCCATCTGGGTGAAGCCACCGAGGCCGATCTGCGGAAAGGAGTTCAGAAGACTCTGCTGGGTCACGCCTCCCGATACATTGGGGAAGCCCGGAATAGAGCTCTGGTTGAATTGTCCCGCAGCGATACTGTGGTTCTCATCCATGTTGATGCTGGCCTTGAAGTCGAAGATGGCGTTCGGACTGAAGGTATGAATCCATTCCACAGCGGGGTCCTGAAAAGCCTGACCATTCGGAACCTGCCCATACCGGGCCGGATTGTCTGCGGGGAAGCCATTGCTGTTTTGCGTCTGGAACTGGTCCCAGCGCCCCCAACGCAGCGTGAGCCGGTCTTTCTCGCTGATATTATGGTCGATTTTGATCATGAAGTTTTTGTACTTGCTGACCACCGACGTCTGAATGAAGTAGTTATTCTGCCAGGGCGCGGAACCCGCGGGCGCGGCCCGGTTTGGCGCCGGGAAATAACTGAGAATTGCGAGCGCCGTGGAGTTCACTCTGCTTGCTGGGATGGAATAGGAGTTCGGCGCTCCTTCCGACTGGAAGGACTTGCGCGTGCAGTTGGCTACGCTTGGGCTGCTATTGCACAACGACGCGTTGATAGAGGCTGGATCGTAGATCGTCATCTGGGTCGTTTGATCCGACTCGAGAAGTCCGTTGAATTGGTAATACCCGTTTACGGGCGTGAACCACGACGGCTGACCATAGACTCCGGGAACGGAAAACGTATTTGGGCCGGGAGTTGTCTGGTTGAATATCTCCCCTGCTATCGTGAAAAAAGTCTTGTCGTGACCGTCATAGAGGTGAGGAATAACGACCGGGCCGTCGAGCTCGAAACCGTACTGGTTGCTCTTGTGCATCGGCCTGTTATAAGCCGTCGAGCCAGGGTGGAGACCCTGCTCGTAGTTGTTGGAATAGGTGTTCGCGTCCAGCCCGGTGCTCTTGTAGTACTCGTACACGCTGCCGTGGAGACTATTTGTGCCTGACTTCAGGTGTACGTCGATGTTGCCAGCCGTAGCGAATCCCACCGCGGCCGCATCGTACGGCGTATTAGTTACCACCATCTCCTGAACCGCGTCTACGAGGGGAATGTAGGCCATGGTCTGAAAACCCGTCGACATGTTGTTGACGCCGTCGAGGTTCAGAGAGCCAGCCGAGCTGTTGAAGACGAGTCCGTTGGTAATGCTGCTATAGGGCAGTTGGTTGTTGAAGCCATTCTTGCTTCCGACGCCTGCTACCGCAATCGACCCTACCATGACATTTCTGAAATTTTCCGGCAGATCGTTGATCAGCGCCGCAGAGATGACAGTCTTCTCATCCGCATCCTGGGTCTGTAGCGCGAGTTGATTGGCCGCGACTGACACAACCATCGATTCGGCGCCGATCTGTAGCTTGGTGTCCACCGCCCGCAACTGACCCGTGTCCAGTTTGATGCCCGTCACCGTCTCGGTCTTGAACCCTGTTTTCTCCACTTGAACGGTGTAGGTGTCGGGGTGGAGGTAAGGCTCGACCCACTCCCCCGTGGAACCGCTCTTCGCTGTGAGAGCAACCCCAGTACCCTCGTCGGTGACGGTGACGGTCGCATCCGGAATCACCGCCCCGACAGCATCGGTCACGCGCCCCGACAACTGCTGCGCTACTTGTCCGTATGCTATCGAGGCTAAACTGACAAAACAGAGGAGGCATACGATTAGCCTTGCGAGAGGCTCCCCGATACCGTACCGTCTAAGCTTCTTGAAGCCACAAAGAGAATCTTGCGTCCTGCCATCTCCCCGCTCAGATTCCCCGTTGCACTTCGCTGTTGAATCCGCCCCGACAAAAGCGACTCCGTTAAAGAAAACCTTCGACTTCAGCATCTTCTCTCTCCTGACATTGCCTTACGAACCCATCTGCCGATCAACCAAATACCGGTAACGACCACCGGCAGAAGCCTTCAAGGAAATTGGCCGCCACAGACGGCTGGGTGCTCCCCGCAATCGACGGTGCCGAGAACAGCCACCCTTCGGTTGCGGATCGTGGAAACTCAAAACAAATAACGTTATCTACAGACCAGCAATATAGGGATCGACGCGGGCGCTTGTCAAGAAAAATATTTGATGCTTTTTTCAGGAGCCTTCGACTCGGACCCAGCAGCGTCGAAATCGAAGCCAGCCTCCTCGTCTTCCACTACTTCAAAACCGACTGAATATTTTGGCAATGCCGTTCATGGAATATGTGTACAAGAAAACAGATTTATCGACGAGGAGCATCCCAAGTCAACTCCATCACTTCCCTTGACACCCATCCAACATGGATCATAACGTTATCTACAATGTAGCCAGCCTCCACCAGACAGACACCCTGCGGCAACCCCCACTTCACGGCGAAGCCAAGGGAAGAAACGCGAACGAAAGGAACACAACAATGACGAGGTCGATCAATCGAAGGCAACTGGGCAAAGGGTTCCTCGCTGGCGCGGGCTTGGCAGCCATCCACCCCGCCACCTTCGCACAGGAGAATTCCCCGGGAACGTCGCAGATGGGTAGCCGTTGGATTCAGATCGCACCGGGAATATGGAAGGCAACCATCGGCTCGCCTGAGGCCATCACGCCAGTCTCGTCTCGCTCGGTTGAACCTCACTTCGAAGCCTTGCGAACGGCACCCCCAGTCGGCGAGCCACCCATTGCGTCTCCGGTCGGCAGCATTCGACCGCGCGGCACATCGCTGACACTCCCGCTCGCGGCAAATGAGCAGATATACGGCTTCGGCCTACAGTTCTTTTCGCTGCAACACCGTGGCAAGAAGCGCACCCTTCGGGTGAATGCGGACCCACGTTTCGACACTGGCGACTCACACGCCCCCGTGCCGTTTTATGTCAGCAGTCTCGGATACGGCGTACTGGTCGATACAGCGCGTTACGCCACGTTCTACTGCGGTGAGTCGCGCGACAAGCCCCAGGTGGCCGTGGACGTTGCAAATGGAGGCGTCCTTCCCATGTCAACCGAAGGTCTCTATTCAAAAGGTCTCGCTGAGAATCAAAGTTCGCAGATCTTGGTTGACGTACCGGCCGCACGCGGGGTTGACGTCTATCTCTTCGCAGGGCCGACCATGCTCGACGCGGTCAGGCGGTACAACTTATTCTCCGGCGGAGGCGTAAATCCGCCCGAGTGGGGGCTTGGCTTTTGGTACCGCGCCTCAGCCAATGCGAACCACTCCGATCTTGTCGCGTTCGCGCAGGAGTTCCGCGACCGCAAGATCCCATGCGACGTTCTCGGCCTGGAACCAGGCTGGCAGACGCACGCATATTCCTGCTCCTATGTTTGGGACAAGCAAAGATTTCCCGACCCCAAAGGATTTGTCCAGCAGTTGAAGAGTCGGAGTTACCGCGTCAACCTTTGGGAGCACGCGTTCATCCACCCATCTTCTCCACTGTTCCCGCCGATGGTGGCCCTTTCGGGTGACAAGGGTGTCTGGGGAGGACTGGTTCCCGATTTTATCGGTCCCAAGGCAACGCAAGTCTTTGGCGACTTCCATGGGACAACTTTGATCGACAACGGCATCGACGGATTCAAGTTGGATGAGTGCGACAACTCCGATTACACCGGAGGCTGGTCCTTCCCAGAGGGGAGCCAGTTCCCTTCCGGTGCCGATGGAGAACAGATGCATACCCTGTTTGGCCTGGGGTACCAGAGGGCCTTATGGAACCAGTTTGAAATACGAAAACGGCCGACTTTCAGCTTGGTTCGCTCCAGCGGTGCGCTCGCATCGCCCTATCCGTTTGTCCTCTACAGCGACCTGTACGACCACCGTCAGTTCGTGCGAGCGCTCGTAAATTCCGGCTTTAGTGGGCTGCTCTGGTGTCCTGAAGTCCGCGATGCAAAGAGCGAAGAGGATCTCATCCGCCGTCTTCAGACCGTAGTCTTCTCTCCCCTCGCGATGATTAACGGCTGGTACATCCCCAATCCGCCGTGGAAGCAACTGGACCGCAAGAAGAACAACGCCAACGACCTGGCCCCGGACTGGGAGTCCCTGGAAAGCCGTTGCCGCGAGATCATCGGCTGGCGAATGCAACTGGTTCCCTACCTGCGAGCTGCTTTCGCCAGGTACGCGACAGACGGAACGCCCCCTTTCCGAGCGCTCGCTCTCGACTGGCACGATCATCCCGAGGTAGCCAGAACCGACGATGTCTGGATGATGGGGGACCGCATTCTGGTCGCCCCTCTCTTCGCAGGCGAACCCGGTCGTCGGCTGACTCTGCCACCGGGGACATGGCACAACTTCTGGACCGGAGAGCCAGTCTCCGGCGGCACGACCATCGACATCCCCGCTGCTACGCGGAATATTCCCGTCTTTGTCCTGGATGGCTCGGTGCTGCCCCTGGCTTCCGTCACCAATTCAACAGCCGATCCCGAGAGTCGCAACCTCGAAGTACTCGTCTTTGGCGATGGCCGCCTTCCCTTCTCTTTGCGCGCCCCAGACGGAGACTCCCTGAACCTGAGCTGGAATCATGCAACCCGCGCTGGCTCTGTGATGCAGCAAGGCAACCATCGCTACACCATCGTCGCCTGGAAGGAAGCGTAGTTTCGATCTGAAGTTTCAGAAGGTTGTCCATCCGATCCAACCCAGCCCCAAAATCGGCTCGGCTCAAAGCTCGTTACTGCAATAAAAAGGCCCGGACAGCGTCGTCCGGGCCTCGCACTCTACTGAAGGGATCCGATGGATTACGACTGCGCGGCCTCGCTTACCGCCTTCGTCTGGGCCACGGTCCAGTCCGCCGCACCCACCTTGAAGCGCGCAAAGCGCCGCACGGAGATGTTCTCGCCCAGCTTCGCCACCTTGGCCGCAACAAGCTGTGCAATCGTCTGCGTCTGGTCCTTGATGAACGGCTGGTCCAGCAGGCAGAACTCCTCGTAGAACTTGCCCAGCTTGCCCTCCAGAATCTTCTCGATCACCGCCGCTGGTTTGCCCGTCGCCAGCGCCTGCGAGCGATATACGTCCTTCTCGCGCTCGATGTCCGCCGCCGTCACCTCGTCGCGCCCCACAAATCGAGGATCGGTCGCCGCAATATGCATCGCAATGTCGCGCAGCAGCTCTTGAAAGTCCTCCGTGCGCGCCACAAAGTCCGACTCGCAGTTCAGCTCGACGATCACGCCGATCTTTCCCCCCGCGTGGATGTACGTCCCCACCGCGCCCTCATTGGTGGTCCGGCTGGCCTTCTTCGCCGCCGACGCCATCCCCCGCTTGCGCAGCACCACGAACGCGGCCTCCATCTCGCCCTTCGCCTCCTGTAGCGCCTTCAGACAGTCGCCCATCGGCGCGCCAGACTTCTCGCGCAGTTCCTTCACCTGCTTCGCATCGATCTTCACTGCTGTCTCGGTAGCCATTTGCCTCTTCGTCTCCTGTGCCTGAAATTCTGCGGTCCCATCGTCATTCCCACAACGTCGGAACCGCCGCATCTTCCTTCTGTGACTGCGATACGCCTCTAGAAAACTGGTCTAACCGCAGTCTGCTTCTCGCGGACTACGCCCCCGACGTTGCATCCCCGCGTCGTACCATGCGTTCTACCCCACACAGAAAGAGCGTGGAGCGGGTTCTCCGGCCTCCACGCTCTCGTGTTGAGAATGTTGGAGTGTTACGCGCCGGTCGCTGCTTGCGCCGCTTCCGACTCTGCCTCAAGCTCTGTGGCTGCCACCGGGGCCTTGCGGATGTTCCCGCCCAGAACCGCCGCCAGATCGACCGAATCGTCGTCCGCAATGTCGTCGACCGAGTCCGCCGCGATGCCCGCCGACTCGTGGACCTCAGCCGTTTCGTCCAGCCCAGCCTCGCCCTCTTCGCCGACAAACTCCGCCGAAACCTCGACCTGCTGCACGTCGGCAACCTCGGTCGCAAACGCCTTCTCCGACACCAACTGCACGCCCTCCGCGGCCGAGTCCGCAATCTTCGACGTAAACAGCCGAATCGCCCGCAGCGCATCGTCGTTGCCCGGAATCACATAGTCCACAACCGTCGGGTCGCAGTTCGTGTCCACCACCGCAACCACAGGAATCCCCAGCTTGCGCGCCTCCGCCACCGCAATCGCCTCGTTGTTCGAGTCCACAATGAACAACGCGTCCGGCAGCCGCTTCATCGCCTTGATGCCAGACAGGTTCACCGACAGGTGCTTGCGCTCGCGCTCCAGCTTGATCACTTCCTTCTTGGTCAGCAGGTCGTACCGTCCGTCGGTCGACATGTCGTCCAGCTCCTGCAAGCGCTTCACCGACTTCTGCACCGTTACCCAGTTCGTCAGCAGCCCGCCCAGCCAGCGGCTGTTGATGTACGGCATCCCGCAGCGCTTGGCCTCTTCGGCCACCGCGTCCTGCGCCTGCCGCTTGGTCCCTACAAACAGAACCAGCTTGCCCGTGCTGGTCAGCTCCGTGACAAACTTCGACGCCTCTTTGAACAGCTTCAGCGTCTTCTGCAAATCGATAATATAAATCCCGTTGCGCTCGCCGAAGATGTACTCCTTCATCTTCGGGTTCCAGCGCTTGGTCTGATGCCCAAAGTGAACACCAGCTTCCAACAGTTCCTTCATCGTAATGTTTGCCAAGTTAGCTCCTTAGTGAAGACAGCCAGCGAGCGGCTCGATAGCAACCGCCGCTGGTGCCTGGATTTATCCCGCGTACGGGAGATTGAACTCCATGCCCCGGACCGTCTCCAGTCCGGGGGTGATGCTCTGTGCTTCTGACTCACCACGAACAGCTCGCAACTGTTCTTACCGCTTGCTGAACTGGAAGCGAGCGCGGGCGCCCTTCTGTCCGTACTTCTTGCGTTCCTTGCCGCGCGAGTCGCGGGTCACCAGGCCTTCAGCCTTGAGTGTCTTGCGCAGCTCCGGGTTGAACAGCATCAGTGCGCGTGCAATGCCCAGCTTGACGGCATCGGCCTGCGCCATCACGCCGCCGCCGCGCACCGTCGTAATCACGTCAAACGTCTCGCCGATGTCGGCAATGCCCAGCGAGCGCTTGGCCGAAGCCCGCTGCTGCGCCGTCACAAAGTAAACCTCGAATGCCTTCTTGTTCACCGTGAACGTGCCGCTTCCGGGACGAAGAAATACGCGCGCAATCGCCGACTTGCGCCGCCCGGTTCCGTAGTACTGAATCAGATCCGCCATGATGCTCCTTAGAACTTTCTCAGTGACTCAAAGCCACTCGCTGCGGCCCGCGGGCCTTGCGCGGGCGTCTCGCCCAGCGCGGGAAAAATCCTTACGCCTTGCCTTCCAGTGCGATCGGCTGCTGCGCCAGATGCGGATGGTGCGCGCCCTTGTACACCTTCAACTTGGTCGCCATCTGCCGCCCCATCTTCGACTTCGGAAGCATCCCCTTGATCGACTGCTCCACAATCGCCTCCGGACGCCGCGCCAGCAGCTTCACAAAGGACTCTTCGCGCAACCCGCCGGGAAAGCCCGTGTACCGCCGATACAACTTCTTGTCCGCCTTCAGTCCGGTCAGCACGATCTTCTCGCAGTTCACCACAATCACATGGTCGCCCATATCGATGTACGGCGTGTATAGCACATTGTTCTTGCCCGCCAGTATCGAGGCTGCCTGCGTTGAAAGCCGGCCCAGCGTCTTGCCCGCGGCGTCCAGCACAAACCACTTGCGCTGAATGTCTTTTCCGCTCGGAATCGTTGTCGTGTTATTCATAGTGCCGCGTTACTCCCTGATTCTGCCGTCTTCCCTGTTCAGTCCGGCGTCGTACGGAAGAGCTGACTGACCACTCGCGTTGTACTGCCATGCGATCCGCCAAACCCGCAGGCAGAACGCCAACCTCATCCCCCCAGACGAAACGACACAGCGAGAGCACACCGGAGCCAAACCCCGCTCCCTGCTCAAACGCGGAAACGCCTCACCGCCTGGAAGTCGCGCATTGCCTGTGGTAGTGGGTGCTGCAAGGGCGGCTCGGACTACAAATACTAGCCGCTCCCGGTCTCCACCACGATCTGCCCCATCCTGCTGCTCGCCCCGACAGACCACGCCCTGTACCAAAGCATAACCTGTCGCAAACGTGCAGACGCGGGACTGCGCGAGCTTCCAGACTACCCCATCACCCCACCCTGAGTCAACGCATACCCCGCAGACCGGAACCCATCGCAATAACTCGCTCCCCGCCCAAATGCCTCAACGCCGCCGCCCGCACCGGTGGTTCCAGCGCATCCAGCCGATACAGGACCAGCAGGTTCCGCTTCGGGTCATCGAACGCTGGGAACGCCGCCACCCGCACCAGCCGGTAGCGCAACGCCAGCGCCTCCATCGTGTCCACATCCACATCGTTCCACGTCGCGTACCACCCCGGCTGGTACTTCGCCACGCGGTCCTGTAGCGACATCGTCCCGAATTCGTCGCAGATCGACGGCAGCCCCGTCATCAGCGACAGATCCGACCCGCTGATCGACAGCACCAGCCGCGAGTGGCCCGGATGCACAGCCCTTTCCCGCTCAACCGTCTGCCGGATGCCTTCCGCCGCGCTCACCCAGGTGTACTCTGGATGCCGCACAAACCCCAGCGTAGCCCGCGCGTCCAGCCAGAACCCCGCCGTCAGAGCAACCGCCACCACGATCGCCGCCAGTCGCGGAAGCAGCTCGTCAATGCGTGTAGACAAGCCCCTCTCCGGCCCCGCAACAACTCCATCCTTCCTTCGTCCACCGGCCGCGGCGCTCCGCAGCGCTCGCAGCAGAAGCGGTTCAAAGACAAACAGGACCAGCAACGTGGTGGGGACCGTCAGCTCCAGATAATACCTGGGACACACCGCCGCGTGGTACACCATAAACGCCGTATACCCCACAATCCACAGCAGAAAAACGACTGCGAGGGGGTGCGTCTTCGGTCGCCCCTTGAGCAGGCCCGCCAGCGAAACGCCCGCCGCCACCAGCGCAAGCGCATACAACGGCTTGCCCAGCCACCTCCCTTCCAGCAACGCATTCAGCACAACCGCACAGAAGTTGTCCGGCGTCAGAATCCTGTCCCGGTTCATTCGGAACACATACTGATAGTCGGCCAGAAGATGGAGCCGAATTAAACAGAGGAAATAGGCAAGCCACACCACTGCACCCACAACCGTCGCGCCAGACGCCACGCGAAAAAACGGCCTCGGCCTGTAATCCGTCGCCGCCCACAGCAGCCAGAAGATTGCCGGGAACAAAAACACCGCCGTCGTTTTTGTCAGCACCATCATGGGCAACAGCACGCCAAGCACGCCAGTCCACGCCCAGCGCTGCATCCGCGACTGCCTCTCCGCGCTCGCAGCCTCCATCAACCCCGCCGACCGTCCGGCTGCCGTCGCCGCCAGCAACGTCACCAGCATCAGCAGCAGCAGCAGAGGCTCCGCAATCGCCAGCCGCGAAAACACATAACAGAGCGGGTTCGCCGCCAGCAACAGAACCGCTGCCGCGGGGACCAGCGATTTCGTTCGCCCTCCGCTCGCAAGCCCGCCCTGCACATTCGGCCAGCGCACCGCAAGCAGATAGCAACAGACCAGGCTCAGCCCAAAGCTCGCCACCGCCAGCGCGCGCGCTGCCGTCACGCTCACCCCGGTGAACCGAAACACCGCCGCCTCCAGAAGCGACCACGCCGGCATCGCCGCCGCCAGATTGAAGTCGCCGGGAACATCCCAATGGCCCCACTGGTAATGGCGGATCGCCCCGTCCCCGTACCACCCCTCGTCGGTATACTTCGCCCAGTCCATCCACGGCAGATGGTTGGGTAAGTCCGCCCGCAGATGCACGAAGTGCAGCGCAAAAAATATCGCCGCCACCCCCAGAAATCCCGCCTCCACGCCCCGCAACACCCACCCTGACGTCGAAACCGCACTCGTCGCGGTCCTCGGTTCGTCGAGCGGGGGTGCTGGCTTCATCGGCATAAGCGCAAAAAATCCACAAGACGGAGTGTGAGACAGAGCGCGGACAGAATACCCACTCGCACGACATCGGTTCCCGCTACGCACAAGGCAAACTGACACAGCCCTTTCATTCTATCCCCGCGATCTGGCGGTCGCGTTCTAACGGTTTCACAGCTCAGGGCAGTCGGCAGGTGCCCCACTCCCCGTCTTTCTTTAGTCCTACAAAAAGTGGGTGCCCCCGTGGATGCAATGGGTGCCCCATCCTCGCTTCTTTCTAGCGAGGGTGGGTCTACCGCCAATCCCCAACCCGCTCAAACATTCTTTCCCCAAAAACCCAGCAAATCCGCATGTCAAGCCCTCACATCCCAAAAATCCCCATAACCCCCACCGCACCAACCACTTCCCCATAAAAATAGTTGGCAGAGTAGTTTCCCTCCATCCGGTAAAATAGAGGTAGTAGAGAAATAGAAGAAGCCCTGTGCGGACGCAGGGCTTCTTCTGTTTCTCTCCGCCAAAACAACGCCAAATCAAGTCATTCCGAGCCAAAATCGGCACCATTTCTGCCGGAACCGTCCCCGTTTCCGGCATAAATCACCGCCCTTTTCCCCCAAATCCGCCCTCGTTTCACCAGTAAGTAGTTTAGAAAGTAATATTTATCAGTAACCCCAATAGAATGGAATATTTGGCGACACCACCCACCCGTAAACGCTAGACCGCAATCAACTTCCGTAA
>VFSW01003843.1_pt1 | contig 22493 bp, 25 predicted proteins | sample 5358111 | NCBI WGS metagenome assembly VFSW01 (sample SAMN11554181, study PRJNA540505) | mine drainage metagenome | isolation source: sediment from site ElyBrook_90M | place: USA: Ely Copper Mine, Vershire, VT | collected 2017 | reverse complement strand
GACCGAGTCCCCGACCGAGGCCCCGACCGAGGCCCGGACCGAGTCCCCGACCGAGTCCCAGACCGAGGCCCGGACCGAGGCCCGGACCGAGGCCCCGACCGAGGCCCGGACCGAGGCCCCGACCGAGGCCCAGACCGAGGCCCCGACCGAGTCCCGGACCGAGGCCCAGACCGAGTCCCGGACCGAGGCCCCGACCGAGTCCCCGACCGAGGCCCCGACCTTTTTACCGGGTGCCTCCTTGCAGATTTCGCAGACGATCGCGCGCGTGAGGCCCTGCGAGAGCGGAGAGCCACACCAAACGACACGCGGCGGCGCCAACTTCGCAGCAGTGTAAATCATTTCGATCGCACGCTCAGCCTCCGGTCGATTTGCCGCCACAGTGCTCAAACCTATTGCGGTCCACTTATCGCGCCACGCTGCCATCTGCGCCGCTTGCTCGGCCGTCAACTTCTCAATCTTTTTCGATTTACTCACATCTTCTCCTTTGCGCGGCGCGGCCCAAGGAGATGAAAGCCGAGCCGCCGTTCCGGGGTTGGAACCTCGCGAGCTCGCCCCGGAAGCTTGTCTACTGCCCAAACCACATCCGCAGGCACTCAAACCAGAAGCCCCGCGTCTCCCACCAGAACGACGCCATCAGCACTAGGACCGCCCCGGCATACGCCATCTCCGAGAGCCGATGCTGCCAACGCGCCCACCGTGCACGCCGCGCTGAACGGCGCTCTTCCCACGCGAAGCTCGCCCGCAGGTGATCGGTCCATGCAGCCGTACACGCCGCACACTCAACATCCGGCTGGAGCGGCAGCGGATAGCGATGGCAGATGTGCAGATAGCCTGCAACGCCAAAGACACGGCCGTCCCGCATTTCTTCGCTCTGCGCGATCATGCCGCCCTCCGTTTCTTTGCCTTGCACCTGCGCCCGCAGATCAGATCGTGCACTTCCGGCGGCGTCAGTTTGCGCGGCTTCGCAGCCCGCTGCGCCTCGCGCCGCCGCGCCTGGTACTGGCGCACGCAGCTCGGGCCGGAGCACACTGTCCGCGCCGCGTCCGCCCAGCAGCAGAGTTCGCCGTCAGCCAACTTGCAGCTCTCGCCGGAGCAGCCGCAGTACCGGCATCTACCCGGCTCGATCGTCATGGCATCCTCCGATCGCGCAGCAGCTCCACAGTCGCTGCCGCCGCCACATACGCCGCGAAACCCATCCAGCCCGCAGCCACAGGGCTCTGGGTCATCGCACCCGCGGCCACGCCAGCCGCCAGGCCCATGGCCATGCACAGCAGGTTTTCAGGGGAGAAGAAGAACGCGCGGAAGCTCATCGCGCACCGCCTTCGACGGGCGCGGAAAGCGCCTGCAGCTTTTCGAGTGTCTCAAGGGTTGCGCCGACCGGGCACGAGGCCCGATGCGAGCCGTCGGCGCGCACCAGGCCGCAGCCCCGGCAGATGCGTACAAAGCCGAAGCCGTCCGAGGTCTCGCACAGCTCTGCCGTCTGTTTCGCCACAAAGACAAGCCGGATCAGCAGCCGGTCGCGCTCTTCCCGCTCCAGCTCGCCGCGCAGGGTGTCCGGAAACTCGCCCGGTTCAGCCTCGCGCCCCGACAGGACGCTGCGCACATGGCCGACGCCGGGCAGGTCCACGCCGGTCTCGTCGGTTGCAGATGCCTGCGCCCGCTTCTCCGTGCACAGATTGCAGGTACAGCCAGGCACGGGCGCCCGGTACGCGCGGCGCCCGTCGGCGCTCACGGCGTCTTCGCCGGTCGTCCAGAAGCTCTCAATGTCTTGAGTGGTAGGCTGACTCTTGGAACTCCTGCCGAGGTCGGCAGGGTCTCCATCTTGGGCGCGAGGTTCCGACATGGCTGCATCTCCTTGTGTTTCCAAGGAAGCGCAGCTTGCGTGGTGGGCAGTGAGGGACTCGAACCCCCGACATCCTGCTTGTAAGGCAGGCGCTCTAACCAACTGAGCTAACCGCCCACAGAGTTGTGGAATGGCTGATCGGCCTGCATTCATCATATCAGTGCGGGACCTTCTGCGCTTTCCGGATTGGTAGACTTGCCAGTGAGACGACTGATCGTCAATGCGGATGATTTTGGACTCACGCACGGCGTGAATCGCGCCATCGTGGAGTTGCATCACGCGGGCGTAGTGACCTCTGCAACGTTGATGGCAAATGCAGACGCGACGCTGGATGCAGTGGAACTCGCACGCACCGCGCCTGCGCTCGGCGTTGGGTGTCATGTGGTTCTGGTGGACGGTTCGCCGCTGCTGGCTGCGAATGAGGTGCGCACGCTGGTCAATCCGAGAATGGACGGCTTGTATCGCACCTTGGGCAAATTTCTGCCACGCCTGCTCACGGGCCGCATTCGTGCGGAGGAGATCGAAGCCGAAGCGTGCGCGCAGATCGCACATTTGCAGAAGCTGGGAGTGCGGCTGACGCACGTGGACACGCACAAGCATACGCATATGTTTCCGGCAGTGCTGCGGCCTCTACTCCGCGCTGCGCGAGCGTGTGGTGTGCATGTGGTGAGAAATCCGTTTGAGCCCGAGTGGAGCGTTCGGGCTACGCCAGAGGCTCCGTGGACGCGCCGCGCTGAGGTGAAACTGCTGCGCAGGCTGGAACCGGACTTCCGACGCATCGTGCATGAAGAGGGGTTCAGCACAACCGACGGCGCGATGGGTGTGCTCGCAACCGGAACGTTGGATGCGCGAACGGTGGGCTCTCTGATGGCCGCGCTCCCCGAGGGCGCCTATGAGCTCGTTTCTCATCCGGGATACAACGATGCCGACCTGGCGCGCGCACATACCCGGCTTCTGGAGTCGCGCGAACAAGAGCTGCGTGCGTTGACTTCCCTCCAAGATAGACGGAACATCAATCTGGTCTCGTTCGCAGCACTGACCGCGCATCCTGATAAGATTTGCTGAGCCTGGTGTTTTCTCGCATCTTTTGGCAGGGCGCCGACGTCAGAGGAAATGGCTGACATACGAAGGTAAGAGGGCGCAATGCGCATCGGAATCACGTGCTATCCCACATACGGCGGCTCGGGTGTCGTCGCGACGGAACTCGGCATTGAGCTGGCTGCCACGGGGCATGAGGTCCATTTCATCTCGTACTCGCAGCCATTCCGGCTGAACGGGCGCAATGACGGCATCTTCTATCATGAGGTTCCGGTCTCGAGCTATCCGCTGTTTGAGTTTCCTCCGTATGACCTGGCGCTGGCCTCGCGCATGGCCGAGGTTGCCGAATTTAACGACTTGGACCTGCTGCACGTTCACTATGCCATTCCGCACTCTGTGAGCGCGCTGCTGGCGCGGCAGATGCTGGCGAGCCGGGGGCGCAGGCTTCCGTTTGTCACGACGCTGCACGGAACAGACATTACTCTCGTGGGGCTTGACCGGAGCTATTTACCGATTACGCAATATGCGATTCAGGAGAGCGACGGAGTGACGAGCATATCGAGCTACCTGAAGAGCAAGACGGTGGAAGACTTCGGCATAACCCGGGAGATAGAGGTGATTCCGAACTTTGTAAACTGCGATGTGTACACGCCGTTCACCGATGAAGTCGTGCGGGCTGAAGCAAGAAGGCGCTTCGCAAAGGATGGGGAGGCGATTCTGATTCACCTCTCGAACTTCAGGCCGGTGAAGCGCGTGGTGGATGTGGTGAAGGTCTTTGCGCGCGTGGTGCGTGAGGTACCAGCGCAGCTTGTGCTCGTGGGAGATGGTCCTGACCGGTCCGCTGCAGAGTGGCTTGCGCACGAGCTTGAGATTCACGAGCGCATTCATTTCCTGGGCAAGCAGGAACGGGTGAATGAGCTGCTTCCGCTTGCAGACCTGATGCTGATGCCGAGCGAGCTGGAGTCTTTTGGCCTTGCGGCATTGGAGTCGATGGCCTGCAAAGTTCCGGCGGTTGCAACGCGCGTGGGTGGCGTGCCGGAGCTGATTGACGATGGGATTACAGGACTGCTCTTCCCGGTTGCAGCTCTGGATGCGATGGCCGCCGGCGTGATTGGTCTGCTGCAGGACCGGAGCCGGCTGGAGACGATGCGCGACGCGGCGCGCAAGACTGCGCGGACGAGATTCTGCTCCACGATGATGGTGCCGCGCTACGTCGCGTACTACGAATCTGTCCTGAACAGACCGACTTAAGAAGGTTCCGATTCCCAGACGGGAACAAAACCAAGCGTCTGCCAGAAGTCGCTCACCTTACGAATTGTCTCCGGAGTCGTCTGCGCGGTGCGCCGCAAGCGAAGCGATGCTCCTTCGGGATGAGTGGAGGACTCTGATGTGAGCTCCGCCGCTTCCGCAGCGATTGCGATGCAGCGGTCCGCGCGGTACGTGCAGGCTGCCAGATCGCCGATGGAGAGGCGCGTGGTGGGGGTGGCCAGGATGGTACGGGGCGGCGCCATGCGATCGAGGAGCCAGAGAATCTCCAGCTTGGACTCCAGCTCGTCGGGCACGCAATCGATGGCCAGATCTGCATCCCGCACGGCGTCTTCGACTGTCGCGACAAACGTGACTGCGGGCAGGGCCTCGGGGCTGAGCTGCTGGCGAAGCGCCTCCTGCGCATGGCGAAGGCTGAGAGGCATCACATCTTCCAGCAGGACTCTGCAGCCCGCCCGTGCTGCGGCGAGCGCGAGCCAGCGGCCCAGCGGGCCGGCACCGATGATGGCGACCGTTGCCGACAAGGATTTATCGGGAAGCAAGCGCCTGCAGAACATCGCTGGCGCTGGGACTGGCCTTCTCAAGATGCTCCGCAACGCGAGCGCGCTCTTCCAAAGAGAGGCTTGGAGCGGCGGCTAGGACGCGCCGCAGCGTCACTGCAACGTCGTCAATGTAGTTCATCAGGCGGATCGCTTCTCCGGACAAGGGCATGGGCGGGTTCCTTCAATGGGTAAGATGTCTTGCCTCATTGTAGGGGTTGAGCCTGAGGTGCGGAAAGCCCGCACCTCTGCCGACACTATCGTGGCTGCGATCTCTATGCGCTTTACCAAGGGAGCGGCTTGCCAAGATGGAAGAATCCTCCGCTCGGGCCATCGTCTGGAAGCGTCGCGAGGGCTACGCTGGTCTTGCTGCCATCGGCCAGTTCCATGGGGGCCTGATCCCCACCCATATCGGTTTTGACCCAGCCGGGATGCGCCGAGTTGACCTTGATGTTGGTGCCGCGGAGTTCATATGCGAGGTGAATGGTGAAGGCGTTGAGTGCAGTCTTCGATGCATCGTAGGCAAACGACTTCGCGTCGTAGATGGGAGAGCCGGGCTCGGCGTGAAACTTGAGCGATCCGAGAATGCTGGAGAGATTGACGATGCGCCCGGCGGGGCTTTTCTTCAGCAGCGGCAGGAGCGCCTGCGTGAGAGCGACCTGTGCGAAGAAGTTGGTGTCGAAGACCCGGCGTAGCGTTTCGGCGGGAACCTCAGACGTGGAGTGTTCTGGGCCGACAGGAGGAAAGCCGCCTGCGGCGATTCCTGCATTGTTGACGAGGATGTCAAGATGACCGTGGCGAGAGTGGAAGTAGTCGTATGCAGCTTTGTGGTGCGCTGGATTCGTGACGTCGAACTGGAGCAAGTCGGCTTCCGCGCCGGCCTCGAGCAGTTTCTGCAGAGCCTGCTCGCCCTGCTTTTGTTGGCGCGATCCGATCACGACAGCAACTCCTGCTTGATGCAGGTCGAGAGCGGTCTGAAGGCCAATACCGCGGTTGGCGCCGGTGATGAAGGCGATTCTTTTGGACATGGGAAATGCTTCTCCTGTGCTGCATTGGATTCAGGGAAAGGCGAAGAAGGTGCAGCTAAATGTTGGACGCGCGGGCAGGATGGTTCGGAGTAGAATGGCGCAGATTCAAAGCGAAAGGGGAAGCATGATGCGTCGGGTGTGGATTGCCCTACTTGGGATCGTCGCTGTTTGTGGGCTGGGAGCGCAGTTGAAGGCGCAGGGAGCGCCGCCACGGGGCAAGGCAGACCAGCCTTACGTGGTGGAGTACTACTACAAAGTGCAGTGGGGACACCAGCAGGAGTTTCTGGATTTGTTTTTGAAGAATCACTACCCGCTGCTGCGCAAGATGGAGATGACGGGTCGGATTCTTTCCGTGAAGATTGAGTCGCCTGCGTATCACACGACGGAAGATGGGCGCTGGGATTATCGCGTGACGATCCGCTTCAAAAACTCGACTGTTGCGACGACAGCCAATACGGATGAAGAGGCGATGATCCAGGCGTTATGGCCAGATCAAGCGACGTACAGGCACGAAGAGCAGAAACGCTTTGAAATTCTGCTGGCGCATTGGGATCTGCCCGTCACGGATATCACGCCGCAGTGAGCTTGCGCGCTATCTTTGCGAAAGGCAGGCGTATCAGTCGGCGGCACGCATCAGCGCGGGGGCAAGGGGTACACCGGGTAGGCAGGCCGGCGTAGATAGCGCACGAGCGCAATGAGTCCAAAGAACAATGCAGCCAGGATGCCGAGTGGAATAAAGAGCAGGAAGAATGGCTGAATCACGCGGTTGCCGGCGATGGATGCGGTGTCTGCAGCGTGAAGATCGCCAAACATAATTACGGCATCGTTACCAATTGAGGCGTTGTTATCCAGGCGGGTGATGCCGAAGAAATTGACGACGTCGTGACCAATCTGGACATTGTTTCCGGCGTGCACATCGCCGAAGAAGGTGACAATGTCGTGATTCGCACTGCCGTTGATCAAAGTGTCTCCAAAGAAGACCACAATGTCATGCTCTGCTGTGCCGGCTACCTTCACGGAACAGAAGAAGCACACAGCGTCGTGGATGGCCTGGCCTTGAGGCACGACGATGTCGCTGCCAAACTGGACGATATCGCGGCTGGCGTGGGCGCGTGGGGGAGCTGCCAGGGCCGCGGCGATCATGAGAGAGATTGCGATGACGAACGTGTGTTTCATCGTGCCTCCTTGCGGAATTACGCAGAACAGGAAGAATTAGTTCCAGAAAAAGGCGGGGGAAAGCGGCCGCGCGTTCGACACCCCCGCGCCCCTGGAAAGGATTGTATGCCTGCGATCAGGAACGGGATGGGGCGGGGTTGGCCAGCAGCATGGGAGGCGCGAGCAGGCTGGTCCAGTCTGCCGGGGAATCGACGAGCACATCGGGCGGAAGTCGGTTCAGGCTCTCAGGTGAGAGGCCGAAGGTGCAGCCGACGGACCATGCGCCGGCATTGCGCGCCGTTTCAATATCTACCTGGCTGTCGCCAATCATCACCGTCTCCGCGGGCAGGGCGGCGGCCTCCTGCATCAGGGCGAAGAGGCCTTCTGGGTCTGGCTTCTTGGTCTGGAAGCTGTTGCCGCCGTAAATGTTCATGAAATACGGCGCGAGGCCGAGAGCTTCGCAGATGGCGCGCGCAGGCCGCACGGGCTTGTTGGTCAGCACGGCCATGATGCGAGCGGCAGCTCCGGGCGCGTCGTGCATGCTGCGCAAGGCTGACAGGGCTTCTAGCACGCCATCGTACGCATAGGTGTAGTCGAGTTTGTGCTCGCGATAGTAGTCGAGAAAATAGCGGTGCGCTTTGGCGAGCAGCGATTCGTCGGTCTCTCCATTTCCATCGTGCGCGAGGGCGCGTCGCACCAGCATCAGCGCACCGTTGCCGATGTAGCCCGCAATGATCGCATCCGGTAGAGGCATGCGCCCAAAGTGAACCAGAGTGGCATTGACGCTATTGCACAGGTCCTGGGCAGAGTCGATGAGGGTGCCGTCGAGATCGAAGACGAGCAGTTTCAGCGAATCGACGGGAAGCGGACAAAGGATGCGGACCATGATTCCAGTGTAAAAGCTGGGTCCGGGCGTGCAGTCCTGAGCATGCACCCACTGCGCCGGGCCAGCAGCAGAGAACGATGTGGCTGAACGCTGAGCGGCGCGAGTACTTAATGAATCCGAATGTCGCCGGACCCGGTCTCGATGCGGACGGTCGGACCGCCGCCGCCAACCTTCGCCACGACATGGTGACGGTCCATGGTGCCTTGCACGGCCATCTCGTGATCCGAGTGAATCGCGCCCGATCCGCTCGACGCATCGAGCAGAAACCCAGCAGTTCCCGGCGTAAAGTCGATGCTCCCGGAGCCGGTGGCCAAGCGCCAATTACTGGTGGGTGTTCCCGTGACGCGAATCGTGCCCGATCCTGTTGAGGCGCGGAGGCCCCCATGCACGCCACGCAGCTCAATGTCGCCTGATCCGGTTTCTGCCTTTGCATCGCCGGCGGTTACCTGTTCGACTACGACATTGCCTGAGCCGGTGCCGACCGAAAACGCACCCTGCAGCCCCTCGGCGCGAATGTCACCTGAACCGGTGGAGAGATGGGCATCGTGGCCGACGCCCTCGATCTTGAGGTTGCCCGATCCCGTGCTGGCCTCGAGGTGGCTGCCGGCAGGCGCCTGAATCTCGTAATCGATGGAGATGTTGTGCAGATCGAAGTGATGGCCTCCGATGCGCACAATGTTGCCGGTCTGCTCGATGGGCGGATTCGCGGCGATTTCGCTGACCCGGCTTGCGCTCGCCCCCCAGCCGGAGTGGACACGACCGAAGATATGAATCTGATTGTCTGAACCACGCGTGATGTGGATCTCTCCGGCTCCATCGGAGATGGTCAGATCCACGGGGCCGTTCACACTGAGAGTGCGTTGAAAAGTGGCCTCTGCGGCGAAGACGGGCAGGGAGCCGAGCAGCAGAGCAATTGCAGGAATCCAAAATCGTCTCATCGGATCTCTCGATTCAAAAGTGATAGCGCTCGATCGCGCGTGCATTATTGCTGGAGAACGACCGGATCGCCCTCTTTCAGGCCGCTGACGATCTCGGTCACTGACCCGTTGGAGAGGCCTACGGTCACCTGAGTCTTGCGCATGCCGTCCTTCTGGCTGCGATCCGGAACATTCACGAAAGCGTTTTTGGAGTTGTCATATGTGACCGCATTCTCCGGAACGGTAAGAACGCTTCTGTGCTCGTCCAGCAGAATCTCTGCGTTCGCGGTCATGTTCGCTTTGAGCTCGCCGTTGGGATTGTCGATGGAGACGCGAACCTCAAAGGTGGTCACGTTATCTTTTGCAACGCCGAGCGGAGCAATCTTTGTCACCTTACCCTGAAAGGTGCGATCGCGAAAGCTCTCCACTTTGATGCGCGCCGGTTGTCCGAGGTAGACGTGGGCAATATCGGCCTCGTCGACTTTGCCCTTGACGTAGACCTTGGTGGTGTCGCCCTCGGTCATGATGAGGGTTGCCGTGGAGCCGAGGACAAGGATGGAGCTGACGGCATCGCCAATCTCCACATCGCGGGAGAGGATGACTCCGTCCATGGGAGCGAGGATGGTGGTGTAGCTGAGCTGCTCTTCCAACTGCTGAAGACTTGCCTGATTCTGCAGAACCTGTGCGCGTGCCTGCTTCAGCCGTGCGGTGTCCACGCCAATCTGCGCGCGGGCTGCGTCGCGCTTGTTCAGGGCGGCGAGGTAGTCGCGGTCTGCGTTGTCGAGAGCCTGCTGGCTGACGACTCCTTCTTTCTGCATCTGCAGGGTTCGATCCAATGTGGTCTTGTACATGGGCAGGTCAGGAGCGGCAGCGTTGACCTTGTCCTGTTCGATGTTGGCCTGATAGGTGGCTACGTTGGCCTGCGCTGCCGCAAGTTGCGCGCGCTGCGCGTCGACTTCTGCGCGAATCTCTTCCTGGTCAAGTTCCGCCAGTTCCTGCCCCTTGTGAACGCGTGAATTGATGTCAACGAGAAGTTTCTCCACAATGCCGGAGGCTTTGGACTTTACTTCGACTTTGGTGATGGGTTCGATGGTGCCGGTCGCGACTACGGAGCGCGTTACGTCGCCCCGCGTGACCTTCGCAAGACGATTGGGGTCGATCTGCGTGCCATGGGCGAGGTGGGAGATGCCTACGGCGGCTAACAGCACAAGAATGCCTGCAGGAATACCGATCCATATCCAGAAACGCTTGTTCTTGCGCGATGCAGCCACTGGAACCCTCCGCTTTTGGCACATACGCAGCGCGCGGAAAGAATGTTCCCGACGCGGAGCAAGCCGACGGTTTCGGGGAATGCTATGCTCACAGGCAAGATGCACAGTTTGCTGCTGCTGCAATGTGTTTCCGTAGTGATGTTGATCCTGGCGAATGCCTTCTTTGTGGCAGCGGAGTTCGCTCTCGTCAGCGTCAGGGAGACGCGCATCGAGCAGATGATGGCCGGCGGAGTTCCCGGAGCGCGCGCCGTGCGCCGCCTTCAGGATGCGCTGGAAGACTTTCTCCCTGCTGTCCAGCTTGGGGTTACCTTGTGCTCGCTGGCGCTGGGCTGGATTGGCGAACCTCTGGCAGCCAGATTGTTTCTGGACCTTCTGGGCTCGGCGCCCCATGCGCACTTCTATGCTCACGTGGCAGCGGTGTCGCTCGGTTTCTCTTTCATTACATATCTGCACGTGGTTGTGGGTGAGCTGGTGCCCAAATCACTAGCGCTGGGGAGGGCAGAAGCATTGGCTGTGGCCGTTGCCCCTCCCATGCTTCTGTTTATGACCATGGCCAGGCCTGCGGTACGCGCTCTGCGCTACTCCGCGGCTGCGGTGCTGCGAGGCTTTGATATTTCGATGACAGAGCGGGGTGCCGTGCACTCTCCTGAGGAACTCAAGCTGATTGCAACGGCCGCGAGAAGGATGGGGATGTTGCCGCCATTCCAGGAGAGGCTTGTGCACCGCGCACTCGAACTGAATGATGTCCCCATTCGCGAGATTATGACCCCGCGCCAGCAGATTGTTTCGCTTCCATCGAACATGCTGGTCGAGGAAGCAAGCGCTCGGGTGATCGAGCATCAGCTCTCGCGGGTGCCAGTCTACGACGAGAGCCGGGGCGCCGAGCATATTGTTGGCGTCGTCTATGGGAAAGACCTGGCCCGCCTGATGTTCTTCCGGCCTGGATTGCGCAGGAGCCGGGCGGGCACAGAGCCGCCCGGGACGGCGGTGGCGGAACTGCGCCTGAGGCAGGTGATGCGCGACGCACTGGTGGTTCCCGAAACCAAGACCGTGCTGGACCTGGTGCAGGAGTTTCAGCGGCGGAGACGGCAGATGGCGATTGTAGTGGATGAGTACGGCTCAACCGTAGGACTTGTAACCGCGGAAGACGCGCTGGAGCAACTGACAGGAGAGCTGGAAGATGAGTTCGACGACTTGACTCGACCCCTGCTGGCGACGGCGAGTGGCACGTTTGTGCTGGACGGAGGCGTAACCTTGCGCGACCTTGAGACACAGATGCAATGGACGCTCCCGAGGGACGGCGGCGTCGAAACACTCGCCGGATTTCTGCTGATGCGACTGGGACACATTCCTTCTCCAGGGGAAAGGATTATTTTTGGGGACAGGGAGATCAAGGTTGTCGAGATGGATGGGCTTCGCGTGAGCCGGGTTCGTGTGGCGCCTGCAACGCGTCCAGGTCCGGAAGGCACGGCAACGGTCTCTCCATGAGGCGAGCGAGGATGAATTTCGAGCATGAGGCGCCTTTTAAAAGGGAAGATATAGCGAAAGTAATCTGGATCTGACCTAAAAGTGGTTACTTATAGTCCTTTCGGGTCATTGGAGGTAACCTGATTCTGTACTACTCTCCATCCATAGTTTTCTTTTCCCCAACCTGGAGCGAAACATGAGAGACGATGCATATCGCGCGGCATTTGAAGAAGCGAACGTTGAGCTGCAAGAGATCTTGAATCAGATAGAGCAGCTTCAGCAGCGGCAGACCCGTCTTGAGCGGGTCGCAGAAGTGTTGAAGCCCCTGGCGGAGTCGACTGGAGCGATCCAGTTTTCTGAGCCGGTCAAGGTTGAAACAGCGCATGAAGAGGTGCAACTGCTGAGCGACCCTTTGCCCGTTCCCCAGCAGGAGAACACTGAGCCGGCGGCAGTCGCCGCGGGCGCGTTCACCGAGACTTCGAGCGACCCCTTCCAGCGGCGCATTAACAACGCCTTGCGGCAGGGTTTTGGCTCGGGTGACGGACGGGAATACTCCCGGCTGTTCAGCGGCCTCTCTCGCGGGCACTAGAGCGCGGCGAGTTTTCGCCAGCATCCCAGCGCGGCGCGAAAGGCCTGCGCGGTGAATTGCGGGGCGGGAGTGCGCCACGGCCCACATTCAGTATTCTGTTGACCCGTACCTCGGAGTGACCGAGGTGCGGGTCTTCTGCGTTTTGAGGACATCCGAAATGAGAAACCGCATCCCCGGTCTGACGGCCGCTACAGGTCTGCTGGAGCACCCATTTGACCGGGCAAATGGGGTCCGGACAAGCGGGCTGGTCGCGGGGCGCCACCTGAAAAGCGGACACCGCCATGATCGCCATGCGACGGCTTATTACGGCGTCGCCCCGTCCGTGTTTGCTGGCCTTGTCCGGCGCTGGAGGCAATCCTCCCCGAAAGTCCTCACAGAGCATTGGACGCTGGTGGATGTAGGGGCGGGAATGGGCCGTGCGGTCCTGCTGGCCTCTGCCATGTCCTTTCGGTCTGTAGTGGGCGTGGAACTCAATCCGACCCTTGCACGGATTGCCCGGCGGAATGCGGCGATCTGGAGAAGTAAAGGGCATGCAGTTACCCCGATTCGGATCTCCTGTGCAGATGCGGTGGAGTTCCGCTATCCGAAAGGGCCCTGCGTTGTCTTTCTGTTCAACCCATTTGGGGCCACAGTCATGCGCCGTTTCCTCGCCAACCTGCGGCGGCAATACTCCGGCAGCCCGCTCGGTCCGGACATCCTGTATGTAAATCGCGAGCAGGAGGAGGTGCTCGAACGAACGACGGGCTGGAGGCGAGTCTTCAGGGGCCGTGTCGAGCGTTCGGGCGCCGACGCGGCGACAGATCGCAGGATCCTTGAAAGCCAGCCCGACGGCGAATATGCGGCAGCACCGTATGAGGATTGCTCGATCTGGCGCTGGGCGGAATGAGGGTTTTCACGCGAGTCCGACGGAAAAGGGTTGACGTTGAGGCGTGTGACAGGGAAAGCTGAATCAGTATTGACGTTTGCCGAGCTTTGCCATGTCAATCAGTTTGGACTGGAAGACTGAACCGCCTTTTGAGCCGCTGGAGAGAGACCTTGCAAGAGCCGCGTCTGGTATTGGGGATTGGGGAGTTGCTATGGGATATGTTGCCGGAAGGGGCACGGCTTGGCGGCGCCCCTGCGAACTATGCCGTGATGGCCGGCCGTCTGGGCAATCATGCCGTGGTGTTGAGCCGAATCGGGCGGGATGAGCTCGGGCAACGCGCAGTGGAGGTGCTGGATGCCCAACCAGCCGACGGGAGCTTTTTGCAGATTGATCCAGTCCACGAGACGGGGAAGGTGACCGTAACGCTGAAAGACGGACAGCCGGAGTATGTCATCCACGAGCCGGCGGCCTGGGATGCGATGGAGCTTTCGGACGAGTGGGTTCAACTTGCGACGCGAGCCGATGCGATTTGCTTTGGGGCGCTGGCGCAGCGAAGTGTGGCGTCACGGCAGACGATTCAGACGCTTGCGGCTGAGACTCCATCTACCTGCGCACGGGTTTTTGACGTGAATCTGCGCGCTCCGTACTACACCGGAGAAGTCGTTGAGGAGTCGCTGGAATTGGCGACTGTTGTGAAGATGAACGATCTGGAGGTGCCGCAGGTTCTGCGTCTGCTGGGCATGACCGCTGAGGCAGGAGTGGAAACCGTTGTGCTGAAAGCGGGAGCCGAGCGCTTGCTGGAGGAGTTTCCTGGGCTGCAGATGGTGGCGATCACGCGCGGCGGGCATGGAAGTTTGCTGGTGCGGCGGGACGAGTGGGATGAGCATCCCGGTGTGCCGGTCAAGGTGGCGGACACAATTGGCGCCGGCGATGCGTTTACCGCGGCGATGACGCACTACCTGATGCGGGGGGCCAGTCTGCGAACGCTAAACGAAGCTGGAAATCGCTGGGGGAGCTGGGTGGCTTCGCAATCCGGCGCCATGCCCGCGCTGCAGGAGACGACTAAGGCGGCGATCACTGCGGCGATCGAGCGGTGAATAGGATGGAACACTGCTGGCTGCCGAGTGCGCGGTGCGTATCTTATGTGCTGGGATTTCTGCTGAGTATTGTCGCGGTTCATAAGGCGCCAGCTCAAAACCAGAGCACTTCGCAGTCAGCTCTTCCATCGGTAGAGATCGGCGGCAGCACGATGCCGGCATCGGGGGCGCAAGTGTCCACAAGCAATCCCGCCGCCGCAGCGACGAATGCTCCACCTGCCCGCACTGGAGCTCTGCCGCATGGCGAGGGTGCGCGTCGGATGGGGCAGAGGCTTCGGGCCATCTTTGCGAACTACGACTGGAAGGCTGATCCGAACAAGCCATTCGAGCGGGTTGCCTATCTCGAACTGGTATTGACACGGCCGCTCAGCCTGCAGGATGAGACGACGGTGCGGATGGAACTGGCGAACGAGCAGTTGCGCGCCGGGCGCAGTGAGAGCGCCGTGGTGACGATGACCACATTGGTACGCGATCTGCAGCCGCAGGAGAAGGTGCTGCCGAAGTCCTTGCTGGCCAGGGTGCATGAACTGCTGGCCCTTAGCTACTTGCGTATGGGAGAGCAGGAGAATTGCATCGGGATGCACAACGCACTCTCCTGCAATTTTCCACTGCGTGGTGGCGGTCTGCATGCAAAAAAGCAGGGCGCAGAAGGCGCTGTGCGCGAATATACGGTTGCGCTGCAACTGAACCCGGAGAGTGAGATTGATCGCTGGCTGCTGAATCTCGCGTACATGCAGCTGGGGCGGTATCCGCAGGACGTGCCGAAGCAATGGCTGGCTGATCCGTCACTCTTCAAGTCTGACGCGGAGATCGGTTATTTCCCGGATGTGGCGGGTCTGGCAGGCGTGGATGCCTTTCAGCGCTCCGGAGGGCTGATTGTGGAGGATTTCGACGGGGATGGATTGCTGGACATTCTGATGTCTTCATCCGGGCCGCTCGACCGGATGCATTTCTTCCACAATAATGGGGATGGGACCTTCAGCGATCGAACGAAAGAAGCCGGACTGGGCGATGAGATCGGTGGGTTGAACATGGTTCTCACCGATTACAACAACGACGGATGTCCTGATGTGCTGGTGCTTCGGGGCGGATGGTGGGATACATTCGGGCAGTATCCCATGTCGCTGCTTCGCAACAACTGCAACGGAACCTTTGATGATGTGACCGAGGAGGCAGGACTCCTTTTGAACGGCCCGGGCCAGACCGCTGGGTGGGCCGACTATGACGGCGACGGCTGGCTGGATCTGTTTGTGGGGCACGAGTCCAAACCAGGCGAGCAGTTTGTGTCTCAACTCCTCCACAACAATCAAGATGGAACATTCAGCGAGGTTCCGGCACCGCAGGGAAGTGGCACCAGTCTGCCGGGCGTTCTCGGAGCAAATCTTGGCTTTGTCAAAGGTGTTGCCTGGGGCGACTACAACAATGACGGACGTCCTGATCTGTACGTCTCCACGATGTATGGTCAAAGCTACCTGTTCCGTAACGATGGGCCTGTGGACCCGACGCATCCGAATGCAGCGAAGTGGAAGTTTACGGATGTTACGCAGAAGGCCGGACTGGGAGGCAAACGCTACACGTTTCCGGCATGGTTTTTCGACTATGACAACGATGGGTGGCTGGATATTTTTGCCGGGGGCTACTCGACTACCTCGATGGAAGATGTAGGCGCGTTCGAGATGGGCAAGCCGCACCAAGCGTCGGTTTCGCACTTGTTTCGCAACCGCCACGACGGCACATTTGTCGATGTTCCCCACGCGGCAGGACTGGACCGCGCGATCACGGTGATGGGCGCAAACTTTGGCGATCTTGATAACGATGGCTGGTTGGACGTGTACCTGGGCCTGGGCGATCCCTCGTTTGAAGCGCTGCTGCCGAAACGGATGTTTCGGAATGACGGTGGGCGCTTCTTTCAGGATGTGACGACCTCGGGAGGTTTTGGCAACTTGCAGAAGGGGCATGCGATTGCGTTTGCCGATCTGGAGGGCAATGGCAACGAGGATGTGCTCGAGGAGCTGGGCGGGGCGTATCCGGGAGATGGATTTCACGCGGCGCTCTACCGCAATCCCGGACATGGAAAGCATTGGGTCACGCTGCTGCTTCAAGGCGTGCAGACGAACCGGGCGGGTTATGGTGCGCGGATCCGAGTGGAGATCGAAGAGCGCGGCCAGGTACGCTCGATCTATCGCGCAACGGGGTCCGTGTCGAGCTTTGGCGGAAATCCAATGCGGCAGCATATCGGCGTAGGCGATGCAACTGCGATCCGCGAGATCGATGTCTGGTGGCCGGTCTCCGGACGTCGCCAGAAGTTCCGCGACATTGCAGTAGATTGCACCTATCGCGTGAACGAAGATGTCGAGCGCCTGGAGCCGGTGGCAGTGAAATCGTTTGAGATTGGGAAGACTGCAATTGCACCGCAGCACCAGCATCATGAGTGAAATGGTTTGGGCGGAAAGGGAAGTGCATGGCCACACCACGCAACACGACAAATAAGCTTGGCCCGCCACCGGCGGTTGAAGGGGGACGGCAGGTTGCCAAGCATCGTCGCGTCTTCGAGCATCTGCTGAAGAGCATTCAATCGGGCCAACTGAAGCCTGGAGATCGCCTTCCGAGTGAAGCAGAACTGGGGCGGATGTTTGAGGCCTCGCGCATCACGGTAGCGAAGGCCGTGCTCGATCTGCAACGCATGGGCCTGGTGACACGGCGTCCCGGCGCGGGCACACATGTTCAGAAGGCTCAGCAGGCGACGGGTCGAACATTTGGCTTGCTGATTCCGGAGCTTGGGTTGACGGAGATCTTTGAGCCAATCTGCCACGGGATGATGCGGTCTCCATTTGCGCGGCCGGATGCCCTTCTGTGGGGAAACGCGTCGAGCTCAGTGCGCGAAACCGCGAAAGAAGCCGAGCAAATGGTGCATTCCTTCATCGTACAGAAGGTGGCGGGAGTGTTCTTTGCGCCGCTGGAATTGACCGGGGAAAAGGAAGCTGTAAACCGGCGCATTGCCCGCGCGCTGGAACGAGCGCAAATTCCTGTGGTTCTTCTGGACCGCTGCTACACGCCTTATCCCGAGCGCTCAACCCACGATCTGGTCGGCGTGGACAATCGAAGAGCCGGATTTGTGGCGGCATCTCATCTGCTCGTCCACGGTGCACGCCGTCTGGTGTTTCTAGGCGAGCCGAATGCGGCGAACACGGTGGATGCGCGCATTACCGGCTTTTATGAGGCTCTACGAACTCATTCTGTCATCCCTGATCGTGAAGCAGTGTGGCGCGGCAGTCCGCAGGATGATGCCTTTGTCAAGCAGATGCTGGAGGTGTCGCGTCCAGAGGGCATTGTCTGCGCGAACGATCTGACTGCGGCGCGGCTGATGCAGGTGCTTCTGGGACTGGGTGTTCGCATTCCCGAGGAAATAAGAATCATCGGAATGGACGATGTGAAGTACGCGAGTCTTCTGCCCGTTCCTCTTACGACGATTCACCAGGATTGCGCAGGTATAGGCGCGGTTGCCATGGCGACCATGCTGGAGCGGCTGGAGCATCCGGAGCTTCCTGTGCGGGACGTGCTGGTGCCAACGCGACTGGTCGTCCGCCGCAGTTGCGGGGCGCATCTGAATCAAGGAGCGGCAGAGGCATTCGCGTGAGTGCGCTGTTGCGAAGGAAAGCGGTGAGATAGTGATTGTGAACCTGGCGCGGCGCGCGCATGACCACAACTGGGAGCTTGATCCGATCACGCGGTCGCTTCTGGATACAGACTTCTACAAGCTGCTGATGCTGCAGTTCATCTGGAAGCATTTTCCAAAGACGCGAGCCAGCTTTACGCTGCAGAATCGAACGAGTTCAATTCAGCTTGGCAACTTTGTCCGCATCGAAGAGCTTCGCGATCAATTGGAGTCAACGCGCAAGCTGCGCTTTCACAAATCAGAGCTGATCTGGCTGGCCGGCAACACGTTCTACGGGCGCCGCGGAATGTTTGAGTCTTCCTTTCTCCATTGGCTCGAACAGGATTTCCGCCTTTCAGATTTTGAGCTGGCGGTCGAGGATGGCCAGATCGTACTTCGTTTCGACGGCCTGTGGACGGACACGACGCTTTGGGAGATCTACGCTCTCTCCGCAGTGGACGAACTGAAGAGCAGGGCGAGTCTCAAGAACTTGAGTGAGTTTGAAATCGACATCCTCTATGCGCGCGCCAAGACACGCCTATGGGAGAAGATGGAACGTTTGCGCGGAGTCCCAGGACTGAATGTGAGCGACTTCGGGACGCGTCGGCGGCACAGCTTCCTCTGGCATGAGTATGTGGTGAAGGCCATGAGTGATGTGCTGGGATCGAATTTTGCAGGAAGCTCAAATACATTTCTAGCCTATAAGCATGACCTGGAAGCGATCGGAACCAACGCGCACGAGCTGCCGATGGCGATAGCGGCACTTGCGAACAGCGATGAAGAGCTGAAGCAGGCGCAGTATCGCATGCTTGAATTGTGGCAGCAGACCTATCAGGGCGAACTGCTCATCATGCTTCCCGATACATTCGGCACCACGCAGTTTCTTCGGAATGCGCCGGACTGGGTTGCTGGCTGGACCGGACAGCGCATCGACAGCAAGGATCCCTACATCGCGGGCGACGAGTATATTGACTGGCTCGTGAAGAGAGGGAGCGATCCCCGCCAGAAGCGACTTATCGTCTCCGACGCACTGGACGTGGACATCATTCTCGGACTGCACGCATACTTTGGCGGCAAAATCAGGAACGGGCTACATGCGGGCGATTTTCAACGTGCGAGCGACTTTCTGGATCCGGAGAAGTGGACGCACGAGCCAAGGATTCGCATAAGCGCGGGCTGGGGCACGTATCTGACAAATGATTTCCGTAACTGCAACCCGAAAGGGGACACGAGCTTCGATCCCGTGAGTGTTGTCTGTAAACTTTCCGAAGTGGATGGACGGCCGGCGGTGAAGCTTTCGGACAATTACGCGAAGGCGATGGGTCCGTGGGCGGAGATTGTACGGTACCGCAAGGTCTTTGGCCTAGAAGGCGTCGCGGACACGCCAGTAATAGTGTGAGGGTCTACGCCTGCGGCAGGAACGGAGAGGCCGCGCTAGTCCGCTGCGTGCACGGGAGCCGATGGCGCTGCAGACGGCGGTAAGGGCTTATGTGTGGTTCGCAGATAGGCCACAATCTGCGCGACCTGTGGATCGGTGAGCGAGTCAGAAAACGGAGGCATCTTCTGTCCTCCATTCAAAATCTGGTCCGTCATCTTAGCGGGAGTCCATTTCTTGTCTTTAGGAAGGCTGCTCAGCGACGGACCCTTTTTGCCGCCTGTGCCGGCCGGTCCGTGGCAATGAGCGCAGCCTTTATCGCGAAACAGAGCTGCGCCCGCCCTTTGCTCGGCTTTTTTCTTTGAACCCCACCAAAGGGCATGTGCGGGCTGTGCCGGCATGCAAAAAAGGCCAGAGAGAATTGAGACAAAGAAGAAGCGAAGCGGGGAAGTCACGCAGCTATTTTCTCATCGATGAGGTTTTCCAGTCTCCAACTAAAGATGGAGAGCAGGCGGAGTAAGCTTGCTCCATATGACAAACGGCGCAAACCTCTATGCCCGGTCCTTGCGAGCGGAACTGGCAGCACGAAGTAGAGAATGGGCACGCGGCCGGGCACACGTCGAGAGCTACGGTGAAGATCCGGTCGTCGTCTTCTCACCGGAACAGGACAGACATCCGAACTTTTTCGATGCATCGTATGCGGCGTTGCTAGCTCAGCCGGCCTGGGTACGCCGGATGGACAAGGTGCATACCGGCAGGAAGACTCTGCCTCAGCCGCTGGAGCCTGGGCGCCGCTGGCGCGAACTTGATTCCTCTATGAGTTCCGATGCGCTGCTGATGAGTATTTTTTGTGCGCCGGGCGTGGCAGAGTCAAAGCTTGTGCAGGGACTGCTTGGGGTGAATGGGGACGAGAAGCCGGAGTTTGGATGGAAGGCAAGGGTGCCGTTAAAGAATGGACGCTTTGATCGCACGGAGGTTGATATGCGTTGGGGCAGCCTGCTTGTGGAGGCGAAGCTGACGGAAGCGGATTTTCAGACGATCGATGCCGAGGCGATGGAGGCGTATCGTGATTTCGAATCAGTTTTTAATCCGGCTGAATTGCCAAGCGTGGAACTGCGCGCAGCGCGAAAGCGGCAGCCCTCTGAGTTCGCTGAGGCGTACACGCAGGAGTGGGAGGCAGAGTGCGACGAAGATGTTGCACGCGAGTTTCGGGCCAGGCTGGTGGAGCGGAGCTGGCTGGAGCATCCTGTGCGACACGGCTATGCCGGGTATCAGTTGATTCGCAATGTGCTCGCTGCGCAAGCGATCGGTGGAAGCTTCTGCGTTCTCCATGATGCACGCCGGCCGGATCTGCGTGACGCCTGGTACGCGGTGTTGACCGCGGTATGTCCCGCGATGCTGCGCACGAGGCTGAAGGTGTTTACATGGCAGGAACTAGCTGAGGCTCTGCCCAGTCCGCTCCGGGTATTTCTGCGGTTGAAATATGGCATTGAAGTACCAGGGGAAGAAGGAGAACACTTCCCGAGAAGGTGACTCACAGCAGAAAGCCAAGTACGATGCGGAGGGGCAGGTATGCGCGGTGCAGAGCGTGCGCTATGGAGCGGGCACGGTCATTCAATATGTCTACGACGCCGAGGGCGCGCGCATCGGCAAAGGCACGCTCTCATCGGCGCCTGCAGCCTATGCCACCTGCGCTCCACCATCTGCTTCCGGCTCCACGCTGACCAGTTCGGCAAGTCTGGCCCTGACGACACGCTACCTGGTCGATCTGGGTGGTGAGCAGGTGACGGAGATGAGCGAATCCGGCGGCGAATCCTGGCAGCACTCGAACCTCTGGGTTGTCTCCAGACTGACGGCCACCTATGACCGCAACGGCTTGCACTATGAACTGGCCGACCCCCTGGGGACCAAGCGCGAGCAGGTGAACATCGCAGGCCACGTCGAAAATCAATGGACGAGCCTGCCCTTCGGCAACGATCTGAACAATCCGCCGGGCTACTCCACCCCCGACGCCACCGAGCACCACTTCACCGGCAAAGAACGAGATACCGAATCAGGAAATGACTACTTCGGCGCCAGGTACTATGCATCTACGATGGGACGCTGGTTGAGCCCCGATTGGAGCGCCAAGTATGAGCCCGTTCCTTATGCCAAACTGGACAATCCTCAGACCCTAAATCTCTATGCGTACGTGCTCAATAACCCTCTGACCCACTTCGATCCAGATGGACATGCGTGCGATAGTCTGTGGCATTGTGCACAAGGGTTTCTTAACGCGGTTGAAGTTAAGGTCTCCGCGAGCTTGGGATCACAGGGATCCGTTCAATGGGGTGTGGCAAAGGCTGAATACCACGCGACATTCGCAGGCGTGGAAGGAAAATCTGGTCTTGGCGGTGGGATTAAAGATGCCAGTGTTACGACGGGAGTTGGGGCATCGGCCTCAGCTTCAGCGGGCCCGGCGAATTGCTCTGTTTCCGTCAAGGCTGAAGCGAAGGCCTCAACAGCGGACGGAGCTAGCGCCAACATTAGCGCGAGCGCGAAGGTTTCGCTTGGCACCACGTCAGGGTCGGCGTCTGCGACGATGGGGACGGAAGGTCCGAAGACTTCGGCAGAGGCAGGTGCAGATACAGATTGGAAGGTTGGCGGTTCGTTCACAGCCGGAGTTGGAGTAGGCGGGGCCATAAACTTTAGCCAATTGGGGCGGGCCTTTGGCGACTTGGGAGATTCTCTCTCAGGAGCGGCAGGATACCTAAAAGACATATACATGCCGAGTGGCGCTCCTTCTGGCGGGGTGCCAGGCATTCCTGACCCGCAGCACCCGTTCTATTGATGTTCCCGTTGGCCAGTGCGGCAACAGATACCTGGAGATCAGTGTGAGCGAACAAACGGTAACCAAATCGAAGTGGACAGTAAAACGGAAGGTCCTAGTGGCGTTCCTAACGTTGGTTGGCATCTCCCTGATAGTGATTATGCCGACACTGTTTTGGCAGCTTCATGAAGCAAATAAAGCGTTGTATGGCTTCTGTGATGCGCTGATTGCCAAGCAATACAAACCGGCTTACGACCTGACGTCGAAGGAGTTTCAAGCATCGGTAGACTTCCAAAAATTTACGAAGGTTCATGATGACCTAGCCCTCAGAGTGGGGGATCTCAAGAGCGTTGAGATCACTCATAGCGAAGTCAAAGAGCAACGAGACGGTTGGTATGGAACCGCAGAAACCACCATGACCTTCACTCGTGGAACCCTGAACTTTACTTACATCTTGAAAAAGAACGATGGCCACTGGAGGGTCTACAGCTACCACGAAGAATGACTCCAGTTCCCACAGTTGAGAGGACGAGGCCGCCTCTTCGGGGGCGGCCTTGCCATGCAGCGTGGAAAGGAAAGCCCGATGAAGGTATGCGTCAGAGCATCCCACCTGTTTGTTGACTTCGTTTTGTGATGGCCTGAAGGCATGAGCGAAGAGGGAGTGGGATTGTTGCAGCGGCGTCGGCGTGTCAG